>WNGD01012019.1_pt1 | contig 20463 bp, 18 predicted proteins | sample 5400671 | NCBI WGS metagenome assembly WNGD01 (sample SAMN13153369, study PRJNA577476) | soil metagenome | isolation source: 40 cm soil or saprolite under grassland replicate 2 | place: USA:California | collected 2016-06-15 | reverse complement strand
AGTCACGAAGCCCACACCTCAATCCTGGACCAAGCGCGTCAATGGCGGCCGAAAAGGGAACGGCGCGCTTGGCGCCAGACGAGTGCATCGTGGCGGCGGGATTAGCCCCTTTGGCGCCTAGAGCGCGGAATCTCCGCGATGGCCGACGGGTATGAGTGAGCGCGCGTAAAACGGAGGTGAACTAGATGGACTGGAGGCTCAAAGGGACCGCACCGGGTTCCGGCCGCACGCAAGGTGCGGTCGTCGGATGGCTCGACGAGCGCTTTCCGCTGGTCCAGTCCGTTGACGCCGAGCTATACAGGCGCGTGCCGAACTACGCATCCGCCTTTTTCCGCTACCTCGGCGGCCTGGCGCTGATCATCCTGTTCATCGAGTTCCTGACCGGCTTTCTGCTCGGCGTCTACTACGTCCCGGACGGAGCCGGCCAGCCGGCAGCCGCATTCACGAGCGTCGACTACATCCAGCACACCGTCTACCTCGGCTGGCTCGTGCGCGGGATCCACTTCTGGGGAGCCAGCCTCCTCATCGTCGTCGCCCTGCTGCACATGACGTTCGTGTTCTGGACGGGCGGCTATCGAGCCCCCCGCGAGGTCAACTGGATGGTCGGGGTGATCGTGTTCCTGCTCATCCTCGCCTTCAGCCTGACGGGCTCGCTCCTGCCCTGGGACGTGAACTCCTATCTCGCCAGAGGGCGCGAACTTTCGATCCTGTCGGGATCATCAGTCCTTCCCGGCGGCGTGAGCGAGTTCCTGAAGAACGTGCTGCAAGGCGGGCCGATCATCGGCCCCGCTACGCTGCTGCGCTTCTACATCGCGCACGTGTTTCTGCTGCCGGCAGTGATCGTCGGTCTGATGTACGTCCACTTCCGGCTGGTCCGCCGCCAGGGACCCGCGGAGCCAGCGTGATCACCAAGAGCGAAATCGACGACGGGGCAGGCGTTGCACCGCCGACCAGCCGGCTCGCAATCGGCCCCGGCCACGTCCTCTATCCGCTGCTGATTGCGGTGGCGCTGGTCGGAATCCTGTTGGGCCCCGTCGGCCGCCAGGTCGCCGACGACATGCCGGAAACCAAGACCCATCCGTACTTTCCCGACCACTTCTGGCCGTACCCGATCCTCGCCATGGCCGCTCTGATCGCGCTCGGCCTACTCGCGCTCTTCGGCCAACCTCTCCTGCAGACGACCCAGTCGGCCGATCCCCGCTCCACCGTGATCCCCCATCCCGACTGGTATTTCCTTTCTCTGTTCCAGCTGTTGAAGCTAGGGCCGGCGCTGATCACCTCGATCGCGATCCCGACGATCGTGGTGCTTGGCCTCATCGTCTGGCCGCTGATCGACGCGAGCCTTGGCCCGCGCCTCGCCAGGCGCTTGGGCTGGCGATCCTGGCCGGTGCCGGGGAAGAACGTCGTCACCGGAACCCTGTGGCTGGTCGGGCTGGGAGCGATCGCGGTCCTGACGTTGTGGACGCTTCTCGGACCCGGAGCGTGCATCCCATGGTTTTTCAACGGCCCAGCCTGCGGAGGCCTCTAAGCACGACTTTCACCTCCCCGCTCGCGGGGGAGGTCGGCGGCGAAGCCGCCGGGAGGGGACGTGGACAAGGCACCACACCTCGAACTCGAGTTGCGCCGGAGCGCTCCGGCACCTCATTCTTGGCTTCGGTAAGGATGTCGAATCACACCGGACAAGCCGCCCTTTTCTCCGGCCTCCAGGAAGGCGCGCTCGTCCTCGCCGACATCTCCGGCTACTCGACCTTTGTGGCCCAAACCGAGGTCGACCACAGCTGGTCGATCCTGCACGAGCTGCTGGACACGATGGTGCGCAGCCTGGCGGGCCGGATGGACGTTTCGCAGGTCGAGGGGGACGCGATCCTTTTCATCAGCGGACTCTCGAACGCGGATGTGATCACCGCCCTCGAGGAAACGTTCGTCGCCTTTCATCGCCGCCTCCGCGACATGGAGGCAGTGACCACGTGTCCTTGCAGCGCATGCGCGAACATCGGGATCCTCAAGCTGAAGTTCGTCATCCACCACGGCAAGTTTTCCCGGCAGCGACTCGGCAGTGTGGAGCAGCTGCACGGAACCGACGTCATCGTGGCCCACCGGCTTCTCAAGAACAAAGTCCCCTCCAAGGAATATCTCCTCGTCACAGACGCGGTGTTGGAGAGATTGCCGGCCGATATGCGTTCGCGATTCACGCCTCACACCGAGGAGTTCGACCTCGGCGCGATCTCGGGCGGCTATGAAGAGATCGCCTATCTGTGGCAGGCGGCGCAGGAGACAGAACGGAAACGAGTCCTCCCCGAGGAGGCGATGGTCAACTCGGAGGTGCTCGTCGATGCACCGCGTGAACTGGTCTACAAGCTGATGCTGAAGCCGGCGGTGATGGAGCGTTATCTCTTCGCGGACGGCGTCGATACCGTCCCCGGCGCACGCGGAGAGGACCTGGGGAGTGAGTTTCACTGCCACCACGGAGGCAGCCTTGTGAGCATGCGCGTCGTCTCCCTGGAGCCCGGAAACGAGCTGACCCTCATCGCCGACCAACCCACAACCATGCACATCACGACGCGGCTCAGCGACGCCGGCGCAGGACAGACCGTAGTCAGTCGATCGTTTCTGTGGGAGGAGCCCGCGGATCCTGAGGTCGCGCAGGGCCTCCGTCCGATGATGGCGGCCATGGTGGCGGCGGGCGAAACCGCAATCAAGGAGGTCTTCGAGGAGAACGCCGCCGCGGCTAGGGCTCGGACTGCATCCCCGGACTGAGCTGCGTGCCCAGGACAGCGTCCTCGAAGGCCCGCATCCGTTCGCGCTCCATCGCGAGGTCCTGTTGCTGCAGGTCGTGGAATGACGGTCCCTCGTCTCCATGCGAACCGCGGCCCATGCGCCGCCGCGCGTAGAGATAGAGGAACAAGGCAGCGGCCAGAAGCGGGACCGCGAAGAACGACAGCCCTCCTACGAACTTGACCCAATCCGGCGGCGGTGCGCACGCCGATGGAGAAAAGCTGATGAGGCCCGTCGCGCCGGCGGCATAGACCAGTCCGTGTTCGGTGTCGAGCGCCGCGGCATGAGCGTTCGGCGTCGCGGACACGGACCCGATGAAGGTCCCGCTCCCGTCGAACACGCCGACCATGCTGTCCTTGTCGCCCTGGGGCGCGGCGACCATGAACCGGTCGGCGGCCGGATCGTAGGTGACGAGGTCGGAGGCGGCGACTGCTCGCGTCACTTCGTGCGCCCCCGTCTGCAGGTTGAGAAGTGCCGTGCTGCCACCGCACGCCATGACCGCAAGATGTTTGGCGGGGTTGATGGCGAGGCCGGTGGGACGGCAGCCCTTGATGAAGTAATCGCGAGTGGCAACGCCCGTGATCGGATCGAACTGGATGACAGACGATGTCGTGGGCGAGCTAACGTAAAGCAGGCCGTCCACCGGGTTGTAGCGCGGCTGCTCTGTCGGGACGCCCAGCGCGTAGCGGCGGATCATCTTGTTGGATGTCGTGTCGATCGCGATCACGCCCCCACCTGGGCCGGTCGACGCGAAAAGCCGCTTCGTTTGCGCGCTGTAGTCGAGAAGATCGACCTCGGGGGTGTCGGCGGCGATCCGCGTCACAACCTGCAAGTACCGAGGCGACCCATACTGGGTGTCGATCACCGCCACCTCGCCACCGGTCAGGCCGACATAGAGCAGATGCATGTCAGGTGCGATGGCGAGACCGTGCGGCGCGGTCGTCACGTCCAGCGCGCGCACGAACTGCGGAGTCGCTGTCGAGATGTCGACGACGTCGACATTGTTGTTCGCGCCGTCGGCGAGGTACAGCTGGTGGGAGGATGGATCGGCGACGACGCCGTCGAATGTTCCAGCCGCCACCACCGGCATCGCCGCCTGGCGGACCGTCGACTGGCAGCTGGTGCAGGCCCCCAGCAGGACCGCGCCGCCGGCCGCCACCAGCATCGGCACAACTGCCGCCCAGAGGGCAGCGGCGATCGAGCCGGCCGGCTTCATACACATCAAACGTGCCCGCGGCCGGAAGTACGGGCCGCGGCAGACGGGCCCGGCTGCCGGCTACCTTTCGGAAGCTTCTCCCGCGGCGACGAGCTCGCGGAGGCGCTCTCGGGTGAAGCGGCCGACGAACAGCGGCACGAACTGGGGCACCCTGGAACCGGCCAGGCGCTCGATCGATTCGTGAGCGGCCAGATCGATCGACTCGGCGGTCAGCCTGCCCTCGAACTCGGCCTTGATGGTGCGGACCTCAGTCTCGATCTGCTTATCGACGGTGGCGTCGAAAACAGGTTTCATGGCACTCCTCGACCAACGAACACCCTGGCAGGCAACAGAATCATAGGGCCTCCCCGGGCTGCACCTCGGGCCGCCTTGGCGCGGCTTCCGGGGCCTGATTTTGACGCCTTGTCGCCAGCGTCGATCCGGCCAGCACCAGCACGAATCCGAGCCCCATCCCGAGCGTGAAGCTCTCATGCAGGACGGCCACACCCAGGTTCGCCGCGACTGCCGGATTGACGTACGTGATCACGGTCGCCCGCACCGCCTAATGCAACCTAGGGGAGCGGCGCGGGCTTCCGCTGGGGCGACTCTGGTGATTAGACTGAGCCGTAGGCGCCCGTCGGCTTAATGGTTTTGTGGGGGGAACATTAAATGACCAAGCTTTCGGCGATTCCTATTGCGGCCGCCTGCGTTCTGCTTGCCGCCACAGCGGCGATCGGGCAGGATACCCCGGATGTGTTAGTGAGCAGCGGCAGCCCGCCGGCGCCGTTCTCCCAGAACAAACAGAACGAACCGACGATCGCGATCGACGCCAATCACCCGAACATTCTGGTTTCGGGCAGCAACGACAACATCGACATGGAGGCTTGCAACGCGGGCGACGACACGACCTGCCCCTTCACTGGGGGGGTCGGCGGCTCGGGCGTCTACTTCTCGTTCGACTCCGGGGCGACCTGGACCCAGCCCACCTACACGGGCTGGACGGCGCGAGACTGCCTCGGCACGCCAGGACCTGACTCTGGTTGCGCGGCGCACATCGGTCCGATCGGAACCCTGCCGTGGTACGTCGAGCACGGCCTTGTCTCCGACGGTGACCCGGCCGTCGCGTTCGGGCCCAAGCCGGTCAACGGGACATTCAGCTGGGCCAACGGGTCGCGCCTCTACTACGCGAACCTGACGTCGAACTTTGGCGCCACACGGTCCGAGGAGGCGTTCAAAGGCTTTGAGGCGATAGCGGTGTCGAGGACGGATAACGTTCAATCGGCCGCCGCGAGCAACAAGGGAGCGTGGATGGCACCGGTACTCGTCTCGCACCAGTCAACCACGACCTTCTCCGACAAGGAGCAGGTCTGGGCCGACAACGCCTCGTCCAGCCCGTTCTTCGGCAACGTGTACATCTGCTGGGCCAACTTCGTCGGTCAGGAGAAGGGCAATGCCGCGCCGGCTCAGCTCCAGGTCGCGGTCTCGAAGGACGGCGGAAGCACATGGGAAATTCACCCGATCGGCGCCGCCGCCAACAACCGGCAGCGCAACCCGCTTGACGGCTGCACGATCCGCACGGACAGTCACGGCAACGCTTATGTCTTCGGCGTGGGGACGGTTTCCTCGCAGGGCCACACCGCTTCCGAGCTCGTCTCGATCTCGAACAACGGCGGTGGCACGTGGTCAGCGCCCCGCCCGGTCGCTGGTCCGGTGACTCAGCCCGGCGTGGTCGACCCGGTGCTGGGCCGACCGGTGATTGATGGTGTCGCGGGTGCGCGCAGCGACCTTGCCCCTGCACCCAGCGTGGACATCGCTAACGGCGCCCCGACCGGCGCCGACGCGACCAACCGCATCGTCCTCACCTACGTCAGCGGAGACCTCGCGACCCCGCACGTTTATTTCACCGAATCGACCGACAACGCGGCAACGTGGACGGCGCCGCGCGCCCTCGAGAGCTCGGGAGATCGCGGTTACTACACCGCGCCGGCCATCTCACCAAACGGCACCGACGTCTACGTGGTGTACAACGCGTTCACGACCCCCTACCGCACCGATACGACCAGCTCCCGAAACCTGGTTGGCGTCGTCTTGCACGCGGATGTCGCCGGCGCATCGACCGGAGTGTTCACGGAGGTCCACCGCGGCGCTGACGGCGACCCCCGCAGCTCCAGCCAGAACAACCTCGTCGGCGAGTTCCTCGGCGACTACGTGTATGCCGCCGCGACCCGCACCTACGGCGCTGCGGTCTGGAACGACTCGCGCAACGGCGCCGACTGCGCGGCGATGGACGCGTGGCGGATGTCGCTGCGCACGGGTAGCAGCGTCGCCAGGCCCGCGCCCCAGCAGGACTGCGAGCCGACCTTTGGCAACTCCGATATCTTCGGCGGCGCCTATCTCGACCCGACTCCTTAGACGAGTTCACGAGGGGGCGCGCAAGCGCCCCCTCAAGTAGGCCCCGCCCCGGGCCCGTTTTCTAGGTGATGTTCATTCGATCGAGACTCGGGCGGCTGATCATGTGGATGAGCCTGGCCGCCGCCGCGACGTACTTTTTCGACCCCGACCGGGGTGAGTTACGCCGTCGCCAGCTGCGCATGCGGATCGACAGGATGCGCAACACCGGCGAAGAGGCGGAGCTCGACGCCGGCGTCTAACTAAAGGCGAACTCAACTCTTCCCCACTTGTAGGGAAGTACCCGCCGAAGGCGGGGGATGGGGCGCGCAACAATGACTGCGTGCCTAAACGCACCCCGATCCTTGACCGCCGCGGGCTGAACCGCGCGCTCCTCGCGCGCCAGTTGCTGCTCAAGCGCCACACCGCCGGCGCCGCCCCGACCATCGAGCGGCTGGTGGGAATGCAAGCCCAGGCGCCGAACTTGCCCTACATCGGACTGTGGTCGCGGCTGATGGAATTTCGCGCCGACGAGCTCTCGCGTTTGGTCGAGACCAGGAAAGCAGTGCGCATCTCGCTGATGCGCAACACGATTCATCTCGTCACGGCCCGCGATGCGTTCGGGATCAAACCGCTCTTCATGTCCCTCGGCGAGCGCGGCTTCCTGAGAGGCAGTCCGTGGGGCCGCGACCTGCGCAGCGCGGACATGGCCGCGGTCGCACGCGCCGGCGCCGAGATCATGGCCGAGAAACCGCGCACCATCGCCGACCTGGCCAAGGAGCTGGCCGGGAGATTCCCCGACCACGACGGCGTGGCCATGGCGTACGGCGTTCGCTACATGGTCCCGCTCGTGTTCACGCCTCCCCGCGGCCTGTGGGGCGGCAAAGGCCTGGTCACTCTGACCACCTTTGACGCCTGGCTCGGCGGCCCGCCCGGGCCCTCCTTCAGCGCCGACGACCTGGTCAGGCGCTACCTGGCCGCCTTCGGGCCGGCGTCTGTCGCCGACATGCGCGCGTGGTCCGGACTCGCCATGCGGCCGGCATTCGAACGGCTACGACCCAAGCTCAAGGTCTTTCGCGATCAGAACGGACATGAGCTCTTCGACCTGCCTCGAGCTCCGCGGCCGCATGGCGAGATCCATGCGCCGGTCCGGCTGCTGCCCGACTTCGACAACATCCTGCTTGGCCACTCCGACCGGACGCGGATCATGCCCCACGGCAAGCACCTCGGGATGTTCAGCAGCAACGGCGTGACGCAGGGTTCGGTGCTGGTGGACGGATTCGTCCGCGCGATGTGGAAGCCGGGCACCGCCGACGGCTTCGCGAAGGCAGCTTCCTAGGCCGACGCCACGGCGGGAGCCGGCGTCCGAGCCGCAAGGCCATCCTCCTGGCCAAGCACCGCGAGCGCCGCCTCGACCACATGCGGATTCCATTGCGTGCCGGCACCACGGCGCAGCTCATCCATCGCGGTGTCCCACGACTTCGCGCCCCGGTACGCGCGGGCCGTCGTCATGGCATCCAGCGAATCGGCGACCGGGATCACCTGGGCGATCAGCATCAGGCGCTTGCCCACTGTCCCATTGGGGTAGCCGAGGCCGTCGTATCGCTCGTGATGCGTGAGCACGAGATCAAGCACCTTGGCGTACTCGGAGAACTGTTTGAGGATGTCGAAGCCGAGCCTTGAATGAGTCTCCATCACACGGCGTTCGTCAGAGCTGAGCTTGGCCGGCTTGAGCAGGATCGAGTCTGGGATGCGGATCTTGCCGATGTCATGGACCTTCGCGGCCAGCTCGACCACGTCGATCTCCGCTGCGGTGAACCTGAGCTTGCGGGCGATCGCGTGCGAGTAGATCGCGACCCGCTGCGAGTGCTGGAACGTGTATGGGTCACGCCGATCGACCTCGTCGGCCATGCGCTCCATGGCCCGCATCCCGTCCTCGCGGAGCTCGATGCGCTGCTTCAGCGAGTGATAGAGAAGGACGCCGGGGATGATCGAGAACACCGGGATCCACGGCCAGCGGACGGCCCCAAAGGCTGCCAGCGCACCCACCAGGTAGAGGCTTGCGAACTGGATGTAAACCAGTCGCTGCGTGTCAAAGAAGAGCACGATCGGGTTGCGGGCCGTCGCCAGCGCGACCGCAAGCGCAACCATGAGGACGTTTGTGGCATACATGACCACGGCGGCAGCCACCAGCACGAGCGCGTGTTCGGCACTGCTCAGGCCGATTCGTGCCGAGACACCGCCAAGTGAAAGCATGGCGCCGGCCCCGAGGGCGGCAAAGTACGCCTGGCCGCCGTTGAACACGATGTTGATCCCGATCGCGCGGAGGGGTGGTCTCTCGCGGGTCGCTCGAACCTTGCGGATCGCGGCGAAGCCGATATCGACCGCCTGAAGGCTGCCGACGAGAGCCGCGGCCTGCCAGATTGGCAGGAGCAGGACCGCCGCGAAGAACACGGCGCTCGCCACGCTGACCTTGGCGCTGATGTTGATGTGGAGCGGAAACTCGAGCGCGAGGATCGCGGTCACCGCGATCGAGACGATCAGCCACCAGTCGGCCGGCTCGACCTCGAGCCGGCCGCTATTTCCCGCCAGGGTTCCGACCGCCGCCAACGCCACGGCGAGCCGGAACAGCTCAGAGCGCCGGCGCGGCGACAATTGGCTAGGCCTGTTTCAAGGTGAAGTAGAGGTGGACCGGCGTGCCGCTGGTGCCGTACTTGGCCGCGTAGACGGTCCCGGAGCCTAGAAGTCCGCTTGTGACCATGTTGTATGTCGTGTAGCGGAACAGGAGCCCGGTCGGCACCGTGATCTTCATGTCAACCGCGGTCTGCGGCTGATGTGCCGAGTCATAGACCCGCGACGTCGTGTAGGTCGCGAGCGGCACTCCCAGGCTCAGCGGGCTCTGGGTCCACACGCTGTCGTAGACCAGCACGATGTGTCCGCCCGGCGTGACGATCGGCACGATAGGGTCCCAGTCGCAGTACGTCGCCCATGCCGCGGCGCCCGTCGGCGAGCACAGAAGAATCCCGGCCGCTAATGCGGCGGCCACAACCACCCTTTTCACCCTGCTTCCCTCCAAAAAAGGCTGACAACCCAGCCTCAACCCCCAGCGGAATGCCAACGCTACTAGGAACCAAATCGGTCGCCGCATGAATAGCTGTTAATTTTTCGTGAGAGGCCCCAGCTTCACCTCCCCGCTTGCCGGGGAGGTCGGCGGCGAAGCCGCCGGGTTGGGGGTTTGGCTTACCCGCGGCGGCGGAGGAAGTGGCCTGAAGGGGCCCGGAGCGCCACGCTGGGAATGGGAACCTAGACGGCGATGTCTTTGCGGGCGAAACGCAGCACCCCAAGCGCAAGGGCGACGGCACCAACCGCCAGGAGGATGGCCAGATTGGCGAGTTGCACCCCGTGCAGAAGTGGCGTGCCGTAGTAGTAGAAGGCCGACAGGCGGAGGGTCGCCTCCGGCACCTTCAGCTCGGGCCCCACGAAGCTGATGAAAAACCACGCGGCCAGCAAGAAGCTGACCAGCCCGGTGTCAGCCGCGGTCCGCAGCCAGCCGGCCGCCAGGAAACCGATCGCCGCGACCAGCAGGCCCATCGGAACCAAGGTCAGGGTGGCCGCGACGACGTTGGCGGTGTTCAGGGCCACGCCCGAGACCGACGAAGCGACGAGCGTGGCCGCCAGCGCGGCCAGCCCGATCACGGTCACCGCCGTCGTCAGGGCGGCAAAACGGCCGAGCAGCACGCGGGTGCGAGACCGGGGAGCAGCGAGCACGAGGTCGAGGCGGCCATCGCCTTCGTCGGAAGCCCAGCGATTCACCTGTGTGATGGCAAACGCCATCAGGAAAATGGGAAGGATGCCGAACATCGCGCCCAGGAAGCTGGCGTTGAAATCGGCGTTGCCCCCGCTGAGGTTTTTCAGGATGTCTTGAAGGGCTGGCGAGCCCGCGTACACCACACTGAGCTTCGCCTCGATCTGCTTGACGATCACCACCATCCATCCAGCCCAGCCGGCGACGAGAAGGGCCCACCAGAAGGTGGGCACCGCCATCACCCCAAGATTGCGCGCGTAGATCGAACGAAGCGACCAGTCATTGATTGGCAGCGCCCTCGGAGCGGCAACGCGCTGGGGCAGACGCAAGACCCGCGGAAGCGCCACCGTGTCGCCCACGTCGCGTCGCGCGAAAAGCCAGATCGCGGCGGCGGCGAGGACGATCGTCAGGGCGACGAGAAAGAGCATCGCGCCCAGGTTGGCCCCGTAGCCGACGATAAGCGGCTTGCTCAGGTTGTAGTAGTAGATCGGCGAGAGGCGGGAGATCCAGTCGGTGTTCGGGATCACGCGGTGGACCATGTCCACGACGATGAAGATCAGGAGAAGGCCCGCCGTCCAGCCGGCCGCCGGACCGCGCTCGTGGGTGAACTGCGACACGAACAGGGCGATGGCCCCGAAGACAGCACAGATCAGCGCGAGGTTCAGTCCGAACAGGACGGCGTCGGCAAGGTTGAAATCCGCCTTGAAGGCCAGGCCGCCGAGATAAGCGAGGAGTCCGATCAGCACCGCCATCGCGAGCAGGGCGGCCGACATCGCCGCGAGCTTCTCGACCGCCACACGCACCCGGCCACGCGGGGCCGAGAGCAGGACGTCGAGCGAGGCGCGGTCCTCTTCGCCGCGCAGCATGCGGCTCCCGGCCAGGATCGGCCAGACGACCATCAGGAAGACGAAAATCCCGATCTTGAAGGTCGCGTAGCCGCCGATGGTGTCGGCCCTGATGACATCCGCGTTCCAGGTGAAAGAGGCGGCCAGGTTGAGCAGCGCCGCCCGCGCCTCGGGCGTCTTCACCAGCTCCGACACGCTGGCCATCGGCGAGATGATGACCAGGCCCATGCCGATGCCCCATCCGAGGATGGCGACGCGATAGTCGCGCAGAGACTTCAGGAAGACGCTCTTAAACCACACCGGCGGCCTCCCTGGAGGAATGCCCGTCGGCTTCGTAGAAGCGAAGGAAGGTGTCCTCGAGGCTTGGCTCGACGCTGGTTAGGGATAGGACCGGGTACCGAGCCGCGGCCTTGATCACCGCGTCCGCGCCACCCTGCACGGCGAGCCGCACGCCGGCGCCGTTGTGCAACGACTCTGCGCTGGTGACCCCCTCGAGCCTGGCAAACGCCTCCGCCGGCACTGGCTGAGTGAACGTGATCGTGATCTCGTAGCGCTTGATGTCGGCGAGCTCGTGGATCCCGCCGACGCGGACGAGACGGCCCTCGCGGATGATGCCGATGCGCGAGCAGGTCTTCTCGACCTCGCTCAAGACATGCGAGGAGAGGAAGACGGTGTGCCCCTCATCGCGCGCCTCCTTCACGATGGCGTCGAACTCCTGCTGGTTCAGTGGATCCAGCCCGCTCGTCGGCTCGTCGAGGATGAGGACGCGAGGCCGGTGCATGAAAGCCTGGATCAGCACGACCTTGCGCTTGTTGCCTGTTGAGTACTGCCGGAACTTGCGGCTCGTGTCGAGGTCGAAGCGATCGACCAGCTTCTTGAGGTGCGCCTGGTCGACTCCGCCGCGAAGATTCGCGAAGTACTCGAGGATCTGGCCGCCCGTGAGGTTGGGGTCGAGGGATGGCTCACCGGGCACGTAGCCAATGAGCCTTTTGACGTCGATCGACCCCTCCCAACAGTCGAGTCCGGCGATCCGGGCGCTGCCCGAGTCGGCGCGCAGGAGCGCCATCAGGATCCGGATGGTGGTCGTCTTGCCGGCGCCGTTGGGACCGAGGAATCCGAAGACTTCGCCTTCTCCTACCTCCAGCGAGACGTCCACGATCCCTCGCTTGCCTCCGTAGCTCTTCGTCAGTCGCTCCATCTCGATGATCGGTGCCGTCATTTGCTTTGCCTCCTGCGCCTCCAGCGCTCGATGATCCCGTTGCTCTCGCGCAGCCAGAATTCGTGGACTTCGACCATTTCCTTCATCCGTCGCTTCGCCTTGCCGGCCGTCAGCTGCGACTCCGCCCGGTTCATCGCATCGAGCGAGTCCTGGACCCGCGCAAAGGTACCGGCAAACGTCGATTCCATCGACTCGGTCGCCTCGTACAGCACGCGCTTGCTGCCGGGCGTGCCCAGGCGATGCACGACGCCGACCCGCTCGAGGTCGCGTGCGGCCACGCTCGCGCCGCTCTTGCTGATGCCCAACGTCTTTGCAATCTCGTCCAGCGTCAGGGGAATGTCGCTCGCCAAGAGCAGCCCGAACACCCGGCCGATGCTGAACGCAAGCCCATAGCGGGTGTAGACGCGGCCGATGTCGTCGGCGATGCCGATCCGACGGTCCTCCGCCTTGCCTGGGCGCTTGTTCTCTATATTCAGCACATACTGAATATAGCAAATATGGAGCCTACGCCGTCGGCATCCTCGCGTAGCCCTCGTGCCAGAGCTCGAAGGCGAAGAGGGTCCACAGCTGCTTGCGGTTGTCGCGCCGGCCGGCCAGGTGGTCGTCCACGAGCTGGTTGACCGCCGTCGGCTCGAACAAGCCGTGAGCGGCGAGCCGATCCGGGGAGAGGGCAGACAGCATCTGCTCCTTCAGTGGTCCGCGAAACCAGTCCGCAACAGGAATGCCGAAACCTTTTTTGGGACGGTCGAGGATGTGGTCCGGCAGGATCCCTCGTAGGGCCCGCTTGAGGAGGAACTTCGTCCGCAGGCCGTTCAGCTTCATGTCCAGGGGGAGGCTTGTCGCGTACGCCACGAAGTCGTTGTTCAGCAACGGCACCCTGCCCTCGAGCGACGCCATCATCGAGGCGCGGTCCAGCTTGACCAGGATGTCGTTCTCGAGGTAGAGCCGCATGTCGATCATGAGGGCCTGGTTGAGGGCGTCGATCGACGCGTATTCGGCGACGAGAGATTCGCCGTCGATGGCCGCGGCTTCGGCCCGCAGCTCGGGCGAGAGAAGGACGGACCGCTCCTCACGCGCGAAGGAGCCCATCCAGCGCTGGTGCCGCTCGGCCACGGTGTGGCCGGCCGCCGCGACGAAGCGTTTGGCGCGGAAGTCAAAGCTGAGGTTGGAGCGCGAGACTGGCAGCCGCCTCACGACAGGCTCGACGACCCGGCGCCGAAGCAGCCCCGGCGCGCGCAGGTAGTAGCCCGCAAGCCTGTGTGCTTGAAGGGTCGGGTAGCCGGCGAACAGCTCGTCTCCCCCATCGCCGCCGAGGGCGACCTTGACATGCTGCCTCGTGAACGCCGAAAGCAGGTAGGTCGGGATGATCGAGGCGTCGCCTAGCGGCTCATCGAGCAGGAGCGACAGCTTGGGGATGAGACCGAGGAGAGCGGCTGGTTCGAGGGTAAGCTCGTGGTGGTCGGTGCCGAGGTGGCGGGCGACATCGCGGGCGTGGGCGGACTCGTCGAAGGATGGCTCGGCGAAGCCGACAGAGAAGCTCCTCACGTCGCCCCCCAGCTGGGTCATTATCGCCGTGACTGCGCTCGAATCGATTCCACCCGAGAGGAACACGCCGACCGGCACGTCGCTGATCAGCTCCTTGCGGACGGCCTCGCGCAGTGCGTCGCGCAACCGTGCGCATTCCTCATCGAGATTGCCCGGACCTCGCGCCGGCTCCAGATTGAGCTCGGGAGCCCAGTAACGGCGCACCGCCGGCCGCCGATCCGCGAGCGACCACGACATTGTGTGTCCGGGACGGAGCTTATTGACACCGCGCACGATGCTGCGCGGCGACGGCACGAACTCGTATGCGAGGTACTCGTCGAGAGCGACCGGGTCGATGCCCTTGCGGAGTGCCGGGTCCTGGAGAAGCGCCTTCAGCTCGGATGCAAACACGAGCCTTTCCCCATCGACCGCGTAGTGCAAGGGCTTGATGCCCATCCGGTCGCGCGCCAGCATGAGCGATGCCTTGCGCCGATCGAGCAGAGCGAACGCGAACATGCCGTTTAGCCGCTCGACCATCCGCTCACCCCATTCCTCGTAGCCATGGACGAGGACCTCGGTGTCGGACTTCGTGGCGAACACGTGGCCGGCCGCGATGAGCTGCTCGCGGAGGTGGCGATGGTTGTAGATCTCTCCGTTCTGGACGACCCATACCATCGAGTCCTCATTGGCCATCGGCTGACGGCCGCCCTCGATGTCGATGATCGACAGCCTGCGCATGCCGAGGGTCACGCCGTCGAGATGGATGCTTCCTTCGTCGTCCGGTCCGCGGTGGACCATCGAACCGCACATTCGCTGGACAAGCTCACCGCCGCGTTTGGGGTCTCCGCCGGCGACCCCGCAGATTCCGCACATCTAGTGGCGGATCATCTGCTGCGCAGGGCGGGTCTCCCGTTCGTCGCCGGCTGCCGGTGTGGTGTCTTCTGGATGACCTCGCGGACCACGTAAGGCGGCTTCGCCTGCGACTCGTGATAGGTGCGGATGGATAGCTCGGCCAGCAAGCCCATCAGGATGAACTGCACGCCGACGATGACAAGCACGACGGACAGCAGGAGCAACGGGTTGTTGTGCGCGTAGACGTACGGGGGTAGGAGCTTCTGCCCGATCACGATCGCCGCGAAGATGAACGCCACCGTCCACAGCGCAATAGCCGCAAACCCGAAGAAGTACATCGGCTTCGTCGAATAGCTGCCGAGCAGCTTGACCGTGATCAGGTCGAGCATCACCCTCGACGTGCGCGACAGCGAGTATTTCGACTTGCCGTAGGTGCGAGGCCGGTGATTGACCGGCAGCTTGAACCGGTGCATCTCGCCGTATAGCCTCACGTCATGGATGACCTCGCGGCGGTATGCCTTGAGAGTGCAGCCGAAGTCGCTGAGCCGCACGCCGGTGACGCCTGCGATCAGCCAGTTCGCGATCCTGGACGGAAGGACGCGTCTCGCATCGTCTCGCCGGTCGCGACGCCATCCGCTCACAACGTCGTATCCCTCGTCGATCTTCTCGAGGAGGTGCGGGATGTCATGCGGGTCGTTCTGCAGGTCGCCGTCCAGGAAGACCAGCACGTCGCCGCGGCTGAAGTCGATCCCCGCCTGCACGGCCGCCGTCTGCCCGAAGTTGCGGCGAAAGCTGACGACCCGGACCCGCGCGTCCCGCGACGCAAGCTGCCCGAGCTTGTCGGTGCTCCCGTCGCGGCTGCCGTCGTCGATGTACAGGACCTCAAAGGAGGTGCCGAGCGCTTCCAGCACGCCGATCAGCTCGCGGTGCAGCGGCTCGACGCTGTCGATCTCGTTATAGACGAGCACGACCACGGATACGTGCGGCGTATCGGTCGCAGCCTGGCGCGGCATGAATCCCGATTATCCCTTTAAGCTCCACGCTCAATGACCGCTGAAGCCGCCCTGCATGGGATTCCTCGCACCGCGAGCCGGAGCGACGCGTGGTGGGTTTTTCCCGCCGTTCCCCTGCTGGCGGGCGCGATCGCTTTCACCTGGATCCTCCATGCCGAGCTGCAGCGTCTCTATGGGCTGACCGGTTCCGCGTGGGACTTCGCCTACGACCAGCAGGTGATCTGGAACATCTCCCAGGGGCAGGGTTTCTACTCCAGCTTCGCGCATGCCAACTTCCTCGGCATCCACTTCGAGCTGATCTTTGTCGTCCTCGCGGCGGTGGAGAAGCTCTGGCCGAGCCCCGCGGTGCTCCTCATCTTCTCGTCCGCGGGCCTCGCCGCCACGGCGCCCGCCGCCTACCTGTTCTTCCGCGCCATCCTTCCGGCGGAGCGGGCTGAGACGCCGTGGCTGGCGGTCGGGCTGTCGACTGCGATTCCCTTCTGGGCCGCCGTCCAGGAAGCTGCGCGCGACTTCTTTCATCCCGAGAACATGGCTCTGGCGTTCGCGCTGCTCGCCGCGTGGGCTGGAATCCGCGGACACCGCGTCGCGATGTGGGGCTTATGCCTACTCACGCTCAGCTGCAAGGAGGACCAGGTCTACACGATCGGCGTGGTCGCCCTGCTCATGCGGGCGTACGGCGCGCCGCAGGTGAAGAAACACTGGCGCTTCATCCTTTATATGGCGGGTGGCTGGTTCCTCATCGGGACGGGGGTCGTGCAGCAGCACTTCCGCAATGGCGGCTACACCGACTTCGTGTACTACCGCTGGCTGGTCGGGCTCGACCCGACCTTGCCTCTGTCGCCGCTCACCGTCCTCGAGGCGCTGTTCCGTCCTTACGCTCTGCTGGTGGTCGTCGCGACCATCGCGGGGATGTGCCTGATGCCTCTGTTTGCGTGGCGCTGGCTGCTGCTCGCCGTCCCGCCTTACCTCGCGAACGTGCTCAGCGGCCACACGCCGCAAAACATCCTGCACCTGCACTACGTGCTTCTGATGCTGTTCCCCATCATCGTCGCTGGAGGCGTGGGCGCGGCGAAGTTCCTCGAGACGCGCTCGCTCAAACCCGCCCACGCGCTCGCCGCGATGCTCCCGGCGCTGATTCTCGGATTTGCCATAGGCCGGTTCCCGCCCGCGTTGGAGTCCGATCCAAGTCTGTACGCGCATCCGGACACGGTCGCGCAGCTCCGCGCGGCGACCAGGATCATCCCCGCCGACGCCCCGGTCGATGCAGACGACGGTCTCACAGTCTGGCTGGCGAACCGGCACACGATCAACGATTTCCCTGATCGCTTGTCTGACGACGACTACGTGGTGATCGACCGCATTGCGTACCTGAGCGGCCCCACGAGCCCGACGACCCGCCTGAGATACCTCGCGACCCTGCCCAGCAGCGGCCGCCGCGTCCTCTACGACGACGGCCGCTTCATAGTCTGGAGCCCGGTCGGCGACTAGCTATTGGCAACTCTTCCCCATTCATGGGGAAGTACCGGCCGTAGGCCGGGGATGGGGCGTCACGTAGGCTTATTGGTCACCATGGCGACCACGACATCTGTTCGAGAGCGTCTCGATCAGCTTTTCCAGCAGCGGATCGTGATCTTCGACGGCTCGATGGGCGTGATGCTCCAGCACAAAGGCCTCTCCGACGAGCAGTTCCGCGGCGAGCGGTTCCGCAATCACCCCAAACCGCTGCGCAACAACAGCGACGTGCTCTGCCTCACACAACCTGGGCTCGTCACCCAGGTGCATCGCGAATACCTCGAGGCGGGCGCCGACATCATCACCACCAACACCTTCACCGCGACGCGCGTCTCGCAAGCCGACTACGGACTCGAGAAATACGTCTACGAGATGAACTTCGAAGGCGCACGCCTCGCGCGCTCCGCCGCCGGCGATTACGACAACAGATTCGTGGCGGGGTCCATCGGCCCGACCAACGTGACGCTGTCACTGTCGCCGCGCGTCGACGATCCCTCCTACCGCGAGGTGACATTCGACGAGCTACGCGACGGCTACGCGGAGGCCGCGCGCGGCCTCCAGGAGGGCGGCGCCGACGTCCTGTTGATCGAGACGGTGTTCGACACGCTCAATGCAAAGGCGGCGATAGCCGCAGTGGCGGAAGTCGCTCCTCAGCTTCCGCTGTTCGTGTCAGTGACCATCGTCGATCGCAGCGGCCGCAACCTCTCGGGCCAGACCGTCGAAGCCTTCTGGGTCTCCGTCGCGCACGCGCGGCCCTTCGCGGCGGGCGTCAACTGCTCGCTGGGAGCGACGGAGATGCGGCCCTACGTCGAGTCGATGTCGCGCGTCGCGCCGGTCTACGTGATCTGCTACCCCAACGCCGGCCTGCCCAACGCCTGGCTTCCTCAACGCCGCCGGCGGATGCTGCGGCACCGGCCCAGAGCACATCCGCCAGATCCGCGAAGCGATGGCCGAGCTGCCGAGACGGCAGTTGCCCCACCCCGAGCCGCGACCACGCTTCAGCGGCCTCGAGCCGTTCGAGATCAGTCCCGACTCGGGCTTTGTCGTCATCGGCGAGCGGACCAACGTCACCGGCTCGATCCGCTTCCGCCGCCTCATCGAGTCCGGCGATTTCACGGGCGCGGTCCAGGTCGCGCTGGAACAGGTCCGCGGCGGCGCCAACATGCTCGACGTCAACATGGACGCCGACCTCCTCGAGTCGGAGGCCGCGATGGTCCGGTTCCTCAACCTCATCGCGACGGAGCCCGAGATCGCGCGCATCCCGGTGATGGTCGACAGCTCCAAGTTGACGGTCCTCGAGGCCGGTCTCAAGTGCCTGCAGGGCAAGGGCGTGGCCAATTCGATCAGCCTGAAGGGCGGCGAGGAGTCATTCCTCGAGCAGGCGCGGCTGGTGCGCGCGTACGGAGCGGCCGCGGTCGTGATGGCGTTCGACGAGACGGGCCAGGCAGACACGCTCGAACGCAAGCTGGAGATCTCAAGCCGCGCCTACAAGCTCCTCACGGAAAAGGCCGGCTTTGATCCGGAAGACATCATCTTCGACCCCAACATCCTGCCCATCGCGACAGGCATCGAGGAGCACGCCGCCTACGCGAAGAATTTCATCGACGCGACGCGGGAGATCAAGAAGCGCTTCCCCCGGGTCCACGTATCCGGTGGCGTCTCCAACCTTTCCTTTTCCTTCCGCGGCAACGACCGCGTGCGCGAGGCGATCCACTCTGCCTTCCTGTACCACGCGATCCGAGCGGGCCTCGATATGGGCATCGTCAACGCGGGTCAGCTGGTGGTCTACGAGGACATCCCCAAGGACTTGCTCGAGTTGGTGGAGGACGTCATCTTCGATCGCCGGCCCGACGCCACGGAACGATTGGTGGAGTTTGCCAAGTCGGTGTCCGGTGCCGGGTCGAAGCGCGAGGTCGACCTTTCGTGGCGCGAGGGTTCGATCGAGGAGCGCCTGAAGCACGCTGTCCTGCACGGCGAGGTCGAATACATAGAGAAGGACGCGGAAGAGGCCCGAGTCAAGTACGGCAAGCCGCTGCTCGTGATCGAGGGGCCGCTGATGGACGGTATGAAAGTGGTCGGCGACCTGTTCGGCGCCGGCAAGATGTTCCTGCCTCAGGTCGTCAAGAGCGCCCGCGCGATGAAGCGAGCAGTCGCCTACCTCGAGCCGTTCATGCAAGCCGAGAAGGACGCTGTTGGCGACCGCAGCGTGCGCGGCAAGCTCGTGCTCGCGACAGTGAAAGGCGACGTCCACGACATCGGCAAGAACATCGTCGGCGTCGTGCTCGCCTGCAACAACTACGAGGTCCACGACCTCGGCGTGATGGTCCCGGCCGAGAAGATCCTCGACACCGCGATCGAGCTGGGCGCGGACGTCGTGGGACTCTCGGGCCTGATCACGCCTTCCCTCGACGAGATGGTGGTCGTTGCCAAGGAGATGACCCGGCGCGACTTCAGCATCCCGCTGCTGATTGGCGGCGCGACGACCTCGAAGCAGCACACCGCGGTGCGAATCGCGCCGGCCTACGACGGCACTACGGTCCACGTGCTGGACGCGTCACGCGTGATCGGCGTCGTGTCCGACCTCCTCGACACCGACCGCCGCCAGACATTCGAGCGCGACAACTTTGCCCTGCAGGAGAAGCTGCGCTCCCAGCACACCACTTCGCGCCGGCCGCTGCTCAGGCTCGGCGACGCGCGGGACAAGAAGCTGCGGCTGCCTTTCGAGGGAATTCCGAATCCACCTTTCACCGGCAGAAGGGTCATCGAGCCCTCGATCGCTGAGCTGCGCGAGTACGTCGACTGGACGTTCTTCTTCCACGCCTGGGAGCTGAAGGGCAAGTACCCCGCCATCCTGGACAATCCCTCCCAGGGAGCGGCCGCCCGCGAGCTCTTCGGTCACGCTCAGGAGCTGCTCGACGAGATCCAGGCGAAGGCGTGGCTGCGGGCGCGTGGCGTGTACGGCTTCTGGGCCGCGCGCGCCGACGGCGACGACATCGCGCTCGACAACGGCGTCCGGTTCCCGATGCTCCGTCAGCAGGTGGACCATGGCGACGACAAGCCGTACCTTTCCTTGGCCGACTTCGTCGCTCCAGGCGGCGACCACATCGGTGCGTTCGCCGTCACCGCGGGAATCGGGGTTGACGAGCTGGCGGGCCGCTTCACCGCGGAGCACGACGACTACCGGGCGATCATGGTCAAGGCCCTCGCCGACCGGCTGGCGGAAGCGTTCGCCGAGTACCTGCACGAGGTGGTGCGGCAAGCCTGGTACGAGTCGGGAGCGAAGCAGCCAAAGGACGAGCTGATCGCCGAGAATTACCGCGGCATCCGCCCTGCCT
>WNGD01002203.1_pt1 | contig 20467 bp, 17 predicted proteins | sample 5400671 | NCBI WGS metagenome assembly WNGD01 (sample SAMN13153369, study PRJNA577476) | soil metagenome | isolation source: 40 cm soil or saprolite under grassland replicate 2 | place: USA:California | collected 2016-06-15 | reverse complement strand
GCGCGTGCGCCTTGCCCTGCTCGAACAGATCGCGCACGCGCGAGGCGCCCACCCCCACGAACATCTCCACGAAGTCCGACCCCGACATCGAGAAGAACGGCCGGCCCGCCTCGCCCGCCACCGCCTTGGCGAGCAGCGTTTTCCCCGTTCCGGGCGGGCCGACGAGCAAGGCGCCCTTGGGCAGCCGCCCGCCCAACCGCTGGAACTTCTGGGGGTCCTTCAGGAAGTCGATGATCTCTTCGAGCTCCTGCTTCGCTTCGTCCGCGCCCGCGACGTCGGCGAATGTCACCTTGGGCGTGTCGCCCGCGAGCAGCTTCGCCTTCGACTTCCCGAACGCGAACGCCCGGTTCCCGCCCTGCTGCATCTGGCGCAGCATGAAGATCAACAGACCGAAGATCAACAGATAGGGGAGGAAGCTGAACAGGAACACGCCGAACGACTGCTTCTCCTCGCGCGCCCGTACGTCGACACCCCTGGTGCGCAGCGTGGTGACCCAGGCGTCGCTCGACTCGAACGGCAACAGCGTGGTGAAGTGGTCGAAGTTGCGCCCGCGGACCGGCACGGGGGACTTGAGGCTGCCTTTCACCTGCTGACGCTCGGTGATTTCGACGGTGTCGACGTTGCCCTTGTCGAGCTGCTCGGTGAACTGGGAGTACGAGATGTCCACCGTCTCCTGCCGCCGGTTCGCGGCGAACTGGACGAGCGCGATGGAGCCCACGATCAGCAGCGCCCAGAACGAGAGGGTGCGGAGCGTGCGGGCCCAGCTGAATTCGCGCGGCGGCGGGATGCGGTTGGCCATCAGGTCAGGCTCGCCACATACGGCAGGTGCCGGAAGTTTTCAGCGTGATCGAGCCCGTACCCCACGAGGAACACTCGCGGCGCGTCGAACCCGACGAACGCGGGCTCGAGCTCGAGATGCTCGGCCAGATGCTTATGCAACAACGCACAGATCTCCAGGCTCCGCGGCGCGCGCTCCCGCAACAGCGCCACCAATCGGTTGAGTGTCTTCCCCGTATCGACGATGTCCTCCACCAGGAGGATGTGCTTACCCCGCAGCTCCGTCTCCGGATCGTACAGCAGCCGGACGTTGCCACTCGAGATCGTGTCGGCGCCGTAGCTCGCCGCCGCCAGGAAGTCCACCTGGAGCGGCCGGTCGATGCGGCGCACGAGATCGCTCAGGAAAATGAAGCTTCCCTTGAGGAGACCGAGCACCAGCAGCTCACCGTCGGGGTAGGCCGCGGTGATCTCCTGGCCGAGCTCGCGAACCCGGCGCGCGATCGTCTCCTCGTCGAAGACGATCCGCTTGAGCTCACGTCCGCCCGTCTGCTTGAGGCTCGCCGTGCTTGGTAACATCCACCCGTACCGCCCGGGTTCCAGGTCGCGGAAGATCGTCAGCACTCCGGCAGATTCCCGGCACCCACAGAATGGTTTCGCCACGCGCGACCACCGGATAGCCGGGCCGGTCGCTGCGCGGTACTCGCGCGTCCATCAACATCCGCCGCAGCGGCCGCCGCCCGATGCCGCCGAGCGGAACCAGCCGGTCGCCCGGACGGGGCGGTCGCACTTCCCAGTTCGCTCCCGCGATCCACGTCGTCCAGTCCGTGCGCGGCAGCCGCACCGGCGCCGGGTCGGGCGTCCAGGCCACCCGAAACTCGCCGAACACCGCGCTCCCCCGCTCACCGGTCGGGACGACTTCGACGGCGACGTCCCGAGCCGCGCGGGTCACCCGAACGCGATCGAACGCGACCTCCGCCATCCACCCGTCCCCGAGCGGGAGCCGCCGCCCCGAGGGGCGGCGCGCCAACTCGACCAGCTGGCGCGCGCGACGCACCCCCAGCACCAACCCGGTGCGCCGCGCCGCGGCCCGCAAGAGCGCCGCCGAGAGGACGTCATCATAGCGGGCCAGCCCCCCCCGGGCAACTTCGATGCGATGCGGCTCGACGCGCAGTCCGAGATCGGGCAGGTGGTCGAGGACGCCATCCCAAGCGCGCCGCTCGCGCGCCGCCGACCGGCCGGCGCGCAACACGTCGTCGCCCGCGCGCGCCCCCAGCCGCCCGGCGATGAGCGGCAGCAGCATGGTGCGCACCCAGCTGCGGAGGTGTCGCGGGTCCCGATTCGCGGGATCCTCGTGGATGGGGAGGCCGAGCTCGGCGACGTGCGCCACGAGCCGCGCTTTCGCGAAGGGGAGCAGCGGCCGCACGAGACCGCCGCGCCCACGTGCGGGGATGCCGGCGAGGCCCGCCGGCGCGCTGCCCTTCAGGAGCCGGAGCAGAATGGTCTCGACCTGGTCGTCCCGGTGGTGCGCGGTCACCAGGTAGCGCGCGCCATGCCGTCGCTGCAGCTCGCCGAGCCATGCGTAGCGCGCCCGTCGCGCGACGGTCTCCGTGGCGTCGGGACCGAGGCTCAGCTCGCCGACCTCGAACGGCAGCTCGTAGCGCTCCGCCAGCTCTCCGACCGCCCGTGCGACCGTCCCACTGTCCGATCGAATGCCGTGATCGACATGCGCCACCACGAGCGAGAGGCGGAGCTCGGGGGCGAGGGTGTGAAGCAGGTCGAGCAGGGCCACGGAGTCGGCGCCGCCCGACACGGCCACCAGGGCGATCCCGGGCTCCCCGAGCAGGCGGGCGCGGGCGAGGTGGTTGCGGAGACGCGACAGCAGCGACGTCATCCTGTAGTATAAATGATTGGCGGGCCGACTGCGGGCACCGCGCCTTGCCCGCCGCTCCGGCGCGGCGGTAATTATGGGCCATGCCAATCCTGCAGCCCGACCAGATCTACCAGCTGCTGCGCAACTTGACCTCCCCGGTAGTGGCGATCACGTCCCAGCGCGGCGAGCAGCGCAACGGTATGATCGCCGACAGTGCGGTCCGCGCGTCGATCGTGCCCGCGATCCCGCGCCTGTCGGTTTACATCCACAAGTTCAATTACAGCCACGATCTGATCTTCGAGACCGGCCGCTTCGTGCTGCACCTGTTGCGCGACGACCAGTTCGAGCTGATCCACCGCCTCGGCTTCGCGAGCGGGCGCACCCGCGACAAGCTCGCGGACGTCCCGCATCGGCCCGGCACGCTGGGCATGCCGGTGCTCGACGACTGCTACGCGCACTTCGAGTGCCGCGTGGCTAATGTGATGGACACGGGGAGCTCCACCTGCTTCCTGGGCGACGTGGTGGCGGTGGGTCACGGCGCGGCCGATGGCCCCCGAGGTGCCGTATTGACGGCCACCCATTTCCGCGCGAACATGCCGGCGCAATGGCGGGCCGAGTACGAAACGCTGCTCCGCACCGCGCAGCAGTTCGCCGCCGAGCGCTCGCGGGACATTCGGCCGGTGGTCTGGAGGGGACTACACGGCCGCGAGTGATCCTTTTCACCACCCCTTCACTCACGCTGCGAGGCCATCATGCGAGCGATCGGAATTGCGCTAGGGATCCTAAGCGTCTGCCGGGCCACGGCGGACAGCCAGGCGTACTCCCCGAAGACCGGCGTTGGAATGGCGTTCATTATCGCGAGTCCCGCCGGGCAGCTCGCCGGTTTCTTGAACCTCTTTGTCCCTCTGAACCTCGGCAGCCATTTCCGGCTGGAGCCGCAAATTGGCTGGCACACGGCCTCGTTTGACGCGGTAGCAAGCGATCCCTCGTCTCCCGCGAACAGCCTGTCCGGATCGAGCCGGGTGCTCCTGCTCGGCGTCGGTCTCCTCCGGACGCAGCGGCCCGGTGACGGGACGACCATCCTGTACTACGGGCCCCGCGTCGGCCTCGCGTGGACGCGAAGCAATCTCACCGACGGATCGTCAGGCTCCTCGCTCACGGAGACGCAGAGCAACTGGTACGGCGAGGTGGTGGTCGGCGGGGAGCATTTGTTTTCGCATCTGAGCATCGGCGCCGAGGCCGGGCTCGGCTACCTCCACAACGGGACGCCCCACTGGACGCAAAGCGGTGCGGCGTTCCCCGTCGTCTCGGACACGAAAGGTCATGACCTGGGGACGAACGCGACGGCGTTAGTGCGGTGGTACTTCGGGAGCTGAAGGACGGCGGTTCGTCGGAACGCTTACGGCTCGAGGACCTCAATGGTCTGACCGGCCTCGAGGGGGCCGATCACGCTCTGGCGTCGACCCGAAGGCCAGCGCACTTCGATCGCACCGGCGTGGTCCGCGTCCGCGAGACCAAAATAGAGAGGTAGGTCGCTCTGCGAGAGGTATCCCGACTTTCCGTCGAGCCCCTTCAGGATGCGACGCCCGTCGGGCAGCAGGACGGTGACCTGCGCACCCAGCCCGTCGCGGTTCGAGCGCGTGCCGCGAAGGCGGACCTTGAGGAAGTGGACGCGATGCTGCGCGAGATCGCTGACCAGCACCTGCGGCCGGGCGTTGAACTCGTTGGTGACGATGTCGAGATCACCGTCGCCGTCCAGGTCGAGGACGACCGCGGCGCGCGTGCCGAGCGAGCCCATCATGGTCAAGTGGCCGGCGGCGTCCACGCGGCAGGCCCCCGCCATCGACTCCGGGTGGGCACAGGCGCGACAGAAGGGATGGCCCGCGTCCGCGCCGTTGCACTCGAGCGTGAACCAGACCTGCTGTGTGACGCCGCCCGGCCGCGGCTCGACCCCAAGCACGAATTCGCTCGGCAGGAAGCGGTGCCCGCCCTCGTTGAGCAGGACGGAGTTGATGCCGTAGCGGTAGGGGAAGTTCATGCCCGCCGCGATGAAAATGTCGTCCCACCCGTCGGCGTTGAGGTCGTCCACGCTCGGCCCCCAGGGCCAATACGTTTCGACCCCGACGGAGTCGGAAATCTCCGCGAATCGGCCGCCGCCCCGGTTTGCGAACAGCTCGTTGCCGAAGATGAAGCGATCCTTCCCTCCGGGAATCATCCCGCCGGCCACCGTCGCGGTATCGGCCTTGCGGCCTTCGGCGGTCCAGTCGCCGGGGGGAATGTTGACCCACATGTCCGGATGCATGCTGGTGACGAACAGGTCGAGCCGACCATCGCCGTCGAAGTCGAACGCCTTCGCCCCCATCGAACCCCAGGGGGCTTTCGGAAAGTATTGCGCGGTCGCGTCGCGAAAATGCTTGCCGCCCTCGTTGAGCCAGAGGTGATCCCCTCCCTGCATGTCCAGCAGGTAGAGGTCGGGAAACCCATCATCGTTCACGTCGAACGCCATGGCGTCGCCGCTCCAGCTCAGATCCACCAGCCCGACCGCGCGACTCACGTCCTTGAACCGGTTGCCGCCCAGGTTGCGGTAGAGAATGCTCGCTTCGGCGCGGTCGGGGTGAAGGTGGCCGAGGAACGCGTCGTTCAGCGCGACATAGTAGCCGCCCCGCCCCCGTGCGTTGCTGGTGAACACACCGACATTGGTCACGAACAGATCGAGCAGGCCGTCGCCGTCATAATCGAAAAATACCGCGCCGGAGGAGTGGCCCACGTATCCCACTCCCGCCTGCGCGGTGATGTCGCGAAAGGTCCCGTTACCGAGATTCTCGAACAGCCGATTGCCATGGCGCACAGTCGTGACGAACAGGTCGGGGTCGCCATCGTTGTCGATGTCGGCGAACGCGCAGCCCACCGCGATGGCGTCCGGGGACGCCAGCCCGGCTCGAGCGGTGACGTCCACGAAGCGACCGTTGCCGACGTCCTTCCAGAGCTCGTTGGTGCCGAGCTGCGTGACGAAGTAGAGATCGGGGAGACCGTCGCCATCGACGTCCCCGGCGCACAGGCCGCTCCCGTGGTCGTAGTGCGCGAGCTTATAACTCCTGCCCGCGTCGTCGACCACCCGGTTCTCGAACGTGATGCCGCTGGCCGGTCTCTGATCGGTGAACCGGAAGTCGTGAACCGTCTGGGAGCGGGCGGCCAGCTCGGCTTCCTGGCGGCCCCGCTCGACCAGCCATGCCGGCGGACCGGGCGAGCGGCACGAGGCGACGAGGAGGGGGAATGATACGAGGATCCCGGCGGGCCACGAGAAGCGACGCGACATGAGCTCCTTAGTCCTGCTCAATAGCGGCGGTCGGACTCGAACCGACGACTGGGGATCCTGATCTTAGCCGGAGTGCATCATACCCTATCGAGCCCTTTCGGCAACGGCTTGGCCTAAGTAAGAGTAGACAGAGAACTCGGCGAAATGTTGGTGGCCGCGCCTGTGGAGCGCTGTGTACGACGACCCCATCGTGGGTGGATGCGTCATCTCGACCGGCCTCAGCGGAGATCGATAAGGGCGATCCTTGCCGTTCCGGCGAAACTGTCCACCACGATCAGCGTGCTTCCGTCGGGCGACACACGTAAGTATCCGGAGGCGCTGAATGGTGTCGGCCATCGGTCGAGCACGGCGCCGTCACTGGTACGCGTCCGCGCGATGCCCCGGAACCCCAGGACACTGTACAGATACATCCCATCCTTCGATAGGGCGGCGCCTGGCACGGCCTCGCCGCCATACACCGAGGGAAGTCGGCGAAGGAAGTCGAGGTTGGGGTCATAGATATCGAGACCGATAGTGACGCGCGCCCCGCTGCCGTCCACGCGCAGCGGGCCATAGATGCTTCTAGCCGCGTGGAGCGGACCGAACGCATCGAGCGTGACGTCGTACCGCTCCAACAGGTCGGTCCATCGATCGAAGATGAGGGCAGTCCGATCGAAAGAGCGTTCGAACCTCACGCCCGCGATGTTCGCCGAACCGGGAACCAGACGCTCCGTCCCCGTGGCGAGATCCACCTCTAGTAGACCGGAGGGTGTGGACGTTGGTCCCTCGAGGATAACGTACGCCTTGCCGTTGGCACCAACGCGAACCTGCCACGGCGCCTGCTGCGTGGTGGTGTCCAGTGAGTGGAGCGGCAGGACCGTTACCGTCCTGGGCGACGCCTGGAGCAGATCGATGATGCCGAGCGCGCGCTCGTACGGCAGCACGAGGACGAGCGAATCATCGCCGGGCGTCAGGTCCAGATCCGAGGCGCCCGTCCGCAAAGGGATCGATTCCCACATCGCCAGATTCGCTAGCGAGAACACTCCGATTCGAACGCTGCCTTCTGCTTGCACGAGATACAGCAGGCCGCGCTTCGAGTCGAACGCGAGGTCCTCGACATCGCCTGCGATTGTCGTCCAGCGCGTCGGCCGCTGCACGGTCGGATAAATGGGCAGGCCGGGGATCGGCGCAACGAGGGTGTCGCTGACTAGACCGCTCATGTCCCTGGCGAAGAGGCGAATCTGGATGCTGGCCCCGGCCCATTCCGGACGGATTGGGATATTCACGAAGCGGCCGCCCGCACCGCTGATGGAATCTCTCAAGCCCCCTGGTTGGACTTCCCAGATGATTGATCGAACGGCGTGGTTGTCCTGCGCTGAGACGAACGGTCGCAACGTATCGCCGACAAAGTAGTAGTCGGTCGTGGTCGGCCAGTGATCGCCAAACACCTGGGGTGGCGTACGATCCACGACGGCGAATGATCGTGGCGATCGGACCGTCGTACTCTCGAGGGCCGCGTTCGTCGCGATCACCTGGAACGACAGCGATTTTCCCAGCGTGCATGCCCCCGGGATCACGAGAGACACCGTGCGCTCGCTGTTGCGCAGGAGGCGCTCGGAGAAGTGCTGCTCAAGCGTGCAGGCGCCCGACGTCTTCACAGATGACGTCCAAAGCCCGACGTCGCTCTCGGCGATGTAGTGCACGATGAGTGTGCCACCAGGTTCGATCTCGCTTCCGGCCGGTTGGACGCTGAGCCCGCTGATTGTGGGCGGCTGCGGGTTGGCTATGTCGGGGCCGCAGGTGAATGTCACGCGGGTCGAGCGGACACCACCCGTCCGCGGCTGGTAGCGATACACCAGGGCAGCCCCGAACGGGATCGCGGCCGAGATGCGCCACCCGGACTGCTGCGTCTCACCGGGCCCGATGTCACTCGCGCCCCATGAGCTCTGGATCTCGGTCGTCGGGATGAGCGTCGAATCGACGGGCGTGGCGCGAGCAGGCCCGGCGTAGAAGAGCAGCGTCGCGTCGCGCCATGCGGCGCGCGCGGTGCCGGTACCGGTAGCGGAAGCGCTGAGACTGACATCGCACTCGACGCGCTGTTGGCCGGCGCCCTGATCAGAAATGTCCGGCCCAGTGAGCTGCGTGACCGTGATGGTGACTGTGAGGTCGGGCGCGGGGCCGGTGGAGTCACCGCCGCACGCCGCCGCGAGGGCGACAGCTGCGCCGAGGACTAACACGACGCGGGCCAGAGAGTGACCGGTCACACTGCTCCTACCGCCAAGTGTTCACACCGGCACGGCGGCTCGGGCCGAGAGCGAGCGTGGTTCTTCAGGATACGCTGACGATCCAGGCGTCGGCGTTGCCCGGTCGCGGATACGTATCTGCGACCTCCACCCGATAATGCTTACGGGCTGCTACGTGGTCGCGCCGTGCAAGTAACCATTGCGCAAGTGGTGTACCGGGAGCGACACAGCGTACAGCCAAGAGTGACACTATCACACTATGCAAGCGTATCGCGAGCCGAGATCGTACAGGAGAGAACCCAGAGGTGCCACAAGTGCCCGGAGGGGCGAAGCACGCCGGGCACAGAGGTCCTTGTGAGGCAGGCAGCCCGAACGCGAGTTGCTGGCGCTATGACTTCGCTATGAAAAGGCCTCCAGGACTGAATCCTGGAGGGCTAAGATGCTATAGCGGCGGTCGGACTCGAACCGACGACCCGCGGATTATGATTCCGCTGCTCTAACCAGCTGAGCTACGCCGCCGAGCTTGCAGGGGAAGAACTTAGCGGGCCCGGTACGACGGCGGGAGTGGCGACCCCCCCGGCGCCTGCAGAATGCGAGACTAAATCCAGCACCCGTAGGGCCCGCGACACACCCGTTGCTTCGAGTCCACACCCAGCGGCGTCAGCCCCTACGAAGCCGCCCGAACTGGCGTTTGCGCGGCACGCCGACGCGGTGCGCCGCTTGCATGCCTGACGGGGTAGGCCATGAAGACATCCCCTGTTCTCCTGCTGACCATCTTGGTGGTCGGCTGTCACTTCGACAAGCTGTTCAACGATGCGAGCGGCGGCGCGGCGTCCCGCGCGGCCCCGCCCACGGCGACGCACCTGATCTTCATCACGGAGCCGAGCAACACCGCACCGGGTACTATCATTACTCCCCCCGTGCGGGTCGCCGGGGTGAACGACCAGGACCAAATCGTGACGGGCTTCAGCGGCACTATCTCCATCGCCATCCGGCGCAACGGCAGCCTGCTCAACCCGCACCTGTCGGGCACCACGAACGACGTCCCCGTGGTGAATGGTGTCGCCACATTCGCGGACCTGAGTATCGATCAGCCCGGGGTTGGGTACACCCTGATGGCGAGCAACGCGCGGCCGTGGAGCGTCGAGAGCACGACCTTCAACGTCGGCGTGCCCTGATGCGCTGCCCCCGCTGCACGCTCGCCGAGCTGCCCGAAGCCACCGAGACCTGCTGGCTGTGCGGTTATTCCTCGGCGGTCGCGACCGCCGTGGAGGACCCTCCCCCACCGCCCGCGCCGACCGAGCTCGACGCGCGACGCGAGCTGGCCCGCGACTTCCGAATCGACAGCCTGCTCGAGCGGCCGCCGGGACCGATCGTCTACCTCGCGCGCGACGCGGAGGATCGTCTGGTGGCGGTGAAAGTCCTACCGCGCCCCGAGGCCGGTGCGACAGCCGACCGCTTCGACGCCGCGGCCGAGGCAGCGGCGCAGCTCGATCACCCGCACATCGTCCCCGTCTACGGTCACGGCGCGACGGAGAACTTCCTGTGGTGCGCGACCAAGTACGTCGGCGGCCGGTCGCTCGCGAGCATGCTGCAAACCGATGGACGGCTCGAGCAGTCCGCCTGTCTGCGCATTTTCGAGCAGGTCGCGAGCGCCCTGGACTACGCGCACCGGCGCGGCGTCGCCCACGGCGCCTTGACGCCCGACAGCGTCATCGTCGATGCCAACGAATGGGCCCTGGTAGGCGACTTCGCCATGCGGGCGCTCGTCGACGCGACGCCCGATGGTGCCCAAGCCCGCGAGCCGGCGGCCGGCGCGGATCAGCGCGCGCTCGCGGCGATCGTCCATGCGTCTCTCACGGGAGCGCCGATTGGCGATGGTCCGCCGGTGGTGAAAGACGGCCCCGGACTCCCCTTGCACGTCTCGCAGGCGCTGCGCCGCGCGCTCTCGAGTCGGCAGGCCGACCGGTTTCCCGGCGTGCTCGACTTCGTCGCGGCGCTCGGCGGCACGCGACCGGAAGGGCGGACGACGTGGTTCGGCGCGAATCCCCGCAAGAAGGGGCCGGGCTCCCCGGTCGTGATCGTCGACGCCGACCAAGACCCCGCGGCGAAACACCTCGGCCGACGGGTCGCGGTCGCCGCGGCGGGCCTGGTGGTCGCGCTCGGCGGCGGGGCGGCGTGGCTCGGCATCTCCTCCATTCCCGCATCGCCGGCGAGTCGAGAACCCGCCGCCAGCGCGCCGGCGCCCGCTGCCAGCGTTCCAGCAGCGTCGCCGAGCGCGAGCCGCGACACGTTCGTGGCCGCCGCTCCGGACCCCGTGCCGCCCCCGCCCGCGCCCCGGTCCGCGACACGCGCGGCGGTGCGCACGACACGCCCTCCGGTCGCGACGCATGCCCCAGTAATGAAGCGGCCGGCGCCCGCGCCGTTGTCCGCGGACCCGCGTGACGTGGAGCCCGGTCTCCTGTCGATCAATGCGATCCCGTGGGGGAGCGTGTCGCTCGACGGTCGGCCCGTCGGGAACACCCCACAGATCGACCTCCCGGTCGTACCCGGCCCGCACCGGCTGCGGGTGGAGCGCGACGGCTACCGGCCGTACGACCGCGTGATCGACGTGGCATCGGGGCAGCGGCTTCGCATCACCGACATCGCGCTGGTGGAGCGCTAGCCGGTGTCGCGCGCCACTGTCTTCCTCTCCATGTCCCTGCTGCTGTGCGGAGCACGGGGGTTGCGTGCCCAGGCGGCGAGCGAACTCCTGGGACAGGGGGTGCGGGCCTATCAGTCCTTGGAGTACGATGCGGCGGCGGCCCTATTGCAGCAGAGCCTGGGACGCGATGCGACAACGGGGCTCGCGGACTCGCTCCGGGCGCGGGCGCTCACCTATCTCGCCGCGACGGAGCTGTTCCGGCAACAGCGCGACTCCGCCGTTGCCGCGTTCCGGCAACTGGTCATGCTCAACCCGCGCTATCGACCGGACGAGCTCATCTTTCCACCCCAGGTCACGAATCTGTTTCAGGAAGTCCGCAAGGCGACCAGGGCGATCGCGGTCGCGGTGCCGCCGGTGACCGCGCTGCGCACGCGGCTCGAGCGATTCACCGCCGGGGTGCTCGTGAGCTCGCTCGCGGACGTGACGGTGACGCTGGCGCGCGAGGACGGGACACCAGTGCGGACGCTGTACGAGGGACCCGTGGCCGACAGCCTCGCCGTGAAGTGGGACGGTCTCACGGCGGCGGGAACGACTGCCGATAATGGTCGCTACCTCTTGCAGGTAGCGCCGCGGACTCCCACGGCGGATGGGCCGCGCGCGCGCCAGGTCGTGCTCGAGGTCAAGCAAGAGCTCCCCGATACCCTGGCCTGGCCGCCGCCGCTCGAGAGCCCGCCGTTGTTGCCGGAGCGCACATCGACGGCGCCGGCCTTCCGGTCGCTCGCGGCGGGGCTCGTGACCGCCGGTGCCGTCGTCGCGCTTCCGTCGATCATGGCGCGGGGCAAGGACGCGACGGGCGCGCGCTTCGCGGTCGGCGCGGCGGTGGGCATCTCCGGATTCGTCGGCTTCTTCGCGCGGAAACCCCGGCCGCTCGAAGCCAACGTGCGCGCGAACGCATCGCAGCGCGATGCCTGGAAGAAGAAACTCGATACGGTCAAGGCGGAGAACGCCGCCCGCCTGCGCACCATGCGACTCGTCGTCCGCGCAGGGCCCGAGACCGTCGCGGAGCGGGGATCACAATGAGGACCATCGTACTGATCGGAATCCTGGCGCTCGCCGCGTCGGCCGTCGCCCGCACGCAGGGTCGGCCGACCCTGGCGTTCCGGGGCGACGCGGGATTCGTATGGGTGCGGAGCGACTCGGCGGCGGCGGGAGTAGGGGGGGCCGGCGCGGTTCGGCTGCGCGGGCCGGTCCTCGGAGGAGAGGGCCGCCTCGTTTTCAACGGATTCGCCGTGGGAGTAGGGCTCCTGAGCGGCACGCTCCAGGCCGCCGATCAGGGGACCATGAAGCGCGACCTCATCGAAGGGCGGCTGGTCGTCGCCGCGCGGCCTGTCCCCTGGCTCGAAATGAGCGTGGGTCCCTTCGTCCGGGCGTACGTCACGGACTCCGTCACCGAGCGCTGGGTGTTCTGGCAGGCCCGGGCACGCGTCGACGCACCGATCGTGACCGCGAGCCTGACGAGCTACCTCGAGCTGTGGCGCGCGTTGTCCTCCGAGGTCAATCTGGTGGCCGGGGCCGGTCGGGTGCAGGGAGGCGAGGCGGGCGTGGTGTACCGACCGCCGCAGCGCCCGTACTGGGTGCGCCTTTCCTACCGTGTGGACGACGCGGTCGTACGCGCGGGGGGGGGGAGCGAGACGCTGGAAGCGGTCAGTCTGGCGATCGGCGTGGGCAGTTGGTGAGACGTCCGGCCTTAGTCGCGGGGCGGTAGCGAGGCCGGGTCGCTCCCTACGTCCACCTTCGGCACCAGCCGATACAACAGCTCGCCTTTCCGGATCATCCCGAACTGTTCGCGCGCCGCGCGCTCCTGGGCGGCGGGGTCGGTCTCGAGCGCGTGCGCCAGGCGCTGCAGCGAATCGAGCTGCCGCTCGAGGTCGCGCACGCTCCGGCGCGCCTCGGCGAGCTGGCTTCGCAGCGTGAGCCAGTCGAGCGTGCCGTACTCCCCCGCCTGAAAGGCCAGTGCCGCGAGTACCACCGCCGCGGCGATCCCGATCAGCCGGGGGCGCGTCATAATCCGTACAGGTGGCGACCGGGGTAGTACGCCGTGTCGCCCAGCTCCTCGGCGATGCGCAGCAGCTGGTTGTATTTCGCGACGCGGTCGGTGCGCGAGGCGCTCCCGGTCTTGATCTGCCCCACGCCGGTGGCCACCGCGAGGTCCGCGATGAACGTATCCTCCGTCTCGCCGGATCGGTGCGAGATCACGGCGCCGTATCCGTTGGAGCGTGCGTGCGCGATGCACTGCAGCGTCTCGGTGAGCGACCCGATCTGGTTCAGCTTGATGAGAATCGCGTTCGCCACACTCTCCTCGATCCCCCGATCCAACCGTTCGATGTTGGTGCAGAACAGATCGTCTCCCACCAGCTGCACGCGGGCGGACAGCGCCGCCGTCAGCTTCGCCCAGCCCGCCCAGTCGTCCTCCGCGAGCCCGTCCTCGATCGACACGATCGGGTAGCGGTCGATCCAGCTCTTGTACAGCGCGATCATCTCGTCGGACGACTTCGTGCCGGCGCCGCTCTTCTTGAAGACGTAATTCCCCTCCTGGTAGAGCTCGGACGCCGCCGGGTCGAGGGCGATCGCGACGTCCTTCCCGGGCTCGAGCCCGGCGGCCTCGATCGCCGCCATCACCGCCTCGAGCGCCGCTTCGTCGGTCGCGAGATTGGGCGCGAATCCCCCCTCGTCCCCCACCGCGGTGGACAGATTGCGCTTGGACAAGACCTTCTTGAGGGCGTGGAACACCTCGACGCCGATCCGCAGGCCGTCGGGAAAGCTTTCGGCGCCGATCGGCACGATCATGTACTCCTGGAAGTCCACGGTATTGGCGGCGTGGGCTCCGCCGTTGAGGATGTTCATCATCGGCACGGGAAGCACGTTGGTGACCGGCCCCCCGAGATAGCGGTACAGCGTGAGGCCGGCGTCCTGGGCCGCCGCCCGCGCCACGGCCATCGACACCGACAGAATGGCGTTGGCGCCGAGGTGACTCTTGTTGGGGGTGCCGTCGAGGTCGAGCATCGCGTAGTCCACCGCGATCTGCTCCTCGGCCGACACGCCCTCGAGCCGCGGACCGATCACCTCGTTCACGTTCTTCACCGCCTCGAGCACGCCCTTGCCGCCGAACCGCTTCGGATCGCCGTCGCGCAGCTCGACGGCCTCGTGCTCGCCGGTGGAGGCGCCGCTGGGCACGGCGGCACGGCCGGCCGCGCCGCTCGACAGGGTGACGTCCGCCTCGATGGTGGGGTTGCCCCGGCTGTCGAGGATCTCACGCGCGCGCACCGAAATAATCGTGCTCATGATGGCCCGTACCCTAGTGCCGTTCCAACGTCAACGCAACGGGCAGCGGCAGGTCGGCGCACGCGGTTGGAACGGCACTAGCGGGCGGTGCGCTCTGCGTCAACGCGCGCCTTGAAGGCGACGATCGCGGCATGCACCCGGTCGCGCAGCTCCTGCCGCCGCTCGAGCGTCATCCCCGCCGTCGCGATCGGATCGCCGATCACGATCCTGATGGGCCGCGGTCGCAGGAAGAACCGCCCCTTCGGCATGATCTCGAACGTATTGCCGACGTACACGGGGACCACGGGCACCTGGGCTGCGATGGCGAGCCCGAAGGGCGCGTTCTTGAACGGCAGCAGCGCTCCCGTGCGGCTACGCGTCCCCTCGGGAAACAACAATGCCGACGTGCCACCCCGAATCACCTCGGCGGCGCGCTGGTAGGCCTCGAGGGCCCGCGCCGGATGTTCGCGGTCGATCGTCAGGTGGCCGGCGGTGACCATCGCGCGGCCCAGGAGCGGGATCCTGGCGAGCTCCTGCTTCGCCACCATCCGCACCGATCCCGGCAGCGTGGCGGCAAGAGCCCAGATGTCGAACATCGACGAATGGTTCGAAGCGTAAACGACCGGCCCGTCCGGAATCCGCTCCATCCCTTCGACCCGCACCGGCGTCCCGGCGGCCCGGAGTATCTGGCGCGACCAGTCGTTCGTCCCCCAGTCGTACACCCCGCCTCCCCCAGGGCGCCGCTTGACACCCAGCAGCGCCGCCGCGATGACGCCGACGGAGTGGATAACGCTCGACACCACGAGCACCACGTAGAACCATAGAGTGCGGATCATCGCGTTGGGAAATGATCGAAGCCGGGGGGAGGCGGTATCGGTCGTCCGTCATCGGTGATCCGTAAGCCGCGGCCCGCGGTGCAGGCGCCGATGCGCGTGAGGGACAGTCCCGTGGCACGACGAAACGCACGGGCGCCCGCGTCCCCGAAGCTTCGCGGCAGCGCGACCAGCAGCTCGTACTCCTCGCCGCTCCGGACGGCGGCGAGCGGCGTCGCACCCGGCCAGCACGGAACGCGCTCCAACTCGATCGCAATCTCGACGCTCGAGGCCGCCGCGAGGTGCCCCGCATCCCCCGTCAGCCCGTCGGAGATATCGATCATGGCGCGCGCTCCACGCCGCGCCAGCCAGCGCCCCGCGGCGATCCGCGGCTCCGGGCGGGCGAAGCGGCGTCGCAAGGCGGGAGCGAGGCGCCCCCCCCGCCCGCTGCGGAGCGCGGTGAGCGCGAGCCCCGCACCCCCCAGCCGCCCGGTCACCCACAGCCCGTCACCCGGCCGCGCGCCGCTCCGCCGCACCGGCCGCCGGGCGACGCCGAGCACGCAGACGTCCACGAGGTAGCGGGGCGACCGCACCAAGTCGCCGCCGAGGACCTTCGCTCCCACGCTGCGCGCGGCGGCGCCGACCCCTGTCATGATCTGCACGGCAGGTGAAGCGTTCCGCGTTGCACGTTGCACGTTGCTCGGAATCCCGAGAGAAACTAGGACGCCCAGGGGTTGCGCCCCCTCCGCGGCGAGGTCTGAGAGTGCCGCTGCCGTGGCGCGCCAGCCGATCTCGCGAAACGAGAGCCAGTCGGTGCGGAAGTGCACGCCTTCGAGCGACAGATCGATACTGATCGCGAGCGTCCGGCCGCCGACGGAGAGCAGCGCGCAGTCGTCACCCAGGTTGCGGCCCGCCGCACCGAGCGTCGCGAAAATGGCGCGCAACCGGTCGAACTCACTCCCCCCCCCGGGGCCCAGCCGGCTCGACCGGCGCGTCACGCCGTCTCCGGCGGCTCCAGGACCGTGAGCACCGGAGGCCCCACCGACTGCGTGTTGGTCCACGCGCGCCAGATCTCGGGCAAGGCGGCCAGGACATCGGCGGGGCGCAGGCTGCGTGCCGTCCACTGGCGCGCGCCGTACTCCGCCGCCCGCCCCAGCGCATGGGCGCCCAGGGCGGCGGCCTCGGGCCCGGCGCTGCCGCGCGCGAGGAACGCGCCGATGAAGCCGGCGAGCAGGTCGCCCGAGCCACCGGTGGCGAGTCCCGGGTTGCCGCTCGCGACCACGTGAATCGGCCCGCGCAGGTCCGCGATCACGGTCGGCACGCCCTTCAAGAGCACGGTGCCCTTCACCTTCTGCGCGGCCTTCGCGGCGGCCGCCCAGCGATCGTTCGCCGCCGCGTCGGCGAGCTCGTCGCCGAATTGGGCACGGAACTCGCCCAGGTGGGGCGTGAGCACCACCGGCCGCTCCGGGGGGGGACCGCGGAACAGCATGAGGGCGTCGGCGTCGAGCACCGTCGGAATCGGTCGGCGTGCCAGCACGGCCTGCAGGAACTGGGCGCGGGGCGGCTCGCGGCCCAGGCCCGGACCGACGACGAGCGCGTCGGCCCACTCGAGTGCCTCCGCGGCCTCGGGCTCGAGCTCGGGGCCGAGCGTCGATTCCACCGTGAGCACATCGGGAAGGCTCGAGCGCGCGGCCGCGATCGTCTCCTTCGCCGCCACGAGCTTCACGAGCCCCGCGCCCGCGGCGAGCGCGCCGCGCGCGGCGTGCAGCGCGGCGCCGGTCATGCCGTTCGCGCCGCCCGCCACCGTGACCCGGCCGCGGTCGCCCTTGTGCATGGTCGGCATGAGCTTCGGGAGCCGCGCCCCCGCCCACACGTCCGTTACGAGCACGGGCCATACGGGATCGGCGGGCGGCAGCCCGATATCGACGATCACGATCTTGCCGCACCACTCGCGGGCGAGCAGGTGGCCGCGGCGCGGGCCCCCGAACGTGATCGACAGCTCGGCGCGCACCGGCCCGTGCACCTCGCCGCTCGACAGGTCGAGTCCCGTGGGGCCGTCGATTGCGACGACCGGGGCGCCGTAGGCGACGAGGCGCTGCGCCAGCGCCAGCACGTCGCCGCGCGCCGGTCCGGCGGCGCCGGTGCCGAGCAGCGCGTCGATCACCACGGCGGTGGCGGGCCACGGCTCTTCCCGCCCCGTCTCGCGCACCCCGTCCACACGGGCGAGCGCGCGGTTGTCGATCGAGTCGTCGGTCTTGGGGTCGAGCGCGGCCACCCAAACGGCGATGCCGCTCGCATGCAGCGCGCGCGCCACCACCCACCCGTCCCCGCCGTTGTTCCCCGCCCCGGCGACCACCAGGGCCCCGCGGGCCAGCACGGCGGGATAGTCGCGCACGATCAGGCACGCGATCGCTCGTCCGGCGGTCTCCATCAACACACGCGAGGGAATGCGGTACTGCGTGCGGGCGGCCGAATCCCAGGCGGCGGCCTCGGTCGCGGACAGCACAGGGATCGAGTTCACGGGATCACCACGCCTCCGTATCCCACCACGGCGTCGTCGTCTCCTGTCACCATGCCGGAGTGGCTGTAGTGCACGACGTCGGCGCGCTCGGCACCGAGCGCCCGGGCCGCGGCGATCACGGTGGCCGCGGGCGCCCGGCCGCACATCGAGATGCGCTCGCGGCGGCAGCGCGCCAGCAGCTCTGCGCCGTCGAGCGCCGCGACGGCATCGAGCGCCAGCCGGTCCTTGCGCTCGGACGCGGCCGCCGGCTCGTAATGGTTCAGATCGCTCGACGCCAGCAGCAGCACCCGGTCGGGCCAGCGCCGCACGAGCCCGGCCAGTGTCTCGCCCAGCCCGCGGCATCCTTCCCACGCGTCCCACGCCAGGACGAGCGGCACGATCCGCACGTCGGCTCGCCGGAGCTGGAGGAAGGGCAGCTCGACCTCGACCGCGTGCTCGGCCGCGTGGGCGGCGTGGTCGGGCCCCACCAGGGGCGACGACTCGAGGAGCGCCCGTGCGAAGCCCTCGTCCACGCTGACGTCGCCCAGCGGCGTGCGGAACGCGCCCGCCTCCCAGAGCGATGCGCCGCCGGGCGCCCGGCTCACCCCGGTGTGGTTGGGCGCCACGATCACCACGATCGGCGGGATCTCGAGGCGCGCGAACACGTGCGCCGCGGTGAGTCCCGAATAGACGTAGCCCGCATGCGGGGCCAGCGCGGCGCGCGCCGGGGCGGGGCGCGCCTCGCCGACGGCGTCGAGCAGCTCCCGCACCGTGCGCTCGAGCTCACCCCTCGTTCCCGGGTAGAAGCGCCCGCTCACGGCGGGCGCGCGCACCGCGTCCAAGCTTACTTGAAGCTCTGGCCGATCGCGCGACCGAAGGAGATCTCCCCGTTATCGATGCGGATGTTGAACCCGCACTCGGGGTTCGAGCACACCCAGGCCTTGTACGTGATCGGCGCCCCGTCGCGGCCATAGTCCGACAACGGGATGAGGAGACCTTGTTGACATTTTCTGCAGGCGGGCCATTCCCTGACGTCGTCCATGCGGCACCCCCCTTCACCCGATCCGACGCCCCTATCCGCGCTCCACTCCGGGCCACGGATAGCCGGCCCGGAACACCTCTGCGAAATCGTAGACCCGCTCGAAGTCCTGCAACTTGTCGGTCGGCTGGCTGGCGAGCAGGCCCACGTCGATCAGCATGAACACGATCCGTCCCAGGTCCTCGGTGCTGGCGATGCCCCAGTGTCCGAGGACGGTGGGCGCGAGTAACCCGAACTGCTCTCGCGCGAAGTCCCGGCACGCCCAAGCGAGCTCCCCGCCGCTCAGGTGCCGGCGCGCGGGGAGCTTGCCCTGCGCGTACTCGAGGGCCGCCAGCACGAACAGGTAACCGCGCTCGTGATAGCGGTCGTCCTGCCGCCCGATGCGCTGGAAGGCCTCTTCGAGCGTCGCAAAGTCGCTCACGGCCGCGCCTCCGTCTGTCCCGACGTCCGCGCCCGCACGGCCACGGGCCGCAAGGGGTGCGGCTCGAGCAGCGCGAGCTCGAGCACCTCGTCGATCGTCTCCACCGGCTTGATCTCGAGCAGCTGTTTCACCTCGTCGGGGACGTCCACGATGTCGTTCTGGTTGCGCGCCGGCACGAGCACCGTCTTGACGCCGGCGCGCGCCGCCGCCGTCAGCTTCTCCTTGAGCCCGCCGATCGGGAGGATGCGCCCGCGCAGCGTGAGCTCGCCCGTCATCGCCACATCGTGGCGCGACGGACGGCGGCACAAGAGCGATGCCAGCGCGGTGGCGATCGCGATCCCGGCCGACGGACCGTCCTTCGGCACCGCCCCGGCCGGCAGGTGCAGGTGCACGTCGGTCTGCGTGAACGCCTCCAACGGAATCCCGAGCGGCCCGGCACGCGCGCGCAGCAGGCTCCACGCCGCCTGCGCGGACTCCTTCATTACGTCACCCAGCTGCCCGGTCAGGGTGATCTGCCCCTTCCCCGGCATCTGAATCGCTTCGATGAACATGATGTCGCCGCCCACGGGCGTCCACGCGAGCCCGGTCGCCACTCCCACCTCCGCCTCCCGTCCCGCGACCTCGCTCTGGACCTTGGGCTGGCCGGCGAACTTCTCGAGGTTCTTCACGGTGATCTTGATGGTCACCGCCCGTCCCTCGACCACTTCGAGGGCGGCCTTGCGGAGCACGCCCTGGATCTCCCGCTCGAGCTGGCGCACGCCGGCTTCGCGCGTGTATTCCCCGATCAGCCGCTCGAGCGCGCCGTCGGCGATGCTCGCCCGCTCCGTGTGGAGCCCCGTCTCCTTGAGCTGGCGCGGCAGCAGGTAGCGCTTGGCGATCGCGAGCTTCTCGCCGGGCGTGTACCCGGGCAAGGTGAGCACTTCCATCCGGTCGAGTAGCGGGTCGGGGATCGGCGCGAGGCTGTTGGCCGTGGCGATGAACATGACGCCCGACAGGTCGAACGGCACCTCGAGGTAGTGGTCCACGAAGGTGCTGTTCTGCGCCGGGTCGAGCACCTCGAGCAGCGCGGCCGTCGGATCGCCGCGCACGTCGGCGCCCATCTTGTCCACCTCGTCGAGCATCAACAAGGGGTTGCGCGTCTCGCAGCGCTGCAGCGCGTGGATGATGCGTCCCGGCAGCGCACCGACGTAGGTGCGCCGGTGGCCGCGGACCTCCGCCTCGTCGCGCACGCCGCCGAGTGAGACGCGTGTAAAGCGGCGCCCCAGCGCCTCCGCGATGCTCTGGCCCAGCGAGGTCTTGCCCACGCCGGGGGGGCCCACGAAACACAGAATGCCTCCGCGCGCCGCGGGATTGAGCGTGCGGACCGCCAGGTACTCGAGGATCCGCTCCTTGACGGTCTTGAGGTCGTAGTGGTCGCGGTCGAGGATGTCGCGCGCGGCCTTCAGCTCGAGCCGGTCTTCCGACGTGCGGCTCCAGGGCAGCGTCGCGATCACTTCGAGGTAGGTGCGGGCCACGTGGTACTCGGCCGATTGCGGCGACATCTGG
>WNGD01005962.1_pt1 | contig 20471 bp, 16 predicted proteins | sample 5400671 | NCBI WGS metagenome assembly WNGD01 (sample SAMN13153369, study PRJNA577476) | soil metagenome | isolation source: 40 cm soil or saprolite under grassland replicate 2 | place: USA:California | collected 2016-06-15 | reverse complement strand
GAGTTTCAATGCCACCGGGAAGCCGATCTCTTTGCCTTTTGCCGCTGCATCTGCAGCCGTGCCGACCAAAGCTTGCTTCGGTAATCCGATCCCGTGGTTTTGGAGCAGGCTATTCAGTCTCTCACCTTCGAGATCCGCTTCATTGCCCGTCATCTCCGGCAACTTCGGCACGCCAAATCGCTTGCGCTCTCCGTATAAACCAAGCGCCGCCAGCGCGCGCAGCGTCGGCTTGATCGCCTGCAAGAAAGGAAGCCCGGCCTCTTCTTGAAAAGCGCGGCTCTCCTCCGTACAGCTGTAGGTGGATCGCGCTAAGGCGAGCACGGGCTTGTTCGTAGCCGCCGCTAAATTCCTGAACAGCTGCGGATCTCTCTTCTCGCCGCGCGGCAGTTCGCCGTGAATCGCGAGGAGATCCACGCCATCGTCTTCCGCGTGAAACTTGACGATGTTGATGAAGTTCTGTTCGTCGCCAAAGCCTGCCACGCCGCATTCGAGCGGATTCTCCACGACCAATTCGGGGGGAATCAGCGGCCGCACGGCTTCTTTGGTCTTGTCACTTAACTGCGCCAGATTCGTGTTAAGTTCGTCACAGTGATCGCAAATCAAACCTTTCATGCCGCCGGAATTGACAACGATGGCCGCACGGCTACCTCTCGGAAAGCGGCCCGGCATGAACGCCAGCGTTGTTTCCGTCAAGTCTTCCAACGTCGGCACACGAATCAGTCCAAGCCGTTTGCAGACGGCATCGAAGACTTCATCCGCTCCCGCGAGCGCACCCGTATGGGAGATCGCCTGCCGTTTTCCCATCTCAGAACGTCCAAGTTTGACGATGAGAATCGGTTTGTTCTTGTTCAGCGCCTGCTCGGCGACGGTCATGAACTCGTTGGGACGGCGGACGCCTTCGACCATCAAAGTAATAAGCCTGGTATCAGGATCGTCAACGAGGAATGACAAGTAATCAACGAGATCCAGACTCACTTCGTTGCCGCTCGAAACCGCGTGAGTAAAGCCGATGCCGCGCTCGGTAGCGCCCTTGATCCAGTTGCCCAGCGAGCCGCCGCTTTGAAAAATCAAACCGACCGGCCCCTTCTTGAGCAGCGACGTAGCGGTAGGAAAAGTCCACAAACCGTTGTCCAGCGAATACGACCCCATGCAATTCGGCCCGCAGATGACAAAGCCCGTTTTCTCGCAAAGATCTTTCATCGCCTGCGCGCGTTCCTTTCCTTCTGGGTCGTCGCCCTCACCGAAACCGGCGGTGTAAATCGTCGCCGACTTAGTGCCGAGCTCGGCGGCTTCCTCCAAAGTGGGGAGCACGGCTCTGGTCGGAATCAAGACGAGCAGCTCCTCCGGCACCTCAAGCAGTGCCGCGACGTTCGGATAACAAGGAGCGCCCTCGATCTCTTTGTAGTTCGGATTGATGAGAAAGATCTTGCCGCTGTAGACCTTCTTGAGATTGCGATAAATGCCCATGGGCCAGCGCCCCTTGGGTGAAGCGCCGACAATCGCCACGGAGCGCGCGCGGAGAAGATTTTCCACGGGTTTGCGTCGAAATGTTTCGGTCTGTGCGTTCGTACTCATAATGAATCGTTCTATTGCATAGTCGGCAAGCGACTGCAAGTTTAGTGTGCCGTAAGAGTCAGGGATAAACGTGCCAGCGATCAAGCGGGATCATCACCTCGGCCCTCTGTCCGATGGAAAATTCCGAATCGCCGGGGAGCTTCACCAGAAGGCTCAGGCCATTGATGTTGACTTCGAGAATTTGCGCATCGCCGAGGTAATTTTTGCTCGTGATGGCTCCCGACAGGGAGTCAAGCAACCCGTCTGTGCAATTGAGCTTTACATGTTCAGGCCGGACCGCAAGCGTGACTGAACTTGCGACTGAAACGCCTAACGGCACGGGGATGGGCAGAGTTCCAAGTGGACATTCCACCTGTGATGGGCCGGTGACATGGCCTTTGATGAAATTCATTTCACCGACGAATTGGGCGACGAAAAGGCTATTCGGCTTGGCATAGACTTCATGCGGCGGCGCCGTTTGCAGGATCTCACCGTTGTACATCACGCAGACTTTGTCGCCGAGACTCAGCGCTTCCGCCTGATCGTGCGTGACATAGAGAGTCGTCACGCCGACGGCTTTGGTAATTTTCTTGAGCTCCACGCGCATCTGCTCCCGCAGGCGGGCGTCGAGATTGCTTAGCGGCTCGTCCATGAGCAAAATCTTCGGCTCCGTGACCATGGCTCGGGCCATCGCCACGCGCTGCTGCTGGCCGCCGCTCAGATCGGTCGCCGGCCGGTCCTCGAGCCCGTCAAGTTGAACGAGCCGAAGCGCATGGCGGACTTTTTCGGCCACGAGATCTTTGGCGATCTGCTTCCGGCCGCGGATCAGGGGAAAGGCAACGTTCTGAAATACATTCATGTGCGGCCAGATCGCGTAGGACTGGAATACCATGCCGATATCGCGCTTTTCCGTCGGTACGTAGATTCGCCGGGTCGGAGAGTTCGCGATGGTACCGGCAATTTCCAGCTCGCCGGCGTCGGGTTTCTCCAGGCCGGCGACGCAGCGCAAGGTGGTGGTCTTACCGCAGCCGCTGGGGCCGAGAAGGACGCAGAACTCCTTCTCCGCCACTTCCAGATCTATGCCGCGCAGTGCCTCCACTCGGCCGCGCCGGCTGTCGAACCATTTTTTGAGTCCGCGAATGCGTATCAAAAGAAACTACCTTTGGGGTAATGGAGTACTGGAATATTAGGCTCCATCACTCCATTACTCCAACACTCCATTCTTAGCTTCCCGGCCCCACCTCCCCGAGGCGTGAAAAGCCGATTTTCAACGCGCCGACAACAAGCACGGCGAAGAGCACGAGCACGACACCCAAGGCCGCCACCTGCGGCACCCAGCCATTGCCCCAAAACTGCCAGACAATTGTCGAAACCACGAGATTTTTGCGCGTCCCAAGCGCCAACGCCATCGTCACTTCCCGATACGAGAGCATACTGATCCAGATCCAGCTATTGAAGATACCGGCGGCTACCAGCGGCAGGACGATACGGCCAAGCACGCGCGGCGTCGAGGCCCCGGAGACTTTCCCCGCCTCTTCCAGCTCGCGATGCACCTGAATCATGACTCCATTCGTGGTGCGCGTGCCGTAGGCGATCCAGGTGATCGTATGAGCGATAGCGATGATCGCGATGGTACCGTAAACCGGAAAGAAGTTTCTGTAGGCGAGCCCGAGATAGCCGAGACCCACGGCGAGAAGGATGCTCGGTATCGCGTGCGGCAGAAAGGCGATGGTATCGAGGGAGCCACGGAAGCTGACTTGCGTCCGCACGACCAGCCACGAAACGAGCACGCTCAGGAACATCGTCGCCGTCGGCACAGCGAACATGAGAATCGCCGTGTTGATAAAGGGCAGGGCGTCGACGTAGTCGAAAATCGTCTCGTAGTTGCTAAGAGAGATTTGCGAGAAAGCCTCGGCCGAGGGTAGCTGCAAGTGCGGCAGCAGCGACGCCCATACAAGAACCAGAAATGGGATAAAGACCTCCATGGACAAGTAAAGCATCTCGAAGGCGAGCGCGGCCCACTTCCATCGCCCAAGAGATATCTGTCGCGGCCGGTAGCCGCGGCCGGTGATCACCGTATATTTCTTCCCGTGCTGGACGAGACGCACGTAGAAAAAGGCCAGACTCAGGCCGGCAACTAGCATGACCGCGCCGTAGGCGCCCGCCAGGCCATAGTCGGGCAAGCCCGCGGGGGGATTGGTCGATGTAAAGATCAAAGCGCTCAACACGAGAATCCGCGCCGGAAAGCCGATGATCGCCGGGACCTCGAACACGGCGATGGCGCTCATGAACAGATAGACCATCACCCCGGCGATCGCCGGCAAGGTGATCGGCACATTGATCCGAAGAAACGTCTGAAACTTGCTCACTCCCGCCGTGTAGGCCGCCTCCTCGAGTGATGGGTCCATGGTGTGGTAGGCCGCCGCCAGCATGAAAAACGCCGACGGCACGAACGACACGCCCTGAATAAAAGCCATCCCCGGTATGTTGTATAAACTGATCAGCGGATGATCGAGACCGAAGAGTTGCGTCGCCCACTGGTTCACCAGGCCGATGCGCGGACTGAGCAAAAGAATCCAGGCGATGGTGCGGAGAAAGACCGGGATCAAAATTCCCACGGTCATGAGAACGTATATGGTTCCTTTAAGAGGGAGATCGGTGCGGGTGAGAAGCCAAACCAGCGGGACCGCGAACACCAGTGCCACCAAGACCGTGCCCGAGGCGAACAAAAGCGTGTTGAGCAAAACTTTGTAGGTGCCGGGAGCGCTATAGACGGCGATAAAGTTGGCCAGCGTAAGCGGTCCACCCTCGCCCGGGAAACCGGTGCGCAAGCTCATGAGGACCACCATCAACAGCGGTACACCGACCATGAAAAGGAGCAGCGCCATCAACCCGCCGGCGAATAGGCCAAGCCCGTTGGCCTTAACATCGACGGCTCGGCCGAATACGCCAACGTCAGTTGCTGTGCTCACGCGAATTCTCTTATCGCGAAGGCCCCCTCCTTCATCCTCCCCCGCTCGCGGGGGAGGAAAGAGGTAGGGGACGATTTTTTAAAGCCCGCTGAAACCGAATATTTTCCCGTATTCTCTCGAAAGTCGGTCAACCATCTCGGCTTGATCCTGAGTCATATACACGACGGTTTTTTTCTGCGCGTACTTATAGGCAGACGTTCCGGGAATCAAGGCAGAGCTTTGGCCGGCGTATTTCTCCCAAATTTTTTGCGCTTCGGGAGTCGTGAGATAGCCGGCCATCAGGTACGCCGCTTTAGGATGCGGCGCGTTCTTCGGCACGCCCGCCTGATAGGCGGGCGCAATCAGCGGCGACACCGCTTCGGCATGCACGACCGGCGCGCTCTTGTTTTTCTCCGACTTGATTTCGCTGTCGGTCAAAGAAACCGCGACGACGATTTCACCCAACAGCAGCCGGTTGTAGATCTCTCCCAATCTTCCGAGAATCAATTCCTGCTTGGTAAGGGCCTTCACGAAATTGGTCGTCTTCTCTTCGCCCCAAGGTCCCGCCGCCAGCCGAGCCATGTGGTGGGTCGCGCTCGATACGCCGATCTTGCCCTTCCACTTCGGATTCAAGAGATCCTCCCAAGTTTTAGGCGCGTCCTTGGCGGGGACCAATTGCTTGTTGTAAGCGGGCAGCACAAACTGATTGGCAAAGCTCACCGCACCATTATCATATTGAATCGCCTTAGGATCAACGCCGATGCTTTTATAGTCGAAGGGCTGATGCATCTTTTTGACCCACAATGTCGCGTGGTGGGCGTCCGTGACCACCATCAAATCCCACTCCGGCGGCACCCCGCTAGCGCCCAAGCCGACGACTTTGCCGATATCCCGCGTCATGTTTCCCGAAGGGTTGAATTGCAATTTGACGTTGAGGCCGTATTTCTTGTTGAATGACGCGGCCAAAGCCTGCGCGCCTTGCGGCGTCAAGGTTGACGGGGCATAGAACTCGATTGTCCCTTCTTGCTTGGCGCCTTTGATCAGATCGTCGATGGGCGCGGCGACACCAAGTTTCGTCAAGACGGTGATCGCCAGCAGGGCGACAAAACTACTTGAGAGTCTTTTAAGACTGGTCATGAAATTTCCTCCTTGGCCACGTTAAAAATATTCACCAGCAAGCGGTCAGACATGACACAGAACTTTCTCTATATTTGAAACGTCTCCTATTAGTCTCCTGTCTCCTGAGTTCATTGAATAAGTCGGCGTCTCCCCTCGTCATTACCGCGAAAGCATGTCCTGAGACGCGCAGTCGAAGGGCGGTAATCAAGTGTCCCTTGAGTTTCCTCGATTCCGGCTCTCGCGCGCAGCCGCGCGCTCGGCCGGAATGACGCCGAAACTTTATTGCGAATTTTTCGGAGACACCACACTAGGAGCTTACTGAAAAACTGCAACCCGTCTTCGACTGGCTGCACGAACGGAAAACTCAACTCATTGCACCACCCTACCGCTCGCCGTGACCGCGTCGACGGGCGAACGGTAAACTCTCCAGCAGCCGGGTAGCTCCTTCACTAAATCTTCGGCCCGGTGTATTCCAGAATATACAACCCGCCTTTGATTCGGTCAGTCACGTAGATCAGCCCATCCGTATCGACGTACAGATCGTTGAACATCGGCGCCTTTTGGCCTTCCGGCGGCGGCGGAATGAAGAAGCCCACCTCCTCCGGACGGAACTTGTTTCTGATGTCAAAGACTCGCAGCCCGGCGTTGTAATAGGTGACGAAGATGATATTTTCGCTCTGGAATGAGCCTGGTCGATTCTCGTGGACGTTGTGCGGACCGAAGCGGAGTCCGCGCTTGCAAAAGTCGCCTTCCGGCACCGGGCATGTACTGACGATCACCGGATTTTTCTCTTCCCGAATATCGATCAGCCACACGCGCTTCTCGCCCTCCTGGCAATCATACTTCACCGACTCGTCGACGGCCACCACGAGTTTTCTTCCGGGAAGCGGCAGAGTCGTGTGCGCGTAACCACCGTAGGGCGGACTCCAATCGAGGCGGCTGATGGTCTTCGGCTTGCTGACGTCGGAGATGTCGATGATGACCATCCCCGCGTCGACCAAAGCGACGTAGGAGCGGTCGCCGTGAGGAATCGCGCCGTGAACGTGAAAATGCTCCCCCGGAAACGGCACCCAATCCGGCGGCGTTTCTTCTCCCTCTTTGGTTCCCGGAATCCACCACACACCGGCCTGCTTCGGATTCGACGGGTTCGACAGGTCCGCGATTAAATATGCGCGCTCTTTGATACCGGGCAGCATCGCGCCGACGTGGGCGTACTTGCCGTCGGTAAACCACATCCGGTGAACGCCCTTTCCCGGGATTTTCATGTAACCGATCTCGCGCGGGTCGGTCGGATTTTCAATGCTATAGATGCGGATCCCAGCCTCGTTAGGCACGCTGGCGGCGATCGATTTGTCAAAGTAGGGGCGCTCCTGATTCTGAATCAGAACATCGCCGGCGATCTGGACTTTGTGCGCGTGTGTATTGTCCGGATGGGGCATCTGCTTTATCACTCTCGGATCGCTTGGGTCCGCAGCGTCAAGAATGGTCAGCGCCATGGGCGATGTGCCCAGATGGGCGAGATAGATGTAGCGGCCGTTCTTGAGTAGCTGCATGCCGTCTCCATGACCGTTTAAGTCGTGATGACCGATTAAACGAACATTCCAGCTCTCACTTTTGGCCTGAATATCTGCGATTTTTGCTGACACGTTCATGTGCTCCTTTGACTACGGGTTCTCCGAAAATGCGATCCGGTTCAGGCATTCATTTATTGTGGTTACGAGCTTATGTCAAACGTTTATCGTTCGTTGGCGAAAGCGTCATTCTATGTTATGAAAACTCTCGTACGTAGGAGAATCCGCGTTGAAGTCGGTGGAGGTTCCATGAAGCATTTCAAAATTCTTTTTGCTTTTCTCGTGATGCTCATTGTGACCGCACCCGTGGAGGCCCAAACCAAACGGATCGCCGTGGCTTATAGCGCGATCAGCGCAACGCAGTCCGCTTTTTACCTCGCCAAGGACGCCAAGCTGTTTGAAAAGCACGGCCTTTACGTCGATCCGGTTTACGTGGCCGGGGGAAGCCGAGTGTCCCAGGCCGTTATCGCGGGAGAATTCACGGTGGCCCTGGCTGGCGGAAACATTGTCAATGCTGATCTCGCCGGCGCCGACATCGTGGTCATTGGAGGTGTGGTGAATGTCCCGTCTTTTTATCTCTTCGTACAGCCATCGATCAAAGGACAAGAAAATCTGAGAGGCAAAGCCTTGGGGGTCACCCGCTACGGCGCTTCCACGGATTTCACTTTGCGGTTTTTGCTAAAAAAATGGGGGTTCGAGCCAGATCGCGATGTAAAAGTCATTCAAATGGGCGGACAGCCGGAAATTTTTGCTGGCATGCAGGCTGGCGTAATTCAGGGAGGAATTCTGTCCTCGCCGGGAGACTTTAAGGCGAAGAAAGCCGGCTTTGCCATGCTCGTTAATTTTGCCAAAGTAGGGCTGGATTACCCAACCACTAGTATCGTTTCTACTCGTTCCACCATTAGGAAGGACCCGGAGACCGTGAAGCGCTTCTTGATGGCCTACAGCGAGGGCGTGGATCGCTTATTTCGCGACAAAGAGCTGGCGATGAAAATAATCGGAAAGTGGACGCGTACTCAAGACCGTGAAACCTTGGAGTCGTCCTACGAATACGCCACGAACTTTATCGAAAGACCGCCGCACCTCCCTTACAAGGCCATCGACATGGTCCTCACACAGACCGCAGAGACAGATCCTAGGGCCAAGGGGCGCAAAGCCGAGGAATTCATCGACCCCACTATCTACAATGAGCTGGAAAAGAGCGGCTTCTTCAAGTCGTTGGGCCGTTAGAGTGCGCAGCAGATTAATCAACCGTGCCGCGGCCACGCTACTGAGTTGATGCCCTGCCGGAGTGACCTACCCGCATCACAGAAATGAAAGCCATCGTCCTCAGAGGATTCGGCGGTCCCGAGGTTTTGCGTCTCGAAGAAGTCCCGACGCCGACGCCGGCAGCCGGAGAAATTCTCGTGAAGGTCCGCTCGGTGTCGGTCAATCGCACCTTGGATCTTATCGTCCGCCAGGGAAACTATCCTGTCAAAGTCCAGCTCCCGCACATTTTGGGCGTCGATCCGGCCGGCGTCGTCGGTCACGTCGGCACCGACACCGACAAGGTCAAGGTCGGCGATCGCGTCGCTGTGCTGTCATTCATCGCTTGTCGCAAGTGCCGCTACTGCTTGAGGGGCGAGGAAGCCAACTGCCTCAGCAGCCGCCACATCGGCCTGCACCGCTGGGGTGGGTACGCGGAGTATGTAACGGCGCCGGCGCGCAACGCCTTCAAACTGCCCACCAACCTCTCGTTCGCCGAAGGAAGCATCATCACGCGCCACTTTCCCATGGCATTCAATCTGCTGGCGAGCAAGGCCGACGTCAAGCCGGGAGAGTGGGTCCTAGTCATGGGCGCCACCGGTGCCCTTGGAAGCTGCTGCGTACAGGTTGCGCAGATGCTCGGCGCGAAGGTCATCGCCGGCGCCGGCGCTGATGAGCGCGTAGCAGCCGCAAAGAGCTACGGCGCCGACTTCGGCATCAATTATCGCCAGCAGAACTTGGCTGAAGAAATCATGCGCTTGACCGACGGTCGGGGGGTCGATGTCGCTTGTGAGAATATTGCGGACCCAACGCTTTGGCCCGGCGTATTGAATAGCCTCGCCATCGGCGGACGGCTCGTAACCGCGGGCGCGCACGGTGGCGGCGAAGTCAAATTGGACGTCAGGCGGCTTTACATGCGACGGCTGCGCATCATCGGCGCTGCGGGCACGAATCTTCCAGATGTCGATAAAGCGCTTGAAGCCGCCGAGGCGGGCAAGATTCGGGCGATCATTGATCGAACTATGCCGCTACGCGACGCCGCGGAAGCGCATCGAATTCTGGAACGGAATCAGACCTTGGGAAAAATTATTCTCGACCCGACTCAGAACTAATGTCAGCGTCAAACTAGGTTGAAAGTCTTTCCGCTCCAATTCGATCCTCCTTTTCCTCCTCTTGGAGAATCGAAGAGGGGGTGAGGATTGAATCTGGTGACATCCCATACACCTCCATCGTAGTCTTCCAACTACCACCGTTTACACGTGTCAAGTCGGCATGTTAAACACAGGTAAAATGAGTCGAAGGAGGTAAACCATGGCCCAGATCGTCACGATCATCGGCATTACCCATAATCCTTTTATGCCGCGTCTTTTCCAGCAACCCCAACAACCGCCGGGGGCCGCAAAAGTAAAAGAGCGGATCGCAATGATGCGGCAGAAGCTCGCTGAGGCGAAACCCGACGTGCTCATCGCCATCGGCAACGATCATCTGCACCAGTTTTTCATGGACAACATGCCGGCTTTCATGATCGGCAAGATGGACGCCTACGACGGAACCTTCTACGACGAGACTCGCGAGTTCGGCCTGCCGACATGCAAGCTTCAGGGCGATCTCGAGCTTTCCGACGCCATTATGGAATGCGCCTTCGACCGGGGCGTCGACTTCTCTTATTCGAACGAATTGACCATCGATCACTCGATCATTGTGCCGATGATGTTTGTCAGGCCCGAAATGGACATCCCTATCGTGCCCATCTTGACCAATTGCATCGCGCCGCCGATGCCAAGACCAAAGCGCTTCTACGAAGTCGGCAAAGCGATCCGCGGAGTCATCGACAACCTCGGCACCAACAAACGAATCGGCGTGCTCGTCAGCGGCCATCTTTCCCTCGAAGTCGGCGGACCGAGGCAATTCGAGCGCCACCTGACGGATCCAAACTTCGATGCCGCCGCCGTCGGCTGGATCGCCAATGGCGATATTCAAAGTGCCGCCGAAGGCTGTACGCCCCAAAAAATGATCAAAGCAGGCAACATGACCAGTGGGTATTTGAATTTTTTGATGATGATGGGCGTGGCGAATGCCAGCAAACCTTCCTACGCGGAAGGTCTGGACGCTGGATTTCCGGCGATACCCTTTTTTAGTTGGGACAGTGGACAATAATCGGCCATGGATTGGAAACTTCTCTCAACCGTATTCACTTCAGTCTTTATTGCCGAGCTTGGGGACAAGACACAGCTCGCGACAATGCTGTTTGCTTCGGATAAACAGATCAGCAAGATAACGGTTTTTGCAGGAGCTTCGTTAGCGCTAGTCGTGACATCCGCGATCGGAGTCCTCGCCGGTGGCGTATTGTCGAATTATGTTAGCGAGAAGCATTTGCATTACCTGGCGGGAATCGGCTTTATCGCCATCGGTGTCTGGACGCTATTAAAAGCGTAATTGAGGAATGCTTATGAGCAAGTATTTAATGAACAAACTCATCCATCAAGTGAACATGAATGAGATGGCGGAAAAAGAATACGCGAGCAATCCTCGCGCGTTTGTCGAGAAGTGGGAGAAAAGCCAGAAACTAAAGCTCGCGCCGGAAGAGCGAGAAGCGCTCGCGACTAAGGACTACGGCAAGCTCTATGCGCTTGGCGCGCATCCATTTACGCTATGGAGCTTCACTGAAGCCGTATGGGCGCATGAGAAGCCGAGAGAAGAGCTGGTGAAAGACTACAAGGAAAAGGCCGCGAAAGCCGGCTACCCGGATTTCAAGACCTGACGATTTTGGATTTTAGATTTTCGATTTTGGATTCAATCCAAAAGCTAACCTTCTTTTGTCTTTGAACCGTTAAGCGATTGCACCCTTTGCGCCCTTGCGCGAGACCGCAAAGAATCGACTAACGCACTTCGAACCTGGTCTCTCGTTCCGAGACATTGTTGAAAGCTTTAGGTTGGACCAGCGCGCGGCTATAAAAAACCAGTCGGAGAAAACCAGGGCTGCCGGTGATCCGATGGGCAATGCCTCGAGGAATCATGGCCGTCTGGCCGGCTTCCAGTTCCATCGCGCCCCACTCGGTGTGATTCAGCGAACGGCCACGGAACTGAAACCAAATTTCATCCTCGTCGCAACCTCGGTGAAAGCCTCTTTGTTCCTCTTCCAGATTGTAAACGTCAACCCTGAACTCCTTGCCGGTATAGAGCACGGGTGCTTTGGCTCCGCCTTTTCCGGTCATGCCGGTAAAATAATCGAAGGCCCTGATCTTCTTGACGGGACGACAACCCTCTGTGACGAAAGTAATATGTTCAAGCGCGTGGCCATTCTGGAGTTCCTGTCGTCCGTTCCCTTGCGGCGTGAACGGTTCTGAAGGACGCACGGTGAATTTGGTTTCCGCAAGAGGCTTTTCCGGATCGACGCCTAGATTCACCAGCTCTCGGGTTGCCACCCTAACCCGTAAACAGTCCTCTTTTCCGGCGGAGCGATGCGAGATAGCCGCAGGAATCAAAACGGCTTCGCCAATTTCAAGCTCCACGACGCCGCATTCGCTCTCCACGGTGGAGCGACCGCAAAACTGAAAATAAATCAAATCGTGATCGGAAGCCCGCGTCAGTTGCTCCTCACGGTCAAACAGATTTTCGACGGCGATCCGCAGAGTGTCGCCTTCCCAAACCGTTACCTGTACCCGGTTTCCCGAGCAGGGCGCGCTCCGAAGCAGGTCGAAAGGACGAATTTTCGGCACCATTCTTTGCCCCATGCGAGCCGTGCCAATGACCGCTGCCTCGTCTCTTTCCACCCAGATATGTTCGTCCGGATCCCTGTGGGTCATGAACTCGCGTATTTTTTTGCCCATAATACTGACCTCCTTAAGAACTTACCGCCCTAGTCTAATAGGTTCCTATCGTGGAGTTCTTCGCCTACCAGCGATTCGAAAGCCCATTTTCAGCTATCACTGCGAGTCGAAACTGTCAAAGCACGACGGGCTGTGATGATAACGACTCGTCTTGTGTGATCGAGGACGTCTCTGTCTCTATCTCAAGAGCCTGTTAGCGAGCGCTATCGCGGGGTTTCTGATTTTAAGGACCGATGATTCCAAGTGGGTTTCCAGGCGGTAATAATCATCTACAGTCATCACGTCCTTGCACGCCTCGACACCCGATTCTTTAAGCCATGCCGTATTCACATCGAGCCGGCGCGTTCCCTGAACCATCGCCTTGCCGTAAAGTTCCTGTCCTTCTTTGCTTAGAAACCAGCTCACAAATACCTTGGCTGCGCTTGGATGCGGCGGATTTTTCACAACCGTGATGACACCGCTGCCGTTGTTGGCGTGAGAACCTTCCTTTATATGAGGCAGCGGTTTGACCGGAAGGCCGGCTTTCATGAAAGGTTCATAGCTGTAATGACTCAGGCCGACCGTAAAGGCGAGCTTGCCCTTTGCCAGAGCGTCGGCGATCTGGCGGAGATTTTGACTGATGAGCAGCGCTTGCTGTGCGAGCTTCGCGAGATAATCTTCGCCTTTGACTTTCCAGAGGAAAGACCAAGTGTTTTGTCCGGAGCCGGGATTGCGCGGATCGAGAAATCCGATTCTTCCTTTCCACTTGGGGTTCAACAAATCGTCAAAGGAGCGAATTTCCTGTGGCTCTACCTGACCGGCGTTATACCAAAACGTTTCGCTGGTATAGCACTGAAAGGCATAGATATAACGCTTCGTCTTGACGTTGTCCTCCCAGATGTGTCCGCCCCACCAGTTCCTCGGATCTTTGACTTCCGGCAAAATCATGTAAGGCTGAAAATCATCCGCCGCTCCGGAAGCGGCCATGCTTATAGGCGTAGCTCCACCGGCCACCGAAACAGCTCCGGAGCGATGCCGAACTTTTCTTTGAATTTTGAACCGATCGCGTTGCGCAACTCGGTACTGGCTGGAATACCTAGAACGACCGTGTTCTCTTTCTTGGCCGCGGCCAGAACCTTTTCCCACTCGGCTTGCCACTCTGCCGAATAAACCGAAGCTGGCAAGAAAACCGCAAGCAGAGCAACCACAAGACGGCGATGGTGCTTGAATGGACTCATGGTCATAGTCTCAACACCAGCCCCGCGACCGCGTTAATTGAAGACTATTTCCCTTTGCCTTTCTCCATTGGATAAAAATACTCGTACTTCCCTTCTTCTACCTTTTTGAAGATCATTGACACCGTCTTCCACGGATCCTTGGCGTAGTCTTCATAGCGGCCGGGCGCGTTGATGCCGGGAATCTGCGGCACCCAGTCTTCCGCGAGCAATTCCTTCGGATCGCCGTAGCGCGAAGTCAAAGCGCGCACCTCCGGACTGTCGAGCGACGTCATATGTCCCTTGTTGATGATCGTCACCCAGGTATTTTTCGTTCCGCGGACTCGCAGCCGGTAAGTCGAGAAATAATTGTGGATATGAAACCAGTGATCGTTGGGCATATTGTTTTTCGTCGTGAAGTCGACCCACTCTTTGGACCATTCGGGATTATCCGGGCCGTGATGAACGCGGATTCCATGGCCAAAGTGAAGAACGCCGCTGCGGTTTCGCTCCGTCACGTTGTCACCGATCAGATTTTCATCGGGCCGCTTGAAAAATTTTGGGTTGGTCCCCAACGCCGTTTCGTAGAGGAGCCAGTAACCGGGCCGATCGTGATACGGATAGGTTAGCTCGTTGATCTTCGGATACTTGAGAAACTCGCGCCACACTTCCGCGTAGGTCCCGCTTCCTTTCACATCGACGACATAGCCGTCCTTAATAACCGCTTCAGTTCGCGGAAAATGGCCCGCGTGGTTCGCCGTCCCGGCGATCACGCCGTTGGCTTTCGGAGTGGGTGAGCGCGGATTCCATTTTTTCTGGAAAGCGGGATATTCGACGACCGCGTATGGGAAACGACCGGTGGCTTGATTGGGGAACATGTAGAGATGCCCCTGCTGATAAACGCCGCGGGCCCATCGCTCCGCCATATCTTCAGTAAGGTCACTCGTCAGATTTGTTCCCTCCGGGTCCGTGATCTCCAGCCGGTCGCTCCAAGCGATCGGCTCAATCGTCCGCTCCTCCGCCAAGCGCCAGACGTCGCCGGGAAATTGCGAGATCTTGCTCATCACGGTCCAGCGGTTATCGAAGACCATGACGCCCAAAAATTTTTCCTCGTACGGCCGCACATAGCGCCGGAGCGTGGTCGTCCCACCCCTGCCCCAGAAGAATCCTTTCACGTTGGGATTTTTTTCGAGGTAGTCCTTGATACCCTTCCCGACGTTCTCTCGGTCGAGTTTTTTCTGCGCCTCCCTCAAGCGGTCGGGCATGTCAGCTTTGGATGGATAAAGCGCGTTGTACAGATCAGGACGCCTTTCTTTGAGCCATTTCTTCGGCGCCTCGCCGCGCTCTTCGATAGCACGCTTGATCGCGCCAACGATCATATCGTCCGCAGTGGCTTCGACGACGAGCGCGACGGCTTCTCCTTGCTTGAGAATGCCGAATCCTTCGCCCTGCAGTCCGGTGGTTTGCCGCGCGATCGCGCGGGCGTAAGGCATCACCTCTTCGACTGACTTGGGCGCTTTCGTGTAGGAAGGAAAACGCGGCGGGGGATATTTTGTTTGCTCGGCAGCGTCGGCAGCGCCTACAAACCCCGGTGCTAAAAGAGCAATCAGAACGATAATAGTTCGATTTTTCATGCCTGCCTCCTAAACCGGCAATTTTCTATTCCCCCCTATGTGTCGATGATCTCTCAGTATCATTCTGAGCATTAGCGAAAAATCTCGTCTTTGGACCAAGCAGCGCTTAGGTCCATCCACTTTGGATTTGCCGATTCAATTAACGCAATCTTTTTCTGCCGAACCCAACCTTTTAACTGTTTCTCACGGGCCAGGGCAACTTGAATGTCGTTGGTTTCTTCGAAATAGACGAGCCGCGTAATGTTGTATTTGGAGGTAAAGCCAGGGACAAGTTTGTGTTTGTGCTCGTACACTCGTCTTACTATGTCGTTGGTGACTCCTGTATAAAGAGTCCGAGACTGGTTGCTCATAATATACACATGGTAGGTTTTCTGTCTGTTCACACTTGATTTAATGATCAGTCACAACCTACCACGAATCATATGACGTACCACAGTGTCATTCTGAGCCGTAGGCGAAGAATCTCAATGCAGATCCTTCGTCGCCATTGGCTCCTCAGGATGACACACCACTTGAATGCGCTGCATAAACACAAGAGGTCCACTAATCGCTGCATACCAAAATGAGTCCAAGAATCCTAAACGGCTGAAGTCCGTTAGACAAAATTCCCATCCCGCATGTTGTAGACTTTCTTGAATTGCTCGACCGCTTTTGGATCATGGCTCGCCATGATTACGGTCTTACCGTAACGCTCAGCCAGCGACAGGAAAAGCGCCGAGATAGTTTTGGTGTTTTCAGTGTCGAGATTGCCCGTGGGTTCGTCGGCAAGAATGACGGACGGATCGTTGGCGAGCGAGAGCGCCACGGCCACGCGCTGTTGCTCGCCACCGCTCAATTCCTCGGGCCGTTTGTGTCCCTTGTCCCCGAGGCCGACCATCTGCAACAGCCGGTCAATCCGTTTCTTCCGTTCCGCCGGTTCAACGCCCGCGATCAACATCGGCAGTTCCAGATTTTCGAGCGCGGTTAAGGTCGGGATGAGATTGAAAAACTGGAACACTCAGTTTCTGATCGCCAATCAGAATCTCTCCTCCAGTTGCATGATCGACTCCCCCCAGGATGTTCAGCAGAGTCGTCTTGCCGCAGCCCGACGGTCCCATCAACGCCACCGCTTCGCCGGGGCCGATCTGCCACTCAATTCCCTTTAATGCTCGCACCTGCTCCGCGGCAGTCTCATAGGATTTGGTCAAAGCGGAGACTTTGACATTCACCCCGCGATTCGTAAAGAAACCATCTACGCTCATCAACGCCCCTCCTCGCCATTTTGGATTTTGGATTGCCGATTTCCGATTGAATCTAAAATCCAAAATCGAAAATCTAAAATCGAATCTAGCCCTCTCCCATGCTCGCCCGCGCCGAACGCCGGAAAACCCACAGACTAAAGAGCAGCGCGATGGCGACGACGACTGCGAGCAGTCCCAGGCTGATCCAAACCGTCCAATCGGAGATGACCAAATGCGCCGGCAGCAGGTGCACGACGGACTTCAACTCGCGCAGACTCCAGATCAGATTCGTGAGACCGAATCCTGCCCCAGCGGCGACCAGTAATCCGACGACGAGACCGAGCAACGCCGGCGCAAGGAGACTGGAAGCGAAAAATCTGAAGAGCAAGAGCGGCGACACGCCGCGCACCCGCAGCAAACCCAGCGTTCGCCGGTCTTCCAAGTAGTTCGTCAGCGCAATGGCGAGGATCGCAATCAGCGCGAGCAACACGCCACCGACCAGGTAGATCCGCATGTTTTCCAATGCGAGGAAAATAAACATGTCACCGCCGACTTTCTTCAGCTCGCGCTTGAGCTCGCGCACCTCCAGAGGACGCGCTTTGAGAGCCTGCGCTAGAGATTTTACAATGGCGTCGGCGTCGGCATTGGGTTTCGCGCGCACGAGCAACAGGATGCGCGGAACCAAAACTTTGAGATTCTCCATCAAAGGATTGCCCGTGCTCCCCACCAGGTAGGCATCCGTGCTGGAAAGGTAGTTTAGGTAATCAATGCGGGCGGAAACATAACTCTGGCGATCCGAGATGCTGCGCGGCGGCATGCCTGGGAGAAACCCGATCACGCCTCCCGCGGGGACCAACACCGGCTTCTTGTTCAAATCAGAGCCCAACAGCACCGGTTCGTCGGGGCCGAGGTTCCAGAAGGCGGCCACCGGCGGCGAAGCAGCGATTTTTTGCTCCTTGAGACTCCTGATCACGTCGCTGAACTTCGCGCTAACACCCAGCTTCTCTTCAAAAATGGCGCTCTTGAGATAGCGCGCAGGTTCATCGATCAAATAGAGCGGCACACCGCTCAAGCCGTAGCCGGGAAAGAAAAAGCCGGGCAATATCGCTTCGAACAGATAATCCACCGAAATCACGTCCCGGCGTTGAAATGCCGTTAGCCGCTCTTTGAGCACCGCGTCGATGGCGTGGATCTGTCCGCCGAGCCCTTGTTCGAGTTGTTCGGCTGTTACCAGATCATTGGGATTGATCGTGACGTGCAACTCGCTGCCGACCTGTACCGTGGCACCGCGTAGCGCTTTGTCCTCGAACGATTTCGACGCGATGCTCGGGTAAAGACTCACGCTAGCCATCAGTCCGACGATCAGGAGAAAGCTCGCGATGCGATGGGGTTTGAGCGACATATGCTTGAGCGACAGAGAACGTAATTTACCGCCCACGAAATAGGTCACCGAGCTGAGCAACCCGCTGATCAATCGCCGCTGAGCCACAAGCAGAGCCACGAAGCCGTAGACAAACAGCGGCAGAGCCACAAAGTCGAGAGCGCGGTCGATGGCGAGAACCGCTTTCACAAACCCGGTCCACGCCGCACCGTCGTCCTCGGAAACAGCCAACAACGCCGTCAGCTCGAAATTGGACATCCAGCTGCCGATTTTGTAAGCGCCGATGAGCAGCGCGAGCCATTCGAGAACGGCAAAGCGCGCCCGCGCTTGGCCGGATTCCGAGACGGCCACCCGCTGGGACGCTTCCAACGGCGAGATGGTCGTCGCGTAGCGCACGAGCCGCCGGCTGATGAGCAGCACCAAGATCAATCCGACCACCAAAAAAAGCAACATCAAAAGCGGCCCCTGGACGCGCGACAAGGTCGCCCATGACAGCACGCCGCCTTCGTACACGTAGAGCGGAATGACCGTACCCAACGTGAGGCCGATGATGCCGCCGATGAGCCCACCGAGGCCGATGGAGAGCAGCAGACTCTGCCCGAGCAGTTTGCCCGGCACCCCGCGCAAACGCATGAGGCCGAGTTTTCTCCGCTCGTTTAAGATAAGCAGCGAGGACAAATTCGACGCTAGCATCCAAGCGATGCCGAGCAGCGGAATAGCGATGAGCAGGGTCGCGAGACCGATCATACGCGAGATCTCCGCCATGCGCTTCAGCAGGACCAGGATCGCATTGTCGACGAAGATCGTCGGCCCGAGCGCCTTGGATTTTTCCTCAACCTCCGCGTGAAGCTTTTCGAGATTCGCCAGCGAGCCGTCGATATCCCAGCCCGAGATCAAAGCCTTGCGATCGATTCGCACAAGATGCACGACCTCGGGAAGGTACTCGCCTGCCGTAACGTGGATGTCCGCCTGATCTCCCAGCGCGCCACGGGACAGCGCGTCAAAACGTTGAAGCAGCCCGAAATTGTGCGGCACCACGAGGATCACGCCGATATAAGGAACGAAGGAGATCGAACCGATCTCATTCATGAAGTAGCGATTGAGATCCGCTCGCTCCAAGCGAACCACGCCGCGGATGGGAAGATCAAAAAGCCCTGAGCTTTGTCGTTTTTCACGAGAGTAAACTCTCACTGAAAACAATCGCGCGCCCTGCAGGGCCAAATAGGCCTTGCCCATGTGCTGCTCCGGACCTACCAGCGCGAGAAACGCACCGTCTGCGTACGCCTTGACAGAACGAGCTTCGGGCGGCAACAAGTTCACGTCGGTGGCCGACAGAATCGAGACCCAGGGCGAAGCCAGCGGTTTGCCGTCGACCATAAGGATCGCCTCCGGCGGTGGCTTGGAGCGAAGGAAGCTCAGGCTCTCGACCCGCGTGACGCCTTTGATTTCGCGCAGCTTCTGCGCCACTTCCGCCGAAATGGTGAAATCCGAAGTCTGATAGAGCGCGATGTCCCAAGCCAAGCGTGAGAGCTGATCTTCGATGTAAAGTTTCAGCGCGTGATGGGAGGCGAGGTTGATAGCGGCCAACAAGCCCGCCACCAACAACGTCACGACGCCGAAGGCCAAGAAGGCTCTCTTCCCCAATATCTGTGCGAGACGAATCCTGATGCTAGCCATCTCAAGTATGCAGCTTGCAGTAAGCGGTTCTGTCTGACTGCCTACTGCCGACTGCCAGCTGTCTTCTGCTTCACTGCGGGGTAAAAGTACTCGTAAGTGCCCGATTCGATTTTTTTCATGACGCTGGCAACCGTCTTCCAGGGATCTTTGGCGTAGTCCGGATAATTCCCCGGCGCGTTAATGCCCGGTAAATAGGGCGACCAGTCGTCGCTCAAGACCTCATCGGGATTGCCGTAGCGCGACGCCAGCGCGCGAATCTCCGGGCTCTTCAGGGCCACGATTTCCCCTTTGTCAATTAGCGTGAGCCAGCTGTTTTTCGTGCCGCGCACTCTGACTCTATAAGTCGGCAGGGTATTGTGAATGTGCCACCAGTGATCGTTGGGCAGCGCATGCTGTTTGGCGAAGTCCATCCACTCTTTGGATTCCACCGGCTTGTCGGGCCCGTGATCGAGCCGCAAGCCAAACCCCCAGTGGATCACGCCAGCGTTGTTGCGCTCCGACTGATTGTGACCTTCCATGTTCTCGTCGGGCCGCTTGAAGAACTTCGGATTGGTCCCCATACCGGCTTCGTAGATCCACCAGTAACCCGGTTGGTCGTGATACGGATAGGTGAGCTCGTTGATCTTCGGATACTTCAGGAATTCGCGCCAGAGCTCCCCGTAGATGCCGCCGCCCTCCACTTCTTTGACGTAGCCATCTTTTACATGCACTTCGATCCGCGGATAAGAGCCCGTGTGGTTGCTGGTACCGGCGAAGACGCCGTTCACTTTGACTAAGTAACGCGGATTATATTTTTTGGTGAAGGCCGGATAATCCACCGATGAATAAGGAAATCGGCCGGTTGCCTGATGGGGAAACATGAAGAGGTGTCCCTGCTGATAAGCCCCTTCCGCCCAGGATTGCGCCTGCTTCTCATCGACTTCGAAAGAAAAGTTCGTACCCTCCGGGTCCTTCACTTCAACGCGATCTACCCATGACAATGGCTCGATGACGCGTTCCTCCACCAACCGCCAGATGTCGCCGGGAAACGTCGCCGCTTTATTCATCAACTCGTAACGATTATCGAAGATAAAGTTGCCGAAGTATTTGTTCCCAT
>WNGD01004036.1_pt1 | contig 20478 bp, 17 predicted proteins | sample 5400671 | NCBI WGS metagenome assembly WNGD01 (sample SAMN13153369, study PRJNA577476) | soil metagenome | isolation source: 40 cm soil or saprolite under grassland replicate 2 | place: USA:California | collected 2016-06-15 | reverse complement strand
AGGGGGGGGTCCTACCTAATATTTTGCGGGGTTCCTGGCCATGGGGCGGCCGGTATGTGGATTCGCCTCGAGGTTGTGGGCTCAATTCGGACGCCGTCCCTAGCGGCTACCCCCCGCGGAAGGCCATAATCGACTCGCTCGCTCGAGGAGGTGGGCTCCGCATTCCTTACGTCAAGTCGGTCACATCTCGACGCAGCTCTCGAGCATTAGTGGTGGGAGGTCACCGTCCCACTCGGCTGTACCTGGCGCTGCCGGCGCCTAGCAGGGCACGAGCGGTTTGATCGAGCAGGTACACTCCCTAAGGAGGGATTCTCGTATGAAGCGTCTCGCGCTGTTGTTGGTAGCTGTGGCGCTGCTCTGGCCCGCAGCGGCCAGCGCCCAGCTTACGATGCAGATGTCGAATGGATGGTCGTTCTCTTTCGCGGGCAATGTAAACGCCTTCTGGGTGGTCACGAAGCAGAACAACACCGGGCCGACGAACTCGAGCGTTCGCACCGGGCTGCTTCCCACGTTCGCCACGTTCGAGGCTCGCGGCAAAGAAGCCGGGATGAACCTCTCCGTGCACTTCGGCTTCGCGCCGCAGATCCAGAACGCCGGGGTCCACGACCAGTTCGACGTGCAATCGGGCGCCGCCATCGATATGCGCCAGGTGTATCTGACGTTCGGTGGCACGTGGGGCCAAATCCTCGCGGGTCGCGAGCTCTCGCTATTCGGTCGCCAGAATATCTTGAACGACATGACCTTGTTCGGCGTGGGCGCCGTGGGAATCCCAGGCGTGACATTCCCTGGGGCGAATCCCCCCCAGGGCGGTGGGACGACCCTAGGCCGCATCGGCTACGGCTACATCTATCCGAACTTCAACGCGCAAGTGACGTATAGCAGCAGGGCTGGCCGGCCGGCACAGCTCTCTGTCGGGTTGTTCCAACCCTCGACCGTGGCCGGCGTAGGGGCGTACACGTTAACCAAGATTCCACGCCTCGAAGCCGAGCTTACCTACAACCAGAAGTCCGGTAAGAACAAGTACACATTCTGGGCCGGCGGCTTGTGGCAGAGCACGTCGAACGCGGTCACGGGTGGCAACACGATCAGCTCGGTCGGTGGTACTGTCGGAGTCCGGGGTGAATTCTCCGACCTCTCGGTTGTCGTGAACGGCTACGTCGGCAAGGGTCTTGGCACCACGCTGATGTTCTCTGCACTCGGAGGTGGCGGCGTCGCGACGGGCGGCACCCAGCTCCGGAGCTCCGACGGCGGCTACGTGCAGCTCGGCTATTTGGTCAATAAGAAGACGACCCTCGGGGCCAGCTGGGGCTTCAGCCGCTTGAAGAACAACCAGACTGGCGACGGCAACACGGCCGTACGGTCGAACCTCTATTCGTACACTGCTGGCATCTACCACCAGTGGACCAAGTCATTGAAGCTGGTGTTGGAGGGCACGCAGGAAGGAACGACTGGTGTCAGCGGTATCGCAGGGTCCCCGCACACGAAGCTGACGAACGTGTCCGGCGGGTTCATGCTCTTCTTCTAAAGACGCGAAGACGTCACGGAACAGCGTCACGAAGAAGCGTCACGGAAGAACGTCACGGAGAAACGTCGAGAGGCCAGGAGAAATCCTGGCCTCTCACGTTTTCCCGTGACGTCGTCTCGCGACGTCTTTTCGTGACGGCTCTTCGCGACGCGTTTTATTTATAGCGGTAGGTAATCCTGCCCCTCGTCAGGTCGTAAGGAGAGAGATCCACCGCGACGCGATCCCCCTGCAGGATTCTGATGTAATTCTTGCGCATCTTGCCGCTCACGTAGGCGAGCACCTCGTGGCCGTTCTCGAGCTTCACGCGGAAGGTAGTGTTGGGCAGCACCTCGCTCACGGTGCCCATCATCTGTATGGCGTCGCCGGCCACCGCTCCTCAGTCGCTCCTCTCGTTCAGGTCGGCTCAGACGTGGACCGCGCGCGGGTCCATCGTCTGATCGCGCGGCGGCTCCTGACCGCGCTCGATATACGAGGCGTGCCGGCCGCAGCCGTGGCACGTGAGCGTGATCCGCTCCGATGCGGCCGACAAGCCTTGCCCACCCCGCCGGCGGGGCGACCGCACGATCGACCGGGTACCACACGACGGGCAGACCAGGGGAACGTGCTCCCGGTCTGCCGCGATCAGCGCCAGCGCTTCCGGCGCGCGATACTCCTTGATGCCGCGTCTCCCCACGCCTGCCGTGCACCTCCAACCGCGAAATCTAGCGACCCCTGGAAGGGCACGCCGCCTTGACACCCTCCGCCCGGGGCGTATCTCTCACGGGAACGGGAGGTTGCCATGGACGGCCGGGCGTACGAGCCACTGGCGGAGATCGAGGTCGATCAGGTCAAGCCGGAGCGCCTGGGCTTCATGCTCACCGGCCAGGGTCCCGACAACGCGGAGTACCAGCTCGACCTCCGGTTCGGGATGCCGCTCGATCCCCGCACCCGCACGGTGCTGGGCGAGCTGCTTTCCCACTCCGATCTGATCATCTCGCGGCGCGCCCCGGGCGGCCTGGCCCAGGCGCTGCGCCAGCGGCGTAACCGCGCGCCACAGCGCTAGTTGGCGTCAAAATCCTTGACGGTCCCGAAGGTGGGATGTAGCTTGGCGCGACCTTCAGCGCCGGAGCAGCGTGCTTCATGCCAGCCGAACTCGGCGGGTCGCAGATCTCTTCGCTGCTCGAAGCCCTCCCCGGTATCGCCAGTGTGCTGCGCAGCCCGGTCGCCGACGCGCTCGTCAAGGCGATCCGGGCGGCGGCCGGCGTGGGTGATTTTTCGGCCGAGGACGCCGAAGAGCTGGTGCGCTACGCCGTGCGCCGGGGGTTGATCGGACCGGACGAAGGGGACCGCGTCCTCGGCGAGGTGCAGGTGGCGCTCAAGTCGCGGCGCAAGGTGGTCAAGAGCGCGAAGCCGAAGGCGGCCAAGAAGAGGCCCGCGAAGAAGAAGTTCCGCCGCTAGCCGTGAAGGGCACCGCCCTCCTTCTCATTGCCTTTGCCGGGGCCTGCTCGCCCGCCCCGAAACCGGCCGTCGTCGCGCCGGCGGAGATCCCCGCGCTCGTTGCCCAGACCGAGCGGGAGCCGCGCAACGCCGCACTCAAGTTCCGGCTCGCGGCGACGCTCGCGGCCGCCCGGCGCTGCGACACCGCGGTCGTGGTAGCACGCGCCGCCCAGAGCCTCGAGGCCGACAACGTGCGCGGGCCGCTCGTGGTGGGGGCGTGCCAGGAGCAGGCAGGGCGCTACGACGAGGCGATCGCCACCTACGAGTCGTTCGCCGCCCAGCACCCCCGCGCGCGGGGCGTCGCCGCGCTCTCCGCTCGAGCCGAGCTCGCGTTGCGGACCTCGGCGGAGCAGACGGCGCGCCAGGCGCTGGCGCGTGAGACCGAGTTGGCACAACAGCCACCGCAGGCGGCGACCGTGGCGGTGCTGCCCGTGCTCGTCTCGGGCGATTCGACCTACCGCCCGCTGTCCCGCGGCCTGGCCGAGCTGATCACCACCGATCTCGCCTACATCCGCACACTGAAGTTGCTCGAGCGGTTGCAGATCGGCGTGCTGCTCGACGAGCTGAAGCTGGGGACGAGCCAGCGGGCGGACCCGGCGACCGCGGCGCGCGTGGGACGCCTGCTCCGGGCCGAGCGCATGGTGCAGGGCACGGTCACGATCCCGTCGGCCGGGGCGGGGTCGGTGCGCCTCACGGCATCGGTCGTGACCGGCGCCGGGGTCGTCCGGCCCGTGGCGCCGGCGACGGGGCCGCTCCAGCAGTTGCTCGGGCTCGAGAAGCAGGTCGTGTTCGGACTCGCGGCCCAGCTCGGGATCGCGCTGACCGAAGCCGAGCGACAGCGCATCTTGAAGGAAGGGCCGCGTCATCTCGCCGCGTTTCTCGCGTACAGTCGCGGGCTCGAGGCAATGGACGCGGGCGACTACAGCCGCGCGGCGTTTCACTTCGGCGAGGCAGCGCGCGGGGATCCGGGCTTCCGGGCGGCCTCGCAGGATCGCCAGGCGGCGCAAACGGCCCCGGCGCTCGAGCGGGCCGGCGCCGATCCCGTCGGCTCCCTCGCCGCGGTCGACGCGCTTGGGAACGGCGCCACGACCGTCCTGCCGGCGACCGGAGGGGTTCTGTCGTCCGGCACGCGCGACGTCGTGCCGACCCCTGGGGACGTCGTCGCGCAGGCCGGCGGGACGGCATCGGGGACCGCCACGACCATCCGCCACCTCGGGCCCGAGACCGCGGGCCTCCCATCGATCATCTCCGTCACGAACGGCATTACGATCATCTTCAAGCGGCCGCCGTGAGGCTCGCGGTTTTGCTCCTGGCCGCGACGCCGCTCGCGGCGCAGGAGCCCCGCGCTGATCTCGCCACTACTGCCAAGACCGGCCTCATCCTCGACGCCTACTCGTTCGGATCGGGTTTCGCGTTCCACAACGTGGTCGAGTGGACCGTACCCGTGACCGTGTCGCACCACCTGGGGCCCCGGCTTACCGTGGACCTCTCGGCCGCGTTCGCCCGCGCCTCCGGCGCGACCACGAGCGGCACCTTCCTAGTCTCGGGGCTGACCGACACCGACGTGCGAGCCAGCTGGGCCACGGTGTCCGGCCATCTCATCATCTCGGTCGCGGGCACGCTTCCGACGGGGCAGGCGACGGTGTCCGATTCGAGCGTGCCGCTGCTGAGCGCGCTCGCCACCGACCTGCTCGCGTTCACGACACCGACCTTAGGGACCGGTGGGGGCGCGACCGGTGGGTTCGCCACCGCTTTCCCGTTGGGGGAGCGCTGGGCGGGTGGCGTGGCCGCGAGCTATCGCTGGCACGCGGGCTACACTCCGGTCTCGGGGGGCGGCCGGCTCGAGCCGGGCGGCGAAGGGCGCGTCCGGCTCGGGGTCGAGGGGCCGCTCGGAGCAGGCGGGGGTGGCTACTTCCGCGCGGCGGCGGTCTACACCGCGAGCGGCGCCGACACCACGGCCGGTAGCGCGGCCACTCCCAGCGGCTCTCGCAGCGGCATCGGGGATCGCATCCTGGTGTACTCGAGCGTCAGCCTTCCCGCGGGCGCGGGCAGCCTCGTCTTCTATGGATACGACATGTACCGCTTGCGGCCGCGGGGGCTTACCGCGACCGACTCGACCACCGTGCAAGTGCCGCGTGGCAATGTCTTCGCGCTCGGTGCCAGGCTCGAGCGCACGCTCTCGCCGGCGCTCGGCCTCGCGCCGAACGTCGAGTTTCGCAGCGAGCTGACCGGGGCGAGCGCCGGGAGCGTGACGTTGCTCGGCTGGCTGGTGCGCCCGGGAGTCGATCTGCGCTACCGGGCGAGCGGCCGGGTGACGCTGCTCGTTCAGGGCCAGACGGCGTTCGGGCGGCTCGCGAACGGCAACGGCGGCTCCGTATCGCTGGTCGGCCCACGGGCGGTGGTGCTCGTGGACGTCACCCGCTGACCCGCTCTTCCTTCAGGGTCTGACCGACCTACTGCTGTCTGACCGACATTCCTGCCCCTCTGTACGTCCTCACCCCCTGTCCCCCTCTCCCTTCGGGAGAGGGGGAACTACATCCGTCCCTCGAAGTCGTGCAACATTCTGATTACGCCCTGCGCGCTCCTGGTTGGGAGAGGCGCAGCCCCCGCGCGAGTTTCGAGCAGCTATGGATCCGCTCCGGCGCCTCACAAACGCACAGAGGTTCGCGCTTGCGCGTCAATTACGTCGGGCAGCGTCTACTGCCGAGCGCTACGCGTGGTCGCTGCTGCGAAACCGGGGCGTTCTTGGTTTGAAGTTTCGCCGCCAGCACGTCCTGCACGGCTTCATCGTGGATTTCTACTGCGTCGCCCGGCGGCTGGTCGTGGAGCTCGAGGGCGACGCGCACGATCCGCGCGACCGACAGGCCTATGATACCGCCCGTGCAGAATTCCTCGAAGCCGCCGGTTACCGTGTGGTTCGCGTCCGGAACCGAGACGTCACGCCCGAACACCTCGAAATAGTCCTGCGGGGGGCGCTCGGGGGTCGCTTGTAGTTCCCCCTCTCCCGAAGGGAGAGGGGGACAGGGGGTGAGGACCTGGGCGAGGGGGACGGGGCTTAGGACGTGGAGATGGTGCCCGGGGCCAGGAGGTGGAGACGGGGGTCGGGAGTCAGGAGGTGGAGACGCGTGTCGGGAGTTAGGAGGTGGAGACGCGTGTCGGGAGTCAGGAGGTCGAGACGGGTGTCGGGAGCCAGGAGGTGGAGACGGGTGTCGGGAGTCTAGACGTGGAGACTGGTGTCGGGAGTCAGGAGGTGGCGACGCGTGTCGGGCGTGAAGAGGTGGAGACGTGGTGTCGGGAGTGAGAAGTTGGAAACGGGTCGCAGTCAGGACGTGGCGACGGGATACCGGGCGTGAGGCTGGGGCACGGCGAGTGAAATCACACCCGCAGCCCCTGTACCAACCCCCGGAGTTTCTCGGCCGCCTCGAGCATGTGGGCCGCGGCCGCCGCCATTTCCTGGGTCGAGGCACCCTGCTGCTGGGTGGCCGCGGTGACCTGCTCGGCGCTGCTCGCGTGCGCAGTCGCGCGGCCGGCCACCTGCTCGACCTGCTGCTTCAGCCGTTCCGCGGTTTGACGATTCGCCTGCGCGGCGACCCGCACGCGTAGTGCCGCGTGCTCGACCTGCTCGACCGCGGCCACGATCTCCGCCAGGCCGCGGGCCGCGCCCTCCGCGATCGACTCGATGCCCCGCACCTTCGCCTGCCCGGCCGTCATCGTGGCGGTGACCTCCTCCATGTGCTCCCGGATCAGAGTAGTGGTGCGCGTCACCTCCTCGGCGGCGCGCGCCGACTCGTCGGCCAGCTGCCGGACCTCTTCCGCGACGACCGCGAAGCCGCGGCCGTGCTCACCCGCCCGCGCGGCCTCGATGGCGGCGTTGAGCGCCAGCAGGTTGGTTTGCGAGGAGATGCGCTTGATCAGATCGACGAAGTCGTCGATCGCGGTCGAAAGCTGCGCCAACTCGCCAATCTGCCGGGACGTCGTCTGCACCACCTCCCGCACGTCGAGCAGCGCCTTGCCGGCGGCCGCGACGTCCCCCCGGTGGCGGTCGGCGACGGTGCGGATCTCCTCGCCCAGCTGCGCGGTGCGGTCCGCCGCCTCGGCCATCTCGGTCGCGGCCAGGCGCAGCTCTTCGAGTCCGGCCCCCATCGTCCCGAGCGCGGAGCGCTGGTGATCCGCGCTGCCCGAGATCTCGACCATGGCCGTCGACACCTCGCTGGAGGAGGCGGCGAGCTGCTCGCTCGTGGCCGACAGGTCTCCCGCCGAGCCCGCGATCCGGTCGGACTCCCCGACCACCTCGCCCACGATACGCCGCAGCCGATCGGCCATGTGCTGCATCGCATCCGCCAGCACGCGAAACTCGCGCGGCATCTCCCCCACCGTGACCGGCCGCAGGTCACCGCTCCCGAACCGTTCGGCTGCCGTGACGAGCCGGCTGAGCGGTCCATGAATCGACAACATGGCCCAGCGCGCGAGGAACAGCCCGACGACGGCGATCCCTCCGAGCAGCAGCCACAGCTCCTTCTCGCGCTCCCGCGACGCGGCAGCCAGGCGGTCCGCCACCTGCGCCGCCTTCACCGCCTGGCGAGTTGCGAGATCGCGCACCAGGCGGGTCACTTCCGCGGCGTGTGGCCGCACGGTGGCCGACTGCGCCAGCGCCTCGCCGTCCCGCCCCAGGTCCTTGAGCGCGTGAGCGATCGCGTAGTCCACCTGGATCGCCGCGTTCAGCTGTTTGAGTCGGCCGACCGCGATCCGGTCTTCCCCCGTGATGCCGAGCGCCTCGAGCCGCCGCTCGTACTGGAATGCGTCGTCGCCGGCGGCCTGGAACAGCTGGCGCGCGCCGGCACTCGGCGCGGCGAGGTATTGCTCGGCGGCGCGAATCTCTTCGAACACCATGGCCACGAGTCCGCTGCCGATCTCGCTCGAGGCCCGCAGACCCGCCAGCTCGTCGGCCACGGCGTGCCGCATCTGCCGCAGCGTCACCGCGGCGAGCAGCGCCGTGCCCACGAGCCCGATCGCCAGCGGGATCAGTCCCGCCACGATGCGCGAGCGGATGGTGTCGAACATGCGGCGCATCAGCGCCCCGCTTCGGCGACGAGCCGGCCGCCGCGGATCACGCCGATCACGACCTGCTTGCCGGGGACATCCCCGTTGGTGTCGAAGGCGACAGTCCCCGTCACTCCCTCGAACGGCGCCTTCCCCCGGCCGACCTTCGCCAGGTAGTCCCGGATCGCCTGCCGGCCGCCCCCGGCCTCGGTGATGGCGCGCGCCAGCAAGCGCACGGCGTCGTAGGCACCCGCGCCTCGATGGTCCGGGCGCTGGCCCGGATAGGCGCGCGCGTAGTCGGCCACGAACGCCACATTGCCCTCATCGGGACGATCCGGCAGGTAGGCCGAGGAGACGTGCACGCCCTCCACCAGGGCCCCGTCGGCCTCGATCCCCGTCAGTGCGTCGCCCCCGATCACCGGCCAGCCGAGCCTCAGCGCCTGCATCTCCCGCAGCGCGAGCTCGGCTCCGGGGCGTTCGGCGGCGAGCAGCAACACGTCGATCCCTCCCGCTTGTCGCATGCGCGACAGGTACGGTTCGAGCGACCGCGTCTCCGGGACGTACGGGTCGGCCTCTACTACGACGCCGCCCAGTCGCGCGAACTCGGCGTCGAACGCGCGCCGCACGCCGCGACCGTAGTCGTTGTTCACGTAAATGATCCCGGCGCGTCGGGCCGCGAGGGTCTGCCACGCGAACCGCGCCAGTTGCGGTCCGTGTTGCACGTCACTGGGACAGATCCGGAAGAAGTAGGGGTTAATCCCGGCCAGGTCGGGGTTGGAGGCCGAGGGGGAGACCATGACCAGGGGGGTCCGGCCGGCACCATACACGCGCAGCGCGGCTTTGGACGGGTCCGAGCTCAGGTGACCGACGACTGCCACGACGGCGGGATCGGCGTACAACTGCTCCGCCACCCGCAGCGCCGTATTCTCGGAGCCCGAGTCGTCTACCGGCCTCAGCTTGAGAAGGCGACCGCGCACGCCCCCGCGGGCGTTGATCTGGTCGACGGCCAGCTGAGCGGCCCGCAGCATCGAAGCGCCGCGCGGCTGCGAGAATGGGCCCGCCAAACCGATGACGAGGGGGCCGCCCGGGCGGGAACATGCCGCCAGCACGAGGGCGGCGCCGACGAGAGCTGACCTTCGCAGAGGCCCTCCAAGGTGGCGCGGCAAGGTTAAGCTGGGCCAACGGGAAGCGCAATGTTGTCCCCGTCGCACCCACATGATTTCCACCTGGTTTTCCAGATGGTGTGGACAACATCCCCCCTCGCGAGCCGCGCCGCAGCCCGTAGCTTCAGGGTGTGAACGTCGTCCAGAGCCTGTGCCGCTTCGCCGACGCGTTGGACCAGCTGCTCGCCGCCCCCGACGCCGCGGCGTTCGAGCGCGTCTGGGAGGCGCTCCGGCTCGATCGCGTGGCCTGGGATGCGCTGGCGCTGGCGCGCCGCGCCGACACCGATGCGGTCGAGACCGCGCTGGCGCAGGTCGACCGCCGGCTCCTCGCCGTGCTGGAGCGCTGCCGCGCGTTTCTCGATCGCCACCTCGTGACGTTTCGCGTGCCCGAGCTCGAGCGCTGGCAGCACGCCGCGGCGGCGGCGTTGGTGGGCGCGCGCTGGGGCGTCGCGGGCCTCCGCACCGTCATCGCGGACACGCAGGCGCCGTTGGGCCGCCGCTACTTCGCCTTCCTGGGTCTGGCGGAGCGGCATCCCGATGCGGCGTGGCCGCTGTTCGAGCGCTATCTCGTGACCCCCGGCGCACACCACGCCTTCGTGGCCGCGGCGGTCGAGGCGACGCGCTACTACAGCGGACGCGCGGACGTGCTGGTCTCGCTGTTTGAGCGGATCCGCGGTGACCAGCTGATGCGGCGGTTCCTGGGCCCGAAGATCCTCGAATCGCTCTACGTGCTGGGTGAAGAGCGCAGCCTGCCGCTGTTCGAGCAGCTGCTGGTCGCGGGCCACACCGATCCCGACATCGACCGGTGCGAGGTGACCCGCGCGCTGGTGGCGGTGCGCAAGCTCACCGGCCGGGTGGCGCCGAGCTCCAAGTTCACCGATGCGGAGCAAGCAGTCGTGCAGCGCGCGCTCGACGACGCCGAGCGGCGGTTCGAAGAGGAGCGCGACCGCATCGTGCCGGTGACGGTCATCTGACGAAGCCCCACACCTTGTCCCGATACTGCGTTCCGCCGGTCGCGTAGCTCTCGTTGTGCCCCGACCCCTGCAGCAGCACCAGCTCGACCGGGCCTCGGGCTGCGGCGGCGATCCGCATCCCCATCTCGAGCGGCACGAGCCGATCTGCGGTGCCGTGGAACAGCAGCACCGGGCAGCGCACCTGCTTGATCCGGCCGAGGTTGTCGAGCGAGAGGCGCACGATGACTGACGGAAAGATGCGGTAGGCGTGCCGTGCCATGTCGGCCGCGTTGGTGAACGGCGACTCGAGGATCACGCCCGCGACCGGATGGTGGGTCGCAGTGTAGGTCGCCGCCGCAGTGCCGAGCGAGCGGCCGTACACATAGATGCGACGGGGATCGACCTCCGGGCGGGCGGCGAGGGCGGCGTACGCCGCGTCGGCGGCGCCGTACATGCCGGCCTCCGTGGCCCGCCCACCACTCCCGCCGTAGCCGGGATAGTCCATCACTAAGAGCGCCACGTGCGGTGGCTGAAACTCACGCACGATCGGCCAGATCGACGCGATGTTCTCGCCGTTGCCGTAGAACCACAAGAGGGCGGCAGAAGACGGGGAAGGACGGGGAGGGACGGGGGACGTTTTTTCGACTTCCCCCGTCCTTCCCCGTCTTTCCCCGTCTTCCCCCGTCGTCGGCCTCAGGTACCACCCCGCGAGCCGCGTCCCGTCTTTCATCACCAGCGCGATCTGCTCACCGTTCGCGACGCCTACGCGCGTCGGATCCGGCAGCGCCGCGCGTGGCGCGGGAAACGCGAGTCGCTCCTGGAACAGCCACGCCAGGACCAACAGGACGACGTACGCGAGGACGAGACCGACCGCGATGCGGACGATGAGCACGGGGGGGAATATGTAGGGGCGCGGCACGCCGCGCCCCTACGCGGCGCCACCATTGCACGCGGCAGCCTGACCGAGAATCTTAGTCCCGTGACTACTCAGATGACCTGCCCCGCGTGTCGTGCGGAGATTCCGACAGGCTCGGCGTTCTGCCCCGCGTGCGGCAATCCCTCGCCGACCGTGATCACGAACGAGCGGGTTGCCGCCGCGCCCCGCCCCACGCCCGGACCGACGGCACTGCCGACCGCGGAGCGTCTTGCCGGCGCGCTCGGCCCCAAGTATCAGGTGAAACGGCTCGTGGGCCGGGGCGGGTTCGCCGAGGTGTACGAGCTGTGGGACCAGGACCTGGACCGCCGCCTGGCCTGCAAGGTGCTCCACCCCGAGATCGCCTGGACCCCCGGCATGCTCACCCGGTTCCGCCAGGAAGCCAAGGCGCTGGCGCGGCTCCAGCACCCGGCCATCCTGCCGATCCACTTCATCGGCGAGGGCGAGGGGCTCGTCTACTATGTGATGCCGTTTGTGGAGGGGGAATCGCTCGCCGACGCGCTGCGTCGGCGGGGGTCGTACTCCCCCGACGATGCCCTCACGATCGCGGAGCCGATCCTCGATGCCCTGGCGCATGCGCACGCGCAAGGGCTGGTGCACCGCGACATCAAGCCCGACAATGTGATGCTCGAAGCGAAGACCGGCCGCACCCTGCTCGTGGATTTCGGGATCGCGAAGCTGCTCGCCCCCGGCTCGGCGACCGGCGGGGGTCCCAGGACGGCCACCGGCTTCACCGTCGGCACCGTGCAGTACATGAGCCCCGAGCAGGCGCTGGGCGCACCTAACCTGGACGGGCGGAGCGATCTGTACGCGTTCGGCGCCATGCTCTTCCAGATGGTCACGGGCGCGCCGCCCTACGACGGCAATTCCAGCGCCGAGATCGTGGGCAAGCACCTCGCCGACCCGATCCCGGTGGCGAGCGACGTGAATGCCCGGATCCCGCGCTGGCTGTCCGATGCCATCGTGAAGTGTCTCGCGAAGCAACCCGACGGTCGCTTCCAGACCGCAGATCAAGCGCTCGCCGCGCTGCGGCGGGGACGCGCCGCGGGATCGGGAAAGCTCGTCGACGCCGCCACGGTGGAGCGCCGGGTTCGCCGGTCGGGCGCGCTGCGGTTTCGCCCGGGGCGATTCGGCTGGTGGGTAGCAGGTGGGCTCGCGCTCGTAGCCGGTGGGCTGTTACTGGCGCGCCGAGCGGGTTTCGTCGGCGGCGGCGTAGCGTTCGTGCACAACGCGCTGGTCGAGCCGGTCGAGATCCTGCGCGATGGAACGTCCATCGACACTGTGCGGCCGGATGAGACGGCCCGGCTGGCTGGGTTGCGGGGCCGGGGCGACGCAGCCGGCGGGAACGGGCGCGCCGGGCTGCGCTGGCGTCTCATCCGACCGGGCAACCCGCCGATCGGCGAAGCGCTCGAAGGTCCGCTCCCCGATTTCCGGCGGACGCGCGGGCGCCGCGTCGCGCCGATCGTGCCCGAGGTCGGGGGGCAGAGCTACTTCGCGCCGCTCGTCACCAACACGACGGCCACGGACATCACCATCGAGGTAAACCCCGGCACGCAGGCGGCGGTGCGCTGCAACTGCCTCGTCCCGAAGGGAGCGGTCCGCACCCACATCGGGTACTATCGGCTGTACCAAAACTCCAGCGTCGCCGCTTACAACAACGCGCACCCCTACGTGGGCCCGCACGCCGACCGGGCGGAGTTCGCACCGCGGGTCGCCCCGCGCAGCGGGGCCGTCGTGCTGGTCTTTTGACTGCTTCCGGGGGCTTCGACCCCCAGCTTCTCACCCGGGCGCGCGGCGCGTTGCTGGGGCTCGTGATCGGCAACCAGCTCGGCGTGCCCACCGAGCGGCTCGGTACCGCCACGGCGATTCGCAACGCCTTTCCGCAGGGCGTGCGGGACCTGGCGCAACCCCCCAAGGGCTCCCCGTTCGACGATGACGCTGCGCTGGCGCTGCTGCTCGCCGAGTCGCTTGCCGAGCGCGGCGAATTCGATGAGAACGACGTGGCGCAGCGCTGGCTGAACTGGATGAAACGGGATGGGCGGGGCATCGGCTTGACCACGCAGCGGGCGCTGCGGTTCGTCGAGCGGGGGATGGAGCCGTTCGAGGCGGGGCGCGCGGCGCACGATGGGGGGACCGCCGCCTCCAACGGCAGCGTCATGCGCTGCATCCCGGTCGCGCTGCGTCATCACGCCAACGTCGACAAGCTGGTGCGCGTTTCGGCGCAACAGGCCGCCATCACGCACGCCGACGAGCGCTGCACCTGGGGATCCGTCGCGGTGAACCTCGCTGCCCGGGAGCTGCTGCACGGCAATCGCCATTTCGTGGAGGAGGTGCTGCATCGCTTGGAAGGCGCTGCCCCGCGGCCCCTGCTCGAGGCGATCCAGCGTGTCCCCTGGGAACAGGAGAGCGACTTACCGCTCGCCGTGCAGGGCCAGTACGGCTACGTGGTACACTGCGTGGAGATCGCGTTCTGGTGCGCGCTGCACCGGCCGTCCCTGGAAGAGGCGCTGATCTTTCTGGTGGAGGCGGGCGGAGACACCGACACCAACGCAGCCGTGGCGGGAGCGCTGCTGGGTGCCCGCGACGGGGAGGCGAGCCTGCCGCCGCGCTGGCTCGAGCAGCTCGGCGCGGCGAGAGGTGTCGCTACGTTGGCTGAGCGGCTGATCGAAGCTGCGAGCCGTAAGCCGTGAGCCGCAAGTTCTTACGGCTTTCGACTTGCGGCGATTCTCACGTACTTCCTAATCCGGTCCATCACGTCCCGGTCGGTCAGGGTGATGGAGACCCAGCGCGCCGTCCCCCGCCCCCGCCAACTGAACCGCACCACTTTGCGGCCGTAGCGCCACTCCCACCCGCTCTTCCCGATCGGGCGGGGCCGGCCGAACACGCGCGTCAGGCCCTGCTTGGTGCGGTTCACCAGGGGCACACCCCGGGCGTCGCCGAACCCCGCGGAATCGTACAGCGCTAGCACGTCCGCGTTTCCCTCGACAAAGTGGGCGCTCAAATAGAAACGCGCCCGGTCGCCGGGATCACGCATCACCACGCCGCACTCCATGATCTGTGCCGTGCGCGGGGACGTCTGACAGCGCACCACATCCGAGTCGGCGAGCGCGCGGGCGCGCTCGATGAACGCGCGGTAGCTAATGCCGGGTGTGAAGCCGCGGTACGGCGGCGCTGCTTGCGCCGCGATCGCGACGGGGGCCAGGAGCGCGAGGTGGATCGCCGTGAAGTGGACGAACACGTCCGGACCCGACTCCTGCGCGATAAAGCCAAAGCCCTTCGCGTCGTTGAACCACTTCACCTTACCCTTTGCCATACCGTTCAAACCTCAGCACTAAGGGGCACTGCCCCGGACATGTGCGACCCTGGTCACCGCGACCAGAGACGGGCTCAAACAAAAACCGCGAGACAAGTGGTCCTCGCGGAGCGCAGACAAACCGGTGACGGTGCCACGTATTGCTTGAACCGGGGCCAAACGTAGGGTTTCAATCCGATCCTGTCAATAGAGTAAGCGGCACTGGCTGCAGGGCTTGGGCTTGTGGCGCCATCATAACGACAGTTTGCCGCCACTCTAAATGGGGCCGATCCCAGAGGCTCTTCCGCCCGTCGTGCGGCACGGATAACGTGCTACGCCGCCGTCATCGCCCCCAGCCTCCGGCACACGAGGTCTTTCGCCCATGTCACTGCCGCTCGTCTACGCGCTTCTGGCGTGGCAACAGCCCGCGCCACCGCCCACGGCTCCCAGCGTGCCGCAGCCCATCGCCCGGGTCGACGTGAAGCCGGCGGAGTACGCCCTGCAGGTGGGCGACACGGTCCGGCTCCACGCTGTCGCGTATGACTCGAGCGGCCGGGTCATGCCAGAGGCCGTGATCCGCTGGTTCGCGAGCGGCGGCCGGTTCGAGGGCAGCGTCGATTCCACCGGTCTCGTGAGCGCCGGTTCCACCGGTACCCTGAACGTCGCCGCTGTGGCCGGTCTGGCCGGACGGGCCGTGAAGTCCACCGTCGCCTTCGCGCACATCACGGTGCTGCCGCAGCCGGCCGCGACGATCGTCGTGACACCACGGCCGGAGCGGATGCTCGCCGGCACGTCGCTGGCGCTCGCGGCGGCGCCCTACGCGCCCAACGGCGACCGGCGTTACGACCGTGTCACCTGGAAATCGAGCCGCCCGGGGATGGTCGACGTCACGCCGATCGGGCGTCTCACGGCGCGCGCCCCCGGTCGTGCCACGGTCACCGCGCAGGCCGGCAAGACGAGCGCGAGCTGGACGGTCGTCGTGACGCCCAACCCGGTGGCCCGTGTGATCCTCACGCCGGCCGATACGGCGATTCGCTGCGGCGACGTGGTGCGCTTCGTATTCCTCGCGACCGACGCCACGCGGCGCACGGTCGCGGACGCCACTCCCGAGTGGGCCGTCTCCCCCGTCGGACAGGGGTACGCCACGATCGACGGGGCCGGCGTGTTCGTGGCCGACCAACCCGGCACCTATCGGGTGATCGCCACGCTCGGCGCGCGAACGGCTGAGGGGTTCGTCCAGGTCGCGCCCCGCAACATCACGCGCCCGGTCACGATCGTCGGCCGGCTGCCCTTGAAGGGGCTCCCGGGCGCCGAGCTGTGGCTCCATCCGGACGGCAAGCACGCTTACATGTCCACCATCGGAGACCGCATTTACGCCATCGACGTTTCCGATCCCGCGATGCCGGTCTTCACGGATTCGGTCGTCGTCGACGCCCGGGTCGTGAACGACGTGATGACGACCGAGGACGGTAAGTATGGTGTGTTGACTCGCGAGGGTGCGTCGACGCGCAAGAACGGCATCGTGATTCTCTCGTTCGAGGACGCCGCGCACCCCAAGGCGATCGCCGAATTCACCGAGACCGTCACCGGGGGCGTGCACAGCACCTACGTGTATAAGGCCCACGTCTATCTGACCGACGACGCGACCGGCTCCATGCGCGTCATCGACATCCGCGACCCGTACCACCCCAAGCAGGTGGCCCGCTGGCAGGTGGAGCGCCCCGAGGCGGGACGGACGCTGCACGACATCGACGTGCGGGACGGGCTGGCGACGCTGTCGTATTGGAACGACGGTCTCGTGATCCTCGATGTGGGCAACGGCATGAAGGGCGGCACCCCGGAGAATCCGCGGCTCGTGCTGCAGTACAAGTACGACCTGAACGAGCTCTACAAGAAGGTGGAGCTCGCCGGCGGGCCCGGCTTCATCCGTGGCACCCACACGAGCTGGCGCCACGGGCACTACGTGTTCGTCGGCGACGAGGTCTTCCCCGCGCGGCAGCAGGGCGGCGGCCCCGGGGTCATCGGGCTGGGTCGCGCCTACGGCCGGCTTCATGTGATCGACATCGCCGATCTCACCGACCCGCACGAGGTGGCGTGGTTCGAGCCAGAGGATGGCGGCAGCCACAATGTCTGGATTGCAGGCGACACGCTGTACCTGGGCGACTATCAGGGGGGCCTCCGGGTGCTCGACATTTCGGGCGAGCTGAAAGGCGACCTGCTCGCTCAAGGCCGGGAGTACGCCCACGTGCACACCGGCGATGCCGCCGGATTCGTCCCCAACGGGGCGAACGCCTGGGGCGCGATTTACTCGCGCGGGCTGGTATACGTCCCGGATATCAACTCAGGGCTGTGGGTCGTGAAGATCGAACCTCCGCAACCAGTTATACCATAAGGAGTTAGTATGCATGTCGCTGTCTTGCTCGCATTGCTGCAGCACCCGGCGGCGCCGGCGGCCTTTCCGGTCACCAAGGTGGAGATCACGCCCCCCGCGGCGGAGATCGAGATCGGCCAAACCGTGCGGCTCGCCGCGCGGGCGCTGGACGCGCGCGGCCAGCCGGTGACCGGGGCCACGATCGCCTGGCTCTCCGGGGGCACCGAAGGCGACGTCGATTCGACGGGGCTCGTCAAGGGCGGATACAACGGTTACGTGCGGGTCACGGCGGTCGCGTTCATCCCGGGTCAACAGGGCCAGGTGTTCGGGGATGCGGTGATCCACGTCCTGCCCGAACCGGCAGCCCGCATCGACGTGGCGCCCGCGCCCGCGAGAGTCGTGGCCGGCACGCGTCTCACGCTGGCGGGAGCGGCGTACTCGAAGCATGGGGACCGCCGTGCCGACCTCGTGTCCTTCAGCTCGAGCAACCCCCGTGTGGCGAGCGTCACCGCCGACGGGCGTCTGCATGCGGTCGCGGCCGGGCGCGTGACCATTACGGCGAAGGCGGGTCCCGCGACGCTGCAGCTCCCCGTGCAGGTCGTCACCGGCACCATCACCCGGCTCGCGGTCGAGCCCGCGTCGAGCGCGGTCCGAACGGGGGACGTGATCCGGTTCACCGTGAATGCGAAAGACGCCCGGGGCCGCGCGATCGGGGATGTCCCCGTCGAGTGGGCCGTGGCGGCGAGCGGCGCAGCGAGCGCGGCCGTCGCCCAGATCGATGCCGCGGGAGCGTTCGTGGCGGAGACGCCAGGGGTGTACACGGTCACCGCGAGTCTCGGGGGAAAGAGCGCCGACGCGGTCGTGCACGTGGAGCAGCGCCGCGTGACGCGCGGCATCGAAGTCTTGGCGCACGTGCCGATCAAGTACCGCACGGCCGAGGCCTGGGTGCACCCGTCGGGGAAGTGCCTCTACATGACGACCATCGCCGATCGCGTCTACGCCATCGACATCGCCGATCCCGCGAGCCCCAAGATCGTGGACTCGATGCTGACCGACGCCCGTCTCGTGAACGACGTGATGACGACCGCGGACGGCAAGTACGGTGTGTTCTCGCGCGAGGGGGCGTCGAACCGCAAGAACGGCATCGTCGTGTTCGACGCGAGCGATGCGTGCCATCCCAAGCCGGTCGCCGAATACACCGAGACCGTCTCGGGAGGCGTCCACAGCTCCTACGTCTACCAGGGACGGGCGTACATCACCGACGACGCCACGGGCTCCATGCGGGTGATCGACATCCGCGATCCCGCCCATCCCAAGGAGGTCGCCCGGTGGGAAGCGCAGCAGACCGAGGCGGGGCGCTATCTCCACGACATCATGGTGGTGGACGGGCTCGCCTACCTCGCCTACTGGAACGACGGGCTCATCATCCTCGACGTGGGCAACGGCATGAAGGGGGGCAGTCCGGAGAATCCGCAGCTCGTCTCCCAGCTCAAGTACGACTTGAACGCCACCTACGTACGCGTCGAACAGCTCTGGGGAACCGGTTTCGTGCGCGGCACGCACACGGCATGGCGGGCGGGCAAGTACGTCTTCGTGGGCGACGAGGTGTACGCCGCGCGCCCGTACAAGGGCCTCTCCGGCGGCAATAACCTCACGTTCGGCCGGCTCCACGTCGTGGACGTCTCCGACATCCAGCACCCCAAAGAAGTCGCCTGGTACGAGCCGACGGACGGCGGGGTCCACAACGTCTGGGTGGTGGGCGACACGCTGTACCTCGGCAATTACCAGGGCGGCGCGCGCGTGCTCGACGTCTCGGGGGAGCTGAAGGGCGACCTGCTGCGTCAGGGGCGCGAGATGAGCTGGATCCTGACGGCCGACTCCACGGGATCGCAGCCGCACACGCCGTTCGCCTGGGGGGCGGTCGTGCGGGACGGGAACATCTTCGTGCCGGACATCAATAGCGGGCTGTGGGTGTTGAAGCTCGAGCCGAAGCCGCAGCCGGTGCCGTAACGATCTACGGGTGCCTGGTCGGCGGCGAGCTGTCCGCCTTGACCGGCAGCCCCACCGCCAACCGGAAGTCTCGCAGCACCGCGTCATACGACTTCATGCGCTTGGTGAGCTCGGCCGCGACCGGGACCGGCGTCGCGGTGGCGGTCTGCTCGCAGTTCGTGGTGTAGGCGATGAGCGAATCCATCTGCACGGTGAGCCGGCGCGCTTTCAGTCGGGTCGAGTCTTCGTAAACCGCCGGCTTCATGTAGGGGCGCCCGCGCCCCATGAAGGCGCGCGCGCTGCCGCACAGACCGGCGAGCAGTCGCCCGGCCCGGTGTTGGCTCACGCTGTCGCTCTTCGACTGCGTACGCGTCACGCGGTTGAGTCCGTCTTTCAGCTGGGCGATCCCGCGGGTCGCTGTGCGCAGGCCGTCGGTGAAGCGCTTCTGCTCGGGGCTGGGCGGCGGCGGTGGCGCGAGCGCCGACTCGGCCCGTACCGAGTCCAGTGCGGGGGGGGGAGGGGGAGGGGGGGTCGGTTCCTGCGCCCTCGCGGCGGTCGCGGCCACGCACACCAGCACGGCCAGGCAGCGCATCAGTGCTCCTCTATGCCTCACGTAGAAGCTCGGGTTATAATGTCACAATGACGCTTCCCGCAACCTCCCGCCAGACCCGCTCGTTCGACGATCGGGCGGATGCACTGGCGCACTTCTTCTTGCGCGCCGGCGAGGCCCCGCGGCTCCTGGCCTACGATGACGCCACGGGCTGCCCGCTGGACCAGGCGCTCGCCGCCCTCGAGTGGACCGCGGCCGTCGGCATCCTCTCCGAGGACGACCTAATCCACGCGGCGCGGCTGGGGGCCGACGCCGCCGCGGCCCTGGTCGAGCGCAAGGACGGCGACCAGCGCGTCTTCATCTACTTCGGGCCGCGCATGGACGCCCCGCCCGCCGACCCGTACGAGGGCACGCTGCTGTACGACGAGCCCGGGGTGCGCGCCTACATCTTCGCGCAGCGCGTGCATGCGATCGCGCACTTCCTGCGCGCCACCCACGGCGTCGGCGCCCTGATCGCGATGCTGGGCCGCCGGGCGCCCGAGCTGCGCCACATCCGCCGCTGGCTCCAGGTCCTGTTCAGTGAGCCGCTCGGCGCCGCGCGCTCTACCCAGCTCCTGACCGGCTGGTTCGCGACCGGGGGCGCCGGGGTGTTGTTCCTGCCCGCTCAGCCCGGCGCGCCCTACAGCTACCACGAAGTCGGCATCGATATTTAACCCGGCTGAGCCGTCGGGGCCTCCCTACACGACAAAAATACGCAGTCGCTGTGGGAGGCCCCGACGGCTCAGCCGATGCGAGCGCGATGCGGACATGTGGATCAACAACTCCACATTGTGTGGACGGCCGTGGCAAGGAGTGATGGGGGCGAGGGTTAGCCTCCACATCGGATGCACACACAGGTGAGCTAACCCGAAGAAACATCGGCACTTGCGCGATTTCCCGGCCCCCCTATATTGATCCCACGCGGCTTGGAGGGAAGGGTCGGGACCTGGTGTCTCAACTACGCCTTCAAGACGGGTCCGAGCGGAAATTCCGGGGAGGCCGCCGATGCAAACAAGGGCTCAGGCGGCCGGCGATCCGGGAGGAACCTCTCCGGCTCGGATAGCTGGGGCCAGTCGCGTGCCCCAGCCACGTCGACGCGGTGCCTCGACGTGCAGTGCGGAAGGTCGGTCCGCGACCCGATCTGAC
>WNGD01003123.1_pt1 | contig 20479 bp, 20 predicted proteins | sample 5400671 | NCBI WGS metagenome assembly WNGD01 (sample SAMN13153369, study PRJNA577476) | soil metagenome | isolation source: 40 cm soil or saprolite under grassland replicate 2 | place: USA:California | collected 2016-06-15 | reverse complement strand
GGCTGGTTTCTCGACAAATCGAGGGCGCCCAGACCAAGGTGGAGGGGCACAACTTCGACGCCCGCCGCTACCTGGTCGAGTACGACGACGTCATGAACAAGCAGCGCGAGATCATCTACGGCGAGCGCCGCAAAGTCCTCGAGGGCGCGGATCTCCGGGAGCAGGTCCAGGACTGGATCCGCAAGGCGGTCGACGACGCTGTCAACGAGCACTGCGAAGCACGCCACCCCGACAACTGGGACCTCGAGGGCCTGGTCGCGCAGCACGGCGCCATCTTTCCCTTGCCGCCCTTCAGCGAGCTCGCCGCGGACGAGTTCGGCGAGACCAAGGAAGCGGCGGCGGAGCGTCTGATGGAATACGCCGACGCGGCGTACAAGGCGAAGGAAGCGGAGATGACCGAGCCGATGATGCGGAAGATCGAGCAGTTCGTCGTGCTCAAGACCATCGACTCCAAGTGGATCAGCTACCTCACCGAGATGGAGCACTTCAAGGAGGGCATCGGGCTGCGCGCCTTCGGCCAGAAGGATCCGCTGGTCGAGTACAAGAACGAGGCTTTTCAGGCGTTCCAGGAACTGCTCAACGGCATCCAGTTCGACATTGCCTCCACGGTTTTCCGTGTCCAGCTGGTCAAGGAGCCGCCCACGCCGGCGCCCCCGGCCGCGCTCGCGACCGCGCGCGGACGGCCGGGCGGGGCCGCCACGGCCACCGCGGCCAGCCCCAATGGTGGCGAGGGGAACACGGCACCGGTTGGCGCGGGCAAGCTGGGACGCAACGATCCCTGCTGGTGTGGCAGCGGCAAGAAGTACAAGAAGTGCCACGGACGGTAAGATGGACCGCCGGACGGGTACATATGAGAACGAATGAGTAAGAAAAAGTCGACCAGTACGTCAGCCAGCAAGGCCGCTCGGGTCAAGGCCGCCACGGTGGCGAACCCGGGCCGAGCGGAGGACGTGGCGCAGCCGGCGAAGGCACCAGAGGCCGCCGCGGTGAGCGCGGCTCCCACCCGCCCACCATTCCGGCGGCCGCAGAGCCTCAACTTTGCCGGCGTGGGCCGCAACGACATCTGCCCCTGCGGCAGCGGCAAGCGCTTCAAGAACTGCCACGGGCACTGAACCATGGACGAGATCATCGAGCGCGCCAACGACCTGCTGAAAAAGATCCTCCAGCTCCAGGAGCATCTTTGACGTTGCCGAGAAGGACGCGCGCCTCGACGCGCTCCAGAAGGATCTAAGCGACCCCGACCTCTGGCAGGATCCGCCGCGCGCGCAACGGCTCGCCCAGGAAGCCAAGGGCATTCGCGACGAAGTTTCGGTCTGGCACAAGCTGGAGGCGCGCGCCCGCGACGTGATCGGCCTCGCCGAGATGGCGATCGCCGAGGGCGACGGGCATATCGAAGGCACCCTGCGGGAGGACCTCGAGCGTCTCGAGAAGGACGTCAGCCGGCAGGAGGTCGACCTCCTGTTCGCCAACCCCTATGCGGAGCACCCGGCCCTGGTCAGCATCCACGCCGGCGCGGGAGGGACGGACTCGCAAGATTGGACCGAGATGCTGCTGCGCATGTACCTGCGCTGGGCGGAACGGCGCAAGATGCACGCTGAGATTCTCGACGAAGCGCCGGGCGAAGAGGCCGGCTACAAGAGCGTCACCATCCGGGTTACGGGCAAGCGAGCCTTCGGCTGGTTGCGAGCCGAGCGCGGCGTGCACCGGCTGGTTCGGCTCTCGCCCTTTGACCAGGCGCATCGTCGCCACACGTCTTTCGCGCTCGTGGAAGTGATCCCCGAGATCGAAGACGACACGGACATCGAAATCCGCCCCGAGGACCTCAAGGTCGACGTCTATCGCTCGAGCGGGGCCGGCGGCCAACACGTCAACAAGACGTCCTCGGCGGTGCGCATGACGCACCTGCCGACCGGCATCATCGTCACCTGTCAGAACGAGCGCTCACAAATGAAGAACCGCGACATGGCGCTCAAGGTGCTGCGCTCCCGGTTGGTGGCGTTGCGCGAGCAGCAGCGATCGGAGCAGCGGCAGGAACTCAAAGGCGAGCACCAGTCCAACGAGTGGGGCAGCCAGATCCGCAGCTACGTGCTGCATCCGTACACGCTGGTGAAGGACCACCGCACCGGTTACGAGACGGGTAATGTCCAGGCGGTGCTCGACGGTGACCTCGACAACTTCATGGAAGCCTTCCTGCGGCTCGACGCCGGCCGTGAGGGGAAGGCCGCATAACCGCCAGTCCCTACCTCGCGTCCGGCGCGGCTTTCACAGGCGAGGATCTCGCTCGCCACGGGGAGCTGGTTGCCGGGGTTCGTCAAGTCCTGGAGGCCTGTTCTCCGAAAATGGTCGATCCGCACGAGACGTTTATCACTGGTGAGGGAGTTGAGGTTTGCATACTGGTCATTCCGCACCGCTGGCTCGGTGGGGTTTCGCTGGTGGTCCGGTCATTTCCACCGGCGACCGATCTCCTGTGGGCTGGGATTACGGACCTCCGTGATCACGATCAAATCGACCTCGGTCATGTGGTAGCCCGTTGGCCCGCCGGTCAGGGTAACCACCTTGATGGGCTGAAGGCGAAGCTTGGGGAGGAACTCTCGCGACGCCTTGATTGGAGACAGACTTACCGGGGCGTGTCACCGAGGCCCAGACGAGTCACGGCGCTGCTCGAGCATGCAGGTAAGCACGTCAAAGTCGACGTTATGTGGAAACGCAGCCTATGGCCGTTCCCTGAGCGCGAGGTGATAGAGCAGACCTCGCTGGACTCCGCAGAACCTCCAGCGTTTCGCTTGGCGGTGCCGATCGACAAGCTGCTGACGCAAGCTTGATGGCGTCAGGCGGCGATTGCGGGGGCCGGGACCGCCGACTCGGCGCGGCGTTCCCTGCGGAGCGCGACACAGATACTCGCGAAGACGATCATCGTCCCGATGAAGTAGGCCTCGCCCACCAGTCGGGTGATGCCCTGCGGCATCAGGTCCAACACACCGGTCCAGTGGGGGAGGGGATAGACGATCAGCAGGTAATGGACGGCGGGTGCCGCCGAGAAACACACCCAGGCGCCCATCAGCGCACGGATTTGCCCGCGCGGCATGCGGCCGCTCATCGCCTGCCGGACGAGCAGGGCGATCGGCAGGATCAGAATGACCAGCGGAAAGCTCCAGGTGACGCTGCTGATCAAGGGCAGGGCGGTCACGGCGAGGGCGAACTCGAGCCCGGACCGCGACGCGCGCGAGGTCAGGCGCCACACGATGGTGAGCAACACGAGGACCGCCGGCCAGTCGATCAGCCGGCCGCACCAGCCGGCGCTTCCTCCGGCGTTCGTCGTGTCGGGATCGCAGATCCGCGCCGCGACGCCTGCCAGCGACTGGTTCTCTCGGTAGCCCGTGCCGGCCGCGAGGTGAGGCAGCATCTCGCGGAAGTAGTAGATGTTGTGATCGAGGCTCGTGACGGCGAGGCCGAGCCCAACCCCGGCGAGTCCGGTCACCGCCGCCGCGGCGAGGAGCTTCCAGTGGCGGCGCCAGGCGAGGTAGGGCAGCAGGGCCGCAGGGAAGAGCTTGAAAACCGCCGCCGCGCCGACGAGCACGCCGCCGGCGACGTCCCGGCGCCGGTGCCAGCAGGCCCAGGCACCCGTGAGCAAGAGCAGAAGCAGCGAGTTCATCGTGCCGGCAAGGACGGTGTTGGCCAATGGGAAGAAGGTCGTGAGCACCGCGACCAGGGCGAGCAACTCGGCGCGGCTGGGTCGCCCGATAACCCGGTAGATGATCAGCAGGCTGGCGAGGACCGCGGCCTGGATGAGGAACAACCAGATCCGCACCGCGAGGTCGTTCGAGATCCAGGTCAGCGGAATCAGAATTACCGCGAACGCCGGCGGATAGAGGTAGCCGCTGCTCAACGACCAGTCCCATGGCACGTGGTTGCGGACGAAGTTGGCATAGGGATCGCCGCCGGTCGCGATCTGCTGGGCGGCGAAGAGGTAATCCTGGAAGTCATCGGCGCGCGGTGCCTGGGGCCCCAGCAGGGGCAGCAGGAAGCGCCAGGCGTAGAAGGCGAGCAGGATCCCGATCAGGGCGCTCACGGCAACCTGGCGCGGGTCCGGCCATCCCAGCAGTCGGCGCACGTGCGTATAACCCGCGGACACGGTCCGGTCACGCCTCCCGTTACACGGCCGTCACAAGATCCCGCAAAACCGGTCGGACGGATCCGACCGCCAGCCGCTTGTGGTTGCGCAGCGTTGGCCGGGCAAAACTGCTGAGCGCGTCGTGTTCGGCCTGGTTGAGCCAGTTCAGCCGCTCGAGCGCCGCCATCACCGCGACCGCGGTCCACGTCCCATCGCCACTATCGAGCTTCACCGCGAGGCCGCGCCCCGAGCGCCGGTCACCGGTGCAATGCGCACCGGCCGCGCCCCCCTTGGCCAGCAACCGTCCGCCGGTGACTTCCATGAGCCGGGTATCGAAACGATCGGTGCCACCGATGAGATACGGGTGCTGCGTCATCGCCGCCGCCACCGTCCTCGGCGTCTCTTCGGTGGACGTGACCAGCGCGGCGAAGCTCCGCGCCATGGCAGCAAGCGGCACGGCAGCGTTTGGCGCGCTGCAGCCATCGACCCCATAGTGGATCTCCGACGGCCGACAGCTGGTGAACGTCTCGATCACATCGCGGATCCGCTGCTGGATCGGATGGTCGGGTTCGAGGTAGGTGTCGAGCGGCGCGCCGAGGGCGCGCGCGGCGGCCAGCATACCCGCGTGCTTGCCGGAGCAGTTGTTGAAGACCGCCAGCGGTTCGTCCATCTGGTGCCGCGCCGCCGTCGCGGCCGGTTCGTAGTAGGGCCAGTGCGCGCCGCATTGCAGGTCCGACTCCGCGATCCCGGTACGCCGCAGCAGGTCACGCACGATCTCGACATGGCGGGGCTCGCCGTTGTGCGAGGCGGCCATGATGGCGACGTGCTCGGTGCCGAGCTCGTAGCGCGCGGCGATCCCGGCACCCAGGCTGCCAATCGCCTGGAAGGGCTTGGCGCAGGATCGAAAGTAGGTCACGCGTCCCGGGTCGCCGAGACTCGCATGCAGCCGGCCACCGGCGTCGACCACGGCCAGGTGGCCGAGGTGGATCGCCTCCTCGACCCCGCCACGCTCGACGCGAACGAGTGGCGCGGCCGGGTTGGGCATTCGGCTGAGTATAAAGAGGGCAGGCGCCGTCACTTTGGACGCTGAGTGCAAAGATGCAGCAATACGCGACGAGATGCCCTATACTGCGCGAGTCATTCGGCCCGAGAGGGCCCTGCGTGCCGTGACCCCGGCTTTCGGAATGGATTTGTTCACGTGCCAGCAACAATCACGACCCAGCCGACACGCACGACCCTGCTGCCAGCGAAGGCACGCGTGGCCGCGGTAGTCCCCGCCGCCCCGCAGATCAGCCTGCAGGGTGTGCAGAAGACCTATCCCAACGGCACGGTCGCGCTGCGCGACGTCAGCCTCGAAATTCCCAAGCAGGACTTCGTCTTTCTCGTCGGTCCCAGCGGCGCCGGGAAGTCGACCCTGGTGCGGCTCTTGATCCGCGAGGAAAAAGCGACTGCCGGCAGCATCCACATCGAAGGACAGGACCTGAGCCGGCTCAAGCGGCGCCACCTGCCCTACCTCCGGAGGAAGATCGGCATGGTCTTCCAGGATTTCAAGCTGCTGCCCAACCTGACGGTGTTCCAGAACGTGGCCTTCGCGCTGCGCGTGACCGAGGGCGCCCTGCGGCATCTCAAGCCGAAGGTCGAGGAAGTGCTCAGCATCGTGGGGCTCGAAGGCAAAGAAGGCAAATACCCCGACCAGCTTTCGGGCGGCGAGCAGCAGCGGGTGGCGATCGCCCGGGCCCTGGTCCACGATCCACGGATTTTCCTCGCGGACGAGCCCACGGGAAACCTCGATCCGGCCACCTCGTGGGAGATCATTCAGCTGCTGCTGCAGATCAATGCGCGCGGCACCACCGTATTGATGGCGACCCACAACCGGGAGATCGTCGATGTCATGCGACGCCGGGTAGTGGCGATCGAAGGCGGCCAGATCGTCAGAGACGAAGATGCGGGAGGGTACCATGCACCGGCTCTGGAATCGCATTGATTTCGCCTTCAGCAGCGCGTGGCAGAACTTCTGGCGGAACGCCGCCGTCAGCATCGCCAGCGTGCTCATCGTCTGGGTGGTCCTGCTCGCCCTCGGCAGCCTGCTGCTCGTCCTGCACTCGCTCGATCAGATCGTGGCGCTGGAGAAAACCAAGGCAAGCGCCATCTCCGTCTACCTAGCCGATACCACACCGCTCAGTAGCGCGATGGATTTCAAGCTGCACCTGGAGAGCGACCCGCGGGTCAGCAGCGTGGAGTACGTGTCGAAGGACCAGGCGATGGCAAGGTTTCGGCAGCTGCCCGCGTTAGACCCGAGCGTGATCGATACCCTGGGCACCAACCCGCTCCCCGCCAGCCTCGACGTGACGGTCAAGGACATTCGCGACCTCGGAGCGATCGACCAGGAAGTGCGGACCTCGCCGCTGGTCGATAAATCACCGGCGACCAATTACGAGCCCAACGTCATCGACAAGATCATTCTTCTGGCGCGCGTGGCGGGCATCGCCGGGCTCGTCTTGATCATCGGACTGACCGGGCTATCGGTCTTCATCATCATGCTCACCATCCGAACCGCCATCTATCTCCGCCGCAAGGAGATCGAGGTAATGAAGCTGGTAGGCGCCACCGACTGGTTCGTGCGCTGGCCCTTCATCGTCGAGGGCCTGATCGTCGGAGTCGTCGGCGCGGTCGTGGCGGTGCTCATCGTTGGCTTCGGCTACCGGCCGGCGGTGGTCAACCTGCAAAGCGTGCTGATCTTCGTTCCGCTCGCCTTCGACCCCTACTACCTGCGGGTGGTGCTGGCGGCGATGCTCGGCTTCGGCCTGTTACTGGGAAGCGTTGGGAGTTACCTGGGCGTAAGGCGGTTCCTCAAGCAGTGAGGCCGGCGCGCCGGCATCCCGCTCTCGCCATCGCGGTGCTCACCGTGATCCTTCTCAGCACGGTTTCCGAAGGCATCTACGACAAGCAACAGCAGCTGCAAGGCCTCAACGGGCAGATCGTGGCGACCCGGACACAGATCCGCCAACTCCTCGACCAGGAGCGCGCCCTGCAGGCGCAGATCGCCGCCCTGGACGCGCAGCTGGCGTCGGTTCAGGCCCAGATCGACCAGGAGACCGCGAAGCTCGTCCTCCTCGGGCAACAGGTGGAACAGGCCAAGGAGGAGCTGGCGACCAAGCAGGCGGAGCTCGCGAAGCACATCGCCGATTTCGGCCAGCGTATGCGCATCATGTACAAGAGCGGCCAGGTCAGTGGCCTCGAGCTGATCTTCTCCGCCGCGAACTTCACCGACCTGATGAACCGTGTCTTCTTCTTCAACGACATCGTTCGCGAAGACCGGCGCCAGCTCGCCGAGCTGCAGAAAGAACGGGCCGCGATCGAAGCGATGAAGGCCGACCTCGAAACCAAGCAGGCCGAACAGAAACTGGTCGTCAAACAAATCCAGGATCAGAAGGCGCAGCTGCAGGTGGTACGGGACCAGCGTTCCTCGCGCATGCAACAGATCGCCGCCATCGAGGCGCAGTTCCAGCGACAGCTGGCCGAGATGCAGGCGCAACGAGCCGCGCTGCAGGCGCAGATTGCCAGCTTGATTCGGGAAAGCTTCCGCGCGCGCTCGTCCGGCAAGTGGAAGTGGCCACTGGACGGCGTCATCACCCAGGGATTCGGGTGCACGACCTATCCATTCGAGCCCTACGATCCCAGCTGCCCCAGCCAGCACTTCCATAGCGGCATCGACATCGCAACCGACTACGGCACCCCGGTGCACGCCGCCGACGGAGGAATCGTGCACAACTTCACGATGGGCTGCAGCTGGGGCGGTGGGCTCTGCGGTTACGGGCGCTACGTGGTCATCGTGCACGCCGGGGGCTTTACCACCCTCTACGGGCACCTCTCGGGCTGGGCCGTCGGTGACGGCGTCCAGGTCGACAAGGACACCATCGTCGGCTACGAGGGCAGCACCGGGAACTCCACGGGACCGCACCTCCACTTCGAGATCGACCTGGCCGGCATGCCCGTCGACCCGCTCGCCTACCTGCCGGCGTGATCGATCCCAACGCCATCCCCCAGCCTGACCCTCGCACACAGGGTCGGAACGATAATCGACTGATGTCAAAAGGCAAGAACATCGCGATCCTGGTGGTGGTGGCGATCGGCGCGTTCTACGGCGGTAGCCTCGCCGAGTTTCAGTTTGGTGCCTTCGCGCCCGATTGGACGAAGTCGCTGCTCTTCTACACCCCGCCGAAATCGAACGTCGACTACCACACCCTCGACGAGGTCTTTACCACCATCCAGGAGCACTACGTCAAGCCCGATGCCAGCGGCGTCACCCTGACCGAGGGTGCCGCGGCCGGCATGGTCAATGCGCTGGGCGACCAGTTCTCCCGCTATTTGACGCCCGACGAGTACCGGGCCAACCAGAGCTTCCTCAGCGGCCAGTTCGCTGGGATCGGCGCCTCGGTGCAGCAGAAGACGGACCAGATCGTGCTCGTCAGCATCATGCCGGGAACGCCGGCGGAGAAGGCGGGGCTCAAGGCCGGGGACGTGGTCACCGCCGTCGACGGACAGAGCACCAAGGGGTGGACCGCCGACGACGCCGTGAGCCACATCCGCGGCAAAGCGGGGACCACCGTCAAGCTCCAGGTGAGCCGGAACGGCCAGACGCTGAGCTTCGACATCACCCGCGAGAACATCAACGTGCCAAGCGTCGCCACCCATGTCTTCAATAACCGCGTGCTCTACGTGCGAATCTTCGAGTTCGGGGGCCGGACGGCAACCGAGTTCGACCAGGCGCTCCGGGACAATCTCAAGGGCTCGGTCAACATGATCGTGCTCGATCTGCGCGATAACCCCGGCGGCTACGTGGACGCCGCCAACGACGTGATCAGCGAGTTCGTCAGCCAGGGGACCAGCACCATCCTCGTGTCGCGTGGCGGCAAGGAGGAAGTCAAAAAGGTGACCGGCACCGGTCGCGCCTTCGGCAACCACCTGGTCGTGCTCCTCAACGAGAACTCGGCGAGCGCGTCGGAGATCACCGCGGGCGCGATCAAGGACCACAGCCGGGCCCAGCTGGTCGGCGTCAAGTCCTTCGGCAAGGGGTCCGTCCAGGAGGATTTTCCGCTGCGGGACGGTGACCTTCACCTGACGATCGCGCTCTGGCTGACGCCCAATCATCACTCGATCGACAAGACCGGCATCGCGCCCGACAAGACGGTCACGCTCGCCAATGCGCAAGACGAATATGCCGTTGACCGGACTCCAAACGACTTCTCGAAGGACACGCAACTGACCGCGGCACTGGCGCTGCTGGAGGGTTAGGTGGGCGGCCGAATGTCGCCTACAATCGTTTCGTATGCCGGATGAGGCGTTTGACGTAGCCGTCATCGGCGGCGGCTCCGCCGGATATGTCGGCGCTATCCGTGGAGCCCAATTGGGGCTCAAAGTCGCAGTCATCGAGAAGGAGAAGGTCGGCGGGACCTGCCTGCACCGCGGCTGCATCCCGACGAAGTCATTCCTCCACTCATCGGAGCTGGCCCACCAGATTCATAGCGCCGGCGCGCTCGGTCTGAAGACCGACGGCCTGCAGATCGATTGGCCGGCCGTGCTCAAACGCAAGGAAGCGGTCGTCAACCAGCTCTGGCGCGGAGTCGAGTTCCTGCTGAAGAAGAACAAGGTCACCGTCTTCAAGGGCGAGGGCACCATCGAGTCGGAGCACAACGTCGTCGTCAAGGGCAGCGGCGAGGCGATCAACGCGCGCAACCTCGTGGTCGCGACCGGCTCGCGGCCCAAGTCCCTGGCCGGCCTCACCCTGGATGGTGACCGGGTCATCAACAGCGATCACGCGGTCAACCTCGAGCAGATGCCGAAATCGATCGTCATCGTCGGCGCGGGCGCGGTGGGGACCGAGTTCGCCTGCGTCTACAACGGCTACGGTGCGGACGTGACCCTGGTGGAGTTCTTGCCGACCCTCTTGCCGCTCGAGGATGCCGAAGTCGGCCAGCAGCTGGCGAAGGTCCTGACCAAGCGCGGCATCAAGGTACTGACCGGCGCCCAGGTCCAGCCGGACACCTTCAAGCGGTCCAACGGCAAGATGACCGTCGCCGTCAAGAGCGGAGAGCAGACGCAGACGATCGAGGGTGAGCGCATGCTCGTGGCAGTCGGTCGCGAGGGGATCACCGACGGCTTCGGGCTCGAGAAGCTGGACATCCAGCTGGAGAAGGGCTACATCAAGACCGACGAGCACTACCGCACCGGACATCCCAACGTCTATGCCGCCGGCGACGTGATCGGCAACTTCCTGCTCGCGCACGTCGCCTATTACGAGGGCGAGCACATCATGGAGCACATCGCCGGAAAGAACCCCAAACCGCTCGATTACAACCGGGTGCCACGGGCGACCTACAGCTACCCCCAGGTTGCGAGCCTGGGGTTGTCGGAGAAGCAGGCGCGCGACCAGGGTCTCAAGGTCAAAGTTGGGAAATTCCCGCTTGCCGGCAACGCCAAGTCCGTGATCCTCGGGGAGACCGAGGGCTTCGTCAAGATCATCAGTGACGAGGAATCTGGCGACCTGCTGGGCGTATTCATTCTCGGGCCCAACGCCACCGAGCTGATCGCGCAGACGGCGCTCGCCAAGTTGCTCGAATCGACGCCCTGGGAGATCGGCGCAAGCATCGCGCCTCACCCAACCGTCTCCGAATCCGTCAAGGAGGCCGCGCTGGCCGTCGACGGCGTCGCGATCCATATCTAAAGGATGGCCCTGAAGACCACGGAGGTCGAGGCGAAGGGCGGCCGGAGCCGCCACCGGTCGTTGGGACTGAGCGACGAGCAGGCGCTGCGGATTTACGAAGTCATGCGGCTCGCCCGCGCCGTCGACGAACGGATGTGGTTGATCAACCGGCAGGGGCGGGCCCCGTTCGTCATCTCCTGCCAGGGGCAGGAAGGCGCTCAGGTCGGGATCGCGGCGGCGCTGCGGCCGGGCTCCGACTGGGTCGCGCCCTACTACCGCGATGCCGGCGTCGTCCTCTGGTTCGGGATGACGGCGCGGGATCAGATGCTGTCCTTCTTTGCTCGCCGCGAAGATCCCAACAGCGGCGGGCGGCAGATGCCCGGGCACTTCGGCAGCCGGCGGCTGCACATCGTGACGGGCGGGAGCCCGGTCGCCACCCAGCTGCTGCATGCAGCCGGCGTGGCGCTGGCCTCCAAGCAACGCAAGGAGGATGCGGTCACCGCCGCCTTCTTCGGCGAGGGTGCGGCCAGCCAGGGCGACACGCACGAGGCGATGAATTTCGCCGGGATCCACAAGCTGGCAGTGGTCTTTGTCTGCGAGAACAATGGCTACGCCATCTCGGTGCCGCAGTCGCACCAGATGGCGATCCAGAACGTCGCCGACCGGGCGGCGGGGTACGGTTTCCCCGGCGTGGTCGTCGACGGCAACGACGTCCTCGCCTGCTACGAGGTGGCGCGTCAGGCGGTCGAGCGCGCCCGCCGCGGTGAGGGGCCGACCTTGGTCGAGGCCAAGACGTACCGCTTCACCGCGCATTCCAGTGACGACGACGACAAACGGTACCGGCAGGCGGAAGAGGTGGCGATCTGGCGTCAGAAGGACCCGATCCAGCGGTATGCCAGCTACCTGCGCGAAGCGGGTATCTTGCTCGATCCGGTCGAGGAAGAGATCACCGAACGGGTCAACCAGCAGGTCGACGACGCCACCGAGTATGCGGAGCAGGCCCCCGACCCGACGGTGGATGACCTGACGACCTTCGTCTTCAAGCAGGAGCTCAAGCCCTGATGGCGGTCAAGACCGTGATCGAGGCGATCCGCGACGGCATGGACGAGGAGATGGCCCGTGACCCGAGCGTCTTCTTGATCGGGGAGGACGTCGGCAATCGCGGCGGCGTCTTTCTGGCCAGCGACGGCCTCTACAAGAAATACGGGGAGCTGCGCGTGATCGACTCGCCGCTCGCCGAGTCCTGCATCGTCGGCGTCGCGATCGGTGCGGCGGTGAACGGCATGCGGCCCATCGCTGAGATCCAGTTCGCCGACTTCATCGCGCCCGCGATGAACCAGATCATCGAAGAGGCGGCTCGCTTTTCCTATCGAACGGCGGGTGATTTCAACCTGCCGCTGGTGATCCGCGCGCCCTGGGGCGGCGGCGTGCACGGCGCCCTCTACCACTCGCAGAGCATCGAGGCGATGTTCGCCCACGTCCCGGGGCTCAAAGTGGTGGCGCCCGGAACGCCGGCGGACGCCAAGGGCCTGCTCAAGGCGGCGATCCGCGACCCGGATCCCGTTCTCTATCTCGAGCACAAGCGAACCTACCGGCTGGTCAAGGGCGAGGTGCCGGAGGGAGACGAAATCGTCCCGATCGGCAAGGCGGACGTGAAGCGGGAAGGGAAGGACCTGAGCCTGATCGCCTACGGGCTGATGCTCACGTACTGCCTGGAGGTGGCGGAGAAGCTGGCGGCGGACGGCATCTCGGCGGACGTGCTCGACCTGCGTACCATCAGGCCCATCGATCGGGCGGCGATCATCGCCACCGCGCGCAAGACGGGCAAGGTCCTGGTGGTGCACGAAGACACCCCCTTCGCCGGCGTCGCCGCCGAGGTGATGGCGATCATCATGGAGGACGCGTTCGACGCGCTCGACGCCCCGGTGATGCGCGTCACGGGCCCGGACGTGCCCGCCATGCCCTTCAACCACGTCCTGGAAGAGGCCTTCATGCCGAATCCCGAGAAGATCCTCGCCAAGGCTAGGGAGCTGGCGGCCGTCTAGGCCGACCTCACATGGCCTCCGTCAAGATGCCGCAGCTCGGTGAATCCATCACCGAGGGAACCATCTCGAAATGGCTGAAGCAGCCGGGAGACCAGGTGAAGAAATACGAGGGCCTGGTCGAAATCATCACCGACAAGGTCAATGCCGAGGTCCCGGCGCCGCTGTCGGGCGTGCTGAAGGAGATCAAGGTCAAGGAAGGCGCGACGGTCACCGTCGGCACCGAGATCGCCGTGATCGAGGAAACAGCCGCCGCGACGCCGTCCGCGCCAAAGTCGCCGCCGGCGCCGCAGACAACAACGCCGATCGCCGCCCCCGCGCCGGCAGAAGAGTCGGCAACCGAAGGTCGGACGCGGCTCTCACCCGCGGTGCGTGCCCTGATCGAGGAACATCGCCTCACGGACACGGAGCTAGCCCGGATCGAAGGGTCGGGGATCGGCGGACGGATCAGCAAGAAAGACATCGAAGACTACGTCGCTAAGCGGACGCAGCCTGCTGCCGCCAATGGCGAGCAGCGCCAGCAGGCAGCCCCCACAATGGCACCGGCGCCGTCGCCGGGTACCACGGTGCCGCTGAGCCCGATGCGACGCGCGATCGCCAGCAACATGCTCAAGAGCAAGCAGACGATCCCGCACGCGTGGACCGTGGCCGAAGTCGATATGACGAACGTCGTGCGATTCCGGCAGAAGGCCAAGGACGGTTTCAAGCAACGAGAGGGGATCGACCTGACCTACGTGCCGATCATCGTCAAGGCGGTGGTCGAGGGCCTGAAGGCGGTACCCATCCTCAACGCCAGCTGGAGTGACCAGGGCGTGGTCCTGCACAAGGACATCAATGTCGGCGTCGCGGTTTCGGTCGACGATGGGCTGATCGTGCCCGTCATCCACCAGGCGGACCGGATGTCGATCGCCGGCCTGGCGAAAGCGACCGACGACCTGGCACAGCGGGCGCGAGCGGGCAAGCTCGGCATCCCGGACGTCCAGGGAGCGACCTTCACCGTCAACAACCCGGGCACCTTCGGCACCATCCTCTCGTACTCGATCATCGCGCCCCCACAGGCCGGCATCCTGGCGATGGATGCGATCGTCAAGCGGCCGGTCGTCATCGAGGGGGACGCGATCGCGGTCCGTTCGATGATGAATCTGTGCCTGAGCTTCGACCACCGGGTGCTGGACGGGGTGTCCGCCGCCCGCTTCCTGCAGGGTGTCCGCCGCTGGTTGGAAGGCTTCTCCGAACAGGTCCCGTTGTACTGAGGGTATTTCCCTTCCCCGCTCGAGGTGAAGGGTAGGGTGGGCCGGAATTCACGAATGTTTGGGATACTTAACGCAGATGGCTGACGTCGCCCCGATCAAGTTCTACGGCCGCTCGAAGCGGAACGCGGTGGTCCCGATTGACACCAAGCGGCCGGAGTGGCTGCGCGTGCGTCTTCCCGGCGGCGACAACTATTCCGAGCTGAAGGGAATCATGCGTGGCCTCGAGCTCCATACCGTGTGCGAGGAGGCGCACTGTCCCAACATCGGGGAATGCTGGCAGGCCCGCACGGCGACCTTCATGATCCTTGGCGATACCTGCACCCGCGCCTGTGGCTTCTGCGCCGTCAAGACCGGGCGGCCGGGTGTCCTCGACCTTGGAGAGCCGATCCGGGTCGCCGAGGCCGTCGAGCGCATGGGCCTGAACCACGCCGTCATCACCTCGGTCAACCGGGATGAGCTCGAGGACGGCGGGGCCGCCATCTTCGCCGGGACGATCCGGCAGATCCGCAAGCGCATCCCGAAGTGCGGCATCGAAGTCCTGATCCCCGACTTTATGGGCGACGAGGCAGCCCTCGCCACCGTGATGCGCGCAAAGCCGGACATCCTCAACCACAATATCGAGACCGTACCGGGCCTCTATCCGCAGGTGCGGCCGAAAGGCCGCTATCCGCGCTCGCTCGAACTGCTGCAGCGCGCCAAACGAATGGATGCAACGGTCTACACCAAGTCAGGGATCATGCTGGGCCTGGGTGAGGAGATCGATGAGGTGGTGCAGGTCTTCCGTGATCTCCGGGCGCACGACGTGGAGATCCTGACGGTCGGACAGTACCTGCGGCCGAGCCCCAACCACCTGCCGATCGCGCGCTACGTCACGCCGGACGAGTTCGCGATGCTGAAGGTCGAGGCCCTCAAGCTCGGGTTCCGGCACGTCGAGTCCGGTCCGCTGGTCCGCAGCTCATACCACGCGGCCAACCAGGTCCCGGCCCGGGCGGCCGCGGGCTGACGGTGGACGTTCGCCGGCTTGGGCGCGTTCCGTATGAGGAAGCCTGGGCTCTCCAGCGCCGGATGGCTGATGAACGCCGCACAGGGCTGATCCCTGACACCCTGGTGCTGCTCGAGCACCCGCACACCTACACGATCGGCCGGAGTGGCACCCGCGATCACGTGTTTCTCGACGATGCTGAACTCGCGGCGCGCGGGATCACCTGCCTTGACGTCGACCGCGGCGGCGACGTCACCTATCACGGTCCTGGCCAGCTGGTCGGCTATCCAATCTTCGATCTCGGTCCGACGCCGGATGTCGGCCTCTACCTGCGCAACCTCGAGGGTTGCCTGATCGACGTCCTCGCCGACTTCGGGATTACGGCTGGCCGGCTCTCCGGCTATACCGGGGTCTGGATCGGAGACCGCAAGATCGTGGCCATCGGCGTCAAGGTCTCGCAGGGCGTGACGACCCATGGTTTCGCCCTCAACGTCTCGACCGATCTCAGCCTCTTCACGCACATCCTGGCCTGCGGAATCCCGGACAAGGGTGTGACCTCGATGGCGCTCGAACTGGGTGCCACGCCGCCTATGGCGGCGGTGGAAGACGCCGTCGTCGCCCGCTTCTCCGAACGCTTCGCGCTGTCGGGGACGCCCGCCGCCCACGTTGCATAATTAGTCGCCGCGGGCGGTTAGCTCAGCTGGTAGAGCGTCTGCTTTACACGCAGAATGTCGGGAGTTCGAGCCTCTCACCGCCCACACCTCGAGCTGCTGAGTACGTTAGGATGAATTCAGTCGAACTCGCGGTAGGGGAAGGTGGGAGTAACGGGCTACCCCTCGCGGTTGGCGCTCTTCAGTCAGTGCCCTCATGCCCCGTGACTCGCGGTCATCACGGCACCGGTCTGTTCTATCTAAAGAACGATTGAGGAGGCAATGACTATGGCACAGGAAATGCGAGCCGGGGCGGCTGCGGCGATCGCGGACCCGGCGCCGCTCGGACTGGCGGGATTCGCGTTGACAACGTTGCTTCTCAGTGCCCATAACGCGGGCTGGGCCCCGGACTTCATCTGGGTGGGCACGGCTATTTTCTACGGCGGTCTGGCGCAATTCTTGGCCGGCATGTGGTCGTTCCGGCGCGGCAATGTCTTTACGGCCACCGCGTTCTCGACGTACGGTGCCTTCTGGTTCAGCCTGGCCACCTATTTCCTGCTGGTCGTCTTCGGGAAAGCTCCCGAGAAAGACGTCTCTAATGCTCTGGGCTGGTTCCTGCTGGCCTTTGCGATCTTCAACACCTACATGCTGTTCTGGAGCATGCGGGTCAACACCGCCGTGTTCGGCGTCTTCCTGACGCTCGAGCTCACGGAGATCCTGCTCTTCATCGGCTTCTTCAACGGCAGTAAAGCCGGCGAGGGCCTGGTGCTGGTCGGCGGCCTGGTCGGTGTCTTGACGGCGGCCGTGGCCTTCTACACCTCCGCAGCCGATGTGATCTCGGGAATGGCCGGGCGACCAGTATTGCCGGTGGGCAGGCCGATGTGGAGCGAAAGTCGCCGTCGCGGCTAAGGCGAGATTCCTTCTGAAGGAGGCTGTATGAGGCGATGGCTGAAGCAGTAAAAACGGCGCAAGAGACGCAAGAAGTCGAGGTCTCCGAGTCACAGATCGCCGTCCACTGGCGAGAGGAGGAGTACTTCGCCCCGCCGCCGAAATTCATTGTTGATACCAGCAACGCACCCTTCTGGAAGTGGTTTGTCGGTGGCAAGTTGAACGCCTCCTATAACTGCGTCGATCGCCACCTGGCGAAGTACCGGAACAAGGCCGCCTTCATCTGGGTCCCGGAGCCGGAGGACCAGGTTACGCAGGCTATCACCTACCAGGAGCTGTACAAGCGCGTCAATGAGTTCGCGGCACTGCTCCGCGACTTCTGTGGGCTCAAGCAGGGTGACCGCGTGACGTTCCACCTGCCGATGGTCCCTGACCTCCCGGTCTCCATGCTCGCTTGCGCGCTCACCATGGACGGCTACTACCGGAATGGGGAGCTCCTGGACCACAAGGTCAAGGCCGAAGAGGCGATCGCCGCCGCCAGGAAGGAGGGGGCCGAGGTCGACAAGGTGCTGGTCTGGCGACGCCATGCCGGAAAGTACTCGTCCAAGACGGAGATGGTCAAGGGGCGAGATTTCTTCGTGGATGAGGTGCTGGCCGACTATCGCGGAAAAACCGTCGAACCGGTGTCGATGCCGGCCGAGGCGCCCCTATTCCTGATGTACACGAGCGGCACCACCGCCAAACCCAAGGGCTGCCAGCACAGCACCGGTGGTTACCTCTCTTACGTCGCCGGGACCTCGAAGTACTACCAGGACATCCATCCCGAGGACACCTACTGGTGTTTCGCCGACATCGGCTGGATCACCGGACATTCTTACATCGTCTACGGTCCGCTGGCCCTGGCGGCCACCAGCGTCATGTACGAGGGCGTACCTACCTACCCGGATGCCGGCCGTCCCTGGCGAATCGCCGAGCGGCTGGGGGTCAATATCTTCCACACCGCGCCCACGACCATCCGCATGCTGCGCAAGCTGGGGCCCGACGAACCCAAGAAGTACAACTACCACTTCAAACACATGACAACCGTCGGGGAACCGATCGAGCCTGAAGTCTGGCGTTGGTATTACAACAGCGTCGGGAAGCGCGAGGCCGCGATCGTCGATACCTGGTGGCAGACAGAGAACGGAGGCTTCCTGGGCAGCACCCTGCCCGCGCTACAGCCGATGAAGCCTGGCAGCTGCGGTCCAGGCGTGCTGGGCATCTTCCCCGTCATCCTCGACGAGGAGGGAAAGCCCGTCCCCAAGGGGAGCACAAAGGCCGGCAACATCTGCATCCGCAATCCCTGGCCGGGCATCTTCCAGACGATCTACGGCGATCCCGACCGTTTCGTGTCGACGTATTACCAGAAGTACAACAAGAACAAGAACAGTAAGGACTGGCACGATTGGCCCTATTTCGCGGGCGACGGGGCATTACAGGCCGAAGACGGCTACTTCCGCATCCTCGGACGCGTCGACGACGTCATCAACGTCGCGGGGCACAGGCTCGGCACCAAGGAGCTCGAATCGGCGGCCCTCACCGTAGATGAGGTCGCCGAGGCCGCGGCGGTGCCCGTGATCGATGAACTGAGGGGCCGAGCGGTGGAGATGTACGTCGCGCTGAAGCCGGGGCAAAAACCAAGCAAGCAGATCGAAGAGAAGGTCTCCGGCGCGATCGACAATTTGATCGGCAAAGTCGCACGGCCGAAGAGCGTCTGGATCGTCCCGGACATGCCCAAGACCCGATCAGGCAAGATCATGCGTCGCGTGATTGCCGGGATCTCCAATTTCACGAGCCCCGGCGACATCATGACGCTTGCAAATCCGGAGATCGTGGAGACGATCCGGCAGAAAGTCCAGGCCGAGAAGGTCAAGCGCGGCGAGCTTCCGCGCGAATTGAGCCCCCAGGAGCTGGAGGAGATCAAGAAGTTCGGACAGGCCGAGTAACCTCTCGACCGGCGATCGAACGAGCCGATTCACGTCCGACGGTGACAACCCCCGGCGCGATGCCGGGGGTTTCTTCTTGTCGGCGGATGCCGGCTTAGGTCCGGGCCTGCTGCAGGATCCGGTAGAGCGCGCTGAAGTCGAGGTGGGAGTCGCGCAACTGGTCGAGGCGGTCGCGCAAGGCATAGACGTCCGACTGGAGTCGGTTGATCTCCTCCGCGTGGTCGACGTTCGTGGACTCCTGCTGGGCGATCAGCTCGCGGCGGCGCCGGATCTTTTCGCTGATCGTCTTCTCAACGCTTTCCCACTGCGCCGAGAGGTCCCGCAGCTGGCGATCGAGGGCGGCCAGCTCGCTGGTTAGTTCCTGGTGGGAGCCGCTGTCGCTGGTCTTCGCCATCATTTCGATCGACCCTTGCGCCGGTTCGGCTTGACCCCCACTTCGCGATACCCCTGCCCCTTGATGATGCCATTGTCGAAGGTGGCGGTGGCTCCATCGAGATCGTTGTAGACGAAGCGCATGATACGGACCCTTCCTTGCGGCGATTGTAACCCGAGGAGATGGGCGGCTAGAATACCTCCTCGTGCCGAGGTAGCTCAGTTGGTAGAGCACACGACTGAAAATTGTGGTGTCGCCAGTTCGATTCTGGCCCTCGGCACCAACCCCGCCGGCCGGGTTACGAGGAGACGGTCGGCGCCGTGATGGTTACCGTGCCGTTGAAGTCGTGGAGGTTGATCACGACGTGAGCTGTCAGATGCGCTGTTGAGCCGGCAGGGATTTGCACAGAGTGGCCATTTGAGGCCGTCCCGTTGGCGAAGGCCGCGGAGAGCGCGTGCAGATCGGCGGTCACGTCGGCGTCATAGCTGACCCGACGAATCAAGTGATCGGAGGTACCTGTCCAGACATCGGCCGTCACCTGCGCGTTCTGCAAGAGACCCTGGAGCGCCGCCATCGCTCGCGGGTCCTTTGACGGGCCCCCGGCGGTGACCTGCGCCAAGAGTCTGACAAGGTCGGGAACGATCCGATAATGGTCGACGGCGACGCCATTGATCGTCGAGGGCTGATCGTTGATTTCGGCCAGCGATTTGGCGCTATCGATCAGGGCCTGATACGACAGCCCGGCCTTCGATTTCGCCAAAGCTGCACGGTCGGGTTGCCCCAGCCCCTTCCATTTGCCCGTCATCGGGTCCTTGGCATAGAGGCGGCCGGCGACCGCGATGACTTCCGTATCCACCGTTAGGCCGCCGAGTTTTGCCTCGATCGTGGCTTCCAGTTGGTCCGGCTTCTTGACGGCACCGCTGATCGTCAGATCGACGGTCATATTGCTGCTCAGGAAGCTGCCTTGCGAGCCGGCCTTGGCCCGCAACTGGTCGACCAGCGACGCCGGCAGAGTCAGGCTCACCGTCCCTTTCGCGTCGAAGCGAACCGATTTCAGCTTCGCCATCTCCTTGCCGGTCGCGGCAAGGCTCTGCTGAGGGGTGTCGGTCTTGGACGCGGCCGGGGCGTTGAAACCGGCGCACGCAGAGAGCAATCCGATCGCCAGGACGGCAGTCAGGGTTCGCCTCACGTTCGTCAACGAGTATGCACCGCTGAGGCTGGAAATGTGACGCGCAACGGGGCCGGAGAATTCCCCGGCCCCGTAAAGCTTGCCTGGCTCAGTTCGCCAGTCGGAAGTGGCGTCGAGCTTCGCCCGAGGTATCCGTCCTGACCTGGTTGGCGGGCGCGGATACAGTGGCCGGAATCGACTGAACCGTCGCAGGGCTCACGGAGGCACCCGTGGCGCCCTTCAGCAGGTATCCGCCAGCTCCACCCAGGATCAGCGCGGCGAGAAAGGCCATGACCGCTCCGACGATGCCGCCTGACGACCGCT
>WNGD01002199.1_pt1 | contig 20486 bp, 20 predicted proteins | sample 5400671 | NCBI WGS metagenome assembly WNGD01 (sample SAMN13153369, study PRJNA577476) | soil metagenome | isolation source: 40 cm soil or saprolite under grassland replicate 2 | place: USA:California | collected 2016-06-15 | reverse complement strand
TTCTGCTTGAAGCAGGTGTAGCAGGTGCTGCACCACAGCAGAAGGCACAATCGTCTCAACCATCTGTTTGGAGGCCGTACCTTGAAGAAGACCGAAATCACGCAAGGTCGTGAGCACATTACGGGATAGTTTTTCTCGTGTTGAGTAACTCCATCCTATTACCTCTGGATGCGTCGATTGCACTGCATCGAGGAAACGCTGGATATCAGCCCGGATAAGTTCGCGTTCGCCTGCAAACCAGTGTGGGACCACGACCTGCTGGATAATGTCGTAGAAGAGGGTATCCTGCCGGGCGGTATGCAACACCAAAGCCGCCTGCAGTTCAGCCCGGTGGCCATCCTGCGCAAAGGTGATCAGATCATCCAGCACCCATGCAGGAGGATGCCAGCGCGTGAGCCGTATCTGCACAATCTCGACAATAGTCACGCGGGTTGCACGTGAGCGTTGGGGAAGGCCACCGTTCACAAGCGCCCGCCGCGTCTCCTCGATATCACGTACACGAGCATAGTCGAGAAGGAATCGCCTGGTTTCTTCGAGTAAACTGGTTTTGGAAGCCAACCTGGGCAAATAGGGACCATTGGCTCGCCAGCGCGTTGTCTCTTCCGATGTAGACATCATCCCCAGAACCTTTCATGAGAGGCTCTAGAGAAAGTCTCTCACTCAGAGATATCAGTATTTTAGGTAAGGATCATCAAAGACGGTGTCCAAACCCGCCTCGAAAAAATAGCTGTGTCAATTGTACTCTAGAGTTATTTAGCTGTCAAAATTGCTGTCAAAAGGTAATTGTTCGCGGATAGAGTAAGAGGTAAAGCAAGGTGGGGGGCAGGTTTAAGAGGAGTAAATTGTGGTGAGATTAGCGGTCCCCTTGTAGCGTTTGACGTTCTCCACGACCTGGTTTTTCGTATCCAGAATCAGGATATGCATCTCGACAATATCGGCTCAAGGTTGGACAGGTCCATCACCGGCAGCAGCCACCACAGCGCCAGCCCTTCCTTGTCGGTGGTCTGCATGTAGTAGTTCAGTTGTTCCAGGATCACGCGGCCCTCGCTGCCGTCGATGTCCGCGCCCAGCGCTTGGCAGGCCTGCGCCCAATCCTGGTAGCATAGCGCGCGGGAGACGATGCAGTTAGATTGGCGGGTGCGCTTGAGGCCAAAGGCAGCGGCGTGCGACTTGATGCAGTTGCCCGATTTAAGCGGCAATGCCTTCAGCAGCTCCAGCTTCGGTGCGGTCGGGTACTGGTCGCGTAAGATGCGCTCCTCGTCGGGCGTCCACTCATCACCGATCAGCGAGCCGCGCAGCGCATTGTGCCGGAACAGCAAGGCACCGTCCCACTGGGGCGCAACCGGGTCTTTCCACTTCAGCCGCAGGCGGAACAGGTGCGGTGACAGGTTTTCGATATATATGTCCTCGATCAGGAGGCGGAGCAGCCGCCGCTGGCGGTCGATGTCAAGCCGCCAGAAGTCGCCTGGCGCTTCGCCTAAAATACGGTAGAAGGCAGGGATAAACTGGTGCGGCTCGGCGGTTTCGTAGCGCTTGAGCGCCTGCTCAGCGCGCTGTAACTCCTGCTCGTGCTCTTGCTGCCGGGTCAGGTAGCGGGCTTCCTGGGCGGGACTGAGCGGCGCGGCCGGCTTAGTCAGGAGCTGGTCTAACCGGCCAATAGCGGCGGTGAGCTTGCGGATATCGCCCTCGATGCTCTCCTTTTCATGGGCGTGGTCTTTGGTGAGCGTCGCGTAGTAGTCTTCCACCCGCCGGGCCAGTTCCTTGTCATGCTCGGCCAGCGCGGTCAGCCGGTCTACTATCGCCCGGTCGAAGCTACTCACCCGCAGCGTCCACAGCACATTGCTGTCCCAGGTGCTGAGCGCTACTTCACCCTCGCGGACGATCCGTTTCGCATGACAGTAATAGTAGTCCTTGCCAGTGGCGTCACGGCGGGCGGTTATCTTGGTGCTCTCATCGGGCGAGGTAAAACAGCGGGTCAAGAGTGCCTGCGGTTGGCCGTGCGCGTGCTTACGGACGAACCGGCTGCGGTTGGGCGGGATGGCGACCGGCTCGCCATAGATAGTGTGCCCCTTGACCGCCTGATAGCACTCCTCGAACAGATCGCGGGGAATGGCCGCGTCAAAGGCGTTTTCAATATACACCCGGTTACCCTGCTCGTCCTTACCGGCGCTGGCGAAGCCGATATGCGCCAAATTGGTCAGCCAGGCGGACAAGCAGGCGCTGTCCGCGAACGTGTAGCCTAAGCCGGGGATATGCTTCATATTGGCTTTGAAGATGTAGGCGTGCTGGTCAGCCGCGCTGGGCTCAGGAAAGACGCAGGCTTTTTCCTCGATGTAACGGCCCAGGCGCGCGCGAGAGAAGTTGAACAGCCGGAACTTCTCGAACAGGTCAAGGGCGATAGGCTGCCAGGGCGCATAAATGACGGGCCGGAAGGCTTTGGTCGCCGCCTCATCGTCCAGACCGTCGTAGCCGTACTCTTTGGCCTTGCGGCGCTGCTCCCGCACGAACTGAATAGCCGCCCGATCCAGGACATACGGCGCGCAGAGGCCGCCGCCGACCCACTCACCACGCTGGAGCTTTTGCAGCTTCATTTCGTAGACGTAGCGCATGTGGTTGGACAGGTAGCCGTAGGACTCCTTCATTTTCTCCATGAAGTCGTTGTAGTCGTCATGGATATTGAAGTCATAGCAGCGTCGCCCCGCGACGATGAGCAGCACATTGCGTCTAGCGCACTCCTCGGCGAACTGGCTGGGTTGGGTCAGGAACTTATGCCGGAACAGCCGGTCTTCACGCGCCACGACGATACTCCCTAGCGTGCCGTTGAGTAGGTCCGTCCACAGTTCCAGCAGCCGCGCCCGCTGGTGGATTTTCTTTTGTCCCGACACGCCGGACCCTTCGTCGTATTCACTAATCATGTGCGGGCAGTTGTCGCCGCGCAGTTCCAGGGCGACCGCAGTTAGCCCGTCCTGCCACAGTCGGCTTTCGGGGTTGGTCTCGTCCGCACCTTTGCGGCTCTGGCGTTTGAGTACGCCGGTTTTGCGGGTAAGATCGAAATGGTAGCCATGCATATAGGCGTGGGTAAAGTCGTAGCCGCTGCTTTTGCTGGTAAACGTGGCACTGGTGGCAGCCCGAATAATGCGGATGCTCTGCATACGCGTCTGTCCGCCTTTCGTAGATGGGTGGTCTAATCCGCGAAGGTGACGCCAGCCAGGTCGGTATAGCGGATCGATGGTTCGCCCCGCCGCTGGAGCTCGCGGTTGATCGCTTCGGCGATTAACCCGGCTTTCGCCCGGTAAATGGGAAGCCCGCTGATCGCGCGGCTGAGGGTATGGATATCTATACCGGCCTGCTTGGCCATGCAGCGCTTCGACCACCCGAACGTGATACGGTAGTCGTCAATCGTCATACGAGTCCCCTAAGGTAGTATCTTCCCAGAATATACAACGAAAGTCTGTAAAAGTCAAGGATTGTGGGCGATAGTGTGTGAATCTGCGAGAAGGGAGCCACTGCTATCCCGCTGAAGCTTACAGCGGAGCCAGGTGAGGTATTCGTGCGCTGCTGGCTCGCCCAGCAGGGCCAGGCCCCACTTCAGTTGCACTTCCGGCGGTATCGGGGGCTGCGCAGGTCGTGCGGCAGTCCGCCGTTCGGCTGCGCCCTGTGGGCCTACTCGGGTGTTTGATTTTCGCCGTGCCATACATACCTCAATACGCATTCAGTCTTGGCTAGACGGCGCTGCCGCCCGGTATTTCTTGGCCGTCATCGGTGCCACCCCGCTCAGCCTGCCCAACTCCCGATCAGATACATCGGGAAACAGCGCGAGCACCCGCGCCACCCGCTCAGCACTGCTTAAGCCGGTGAAGTCCAACTCGTGCACCTTGTCTTGCCGTTCCTGCGGGGCGCTTAAGGGCTGGACTGGTGGTGCGATCACCGCCGGTAATTGAGTGGTCGGCTGCTCGCTGATGTCCACCTGTTCAACTTGTGTCTCCTCGCTGACAACCGGTGCCACCTGATTCAGCAGCCGCTCAAATAGGACAATGCGACGTTTCGGGCCGCTCACCATAGGCTGCTCAGCCAAGTCACTTTCAACATTGGTGACGGCCAGAATTGCGCCTAAGAGCACCGCCACCGCTGAGCGGGCGTACACCAGAATGGTCAGGTCAATGCCAAGATGATCTAGCGCCTGATTAAAACTGGCGTCCATCGCCTGTTGATACAGTTGAATGACAACCGGCTCGAAAACCACGAAACTTATCCCGAGCGCCACCGGAATATTCCAAAGCAGCCGCCAACTTCTCCTGAGCTGTCTGCACCGTACCCAGCTAATCACGAAGGACGTATCGACCCCCAGCGAAAAGATGGTCGCCCAAGCCCACTTTATGGCGGCGGTATTCGCCATGACGCCACCCATGCTGATATCCATGCCGGAGGCCAGGAAGGCCAGGAGAATCAGCACCTCGGCGATAATGGCGGCGAAACGCTGCACCCAGCGTATCTTGTGCAAGAGAGCGGGCAAGTGCTTGTAGCTGTTTATCTCATTCTCATCGCTCACCTGGTTCTCCTTTCCCGGCGCTCGCATTCCTCGCGTTCGTACTGTTCAATGACTTTCAGCGCCCACAACCGTGGCAGTTCTAGCCATCCCTGAAAGTTGATCGTGCCTTCGGTGTAAGCGTTATTGATGATTAACAGTCCGTAGCTGGGCACATGTTCGTCAATCATCTGCATACTCCGGTAGTAGCGCGATCGGCTGAGCGTTGCTTAAGACGTACCAGCACTGTTCAAACAGTAAACCACGCGGTTCCAGGGCACGCGGCAGGTCGCCGAACAGGAACATGGTCACCAGCTCGCCGTCGCTGCCGACTTCCTGCCGCGTCCACTCCCGCATCTGCATCACCCGGCGCATGCCCGTAAAGGTCGTGAAGGCTACTGCCAGATTGTTGCCAACACCGAACAACTGCTTGTAGGTGCCAGACTGGAACAGCGCCTTATAGGTTCGGATGCGCCGCTTGAAGTGCTGCTGTTCCTCGGTGCCCCGGTCGTGCTCGATGAGCAGTGTGAACGGCATGCCCTCGCCACCGACCGGACGCTTGCGGAAGTCCAGGAGCATATCTGGAATGAGTGTGTACGTCGTCCCATCCTGCGTCAGCTTGTACGGCGTGTGTTTGAGGTCGCGCTCTGACATGAAGCGTGACAGGTAGTAGCGCGGGTCGTGGTACTTGAGGCGCAAGGCGGCGATCGCGATATCGTTCAGTTCCAGGGCGTGGTCGATGAACAGGTAGTGGCGGTTCACCTCGCGACTGCCCCGAAAGCTGTCACTGACATCCAGGCCGAGGTCGGCCAGATAGCGAATACCCTTATCACTCATCGTGTAGTAGTAGGGCGCACGCAGCCGCTTGGTCGGCACGCTGTCGGCCTGGATGTACCCATTATCTGTCAGCACCTTCAGGCGGGCCTTGACGGTCTTAATGGTGCCGGGCTTGTAGTGCAGCCGGGTCAGCTGGTCGGCAGTCGCCAGGTGCAGGTGGTAGATGCCGACGGGCAGGGAACTGCTGCCGCGCAGCAGCAGATCGTAGACGGGCGTGACGCGGAAGGGTGGTTTATGGGTAGTCATATCTAAACCTCTCGAATTCGATACCTTTACTCGATTTCATTCCACCGGGCGACGCCTGGCTGTGATGCCGCCGTGGTAGTGCCAGTAGATTGCAGCAACAATCGTTCAACCTCGGTCCGAGGATGGCAGTACGTCTGCCGGGTATGCGTGAGAATGTACTTGATACGCTCATACAGCGCCCCATCCGGTAGGGCGGCCGGCGTGTCATGGGTATAGATGACGCCGACCGTCTCTGCCGCATGCACGAAGGCCGCCCGCTTGGGTAGAGCGCTCAGCATCTTGGCGACGTCTGCCGTGGAGGCGCTGCTTTTCTTACCGATCGGCTCCGCCGCCAGCTGCTGCATGACCATCCGCAGGTAGAAGATGAAGTGGTACAGCTGCTCGCCGCCATCCTCTGGCCGCCGGATCCAGCGTGGGGTACCGTCAGCCGTCTGGACGACAAGGGCAGGCGGGAACTGCACCTCGGCGGATAACCGCCAGTCGTTGGCTGCCAAACCGATAGACTGCTGGTAGAAACCGCAGCCACAATTAGCGAAGCCTTTGACTGCTTCGGGCGGAATCGGCAAGTTCGGATTGCCTGTCTGCATGACCTGGTAAAGCAGGGCATCCAGGTATGGCGTCGGCTCGGCAATACGCAAGTTCGGTAGTTGTTTGCCCTCTATCCAGTCAAAACGGAATTGATGTATTTCCACGCGGTTGCCGCGCTTATGCCCCTGTAGCGGCCGCAGGTAGGTTTCGGTAAATGTTCGTACGAATTCATCGCCGGGCGTATAGGTCAGCAAGTAGTGTACCGGATGCGGTTCGATGTCTTCCGGCTGGATGGTAGTTTCCGTACTCGGGAACAGGTGCGCCATCTCCCGCCCGTCTTCCGGGGTCAGCTGGAAACAGATTTTGGTACGGGCCGACATAGTCGAATCGCGTAAGTACATTGGTAATTGGTTGCGGTACTGGTGGGCGATGATTAATCTTAGGCGATATTTACGGCCTTCCGTAAAGAGTTCGTTAAAATCTGGAGTCGAAAAGTGAGAAAATTCGTCTACATATAAGCTCACCCCAGGCCGCTTATCTCGTGGCGTATCCGCAAACGAGAAGATGGCGGCGTGAATCTGCGCCAGTATGATGGTGCCGATCAGCTGGGCATCCTGCTTAATGGTTTTTAACGGCAGCTTGATGAACAGCAGTTGTTTGTGCTCGATGGCCTTGCGGAAGTTAATGGTTGTCCGCCGCTGGCCGACAATATTCCGTACCAGGCTGCGCCCCATAAACAGCGCTTCCAAGCGTCCGATGAGCGGCTGCACGCGGCGGTTACGCTCCGCCTCGCTCAACTGCTCGTACTGCGTCTGCCAGAACTGGCGAACACCCGCGTCGGTGATATTCGCCAGCATGCGCCGCCGCACGCCGCTGTCGAGTAAGAAGTGGTACATGTCCACCAGTGTGGCACCGGAGTTCGCCAGGAACACGATGGTCGCCGCCCGGAGATAACGCGGCAGGTGCTGCTGGCTCAGCACGTCGGGCCACAGCACCTCGAAGATGTGCATCAGGCGCTCTACGGCCTGGGTCTTGTCCACATCTTTTTCCAGTTTGCCGACACTGAAGAGATTGAGGCCGAAGGGGTACGCCTCATCTTCCATGTCGAGCAGGTAGGCGTTCGGTACGGCGTAGTCCGGCAGTTGCGCCAAGCAGCCAGTTATTGAATCGCCATGTGGGTCTAGCATAATCACCGCCCGGCCGGCGGCCACGTCAGCGGCAATCTGGTTCTGTAATAAAGCACTCTTGCCAGATCCCTGCACGCCGAGCATATACGTGCCGGATTCACGATCACCATTGGCGACTAACAACTCGTCGCCCGTTTCGGGCTGGTAGCCAAGGCTGGTATGGGTGCGGAACAGCTCAACCTGTTTATCTGGGCTGAGATGCTGAAGGTAGGCTAAAGACACGAACGACATGAGAGCCCTCCTTATACACAAAAATGTCTATGTACACGAAACTGTCTCTATTTATTGCGGTCCAGCGGCGGTGGTACGAATAAACGGGAACTGCCGCTGCTGCTCATCGGCGGCACTGGCAGCGTTGCCGGCGGCTGTTCACTTGCTTCCCGCAGCTTGCCGATACGCTGCTGGTCGCGCGCAAACTTGACGCACCAGACCAGGAACGGCCAGATGGCGAGCAAGAGGAAGATCGTGCCACAGCCGCTGAGTTGAATAATGAAAAACAGGGCGGCCAGACCAAGGCAAATGGCGACGTTTTTGAGCGCCTGCCGTTTTGACATGTTCCAGGACATATCTCGGGCCATAAGTCAGGTTTCCTTTCTATGATATGGACAATAGGACGATAGGCAGTACGTTCTATAGGATGACAGGCTGACATTCTTTGAAATCAGATATGCCGTGGGCACTCCCTTGGCACAGCCTGCGCGATGTAGGGCGCATTGTCGTTTGTTTACAAGGAGTAACATGATTGACGATTAATTGTTGGCTGAGCACTTTCGTACTATAAACTTGATATCTCCTTTCCGTCAGCTAGCATGGCTCTTCCGGGCGTGATAGTAAAGTCCATGCGTCGATGTTGCAGTAAGCGTCTTTCAACCGTTCGTACTGCTCTTGTGGTACGTTCCTGAAACACGCGGTACAATAGACGGTAATGACAATGAATATGCGCGTTCGCGCACTCTTTTGCTACGTAGCGTAATCAGTCGGTTGTTCAGGATTTCTAGGACAAGTATAGGGTAGCCGAGGTGCAAGAATCGTGGACGAACGTACACACGCATTTTTGTGAGGGTAGTAATGCGGGAAGAAATTGCATTTCGCCACCTCCTCAAGTCGTTTCGGGTGCGAAAGGGACCGGAGTGGACGCAGCGGAGTGCCGCTAAGGAGATAGAGGTGTCTCCACGCCTCTATAAGGCATGGGAAACCGGCGAGCGTACACCATCGGAAGATAACTTGAGGCGCATTGTCACAACCTTTGATCTCAATCGGGAAGACGCAGAGGCACTTTACCGGGCGGCGGCGCAGGCACCACCGCGATTGCATAATTTGCCTGATCCAAACCCATTCTTTACTGGCCGTGCAACTCACCTAGAGCGGTTGCGTACCGACCTTCAAGACACGGGCATGGTGGAAATTACGCAATCGGTCAGTATCAGCGGGCAGGGTGGCATCGGGAAAACACAGCTGGCACTGAAGTACGCGCACAGTCATTTTCCCAAAGTCTATCTGACCGTACTTTGGGTGAATGCCGCCAACGCAACGACACTGCAAGCGGACTACGACGACGTGGCAGAGCTGCTGAAACTGCCGGAGCGGAAGGATCGTGAGCCGGAGCGGCGTGTCCGTGCGGTTAAGCGATGGTTGGAAGAGCATACCAGTTGGCTGCTCGTTATGGACAATGCTGACGATCTCCCACTCGCTCGTTCCTTTTTGCCGTCACGGCCGCTGGGACATGTGGTGTTGACCACCCGCTCACAGATTGTGCGCGATACCAGTATTGCCTCACATATTAACGTTGACGCGATGACTTCGGGGGAAGGGGTACTCTTCCTGCTGCGACGGTCAGGGATTATCGAGACGAAGGACGAACTTGCAAAGGCTTCCCCGGCGGACCGTGAAGACGCCCGCCAGCTGGTAGAGTTATTGGGAGGACACCCCTTAGCGCTGGATCAAGCTGGGGCGTATATCGAGGAGACGGGCGAGTCAATTGCGGACTTTATACAGCTCTACCAGACAGAAGGCCCTTCTATCCTCGGTAGGCGCGGTCCACCCGGTAAGGGTACCGATCACCCGGAAAGCGTCGTTATCACTGTTGAGTTGAGCTTTCAAAAGGTGTGCGAACGGCACCCGCTGGCTGCGGACGTGCTGCATTTCTGCTCATTCCTTCAGCCGGATGCTATGCCTGTTGAACTGTTCCTCCTGTCCCGACCCCCTTATACTAAACAACAGAATAAGGGAGCATCATGGCAACAAATTCAGACAATTCAAAGCAGCGTAAATCCTACACACCAGAGCAGAAGTTAAAGATCGTATTGGAAAGCTTTCAGACAGACACTACCATCGAAGCGGTACGCATCAAGTACGGCGTAGCCAGCTCGGCATTACACCGTTGGAGAGATGAGTTCAAAACCAACCAGGCCGCTATTGCCGCATCCGCCTTCGGAGACAAACGTAATCCGAAGGCTAAGGCTGTGCGTGCCGGTTACGAGCCGGGCCAGTCACCGGACGAACTCAAGAAGATCATCGGCGAACAGACCGTCCAGATTGAGATCCTAAAAAAAGTACAGGGGCTGCTGGGTTAAGTGTCCGGCAGCGCATCGCCTGTGCCGCCGCACTGACCGACTCGGACAGCCCCGCCTTTGACCAGACATTGCAGCCTGCGCTGAGCAAAAGTCTGCTGGCCCGTACGCTTTGCTTTTCCAGGCATAGCTACTATTACAGGCCGGTACTGGCGTCTAAGGATCGGCTCATTGCCGAACGTATCCGTACTATCTACCGGGACGACGATGACACCCTGGGAGCTAAGAAACTCGCCAAGCAGATCGGTACTGAGACCAATGCTCCGGTCAACCATAAACGGGTAACACGGGTCATGCGGATGCAGGATATTACTGCCCGACCCAGGAAAGCCAGGTACATATACCCCGGCAAAACAGCCGAGCCGTTTACCAACCTTACCAGGGCAATGACCAGATACGAACTAGCCGTGCATCCGAGCACCGAACAGGCGGCTGAAGTGCTCCGTTCAGACATCATGGAAGGCAGGTTAGCTGACGGCAGCAAAGTACGGATAGCTTTTGCCTGGAGAGAAACAACCGCTCAAATCCTGAGTCTGGTCATCGACTGGCGGATGCAGGCTGAGCTCATTGTGCAGACGTTGCAGCGTATACCTGAAAACAGTGTCGGCCACATCCGGGATACGCTGGGCAGTTCCATTATCTGGCATACCGACCAAGGTAGCCAGTACGGCAGCGATGCGGTGATCGACGAACTCATTCGACGGGATTTCATCGCCAGCATGAGCCGGGCCGGAACACCAACGGACAACGGCGGGGCCGAACGGCTGGTCGGTGAGTTCAAGCATGCCGTGCTCAGACGAATGAGCTACCGGACCATCGGGCAGCTGCTCACCGAAGCCGAACGCTGGATTAACTACTACAACGAGAGGAGGCCGCATGGCAGATTGAACTACCAGTCACCGAACACATACGCGGAACGTTTAGGGCTTGGAAAAGCTCCTTACATTACCGTGTCTATGTGTTGAAGAAAATGGGGGCTGGACACAGAAATGCCAGGACAACGAAAGCGATACAGCGCAGACCTGAAGGCGAGAGTCGCTCTGGAAGCCATGAAAGGGCAAAAAACTGACGTGGAACTGTTCGCTGGCGGCACGGACACTCAGGCCTTCTTCGCGGATCTTGGTGATGATTGCTTGCTTCGTTTCAACGCTGATGACTTGGGGCATACAAACTCCTTCGCTTACATTGTAGCGAGCCGAGGTCTCAGACTCTGTGTTGATTTTATTGGGAGCGGGTCACTACCCTTCTTGCCATTCTTAAGCTTGTTGGCTTTGGGGACCGTGACATAACGATTCACCTAAAGCCTCTCCAGAACGTGTCCTACGCCCGGGCTGTATTCCAGCGCGATATATAGGCCGGGAGTTGTCTCCGTATACTTACTCGCCAAGCGTAACTGTAGGCTAATGTGGCTGAACCGATAGAGCGATCCGCTGGTCCTCAGAATGTCATGGTTGTAGGCAGTCTCAAGCAATGGCAGCAACCTTATGGTCGACGTGAGCCCCCATAGCCGAAATACAAAAGCGGCTATAAACACCGTTATTGTCCGATCGCACAGCACCCATACAGCCAGGCCAATCGCAGCCGATTCGCTGATTATCAGGATGCCCGGCAGCGGTGCATACAGCCGAAGACTCCTTACGAGTAAGAGCATCAGGCCCATAGCGATCGCCGAGAAAAGTGCGACTGTGAAAGCAGAGAGCCGATGACGACGCCACATTTTCTTCGGTTCGAGATAAGTTGCACCAGTCGGGTCACTTTTTGTCAGCGCCTTTACGAAGCCGAAAAGAACGCCCGCTATTACCGTAAGTGCTACCCAAGTTGGCATCCCTTGGAGCAGCTGCCGATAATCCGCTGTATGGCGTCCGACGACGTAGCCTAGTACAACCCCAGCGCCTGGTATACTAACGCCTGCGGCTATAAACCCGCATGCATAGACGATGAATTTCCGAATGAATCTGCCGAGGGAAAAGCGGGATAAACAGGCTGGCGTTTGCGCGGCAATCCGATGCGCTTGGCGGCTATCGTCTTCCGTAAAAGCGATTAGGAGTACGAGGGCCATGTACGCCGGAAAGAGCAATTCTACACATAGCAGCAACCCGCCAACCCCCAAACCCAGCCAGTGAATTATCCCCGAGCGGGATAGATAAGCGCCAGCGGACCAATAGTATGCCATTCTGTCAAAGACATAGAGCACGGGAAGCGTTCCGAGCAATGCCCATTTCAATTTGCCCCACACGCCTGAAGGTAGCCAGTAAGGAATGTCCCACCACGCCAGGTCGGTTACGTCTCTTGTCTTGATCATGCACGCGGCCATGAATCCGAGCGTCCTGATTGCTTGTGCGCGGCTGAATGAGGGGTTCGGATTCCAACCGTAGGCCCGCGCAGGATTCGCAAACACATAGGTGATGTATTCGTCTATCAGGTAGTTCTCTAGCTCTATCCCGCGTTTTACGGCGTCTTCGCCGGCCTGGGGAGCGTAAAATTTAGCCGCATCCAAACTCCCTTGTTGCGCTATATGGCCCAAGATGGACAGGTAGAGCGGCGTAGACAGTACTCGGGCGACGGGGGAAGTGTTCTGTTCGCGCAGTTCGCGGAAAACTCTGTCCCAGCCATTGCCGGTAAACTGGAGCCGGTTCAGGTATTTGGTCACTGCGTACGTCCCTACCGGAAGCAGTTGAACCGCAGTAGCGCTATGGAAGTACCGGCTTCCGTCATTTGCTGTAAGCGCTTCAGGTCGCGACAAAAGCATGATCCGCGTTTTTACCGCCATATCCGTTGTCTCACTGAACGCCGATAGCGCTTTCATGATAGCTCGCTGCTGTTCTTGCGAAGCTTCGTCCAAGCTATCCAATATGAGCACGAACCTACCTTGCCGCAGAAAGTCGTTCAGCTTCTCTTGGCCGACATCCCAGTTATTATATTCAACAGCAATCTTATGGCGTAGCCAGCTCTCGAATGTTTGCTCCACGGTTTTCTTCGGACTCTTATGAGAGACTATCATCGCGTTCCATTCGGTCAGACGCAGCAAGAGGGGTATCGGAAAGGACCGCGTTGTGTCAGCCTTACATCTCTGGATGAAGTCCCACGCCACCATGGCACCGGCATGGCTTTTGCCGACGCCCGCTCCCCCGGCAACGATTACCATCGCTGCACGCACGCTCCCGAAGAAGACGCCCAATTGTTCAACGGTGCCCTCTTCGCGAGGCATGGTGTGTTCCAACCCGGGCAACTCCTTGACGTTGCCGAGACCGTGGCCTATGTGATCAGAGCCGATACCCTTCAATGTAGCAAGCTTCCATCTGACGGTCAGAGTATTCTCTCCTGGTCCCGTGATGCGGTCGCGCACCACTTTCTGCCCTATGCTTCGCTCTACTTCCTTCAATAGCGCATCGAGCCGCTCAAGATCGCTCGGCGCTTTGAGGAATATGATGTACGCCAAAAGCTTCCCAAGAGCGCCTTCTATGAGTGTCAAGATTAGCGAAACGAGTTCCTTCCATGGGGCATGAGGTCTGACGAGATGCAGCAGCTCATCCGTTGCGGCGTACAAAACAACCCCGAGGATCAGATATATGAGTCGGGCTCGTTTTGCCCAGTCTATGAATCGCTTCATAGTTGTAGTTTATACTATAGGGCTACTTGCCAGCCTTTTTATCCTAAACTGTAGCTTATCGACTAAAGAAAAGGAGACAACATGCACATAAACGGTATAATGCTGGAAAAAAGATAGTCTGGCCACTGCCGTTGAGGGCATTAGCATGGAAACAGTGCGGGCTTATGACGCAGAGATGAAGGAAAGAACCAAAGAAGACAAAAACTTCGACCGAAACACATTGGGCCATCTGGTGCAGTTAATCAACCACCTCATTTACCTTAGAGACAGACCAACACGTCAAATCGATAGATCGTATCGTAAAGCCGATGAGTTTAGACAGCGTGTCAACTTTTTGCTGCAACGGCTCATAGAAGCGTATGGTGCAGGAAGGCTAAAAATCACTCCGATTCCCAACAGAGAAGATGGTTTCGAGCTTGATATTGAGGGAATTGGCATATAGTTAACAAATAAGCCGCTCCCTACAATGGATTACCATCAATGCGAATAAACCACGGGAATACTATCGACATCGCAAGTGATGTGCTGATCATAAGCTAGCCAAACTATTCTTCTCCATCTCATAGCTTCTATCAGGAGTGGGTGTGAACTTTTCCGCGTATGGTTCACCATTGAAGCAGAATACCCGAGAGCCTGCTAGACCAACCTGAGCGAAAGCACGCTATGTCGGGCGTGGTGCCCGTTGGCCTTTCCCAAGCCACACCAAACGAGTTACGGTATACTCGTGTATCCCGATGACGAGCAACCGCTAGATTACACGAAGCTGCGCTACGCCCTATACGTGCGCAAGTCCACTGACGACGGCAGCAAGCAGCTGCGCTCGCTGGAAGACCAGATCACGGAGTGCAAGGCCTTAGCGAAACGCTTGGGTATCCAGCTGGTCAGGCCGTATTTGCAAGAGAAACGGTCCGCCAAGATACCGGACAACCGCCCGGTGTTCACCCAGCTGCTCAAGGACATCCGGCGCGGCAAGTACGACGGCATCGTCGCCTGGCACCCAGACCGCTTGGCCCGCAATATGCGGGAGGGCGGTGAGATCATCGATATGCTGGATGAAAAGATCCTCAAAGACCTGCGCTTCGTGACCCACTACTTCACCAACGACGCCAGCGGCAAGATGCTGCTGGGCATGGCCTTCGTGCTCTCGAAGCACTACTCCGACGACCTATCCCAGAAAGTGACCCGTGGCGTGCGGCACAGCTTCCGGGAGGGCAAATCTTCCGGCACACCGAAATACGGCTACGTGCGTGACGAGGAGGGCATCTACCAGCCGGACGGCAAGAATTTCGAGCTGATCCGTACCGCCTGGCAGATGCGTACCAACGGCGCGACCTACCGGGAGATCGCCAACTACGTGAACAGCCACGGGTACGGACGACGGATCAAGGGCAAGCGCGCGAAGCGGAAGGGACGCGTGATTACGCTGAGCTGGCGGCGGTTGACAAAGCTGTTCGGCGATCCCTTTTACTATGGGGTGCTCGTCCAGGCCGGGAACATGGTTGACCTGCGCGAGCTGCCGGGCCTGCACTTCCAGCCGGCAGTCAGCGAAGCCGACTGGAACAGCGTCCAGCTGCTCGGCCGCACGCGCCGGCGGCGCATTGTGGTCAAGGAGCGCAAACCTTTCTACCCGCTCCGGCGGATGGTTGCGTGCGCGTTCTGTGGGCACCTGATGAACGTCGGTGCGTCAAAAGGCCATCAGAAGCGCTACCTCTACTACCGCTGCGACACCGCCACATGCCCGCGCCGGCCGAGATCCATCCGTGGCAAACGGGTATTCGACTTCCTGTACGCGTTCTTGCGCGACGGGCTGGACCTCACGGCTGAGGATTATGAACGCTATAAGGCTCATTTGAGCGGTATGAATACGCGCAAGCGCCAAGCGTTGGCGATCCGGCTGCGCAGCCGACAAGGAGCATTCAGCGCCGTGCAGCGGGAGATTACGGAGCGCAGCCTGGCGATTGTCGGCTACGATAAAACCTCTACCGTCTGGAAGGTGAACGATGAGAAGATCAGGCAGCTGGCAGCGCAGCAGGAAGACCTAGAGAAAGAAATCAAGCAGATCAAGCACGACATACGCAACATTGCCGGCAATGCCTTGAGCATCGAGCAATTCTTGAACTTGTCGAAACTGGCGGGTTCTAAGCTGGAAGCAGCGGGGCCTGTCGCCAAAGACCGGATTTGTCGAATCTTGTTCTTGAACTTGGTTGTAGACACTGAAAACGTGGTCAATTTCCAGATGAGAGAGCCGTTTGCGACCCTGCTGCAGAGCAAGAAATTCCTTACTGGTGCGCCAGAAGGGACCCAACTTGAACTGCTAAGTGCCCTCTGCGACGCCATTATACAGCATTGGGACACAAGTGCTTTTCAGGATGATCCGGCTTTTGATAATCTTTTTGCACCCGACTATAATCTGGGGTATGAGTACTAATCGCCCCCATCCCCCGCCACTAGAAGATGACGATCAGCGGCAACGCGCCGAGGACGAGGGCGAGGCGCTTATGCACCTTCTGGAAGCATTAGATGAGGTAGACGAGAAGTCCGAGGAAGCGAAGCACAATAAATGCAGCATTAGTGACAATAATGGCGGTCGCGTCGAACTAATGAAGCAGCGCGAGCGAACGTTCCCACTCTTCCTATTCCTGAGACGGTTGCTGTCCCACATCAGGAGACGCGCGAAACCTGAACAGGGAGATGGTGTTTGAACCCACCAACTCTTATGCAAAAGATCGGGGAGCGTCAACTCCTTCAAATCCCGACCACCTTGTCTCAGATGACCTGGGCTTTGAGCCGTTCAGTGTACGCCGTTGGGTTCAAGGTGGCTGCTTTTAGTGGTTGTTAGATTGAGGTCTGCGGAGGCTTTCATCGTGAGGATTGGATCTACAACACGCGCTGCTTTAAATTAAATTGTTTCTCTGCTTAACCACATCATGCTTGTACATGCTTGAAAAGAGCACGGGTACTTTTCTCTGCCCTCTCACCTTATTAGCTGCTCAAACATATCTACGACCTTTCTCTTCTTGCTTGGCAATGCTTCCTGAAGCTGATATACTCTCTATATTCAGATATCCAGCTACTACGAAAGGGATCATGAGAGCTGTGCCGGAACCTCAGGCATCAGAGCAACCACCTGCTCGCCCCTCTCCTGAATACCTACAAGGGATCATTGAACGCGTGACCTTTCACTCGGAAGAGTCAGGCTACACCATCGCACGGCTCAAGGTATCAGGCGCACGCGATCTGGTCACCATCGTGGGCCGCTTCCCTGAGATTCATGCAGGCCAGACTCTGCGGCTCACTGGCTACTACCGTGAGCACCCAAAATATGGGCAGCAGTACCAGGTCATGCATGCGCAAGAGATGAAACCGGCTACCTTGACGGGCTTGGAAAAGTACCTGGGCAGTGGCCTCATCAAAGGGATAGGCCCCGTGACGGCCAAGCGCATCGTCGCGCACTTTGGGCTCGACACCCTGGAGATCATTGAGCAGTCACCTGATCGCCTCATCGAGGTCGCCGGCATTGGACCGGGACGAGGCGAGCGGATCAAGGCCGCCTGGGAAGCGCAGAAGGCCATCAAAGAAGTCATGGTGTTCTTGCAAGGTCATGGCGTTTCGACCACCTACGCGGTGAAAATCTACAAACAGTACGGTGATCATGCCATCGAGGTTGTTTCAAACAATCCATACCAACTGGCAACAGATATCTACGGGATCGGCTTCATTACCGCCGACACCATTGCCCGCAACCTGGGGATTGCTCCCGATTCGGATTTCCGGTATCAGGCAGGCATCACCCACGTGCTCTCTGGTGCCTCCGAGGATGGTCATTGCTTCCTGCCTCACCGCGAACTGGTGGAACGCGCCGTGAAACAATTGGCGCTGCCTGAATACCCAGTCGATCCAGCACGGATCACCACGCTCATCGAGCAGATGGGTGACACCAAGCAACTCATCGTGGAGCAGGGGTATGGCGATCTGGCTGAGCAGCGTGTCTGCTACACGCCCGCTTTTTACCATACCGAGGTCGCCTTGGCTAATCGCATTGCTGCCTTTGCGCATCGTCCCGTTGCAGTCGATCTCCCACGGGTGCAGCGCTGGATCGAGGGGTACATGGCGAAGAAAGGCATTATCCTTTCCTCTGAAAACTTGGAACGAGAGACAAAAAAGCTCTCCCCTAAGATCTGAACCTTCTTTGCCAATTGTTCAGATTATGGAAGAGCGCTTAGGCGAGAGTCGTCTGAGTTTGAGGTTGCAAGACGACCGTATTGCCCAGGCGCTCCAGTTGTCGAACCAGCCGTTGTTGAATCTTCTCTTTATTGACGATGGTAAAGTAGTTAACACCTTTCTCGTGATAGGACTCACCGGTCTTGACCATATGATAGAAAATCACCAGGATACTGTGACCGACAGCCATCGCCGCTTTCTTGGCCCCCCGTCGCGCACTGATGCGGCGGTATTGTTCGCCAAGATACGTCTGGGTATGCCCTGCCGCATGGGCCGCCTGGATGAGCACCATTTTGGCCCAGCGGTTCCCTTGACGCGTGCGACCACTGAGTTGCTTGCCTCCCGTTTCATGATTGCCCGGACAGATGCCAACCCACGAAGCTGCATGGGCGGCGTCTGGGAAGTGGCTCATGTCCCAGCCTAGTTCGCCGAGTAACACTTCAATGCTGCGTCGCGAGAGTCCCGTCACTTCATCGATTCGCTTGATGAGGGCATCAAATCGGCGTAAGCGCTCGGCGATCTCCCGGTCAAAGCGGGCGATGGAGCGATCTAAGGTCGTGATCAACTGGAGCAGTTCTTCCAGCAACATCCGGTGATGCGCTGTCAGCTTTCCTTGCAACGCCGCTTGCAACTGGTCCTGTTTCTTGATCAGGACCCCTCGCGCCAGATGGGCCAGACGCTCAGGATCTTCTTGTCCTGCCACCAGAGCCGTCAGAATCGCTTGGCCGGTCACCCCCATGATGTCAGAAACCACCGATGCCAGTTTGATGTTGGCATCTTCGAGCACCTTTTGGATACGGTTGATCAGACGGGTACGTTCCTGGATCAAGCGCATCCGTGTCCGCGTCAGATCGCGAACGGCCTGTTGCTCACTGCTGGGAATGAAGGAAGCTTTCAGCAAGCCGTGCTGGAGCAGATCTGCAAGCCACTCGGCATCTTTCACATCCGTTTTTCGTCCAGGCACGGCTTTCATGTGTTGCGCGTTTACCAGCACAATCTCGAAATCTCCTTCAAGAAGGTGAAAAACCGGTTTCCAATACACACCTGTTGATTCCATTGCGACGTGAGTACATCTAGACTCCTTTAGCCACTCTTTCAACACGAGAATCTCGTTGGTCATGGTGCTAAACTGCCGTGTTTCTCTGTGCCGCTGCCCTTTCTCAATGACGCTCAGGCACGCCACAACAAAACGCTTATGGATATCTAGGCCACTACATCGTGGATACACCACTTCCATAGCTGTTCCTCCTGAAAACGGATCAGACGTTTTTCCTGAAAGATCGCCAACAGGGCGTCTTTCCACATGAGAGTTTCCTCTACGTGCTTCCAGGTATGGAGCGACAATGAGCGGTTCTTCCAGACGCCCGAAGACAGCTTCCGAATCAAGCTCTACCGCATTAATAAGGAAATCGTTTTCGCTCTTGGGATCTTTCATCCACAGTGTAGCAGCGTCGTCCATCGAGTTCCTTTTCATTCTGAACGGTGCGCCTGCGGCGCATGACGCTTCCGATGAGCAGCACCGAGCAGTGGAACTGGCAGCCTCCTCGCGTCTGCTCGTCCTCACCGGTGGTCCTGGCTGTGGCAAGACCTATACGACGCGTACGATAGTGGCGTTGTGGCGCGCGATGGGCAAATCCATCCTGCTGGCCGCACCGACGGGACGCGCGGCGCAACGCCTCTGCGAGGTGACCGGCAGGGAAGCCAAAACCATCCATCGGCTCCTCGCCTTCGACCCTAAGACGATGCAGTTTCAGCATAACGAGGAAAAACCATTGGAGGCCGACGCAGTGGTGGTGGATGAAGCCTCGATGCTGGACCTGTTCCTGGCGCACGCGTTTATCAAAGCCGTTCCGCCTCAAGCCCAACTGCTCATTGTTGGAGATATCGACCAACTGCCCAGTGTCGGACCGGGATTGGTTCTGCGGGATATGATTGCCTCTGGACAACTCCCAGTTGTGCGTTTGAGTCAGGTCTTTCGTCAGGCCGCAACCAGTCACATCATTACCAACGCCCATCGCATCAATGCCGGACAACTCCCGCATTTGGTGCCAACAACCAAGTTCACGGAGTCGGATTGTTTGTGGTTGGAGGCGGCCTCGCCGGAGCTGGGAGCGGAAGGGATTCGTCATTTGGTGAGCGAGTATCTGCCCAAACATGGCATTAACCCGGTGACGCAGATGCAGGTCCTCTGCCCCGCAACCCGCGGAGAGGTGGGAACCCGGCAGCTCAATGCCATGCTCCAACACGTTCTCAACAAGCCTTCACCAGTCAAGCGAGAGTTGGTGCGTGGTGGGCACACCCTGCGTGTGGGGGATCGGGTCATTCAGCAGGTCAACGACTACACACGGGAAGTCTTCAATGGCGATGTGGGCAACATCGCTGCTATTGACCTGGAGGAGCAAGAGATCATGGTACAATTTGCCGAGCGGCAGGTCACCTACGATTACGCTGACCTGTCAGAGTTGGCGCTGGCCTGGGCGGTCACGGTGCATAAAAGTCAGGGCAGTGAATATCCCGTCGTGATTTTTCCGGTGTTCCTGTCTCATTACATGCTCTTGAGCCGGAATCTGCTGTATACGGGCCTCACCCGTGCCAGGCAACTTGCCATTTTGGTAGGGCCAACGAAGGCCATCGGCATCTCGGTCAAACATGTGATGGATCGGCAGCGCTACACAGCCCTCTCTGATCGTTTGAAGGCAGTGAACATCAGACCATGAGCCTTACTCTCCTCTGACGACGCGGTCGTGGACCGGGAACTATCA
>WNGD01006204.1_pt1 | contig 20490 bp, 19 predicted proteins | sample 5400671 | NCBI WGS metagenome assembly WNGD01 (sample SAMN13153369, study PRJNA577476) | soil metagenome | isolation source: 40 cm soil or saprolite under grassland replicate 2 | place: USA:California | collected 2016-06-15 | reverse complement strand
CCGCGTCGGCGAAGCGAGCCTGCAGGGCGTGACGCACGGCCTCGACCCCCTCGCTGAGCCCGACCGACTCCACAATCAATAGCCGCGCCACGTCCGGTCGCGAGAAGCACTCATGGACGAAGCGGCTGATCCCCAACCGCAACCGCGAATGGTGATCGTGGCCCGTGGCGGCGTCGGTGAGCACCTCGTGGATCAGCGCTCCGCCCTCTTCTTCGAGCACCTCGCGGATGCAATGCTCCTTCGAGTCGAAGAACTCGTAGAACGCGGACTTGGAAACCCGGGCCCGCGTCACCACGTCGTCGACCGACGTCACCGTGTAACCGCGACTGGCGAAGTTCGAAAGCGCGGCTTCGACGATCCGCCGCCTGCGCCGCTCGACACGCGCGTCCCGCCGCAGCTGCGCCGACGGCACCGCCATGGCCCGCGCCTACCCGGCGGCCAGAGCCCGCGAGATGACCAGGCGTTGGATCTCGCTGGTGCCTTCGAACAGGGTGTAGATCTTGGCGTCGCGGTGCCACTTCTCGACGGGGAAGTCGCGGATGTAGCCGTAGCCGCCGCAGATCTGGATCGCCTGCTCGGTGACCTTCACGGCCACCTCGCCTGCCTTGAGCTTCGCCATCGAACCTTCGGCCTTGGTGAACTCGCCGCCGTTGCGGCCTTCCCACAGGGCCCGCCAGATCAATGCGCGCGTGGCCTCGATCTCGGTCGCCATGTCGGCGAGCATGAAGGCGATCGCCTCGTTCTCGATCAGGGTGCGTCCGAACTGCTTGCGCTCCTTGGCGTACTTCAGAGCGAACTCGAACGCGGCCCGCGCGATGCCGAGCGCCTGGGCGCCCACGATCGGCCGCGACAGCTCGAAGGTCTTGAGCGCCGTGGAGGACCGCTGGTGCGTGCCTTGGCGGGCACGCGCCAACCTTGCCTCGAGCTTCTCCATCCCTCCGAGCACGTTCTCGACCGGGATCGTGCAGTCCTCGAGCAGCACCTCAGCGGTGTGCGAGGCGCGGATGCCCATCTTTTTTTCCTTCTTGCCCATGCGCAGACCCTTCGTCCCGGGCGGTACGACAAAGCTCGCCTGGCCGCGGGTGCCGAGCTCCGGCTCGACCGCGGCCACCACGACGTGCACGTCGGCGATGCCGCCGTTGGTGATGAAGATCTTCTGGCCGTTGATCACCCACTGACCGTTCTTGCGCACGGCGCGGGTTTTCATGGAGGAAACGTCAGAGCCCGCGTCAGGCTCGGTGACGGCGAAGGCTCCAAGGGCCGGCTTGTCCGGCGTGCCGAAACAGGCCGGGATCCAGGTCGAGATCTGATCGGGGGTGCCCTGGGAGAAGATCGCCGCCACCGGGAGGCCGGTGCCCTGGATGGCCAGCGCGATGCCGGCGCAGCCCCAGGTCAGCTCCTCGGCGACCAGCGCCGGCATGATCCCGGTGCCGTCGCCAAACGTCTGCTGCAGGAACTCGGTGCCGTAAAGGCCGACCTCTGCGGCCTTCTTGACGATCGGCCACGGGAACTCCTCCGACTCGTCGTACTGATGCGCGACCGGACGGATCTCCTTCTCGGCGAAGCTGTGGACCCAGTCGCGAATCTCCTTCTGCTCGTCGCTCAGCTCAAACGAAATCATGGTTCCTCTCTGCGCTCCTGCTGCATCAACGCTTTGGTACTCGTACGTACCGTTTTCATGTGGGACGTTACGCGGAGCGCCTGATGCCTGTCAACGATTTAAGGCGTCCTGGTGGCCGGTCTGGAACCCTGCCTGAAAAGGCGGTAGGCGCTGAACACCAGGAAACCGCCCCAAACCCGAGCCAGGATCGGGCCTGGGACCTCGACCGCCACCAGCGCCCCGATCACAGCCCCGAACACTCCCCCACCCCCCATCCACGCGGCGGGACCGAGCAGGACGTTGCCCTCGCGGATGTGCGTGATGCCGCCGACGATCGCCGTGGGCACGATGGCGACGAGCGATGTGCCCTGCGCCACCGCCTGCGAGATCCGGAAGCCGACCGTCATCGTCGGCACGAAGAGCAGCCCGCCCCCGATCCCGATGGTGCCGCTGAGGAAGCCGGCGCCCAGGCCACCGGCGATCAGCAGCACATCGCCCCAGCTCATGGGATCAGCAGCTCCTTGAGCCCAACCACGCCCAGGATGAGCGCGACGCCAAACTTCAGCTCGCGGTCCGGGATCCGGCTCAGCAGACGAGCCCCGATGTAGGCGCCGACCACGCTCCCGATGACCAGGAAGAGCGCCGCGTGCAGGTCGACCTGCGGCGACCCCTTGCGGAAGTAGTAGATGGGGAGGGCGGCGAGGGCGATCGGGATGATGGCGACCAACGAGTTCGCGTTAGCGAATCGCTGGGGCACGCCCGCCCAGAGCACCTGCAGGGGTACCAGCACAAAGCCGCCGCCCACGCCGAGCAGGCCGCCGAGCAGCCCGCACAGAAAACCGATCGTCGCAAAGACGCCGTCGCGCCTTGTGAGTTCGATTACTCGGTCGTTCGGGGTGGCGTCTCGGGCTGGTTCGTCACCACCGAGTGGTGGCGGAACTGGACGTTGGCCGGCAGCGCCGCGGCGGGCTGCTTCGCCTTCTTCTTTTTCTTGGCCTCGCGGCCCTGCTTGTCGCGTCCTTTACCCATGGCGCCCAGTTTCCATGACCAGGGCCAGTTCGCGCAAGAACGATTCCACGTCGGTGACGAGCCCGATCGACTGCCAGCTGCCCCGATCCGCGAGCTTGGTGACCACCGCGGGGTTGATGTCGACGCACACCGTGCGCACGCCGGCGGGCAGCATGTTGCCCGTTGCGATCGAGTGCAGCATGGTCGACAGCATGAGAGCGATCCGCACCCCGGGCAGTGCCGCGCGCATCCGGCCCTGCGCCTCCACCATGTCGGTGATCACGTCGGGAAGCGGACCGTCATCGCGAACCGAGCCTGCGAGCACGATCTCGACACCGTGGTCGATCGCCGACTTCATGACGCCGGATTTGAGCTGACCGCTTTCGATCATCTGCCGCAACCCGCCGGCGGCGCGGACCCGGTTGATCGCGCGCATGTGGTGCTCATGCCCATGCTCGATCGCAAGCCCGCTCGTGATGTTCACGCCCAGGGCGGTGCCGAACAGCGCGGACTCGACATCGTGCACGGCAAGAGCGTTGCCGGCGAAAAGCACCTGCACAAACCCCAGCTCGATCAAACGAGAGAGGTAGACCCCGGCTCCGGTGTGCACCACCGCAGGGCCCGCCACGACAAGGATCCGGCCGCCTGACTCGCGCACCTGACGCATCTCGTCGGCGATGCCGGCGATGAGGACCTTCTTCGGTTTCTCGGCGGATACCTCGCTCCCCATGAAGCTGAAGATCTCGGTCTGGCGCGAGCGCTCCAGCGGCGTGACCCGGACGCCTTGATGACCGATGACGACCTCCATGCCGGTCTTCGCGTCCTGGAAGACGATGCACCATGCACGGTGCGTTTTGCGGTCGACGGCAATCGCGGCGTCCATCTCGATGTTGTCGACCACCACCCATCGGCCGTCGAGCAGAACTTCGGTGGGCAGATTGCTCGTCGAGTAGAAGCCTTCCGGAAAAACCCCGGCCCGCGATACCTTGTCGAGGCGCGCGGGCTGCTCGTGCTCCGCGGTCGCGCCCAGCCCCCGCGCACGCTGCACGATCCGATCGAGGACCTCGGCCGAATCCGCGTAGACCTCCATCCGGCAGATCGATGGATCGGTCTTGTGCTGGCCGACCTTCAGCTCTTCGATCGTGAAGTTGCCGCCGAGGTCCATGACGATGTCCATGACCTGCGGCAGCATCATCGAGTCGATGATGTGGCCCTGCAGGACCAGGCGGGCGCTGTGCTTGCCGCCTGTCATGCGCGAACCCCGGCCGCCGCGTTGATCTGAGCCCGCAGGGCCGCGGCCGCTCGCGCCGGACTCTCCGCAAAGATGACGCTGCGGCTCGCCGCGATCAAGCAGGACGCGGGGTCGCCGCTCCAGGCGGCACGCACTGAGGCCTCGACGTCGCCGCCTTGCGCGCCGACACCGGGAAGAAGGAACGGCAGGTTCGTCAGACGCCGGATCTCGGCCACCTGCGCGGGAGCTGTCGCGCCGACCACGAGGCCGACGTTTTGGTTTCCATTCAGCCGCTCCGCCAGCTCGACGACGTGGCGGTAAACGGTCTGCCCTCCCGCGTCGAGGTGCTGCAGGTCGGAGGCGCCGGGATTCGAAGTGCGGCACAGGACGTAGACGCCCCGATCTTTGTAGGAGGTGAATTCCGCGAGCGAGTCGGAGCCGAGGTAGGGATTTACCGTCGCGGCATCCATGGCGAGCGTGTTGAAGACGGCCCGGGCGTACGCGCGCATCGTGTTGTCCATGTCGCCGCGTTTGGCGTCGAGCAGGAAGGGCGTGTCAGGCGCTGCGTCGCGGAGCTCGAGCAGCGCGGCCCATCCATCGGGACCGTACTGCTCCCAAAACGCGCTGTTCGGCTTGTAGCAGCAGACATGCTCCTCCGTCTGCCGAACGACCTCCTGGCAGTGCCGAAGCGCGCCTGCGGCGCCGCCCTCGATGCGATCAGGATCCGGGTCGAGCCCGACGCACAGCAACGTATGGCGATCGCGTGAGAGCGCGCGGAGACGTTCGAAGTAGCCCAAGCAGCCCAAATCGTAGGCGAGTGGGGTGGGACGCCGATAAGGACGAAAATTGACGTGTGAGGATCGCGCTCGCGCAGGTCAACCCCACGGTCGGCGACCTTGTCGGCAACACACGCCTCGTGCTGGAGTGGATCGACAGGGCGAAAGTCGCCGGCGCCGACATAGTCTGTTTTCCCGAGCTCGCGCTGACCGGGTACCCCCCCGAAGACCTTGTGCTCAAGCCTTCCTTCGTGCGCGACAACATCGGGCAGCTGAAATCGATCGCCAAAGCCACCAGCGACATCTCGGCGGTCGTCGGCTTCGTCGACGAGGAAGGCGACATCTTCAACGCCGCAGCGTTTCTCCATGGCGGTGAGATCAAGGCGATCTTTCACAAGGTCTTCCTGCCCAACTACGGCGTCTTCGACGAGAAGCGCTACTTCGAGCCCGGCCATCGCTGCCCCATCGTCGAGCTCGATGGCGTTCGCATTGGGCTCTCGGTCTGCGAGGACTGCTGGTTTCCGTCCGGCCCGATGGCCTGGGAGGCGCACCACGGGGCCGAGGTCCTGATCAACATCAACGGTTCGCCGTACCACTACGGCAAGCGCGCGCCCAGGGAGGCGATGATCGCAGGCCGCGCCGCCGACTACGGCGCATTCGTCGCCTGGGTGAACACTGTCGGCGGCCAGGACGAGCTGGTCTTCGACGGCAACAGCGTCGTCTGCGACCCCCGAGGCCGCCTGCTGGCGCATGCGGCGTCGTTTGTCGAGGAGCTGCTGCTGTGCGATCTCGACACATCGCGGCCCATGCACCGCCCCGTCGAGAAGCTGCGGCGCGAGAGCGAAGCCGCGGAGCGGTTGGAGCTCGACGTCACCGAGATCTCTGTCCGCAGCTCTTCCGGCGGCCAGGCGAAACCTCCTATCCAGCAGCGCCTCGCGGAGCCGCTGGAAGGCGCCGCCGAGATCTACGCCGCGGTGGTCCTCGGCACGCACGACTACATGCGCAAGCAGGGATTCGGGAAGGTCGTCATAGGCATGTCAGGCGGCGTTGACTCGGCGCTGACTGCCGCGATCGCCTGCGATGCACTGGGCGCCCAGAACGTGATCGGCGTGCGGATGCCGTCGCGGCACACGTCGACAGAGAGCCTCGACGACGCCGGTCTGGTCGCGGAAAGCCTGGGAATGCAGCTGATGGACCTCTCCATCGAGCCTCCGCATCAAGGCTTCGAGGAGATCCTGGCGCCCGTTTTTAGGGGCACCAAACCCGGCGTCGCCGAGGAGAACCTGCAGCCGAGGATCCGCTCCACCATCCTGCACGCGCTCTCTAACAAGTTCGGCTACATCGTGCTCAGCACAGGGAACAAGTCCGAGCTGGCAACCGGCTACGGCACCCTTTATGGCGACATCGCCGGCGGCTACGCGGTCCTCAAAGACATCACGAAGACGACCGTGTACGAGCTGTGCCGCTACCGCAACACGCTGGGTCCCGCGATCCCCGAGCGTGTCATGACCAAGCCGCCTTCCGCGGAGCTCAAGCCAGGCCAGAAGGACACCGACAGCCTGCCGCCGTACGACCAGCTCGATCCGATCCTGATCGGCTACATCGAGGACGATCTGAGCCCGGAGGAGCTGGTGGCCGCGGGCCACAAGCCGGAGACGGTCGCCCGGGTGATCCAACTGGTCGACCGGAGCGAGTACAAACGCCGCCAGGCGCCGCCGGGGGTGAAGATCACCGAGCGGGCGTTCGGCCGTGACCGGCGCATGCCGATCGTCAACCGGTACAGCCCGAACGGAGTTCGGCCGGCGGAAAAGCCTGACCGCTAGGCATAATTTCTATCGATGGGAGATATAGATAGGAGCTATGGCGGCCGCTTTTGACGTAGTCGTGATCGGCGGCGGCCCTGGCGGCTACGTCGCCGCCTTGCGCGCGGCGCAGCTGGGTGCCAAAACGGCCATCGTTGAGAAGGACCGGATGGGCGGCACCTGCCTGGTCCGCGGCTGCATCCCCACCAAGGCGCTCCTCCAGTCGTCCGAGCTCTACACCCTGGCGAAGGCAGGGCAGCCTTTCGGCCTCGTCGCCGACAACCTCGGCTTCGACTGGCCGGCGGCGCAGAAAAGGAAGGGTCAGGTGGTCGACCAGCTCGTCAAGGGTGTCGAGGGCCTGCTGAAGGCCGGCGGCATCACCACTTTCAAGGGAAGCGCTCGGCTCGCGGGAAAAGGCGTCCTCGACGTTTCGGGGGAGCAGCAGCTCCAGGCGAAGGACATAGTCATCGCGACGGGTTCGGCGGTGGCGCGGATTCCTCTCCCGGGAGCGGAGCTCACGATCGACTCGGACCAGATCCTGGAGCTGAAGGAGATCCCCCGGCGGCTCGCCGTCATAGGCGGCGGCGTCGTCGGCATGGAGTTCGCGGCGATGTTCGCGGCGCTGGGCAGCAAGGTGACCGTGCTCGAGATGCTGCCGCAGGTCCTCGCCATGGTCGACAGCGACCTGGTCGCCGTCTACACCAAGCACCTGGCAGGCCTTGGCGGCGAGCTCCACACCAACAGCAAGGTCTCGAAGGTCGTCAAGCAGAACAGTGGCCTCCAGGTGCAGTTCTCGACCGGAGGCGAAGGTGGCGCGGTTGACGCCGACCAGGTCCTGCTGGCGGTCGGACGTGTGCCATTCACCCACGGCCTGGACGCCGACAAAGCAGGCGTGAAGCTGGATCGTGGGCGAGTGGTCGTCGACGAGCATCTGCATACCGACGCCGATGGGATATGGGCGATCGGCGATGTGATCGGAGGCATCATGCTCGCGCACGTCGCGTCGTACGAAGGCGTGTGCGCGGTGGAGAACATCGCCGGCCACGGCAACCGTGTGCCCGACTATCACGCCGCGCCGAACTGCATCTACACCGACCCCGAGATCGCGCACGTCGGGCTGGGTGAGAAAGAAGCAAAGGAAAAGGGCATCGCGGTCAAGGTGGGCCGCTTCCCCTTTGCGGCCTCAGGTCGCGCGCTGACCCTGGGCCAGTCGGAGGGCTACGCGAAGGTGCTGGCCGACCCGGAATCGGGAAGGCTGCTCGGCGCGCACATCATCGGCCCGCGGGCGACGGACCTCATCGCCGAGGCGACGCTTGCGGTGCAGAACGGATTGACGCTGGAGCAGCTCGACCTGACGATCCACGCGCACCCCACGTTGCCCGAGTCCTTGATGGAAGCCGCGTTGGCGGCGCAGGGACGGGCGATACATATCGCGAATCGGCGAACCCAATCCCCCTCCGGCGCCTTCGGCGCCACCTCCCCGGCGAGCGGGGAGGCCAATCGCAGGACCGACGCCCCCTCCGCCGCCGCCGCCCAAGCAAGTGGGGAGGCCGATCGTGCCACCTCCAACATGCAGAATCAGGAGAAGCAGATGGCTGCCACTGTCAAACCTTCCTCCACCCCACCTTCGGTGCCCAGCGCGATCACACCGAAGTCGCTCGAGCTGAAGAAGGACAACCGCGACTTCCTGCTTGGCCTGCACCGCCAGATGCAGCTCATCCGCCGGTTCGAAGAGCGCGCGCAGGAGCAGTACACAAAGGCAAAGATCGGCGGCTACTGCCACCTGAACATCGGCGAGGAGGCAACGGTGGTCGGCGGCGTGCTGGCGCTGAAGAGGAACGACTACATCTTCACCAGCTACCGCGAGCACGGCCACGCGATCGCTCGCGGCATCGACCCCAAGGCCGTGATGGCCGAGCTCTTCGGCAAGGAGACCGGCACATCGCACGGTCGGGGCGGCTCGATGCACATGTTCGACGCCAACCTGCGGTTCATGGGCGGTTACGGCATCGTCGGCGGCCACCTGCCGCTCGCTGTCGGCGGAGGCTGGGCGGTGAAGTATCACAAGCAAAAGGACGTGGTCTTCTGCATGTTCGGCGACGGTGCGACGAACATCGGCGCCTTCCACGAGTCGCTGAACATGGCGAAGGTTTTCCACCTTCCCGTGGTGTGGTTCTGCATCAACAACCGATACGGGATGGGCACGCCGGTGGAGGCCGCCTCAGCTGTCGCCGACATCTACAAGAAGGCGTGCGCCTACGACATGGAGTCGATCCAGGTCGACGGGATGAACCTGCGCGAGGTGATGCTGCGGACCAGCGAGATCGTGGAGAAGACGCGCCACGACTCGGAGCCGCGCTTCATCGAGGCGCTGTGCTACCGCTTCAAGGGCCACTCCGTGGTCGACCCGGACAAGTACCGCTCCAACGAAGACAAAGAGAAGTGGCGCAAGGCCGATCCGATCGTCGCGTTCGAGCTCGAGCTCGAGAAGAACGGACTTGCTGACGAGGAGTACTTCAAGAACGTGCGTCAGGAGATCGACGCCCAGGTCCGGGAGATCATCCAGTACGCCGACGAGAGCCCCGATCCGAAGGTCGACGATCTCTACAGGTACGTGTACGCAGGCCAGTGGGAAAACCGGCCTGAGCTCAAGTCGGAGCCGGTCTGATGGCGACCGCTGCGCCGACCAAGACTCAGGCCCCCGCCGCTGAAGAAAAGCTGTATCGGGTCGCGCTACGCGAAGCGCTCACGGAAGAGATGGAGCGCGACGATTCCGTTTACCTGATCGGCGAGGACATCGGCAAGTTCGGCGGCGCCTACCGCGTGACGGAGGGCTTGCTCGATAAGTTCGGACCGCAGCGCGTGGTCGACGCCCCGATCGCCGAGGAGGTCATCGTCGGGACGGCGATCGGTTCGGCCATGCTCGGTTTGCGCCCGGTTGTCGAGTTGATGACCATCAACTTCTCGCTCGTGGCCTACGACCAGATCGTGAACAACGCGGCCAAGATCGGCTACATGTTCGGCGGCGAGGCCAGGGTACCGATGGTGATTCGCATGCCGGGCGGGGCGGGCCACCAGCTTTCGGCGCAACACTCGCACAGCCTCGAGGTCCTGTATGGGCTGATCCCTGGCCTCCTCGTCGTCGCGCCGACGACACCCGAAGACGCCAAGGGAATGCTCAAATCCGCGATCCGCGCCGACAACCCTGTGATGTTCCTCGAGTCGATGAGTCTCTACAACGTGCGCGGCATGGTGCCTACGGGCGACTACACCGTGCCGTTGGGCAAGGCGGCGGTACGCCGCAGCGGATCTGACGTGACGATCGTCGGCGTGTCGAGGATGGCGGTGCTCGCCAACGAGGCGGCCAAGCAGCTCGAAGAGGAGGACATCGACGCCGAGGTCATTGACCTCCGCTCGATCCGGCCCATCGACTGGGAGCCCATCGTCGATTCGGTGCGCAAGACGAGCCGGTGCGTGGTGGTCGAGGAAGGATGGTCGACCTACGGCGTCTCGGCCGAGATCACAGCGGGCGTACAGGAGCGGTGCTTTGACTACCTCGACGCGCCGATCCGGCGCCTGGGCGGCGCCCAGGTCCCAATGCCGTACAGCCTGCCGCTGGAGAAGGCGTCGATCCCGACCAGCGAGGACATCAAGCGCCTCGTCCGGACGGCTCTAGGCAAGAAACCCAATGCCTGACGTCACGGGGTATGAGAGGAAACCCAGATGGTTTCCTCTCACGCTCCCGAAGGGGGCCCCAGCAGGTTGCCGACCCCGCGGCAAGCCGCGGGGCAAGCGCCGCTGCTCTCCTTCCGGAGGAAGGTAGATCCATGCCTGATGTAAATATGCCCAAGCTCTCCGACACGATGGAGGAGGGCACGATCGTCGAATGGAAAAAGAAGAGTGGGGACGAGGTCAAGACCGGCGAGGTCCTGGCCGAGGTCGAATCCGACAAGGCAACCTTCGACCTGGAGGCTGAATCGGACGGCGTGCTGCAGATCCTCGTCGAGCAGGGCGTGCCGGCCAAGATCGGAGCCCCCATCGCGAAGATCGGCGAAGGCGGCGCTCAGCCGCAGGAGCCGGCACCCACCAAGCAGGCGCCGCCCAAGAAGCAGGAGCCAGCCGAGGCCAAAGCCAAGGATTCGGAGACTCCGCCAACGGGCGCCGAGGAACAAGAGCCGGCGCAGAAATCCGTCGCTCCGCCGCACGAAGCTCCACGTGAAAGGCCGGCGCCGTCGCGTCAAGAGGGCCAGGACGGACAGAGCGACGACGGCGGCATCAAGGCGTCGCCGCTGGCCAGGCGCCTGGCCGCCGAGATGGGCGTCGACCTTGCCTCGCTGAAAGGCAGCGGCCCCGAAGGCCGGATCGTCAAAGAGGACGTGATGGCGGCCGGCACAACGCGACCCACGTCCGAGCGGCGCCGCCAGCAGCCCTCCACCCCACGCCCCGCCGGCCCGGACGTCGAGGTGATCGAGCCCTCGCGCATGCAGGCCACGATCGCGCGCCGCATGGCTGAAGCCAAGTCGACGGTGCCCGAGTTTCAGGTCACGGTGGAAGCGCGCGTCGACCTCGCGGTCAGCCTGCGCCAGCAGCTGAAGGACTCGGTCCAGGGCGCGGAGAAGGTGACGATGACCGACTTTCTCGTCCGGGCCTGCGCCCTCGCTTTACGAAAGTTCCCCGAGGTCAACAGCTCATGGGCGGACAACAGGTTCCAGCGCAAGCGCTCGATCAACATCGGACTGGCCGTCGCGCCGAGCCAAGGGATGGGTCTGCTGGTGCCGGTCGTACACGATGCCGACATCAAGGACCTGGTCCAGATCTCGATCGAGTCTCGCCAGGTCATCGAGCGCGCGCGGTCAGGGCGACCTGCCGAAGGCGATCTGAGCGGCGCGACGTTCTCGATCTCGAACCTCGGCATGTTCGGCGTCGACGAGTTCACCGCGATCGTCAATCCGCCCGAGGCGGCGATCCTCGCCGTGGGCGCGATCAAGGACGTGCCCGTAGACCGCGGCGCAGTTCATGGCCGAGGTCAAGCGGCTGATCGAGAACCCGGTCACCCTGCTCATGCCGCCGGCGTGACCCCGCACGAGGTCGCCGGCACACTCGAGGCGTCCGGTGAAGCGGTGAGCCGGATGCTGACCTCGCTTCCGCCCGCCATCGCGCGCTGGAAGCCTGCACCTCGCGAGTGGTGCGTCAACGAATGTGTTGGCCACCTGATCGAAGCGGAGCGGCGCGCCTTTGCCGGACGGATCCGGATCATCCTCGACCACCACGAACCGCCGCTGGAGGCATGGGACGCAGCCGAGGTTGGCATGGCGCGCGACGACTGCGCAAGAGATCCGGCTGAGCTGCGCGACGAATTCACGCAGCTCCGCGAGGAAAGCCTCGTCCTGGTTCGGTCGCTGCAACCGGAAGATCTCCAGCGCGGGGGCTTGCATCCGCAGGTCTCACGTTTGACCGTCGACGAGCTGATCCATGAGTGGGTCCACCACGACGCCAACCATCTGCGCCAGGCCTACGCAAACATCGAGGCCTACGTCTGGCCTCAGATGGGGAACACCCGGAACTTTTCCAGCGGTTAGGTCGACACGACATTTCCCTCCCCACTTGCCGGGGAGGGTCAGGGTGGGGACTTAAGCGACCGCCGAAGCCACAGGGTCCGTCCTGACCGCAGCGTCTCTCGTGGCGGGCAACAACAGGTGAACCCTCAGGTTGCCCCCCTCGTCAAAGTCGGCCCATAACCGACCTCTCATGGCGGCGGCGAGCTCGCGCGAGATCGCAAGTCCCAGCCCCACGCCGCCCGCGGCGGCGGACCGGGACGGGTCGGCGCGGTAGAACCGGTCAAACATCCGGTCTGGATCCGGGCGATGCCCTCCGACCGGATTGGAGATCACCGTTTCCACCGCCGCGCCGCTCAGCCTGGCGATCGCACTCACGGTCGCGTGCTCGGGCGCGTATTTGACGGCGTTGTCGAGAAGGTTGTCGAGGATCTGATGCAGCCGCTCGGGATCTGCGGCAACCGGCGGGATATCGTCGGGCACGCCCATCTTCAGCGCGAGTCCTCGCGCGGTCGCCCGCGGACGCAGCATCTCGAGCTCCTGCTCGACCTGGCCGCCGAGGTCCACCGCGGCGATGTGCATCGAGATGGAGCCCGCCTCGACCCGCGCCAGGTCCAGCAATTCCTGGGCCATGCGGAGAACACGCTCCGACTCTTCATGGACGATCGTGGCGGCGCGACTCCGCTCGCCTTCGCTAAGCAGGCTTCCATCGACGAGCGCCTGGCTGAAACCGATGAGGCTCGTCAGTGGTGTCTTCAGCTCGTGCGACACATTGGCCAGGAAATCGCGCTGCACCTTGCGCGCTCGTTCCACCGCCTCGGCCATGCGATTGAAGGCCGAGCCGAGCATCCCTATCTCGTCCTGACCCGTGATGCTCACACGTCGCGAGTAGTTGCCCGCGGCAATGTCCTCGGCAGCCTCCGCAAGCTGCGTGACTGGCCTTGTCACCGACTGGCTCACCAGCAGGATCAGAAGCATTGCCACGACAAGCGCCACGCCGCCGGCCTCGAGGAGGCGCGTCGCCAGGTCGCCTGCGGCAGCTGTGGCGGCAAGCGACTGCGGCTGCGCCACGACAACGAAAGCCGCGCCGAGTGGATCGCGTGCGGGCGCCAGCGCGGCCGCCGCGACGAAGTAAGGCTGGCCGTCGAGCGCAGCACGCGCCTCCCCGATGTTGGCCACTCGCTTGGAGGCCGTGACCGAGATCTGGGTGCCGTACGTGTCCTGGCTCTCGCTGTCGAACACGATCCGGTGTTGCCGGTCGAGCAAGAGCACCCGGTTGCCGCTGACGCTGGGGGCCACGGCCTGGAGGCGCTCCTCAAAAGCCGGGCGATCGACCAGCCGGCAACCCGCCGGCCCTGGGCTCGTGGCGACGCCGGTCGGAAACAGACACTCCTGATGGCGGACAAGAGCCTGCGCCGAGATCGCCTCGCGGTCGAGCCGGTCCTGCACGCTCTGGAACTCGAGATCGCGCACGAAGACCCACGTCAAGGCGCCGCCGAGGAGAAGGCTGATGGCCACCATGCCGGCCGCCGCCGCGAGGAGCCGGAGCCGCAGGTTCAGCTTTCTGCCAGCTCCAACCGATAGCCGACGCCCCAGACAGTCTGGATGGTTGGATCAGTGACCTTCGCCGACGTCAGCTTCTCGCGCACCTGCTGGACGTGGACGTCGACCGTTCGCGTATATCCGGGGAAGTCGTAGCCCCACACGAGGTCGAGCAGCTCGCTCCGCTGGAACACACGGCCGGGATGCCTCGCCAGCAGCGCGATCAGGTCGAACTCTTTGGGCCGAAATTGCAACCGCTCGTCCCCGAATCGCACCTCATGGCGCTCGATGTCAACCTCCAGCTTGCCGGCGCGCACGAGCTTCGGCTGGCCGGCCTCCGTCCTGGCGCGCCGCAGCAGAGCCTTGGCTCGGGCGACGAGCTCCTGCGGATGGAACGGCTTGGTCAAGTAGTCGTCAGCGCCCACCTCGAGGCCGACGACCTTGTCCGTCACCTCGTCGCGAGCGGTCAGCATGATGATCGGCACCTGGCTCAGCTTGCGAATCTCCTTGCAGATGGTCAGGCCATCGATGCCGGGCAACATGATGTCGAGGATTACAAGGTCCGGCTTGACCTGGGTGAACCTCGCCACGGCCTGCGCGCCGTCCCCCACCCCCTCCACCTCATAGCCCTCGCGCGCCAGGTATAGGCGTGCGAGCTCCACGATGTGCTTCTCATCGTCGACGACGAGTACCTTGGGGCTCATGCTGCTGCCCATCGCATCAATTGATCACTGCGGCGTCAGAGGCCTGTCTTACAGGTGTGATGGAAATGTAAACCGCGCCTTCCCCGTTATGAGGAAGTTGGCCCGGTGAGCTTACGGCCGCTGCGCTGGTTGCGGCGCGATGGGGCCTTGGCTGTTCTTGCCCGCGCCCGCCGTCCCTCCTCCGCCCGCAGCACCAGCTTGAGCGGATTGCCCACGAGGCCGAATCGGTTGCGGATCTTCTTCTCCAGGTACCGGCGGTACGAGAAGTGGAGCAGCCCGGTGTCATTTACGAACAGGACCACGGTGGGCGCCTCGTCCGACGCTTGGGTGGCGTAGGTCAGCCTCAATCGACGCCCCTTGTAGCTTGGTGCCGGGTGCTCGACGAAGGCTTCGCGCAGCACACGGTTGAGCTCGTTGGGCGGCATCTTGATCCGTCTCTGTCCGATCACCTCGAGCGCGGTCGGGAGGAGCGACCCGATCCCCTCCTTGGTCTTGGCCGACACCGCAGCCACCGGTGCAAATGTCGCGAACTTGAAATCACCTGCCAGCGCCTTGCGCCAGAAGGCGGGCTTGCGCATGGCCGGCTCGACCAGGTCGATCTTGTTGACAACGATGACCAACCCTTTCCCCGCCTCGAGCGCGTAGCCCGCCACGTGCTGGTCCTGGGCCAGGACGCCAGCCGAGGCGTCGATCACAAGCAGGACGGCGTCGGCCCGTTCCATCGCGTGGATGCCGCGCAGCAGGCTGTAGCGCTCGAGCCGGTCCCGACTCGAGGATTTGCGGCGAATCCCAGCGGTGTCGATCAGCACCACCGGCACGCCGTCGAACACGAACTCGGTGTCGATGGGATCGCGGGTTGTGCCCGGGGTGGCGCTGACCAGGGCGCGTTCATCGCCCAGGAGGGCGTTCAGGAGCGAGGATTTGCCGACGTTGGGCCGTCCCATGATGGCGAGGCGGTCCGCCTCAGCGTCGGTCGCGCCCGCCACCTCGAGATCGGGTAGGGCTTCGGTCACACGGTCGAGCAGCTCGCCCACCCCCAGGCCGTGCTGTGCCGAGATCAACGACAGCTCTGCGAATCCGAGCTCCAGCACCTCGTGGGCCAGGTGCCGCTCGCCGAACGAGTCGGCCTTGTTCCCCGCCACGATGACGTCGCGCCGCGATTTCCTCAGCAGCTGGGCGATGTCGCGGTCGATCGGCGTGAGGCCCTGGCGCACGTCGAGCAGCAGGATGATCACATCGGCCTGCTCGATGGCGATCCGGGTTTGGGCTTCGATCGCGGCGCGGGACGAGTCTTTGGATATGTCCAGATCGAGGCCTGCAGTGTCCACCACGGTGAACTCACGGCCTCGCCAGTCGGCGACGCCGTAGAGCCGATCACGGGTCAACCCCGACTGGGCGTCCACGATCGCCTTCTTCCAGCCGATCAGGCGGTTGAAGAGCGTCGACTTACCGACGTTGGGTCGGCCGACGATCGCCACGATTGGTCGCGCCACGGGTCAATTAGACGGGTTTTAGCTGCCTCGCCCATAGCACGGCGCCCGCGCTTGCGCAAAGCATCCCTCCCAGGCCGAGCGCCGTCGCCGGACCCACGAACGTCCAAAGCGCCCCGGCGACCACGCTCGAGGCAAGATCGGCCGCGCCATTGATCCCGTTGAGTACACCGAACGCGGTACCCAGCCGCCGCTCCTCGACGAGGGAGCTGGTCAGGGAGCCCTCGACCGCGCTGACGACCGGATTCTGGGCGCCCACGAGGAGCGCCATGAGTCCGAGAGCGATCCAGCCGTGTCCGACGATTCCAACCACGCATGCCGCCGCAAAGACCAGGTAGGCAACCGCGAGGACAGGCGCTTTCCCGAGCCGGTCCGCGAGCCAGCCGGCGGGAAACGAGACCACGGCGCCGACTGCGTTGTGTGCGAGGTAGAAGCCGACCGCGGCGGACAGGGCGGCGGTCTGGCTCAGCTCGGGCTGCATGATCTGCGCCGCGCGCAGCGTGAAAAACGCCGTGGCGAAGTTCCCGACGCCAAAGATCCCCACCGGCAGCATCAGCCGCCAGAACCCAGCCGGCAGCGGGACCCGCAGCGAGACTGGTTCGGGCCGCTCTCGCCGGGGGTCACGCGTGATTACTGCGAAGAGGACGACGCACAGCACGCCCGGCACAAGCGCGACCCAGAAGATGGTCCGGAACTCGTGGCCGGTGGACAGCAGGAGAAATGCGGCAGCTGGACCTATGAGCGCACCTGCCGTGTCGAGCGCCTCGTGAAAGCCGAACGACTTCCCAAGGTCCTTCCTTTCGACCGATCCGGCCAGCATCGCGGAGCGGATCGGTTGCCGGAGGCCGCGCCCCATCCAGGCCAGCGCCCGCGCCGCCACAATCTGCGGCCAGCTCGTGATCGCCACGAGCAGACCCAGTCCGAACACCGTCGTGCCGTAGCCGCCGACTGCCAGGCGCTTTCGCCACGAGATCCGATCGCTGTACCAGCCACTCCAGAGCTTGACCACGGCGGAGGATCCATCGCCCACGCCCTCGATCACGCCGACGGCAAAAGCCGGCGCCCCAAGGCCGGCGGTGATGAAGAGCGGCAAAACTGCGAAGACCATCTCGTAGTTCGCATCGGCGGCGAGATCCGCGATGCCGATGCCAAGGACGTTGCGGTTGAGCCACCGCACCCGCGCAGGACCGGTGGCCTCTTCTGTCAGACGATCTCCAGCGGCTCGGAGTGAAACGGTCCGCCGTCCTTGTCAGCGACGAAGGCGTTCGCGTTGTCCGGCCTGCCCTCGTGCACAGCGACGATCACGTACACGTAACCCGACCAGGCGCGCTCGGTGTCGAATCGCGAGGCCTGCGCTGGATGGTCGGGATGGCTGTGGTAGTAGCCGACGATGTCCATGTTTGCGGCGTCCGCCTCGCGCTGAATGCGGATGTGATCACGAGGATCGATCTCATAGCGGTCGCGTGAGCGCTCGACGACGATGTTGCGCGCACGCTTTGCTTCGGTAACCGCGCGGTCGCCACGCGGCCCGACCATGACCCCGCAGATCTCGTGCGGGTAGCCCTCGGCGCCGTGAGTGAGGATCGCGTCCATGGCGGCGCGCGCGATCCTCACGCGCTAAAGCGTAAGGAACGACGTGCGCGCGCTAGGCCGGCCGCGCGGTTTCGAACGTGTAGACGCGGGCTGCCATGCGCGAGATGACCTTCCATCCGGCCGCGCCGCCGGGCCCGTTCGTGCAAATCGTCAGGATGTACGCGCCTTTGGGCCCGTTCAACACCAGCGCGGCGTCATTGATGCTGCGGCCGTTGTAGCCGACCTTGTGGGCGACCGTCGCCTTCGGCGTTCCCGCCGGGATGCCCGACTCCCAGTACGTCTTCGTAATCAGCGGATACAGCCAGCCCTGTGCTGCCGCGCCACCGGCAGCTCCGACGGCTTCGTACCACCACAACCGGGCCAGGTCTGAGGTGGTGGTGGTGTTGGGCACCCAGAACTTAGATTGGACGGCGCCCATCGACCTGGCGAAAACATTCAGCGCGGTGGATCCGCCGAGATCGCGGACGAGGATGTGGGCGGCCGTGTTGTCGGAGTAGTGACCAACCCGTTGGGCGAGCACGTTGCGCGTGTAGCACTTGCCCGGCACGTAGTCGTCGAACCAACCCGACTCGTAGTCCGACGACTTGTAGCAGAGCTTATCGCTTGTTTTGAACTTGCCCGATGCGATTCCCTGCGCCTCAGCTATCAGCAGCGGAAGCTTGTAGGTGCTGTCGGCGGGCCACGAAGAGTCGCCTTTGATCGACAACATCGCTATGGGTGCGGTCCCTCCGAGCTCGACCAGGGACACGCTTGCCTTCGCGCCGCCGGCCACGGAGATCTTGTTCAGGTCCGCGGTCAGCGCCGCGAAGGCCGCGGTCCGATTGACCGGCTTGGGGGTCGGTGACGGCGAGGGGCTCGGCGACGGGCTCGGGCTTGGCGTCACGATCGCGACGGGGGTGGGGGACGGCGTTCCGCGGCTGCCCACGAGGACCAGCGGCACCACGCCGGGAAACACCACCACGACGAAAAGCCCGGAGAGCACAAGGAGCACGACCACGGACAGCCCCGCCCCGGCGAGCTTCAGCACGAGAACCAGACGCGGTGCAGTGATGAAAAGTTACGCAATACCGTGTAAAGCCCGGTCCGCCAAGGAGCGGCTGCATCAGGCCGGCGCCATCATAGCCGCATGAAAATCGACCAGATCTACACGGGTCTTAACTTCTATTTGTATCTGGAGCCGTACAGGCCGGTGGAGATGTAGCGGTCCCCTGAGTCTGGGAAGACCGTGACGACGACGCCTTCCTGGATCGTTCCGGCCAGCCTTTGCACCGCCCAGAGAGCCGCCCCGCTCGAATGTCCGACCAGCAAGCCCTCTGCACGCGCCACGGCACGAGCGAGGTCATAGGCGGGCTCAGTCGGGCACCCCCACACCTCGTCGGCGAGCGCTGGATCCCAGATCTGCGGCACGATCGCCGTCGGCAGGTGCTTGAGGCCTTCGAGGCCGTGGAAGGAATCCTCGGGCTCGACGGCGATGGTCTTGATCGAGGCCGCGTGCTCCTTGAGCCGGCGTGAGGTGCCGACAAACGTCCCCGTCGTGCCGAGGCCCGCCACGAAGTGGGTGATCCGGCCCGAAGTCTGCTCGAGGATCTCCACCGCGGTGCCCTCGTAGTGCGCCCGTGGGTTCGCCGGGTTGGAGTACTGATCGGGATAGAAATATCGCTCCGGGTCGGACGCGACGATGTCGCGAACCATGCGGATCGCACCGTCTGATCCCTCGCCCGCATCGCTGTACACGATCTCGGCGCCGTACGCGGTGACCAGGGCCTTGCGCTCGGCGCTGACGTTGCCCGGCATCACAAGCTGGACCCGGTATCCCTTGGCCGATCCCATCAAGGCGTAGGCGATGCCCGTGTTGCCGGAAGTCGAGTCGATGATCGTCTTGTCGTGAGTGAGAGCTCCGCGCTTCTCACCATCCTCGATCATCGCCAGAGCGGCGCGGTCCTTCACCGACCCTCCCGGGTTGAACCACTCTGCCTTCGCGTACACCTCGACGCCCGGAAAGTCCCGTCCGAAGAGGTGCACGCGAAGGAGCGGGGTGTTGCCGACGAGCCGCGTGATGTCCGACGCGGCGGACTCTGGCGTCATTTCCTCAAGAGAAAGAAGTGGTGGTATTGCGTCTCGAACGGGAGGAAGTCTTTCTCGATCGCAAACATTCTGCGCAGGACGGACCGAATTTTCCCCGGTGAGTACCCGCGTTTCCCGATCTCCCAGTAGTGCTGCCCATGGAAGCTGTGGGCTCGTGGGAACGGGAGCTTGGCCGCCAGCCTGAGCTCCCTTATCCCCGGGACCTTGAGCGCGACCTTCGGGCGGGGACCGAAGTGAGGAAGGCTGATGAAGACGCGGCTCCTGCTAACCCTTCGCATCTCGCGAAGGGCCGGCTCGAAACGCTCAAAGGGCAAGTGCTCGAGCACCTCGAACGCCACCACGACATCGACGGCGCCATCGCGCAGCGGAATCGCCTCGACACTGCCGACAATCTCAGGCTCCAGGTCGGTCGCGATGTCCAGGCTGTGGTACTCGATGTCGGTCGCCGACTTGACGAAACGACTGAGAAACCCGTCGCCGGTGCCCACCTCCAACATCGATTCCGGCCTCAAGGCCAGGATCTCCCGGATCTGGAAGTAGTAGCTCGCCCATCGGTCGAAGTCGATGTACGACTCGAATCGATAGTGTTCCTTCGGTACCTGCGTCATTCGGATCTCGGCTAGTGGAAGTGCAGCAGCACCAATCCCGCAAGGACCACAGCGACTCCGATCGCGTAACCGATCACGGAGCGTCTGTACACGGTGCCGCCCTCGATTGCAAGGATGTTGAGCACCGCTTTCGCGATGAGGTAACCCGCGCCCAGCAGAGTCACGGGCACGGCATCAGCCCGCACTCCGTAGAGAACCAGCCCGATCGCGATCAACACCTCGACCAGCTGCAGCGCCGTATATGCGCTCAACGAGATCGCGCAAGCGCCTGGGCGAAGTCGGCGACGATGTCGTCCGGGTCCTCGATCCCGACCGAAACCCGAACGGTCCCCGGGCCTACGCCGAGCGCGGCGCGCTCCTCGGGGGTCATCGATCGGTGCGAGGTGATCTCCGGGTAGCTCACGGTGGTCTCCACCCCGCCCAGGCTGGCTGCGAACCGGGCCAGCTGGAAACGCTCGATCATGCGCTGCACCGCGTCGCGACCTCCCTCGAGGTC
>WNGD01004833.1_pt1 | contig 20497 bp, 15 predicted proteins | sample 5400671 | NCBI WGS metagenome assembly WNGD01 (sample SAMN13153369, study PRJNA577476) | soil metagenome | isolation source: 40 cm soil or saprolite under grassland replicate 2 | place: USA:California | collected 2016-06-15 | reverse complement strand
CCGGCCCGGCCAGGAGAAGGCATACGATTCGGCGCTCGTCGATGTCGTGACCCCAGTGTTCGACGAGTTGGTGAAGCGTAAGGCAGTCGTGTCATATTTGTTGCTCACCAAGATTGCCGGCTCCGGGGAGAACACGCATCTCGTCATCGTGGAGGTGGCAACGCCGTCCGCGGAGGGCACCTTCCAAAGGGAACTTGATGCAGCCTCGCAGGCTCTGTTCCGCAAGTCTTGGAGCGACGCGACCGTGCGTTTTCCGGAGCTGCGTGGATTCATACACGCCGAACTGTACACGCCCGCTGGCCAACGGCCCTAACGCTGGTTTAACGCGGGGCGATGGGAGCGGGACCTGTGCACCCTGAAGTGCACCCTGGATAACGCTGGTTTAACGCGGGGCGATGGGAGCGGGACCTGTGCACCCTGAAGTGCACCCTGGATAGCGGGATGTCTGGCTACTACCGTAGATGTGCGCGGAAGGGCGCTCGCGCGATCGCTGTCTTGCACGGACAGTTAGGGAGTGGGCGGGTCTTCGGAGGGCTTGGGAGGCTCGCCTCCAACCAAAGAGAGTATGTCTAGGCTAGAGGTCACCCGTAGGCCAGAGGTACTTGCTTGGTTTGACAAGAGTGAGGTGGTTCGCCGGCTGCCGCCCGATTTCAAGTTGGAAGCCGACCATGCCCACGTAACCTTTGACGTTGACGTCGACGTCACCGGCAAGGTCACCGACGTCAGGCCGGTCATTCGGCAGCTGCCACGGTTTGTCCACACGGAAGTCGTTCTGCTTCTGCCCGACGCGGAAGGGAGCACGCGCCATGTGTCGGTAACCCCCGGCCCTGTCCCTCCGTCGCTTCAATCCGCCGTGGTGGCCGCGGCGTACAGTATCCGATTTCGACCCGCGCAGCATAACGGTCGCCCGGTCCCGTTCCGGGGCCTACGCCTGGGCGCCGTCTTTCCTCGCGGCGACCTGATGCGGGAAGCGGCCCCCTAAGATCACGAAGAAGTGGAAACCGAGGGCGCCCGTCAGGTTCATCCGTCCGGTGCCCAAGCACAAGATAGACTTCGTGCTCACGGACGACACGTCCGTCTGTGGTTCCCTCTCGGAATGCCACGTCGCGCTGCCTCAGGGCGAGGCTCACGCTCCCACGGTCACCCACTCGGCGGCGTCATCGATTGAGTAGGAGTCGCTGAGGCGTTCGGACGCCGCCCGAGAGCGCGTGCGGCCGTTGCCGCGGCGACCAGAGCGCCCGCGACCGCGATGAAGAGCCCGGGCCCCAAACGCGGCACGAGCATCGGATTCGCATGCAGGTCGCGATACGTGATGAGGAGTTGCACCATCAGCCAGACGCTGAATACGGCGAGCGCGCCGCCGACCAGCGCAACGACCCATCGGACCCCCGGGGCGGGCCGCACCCAGCCCCGGACGCCCGCCACGAGGCAGACCGCTCCGCCCGCCGCGAGGACGCGACCGTTCAAACCGATCACCCCGCGCAGCGGGTGCAGCCCGGCGTACAGCGTCAGCCAGGGCAGGAACGCGCCGATCGCCAACAAGGCGCCGCCGGCGACGGCGGCGGAAGCGACGCGGCGTTCGTGAGCCGTCGCCACGGACGGAAGGCCCTTCACGGAGTCGTCACGCCCGGGCGCACATCGAAGAACAGATAGACGTTCGTCAGGATCTCCGGCGTGATCTTCGCGCCGGTCGGATCGGCGGCCTGGAGAGCCCGCACCGCGGCGAGACTCTTGCCCGCGACGACCTGGTCCCACGTCGCGGGATCCTTCACGCCGACGACGTGGAGCTCCCACCAGTTGCCCTCGACCTGATCGACGATGTGACTGTGGGCCGGGAGCGGGGCGTTTTCCGTGCCTGCGCCGAAGACCCGCGAGAGATCGATCGTCGAGGGATGGTTGATGCAGTGGCCGACCACCGGACACTGGAGCGTCGACTCGGCGGGGCGGAAGCCGATCGGGGTCATCACAAAGAGAATCGGAATACTCCCCAGCCGGGGGTCGACGGTCCCATCCGAGCCGACCTCGCACGCGGTGGTCGAGCCGACCGCGTTCCCATCCTCGACCGGCGTGCGGCAGAAGAACGGCTTGTGATAGAAGAACTGGACCGTCTGCCCCTGCAGCCAACCTGCGGTGAACCCGAACTCGGCGTCACCCACCTGGTTCTGGGTCTGCTGGAACGCCGGAGCCATGGGCCCCGGGTGGAGCTGGGTAGGCGGGCCGGCGTCCGAGCAGCCGGCTATCAGGGCCGCCAGCGTGACGCCGGTGAAGCGATGACCGATGTTGGGGCGCATAGGTACCTCCAGCGTGAGGGTGCGTCCGTCGAGCAGGCCGTCTGTACACACGTCCGATCGGCCTACAGCGACTTCAGGTATTCGACCAAGTCCGCTTTTTGCGCGTCCGACAGTCCCAGTCCCAGGACGCGGTTGTAGTGCTCGACGACGTCCGCGAGCGTCGCGGCGCTGCCGTCATGGAAATACGGTGGGTGCTGCACCAGGGCCCGGAGCGGCGTGGTCCGGTACTGATGGTTCTTCAGCCGGCTCGCGCGCACCGGATCCATGCCCGTTTCCGACGGATCGTGCAGCACGCCGAGATTCACGTCCGTGAAGGCCATCGTCGGCAGGTGGCAGCTCGCGCACCGGCCCGTCGACGTGAAGACCACCTTCCCCCGCTCAGCGGCCCCCGCATCGAAGCTGCCGGCCGCCGGTGGCGGGGCGCTGAGGCTCAGCTGATACGCGCGCAGCACCGGGAGCACCGGTGTCACGCGGTCGGGAGACTGTTGGATGTCGATCCCGAGCCCGGGGTCCGAAAACGAGCCGTGCCCGTGCATCTGGGTGACGGCGACGTAGGCGTTCCAGTAGCTGACCGGGCCTTCGCCGGTGTAAGTCTCGAGGGCGACGCCGCGCAGCCCCAGGGCCGGCGGAATGACCACGGGACTGTTGATGCCGTCCCGGTTGACCTCCGCGTCGTACTTCCCCGGGCCCCACGAATTGAACACCGCCTTTACGGCCGCCGGCAGGACCGGCGAGAGAGCGACGATCGCCCCGACGTTCAAGTCGCGGTTCGGCAGCCCGTCGAGCCGCCGGCCCACCCCGGGCGCCACCGAGTTGTCGACCGTCGAATGACACAAGGCGCACGTGATGCCGAGCCGCTGGATGTGCCGGTCGGCGGTGACCTGGGCCTCGACGCCCACGACGGCGTCCCTCCGGAGCAACTCGACCGTCGTCGCCGGACTGGTGAGATCGGCACCGGCGAGGAACCCGGGCGGCAGCCGGGCCGCATCGACCTTGAGACCCACCGCCAGCGCCGTCGCCGGCGACACGCTGGTCTCAATCACCTGGTTCAAGTGCAGCGTGTCGGTCCAGAACGGCTCGTCGCCGAAGGTCCAGTGTCGAAAGATGTACCGGCCTTGCGCGGGGTCGTTCGCCAGCGGACCCGCGACCAGATCTCCCGCGGGCGGGGGGACCGCCCGACCAGTGGGCGCGACGACGTTGGGACTTTCACTGCAGGCGAGGAGAAACGCCACGAGCGCGACCAAACGCATACGACCTCCTGACGTGACGGGGAGTCAGTGGTGAGCTATAACCTATGTACGTTGGTTTTACAACGACTGGTTGTCGGCCTTGACAAGAACCGGTCGTTCGGCGCCGTCGTGCGGCACGAACGCAACACGTGGCGGCCGGCCAAGCTGTACCGCTGCTCGGACCGGCAGCTCGACTTCACACTTCCCCCGCGCCGCTATGCGCTCGCCGGACACCTGCTCGCGTTAGCGATCACCGCGGCACGCTCCGCAGGGAGCGAGCGGGCCCTTGGGAGAGTGTAAGATGAACCTCGCGCTGCTTCGGGGTGTGGTGCAGGGGGTCGGCGCGCGGAACCTGAAGGCGGAGCTCCGGCCTCAGCCCGGGTCATGTTGCGTCGTCTTCGGCCTGCTCAAAAGCGCCGGCGCCAGAAGTCCGCGGCGGTCGGGAAGAGCTTCTCGGTGATCACCGCCGAGAGGGTCACGAACATCCCGTGCCCGCCGCGCACCGAGAAATCTGGATCGCTCAGATTGCCGAACCGATACCCGGTGGCGACTTCGAGCCCATTGACCGGCCGGAAGGCCAGGGCGGGCGCGCCATCCCATGCCGTAGCGCCGCTCGTCCGCTCCACCACCAACCGTCCGTCGGCGCGCACGCTCAGCCAAGGGCTGAGCGCGACGTTCACCCGACTGCCGACGTAGTCGGCCCAGGCCGTTAGCGTCCGGGGGGTCCCGTCGGGGTAGACGCCGTCGGCTTGCGTGCGGCGCATCGCGTAACGGGTGCCGATCTCAAGCGTGGGGACCGGCGTCCAGATCAGCTCGGCCGCCCCGATCAGCTTGCGCTCCGCGCCCTGTGACACCAACACGCCAGCGCCCAACGGATTGCGCTCGTCGGTCCACTGGAACTTTGCAAGCATGTTCAGCCGGTCGGTACGCGCCGGCCGGAACGCGAGGCCCCACAGGCTCGACAGCTGGCGGGACAGCGGAGCGCCGGGGCGGGCGCTCTGCGAAAACTCCTGCCGGGTCAGCAGTGCCAAGGACGCGTCGAACGCGACGTCGCCGGCCACGGTCGCGAGCCGCGTGGACTGGAGCGCGCCGTCCTTGTACTCGCCTCGAGCGCTCAACCGGTACGGTGCACCCTTCGGGAGGAGCTCGAGTCCGGCGCCGGCGGACCAGTAGTCGTCCTCGGTCTGCAGGAACGGGAGCGCGCGCACGGGGTCCGCGAGCGAGGCGCGGCCCACGCCCACGCGCCGTTCGAACAGCACGTTCACCGCGAGATCCGACGAGAGCTGCATGCGGTTGCGGAGCCCGACGACGGCCGCGTTGGTGGCGCCGCTGGCGCCGCCGATCAGCTGGTAGCTGCCCCACGCCTGCGTCCCGTGCCCCATGTCGGTCCGCAAGCCGATGCTCGAGATCGCGTAGTTGCCCAGGCTGTCGGAGCGCGAGACGTAACGCTGGCTCGCCTCGAGCGCCACGGTGGGCGCGACCTGATACGTCCCGCCGACGCCCATGACGTCGGGTGAGATGCCCGGGCCAGACTGACTGACGTGGCGTCGGGCCTCTGTCCAGAACTGCAGCTTCGGGGTCGCCGCCCACTTCGTCTTCAGTTCGCCCGCCGTCACGTCACTGGGCGTGGGGCTGTTGCCCGCCACTTGATCGTTCGCCAGCCCCGCCTCCACCTGAACGCGCGAGCCGACGGTCTGGAGGATGCCGACGCGGGTGTGCTCGCGGTCGATGCCGAGCAGCTCGAAGTTCTGGCGGGAGTGCTCTGCCCGCAGCTCGGTCCCGCCCAGCTTGAGGCCGCCCTTCAGGTTCTCCTCGGTCAGGCCGGGCTGGAGCGCGACATTGGAGGGGTTCGTGAACTCGCGGCCCACCCGCATGTAGCCCGCCCCGACGCTCAAGGCCCCGTCGAACAGGCCGTAGCTCGCCTTGGCCGAAGTGGCCATGCCGGTGGAATCGCCCTGCTCCGCGTAGGCGATTTCGGCGCGCACGTCCAGGGCGCCGAACCGCACCACCCGCACGTCACCACCGACCAGGCGGTAGCGGTTGATGGCCTGCTCGGCGTTGACGGCCGTGATGCCGATCCGCAGCGAGTCAACGCGCAGCCCCGCGGCGAGCGGTCGCAGGTCCAGCGCCGCCCGGGCACCGGCCACGAGCCGCTGCTCCCCCCCGGACCCCGCTTCGAAGGTGGCGACGATGAACACCGGATTGCCGTATGCGTCCGCCGCGGGAATCGGCTGCTTGAAGAGCACCACGCCGGCCGTGTAGTCGATTTCGTAGTCCACGAAGCGGGCGAGGGCCTGCGTCGCGACGGCGCGCTCCGGGTTCAGCACGTCCCGCGTCTCGACCCGCAGGTACTCGCTCCCCGGCAGCACGTCCGCCGCGAGCTGGTATGGGCCGGAGATGCCGGCGCCCCGGATCTGCAGCTGCCGCAGCGCCTGCGACGTCAGACTGCCGAAGCCGCTCCACGTGACGGCCCCGGTCGTGACGTGGGCGGCGAGCCCCGTCACGGCCCGGCGGTACTGCGCCAGGCTCAGGCCGCTCGCGAAGTCCGTCGTGGAGAGGTCGCCGAACGCCGCCCAGTCGAACCCGCGCTCGAGCCGGGCCGAGACCCAGTCGTGCGAAGCCGTTCGGACCTGGAGCTGGCTCGCGTCGCCCAGGATCGGGTATTGCGCCTCCGCCAACGGATCCACGCTGCGGCCGAACGCCTCCTGTCCGTCGTTCAGCCGGCGGGAGTCTACGCCGAGCGTGAGCGACGTCCGCTCATCGAGCCGGCCGCGCGCCGTGATTGCGCCGTACGCGTCGGGGCTCGCCCCCAGCCCCACCATCCCCGAGCCGGTGACGGTCAGCGGACGCACCTCGGGAAGGATTTCCAGCGGCACCGTGGCCTTTGCGTCACCCGACTTGAGCTCGAGCAGGCCGCGCCGCACCTCGCGGCCAGCGCGCAGGCTCACGACCACCCAGCCGGTGGAGTCGGACAACCGTTGCAGCCCGACCGACGACGCGTCGGCGTCCGGCCCCACCGGCTCGGCGCCCGACGCGCTCACGGTCACGTAGGCTGGCTGCACGACCGGGACACCCCACGCATCCAGCGCCCGCACCTTGGTGGCGGACACGGTGTGGCCATCGGCCACCAGCGCGAGGCGGCTCGCGCTCACGGCAAACTTGGCCGGAAGACCCGTCACGTGGACGGCGATGCTGTCCCAGCGCGCGCTGCCCCAGGAGTTCGTCATTCGCGCCCGCAGCCGGTGGGGGCCACGGGTCAGGGGAATGGCGATGAAGTCGACGACACCGTCGATCCGGACCGGGGCGCTGTCCACCGGGACGGCGCCATCGTACAGCACGACCGTCGCGCCGCGCTCGCCCTTCACGCCCACGTACGCGCGATCGACGCCGAGCACCGTGCCGTCCGCCGGCGCGAAGATCTCGACGCCGGGGCCGTGCACCAGCGACGTCCGGCGCTCTGCCTCGCGATCGGCCGCCGCCCGCGCCGGGGCGACGCGCACGGGCTCCGCCGCGCGGATCGTGTCGGCCGCTGGAGCCGTGGCCGCGGGCGCCGCGACCGCCGGGGCCGTGGGGCTGGACAGCTCGTGTGCACCGGCGTCCCACTGCATCGAAAGGACCACGGGGCGCAGCGGGTTGTGAACCACCGCCCGAGCCACGGGGGCCGGCCGGCGGACGTGCCCCGCGCCCGCGCCGCCGCGGTCGACGACGTACAGCCACATCGTGGCCGAGTCGCGCCGCTGGGACGCCCACGCGACGATGCGGATGTTGGTGCCCGGGCGCGCGGGCGGGATCGGAATCGCCGTGTTGTCGAGCCAGGCGTAGCGCGTGAACTCCACGCCGTCGCGGTACACCACCGCCGAATCGGCGAGCGGGCTGAACGCCACGAGCGCGTCCAGCGGCGCCCCGACCGGCTGCCGCACCGTCACTTCGTACCGCATCACCGCGTGCCGCGCGCCCACGAGACTGGGCCCCGCACCCGCGGCCGAGTCGTTTGCATCCCGGAGCGGCGCGGCGGCGAACTGGAAGTCTACGGGCGGGCGCACGCCGACCGCTTCGGTCCCTTCGACCGGCTGACGCACGGACGTGGCCCGGTCCGCCGGGGGAGCAGGTTGCGCTGCCGCGGCGCGAGGCGTTGCGACCGGGACGACGCGGAAGTCCACCCGGGGCGTCGTCCACCCGCTCGCCTCGACCGACTGGATGTCCTCGCCCGCGATCCGATAGTCGGCGGGCAGGGTGCGCGGATCGAGCCGGAACGTGTGCCGACCCGGCCGCAAGTTCGCGAACGAGAACTTGCCGGTGGAGTCGGTCGTCACGACCTGGCCGTCTTCCGTCCAGATGTCGATGCCCGCGAGGCCGCCGTCGTTCGACCCTTGCGCCCCGGTGCCGTCCCGGTCGATCCACACCTTCCCGATCGCCGCCCTGGTCTCCATCGGCCACGCGCGCCGCACCTGCACCCATGCCACTGCCTGCGGTGAGGCGGGCTGCAGCGCTCCGGCGCGCCCGGTCGCCCTCGCCCGGACCTCGACCATCGTGCCCGACGCCGAGGCCAGCGCCATGGCGTAATGCAGCGTCCGCGTCGCGCCGGGGGCGAGCGGCGCGCTGGTCACGAGGATCAGGTGGCTCCCGGCCACCAGGACGGAATCCGCTCCGATGGCGGTCCCGCGGGCGTAGCTCCCCCCGGCGGGCAGCGTGTTGTCGATCCGGATGGCGGAGATCGGCGCGCTGTCGGAATTCTGCACCACCGCGGTGTAGGGAATCACGTCGCCGACGCCGACCTCCAGCGCATCGGCCGTGAGGTCGAGTCCGATCGCGGCGGTAGGCGGTCCGATGAGCGCGACGAGTGGAGCGCTCGCTCCCTGCGGGATGGCGTTGGTCCCCGCGAGCGCGGCGACGTTGCGGGCCCATACCGTATCCCGCACGGTGTTGCTCACCTGCAGAAGGAGCGTGATGGCCCCCGTGTCCCCCGGCGCGAGGCTCCCGAGCGCCCAGCTCAGCACCGGGCCCACGCTGGTCGGCGCCGGCGTGGCGCTCAGATAATTGAGGCCCGCCGGGAGCGTATCGGTCAGGACGACGTTGGACACGGGCGCGCCGCCGGCGGCGTCGCCATAGCGCAGGGTGTATTGCACCTGCTGCCCGATCTGTGCCTGCGCCGGACCGACGAGCGCTTTGGCCAGAGTCAGCGCCGGCACGAGCACGCTCGTCTGGACGACGTTGGAGTACGCGGTGGAGGAGGCTCCCGACCATAGGTAGGTCGCGGCGCCACGGTTGGTCACGATACGCGCCGGACCGGAATCGATCTTGGCCTGGAACGTCACGGTTCCCCCCGTGCCCCCCGCCACGGCTCCCACCGTGACGACCACCTCGTCTTGCCCTCCGGCAACGAAGGAGCCCGCGTCGTCGCCGCTGGCGTCAGTGAGCGGCGTGGCGTTCCAGCGCATCGATCCGGCGACGTAGGACGCCCCCGTCGGGATGGTGTCCGCGAGCATCACGCTCGAATCGGTGCCGCTGCCCGAGGCTGCATAGGTGAGGGTGTAGGTGAGCACATCGCCCGCCACGCCCGTCAGGCGATCCACCTGCTTGGTGAGGCCGATGGTGACCGCCCCCGTCGCCGACACATCGAGCCGATCTTGGACGGAGCGGCTGACGGCGGAATTGAACCGGCTCGTCGCCGTCACGGTGACGGTGTCGCTCAGACCCGGGCTGGCGGCGGCCGGGATGGCGACCTGCGCGAGGAGGGACGCTCCGGCGCTGTACCCCACCGAGATCAGCCCCGTCAGAAGCGAATCGCCCGCGTCGAGCACGCCGTCCCCGTTCCAGTCGCGATACAGCGTTACCGGCCATCCGCGGGCCGATACAGCGGCGACTGTGAAGGAATCGGCGCCATTTCCGGTGTTCGTGAGGGCGTGAGCGAATACGACGGTGGTGCCCGGCATGCCGCTGTTGACACGCGGCGGCTGCAGGCCCACGCCGGCAACCTGCGCCACCAGGAGCGCGACCGTATCAGACGCAACGGCGTAGCCCGCCCCCGCGGAAGTGAAGCTGAGAGTCGCCCAGTTGGTGAACTGGGTGCCTGCCTGCGTGCCTTGAGCCGACAGCGCCGGTGCGGCGAGGAGCCCGACAGCAAAGAGGAAGGCGGCCGCCCCGCCCGCGACCGAATGGCCGCGGTGGACGCACCGCCCCCTCCCCACTGCGCGGGTACCGAGCCGCATAGGCCTCGGCCCCTAGTTGATGCTGACGCGCAGCTCGAACGTGGCGCTGGCGCTCGCCGCCAAGACGCCACCCGTGCCCGTGTAGCTGCCCGTCACGTTCTGCCCGCTCACCGAGACGCTCCAACCGGTGCTCGAGCTCGTCGAGATGTACGTCACCTGTGCCGGCAGGGCGTCGGTCACCTGCACGGTGGACGCGGAGGTGCCGCCGTTATTCGTCACGGTGAACCGGTAGCGGATGATTTGCCCCGGGACCACGCTGCCCGAGACGGGCGTCACCCCGTCGTCCAGGTACGCGGCCTTCGCCAGCGTGAGGTTCGGCTTGATGACGGTCAGGTCCATAAAGCCGTCGTCGAAGGTCGCCGGCTGACCCACCGACCGCCCGCGCAGGACCAGCGTATCCTTCGAGCCGCCGGCCACGTTCGCCAAGTTGTACACGACCGCGATGGTCTGCGACGCCGTCGGCGCCAGCGTGATGCGCGCGCTGTCGCCGGCTACGCCGTTGACCGAAACGATCGCGATGACCGGCGAGCCCGGGCTCGTGGCGATCACGTCGAAGTTGTCGTTCCCGTTGCCTTGGTTCTGGACGGTGAACGTGAACGAGTAGCCGCTCCCGGGGAGCTGCTGCACGTTCTGGCTTCCGTCGGGTGTCGTCGCCACGCCGTACACGGTCGCCGGCGTGATGGTACTGGCGGCGCTGCCCGAGGTCGCCGGCGTACGCCGGGAGTTGGCGGTGAGCGTGTACACCGTGGTCACGCCACCCTGGCCGCTCGCCACGTTGTAGACGACCTTGAGGGTGATCGACCCGCCCTGAGCGGTCCCCGCGCCCGCGAGCGCAGTATTCAGGGCCGCTAGCGTGCCGTACGTCGTGGCGCCGTAGCGGTACCCCGTCACCGTGATCACCCCCGCGACGGAGATGTTCTCCGAGATGGTGACGCTGTCCGTGCCGTTCCCCGAGTTTGCTACGGTGAACGTCATCGTGTCCGCCGTACTGGGCGAGGCGGAGCTCGGTGTGGGCGTGTTGGCGGTCACGGTCACGCCAGCCTTGAATCCGACCGTCACTGACACGGAGCCCGAGACCGCGCTGTAGGCGTTGTTGTTGGCGTCCGTGTAGGTCGCGGTCGCCGTGTTCGTGATGACCGTGCCTTCCGGCGTCTGCGCCAGCGCCCGGCCCGCGAGGGCCACCAGGGCCAGCGCGGCGAGCACGAGGCTGTGAGTCCACTTCAGGTGCGCGTACATCTGATCCTCCTATCGGTCGATTGCATTGCCCCGATGCCTACTTCGCCACGCTTGGGGCTTCATTGATCTGAGTGCGAAACTCGGCCATCACCTTCGCTCCCGACGCCAGAGATCCGAGCACCGTCCACCGGACGTGCGTGTACCGCTCACGCGGCGCGGGCTGCTCCACCGACTTGCCGTCTTGAACCACGGCGATCACAGGCCGAGCTGAGTAGCTCTTGCCGCCGTCGATCGAGTACTCGACCCGCACGGGGTGATCTGCCGCGGCCGAGCCGAGCACGTAGACCGTCCCTTGCGGGATCGGGTCGACGAACTGGATGTTCTTCACGGGCCCGGCTGTCACGTTTGTGAAGACCAGGGCGTAGCGGATCACATCGCCCGGCTTCGCGACCGCGCTGTTCGCTCGGGCGCCCGCGGTCTCCGCGGTCACGTTGTGCGCGGTGATCACGAGTGCCTTGGGGGCCTGGGCTTGAGCAGTGGCGGACCAGGGCGAGACCAGGGTGCCGCACACCGTCCCAACCACCAGCAATCGCAGCAGCGTCATGGTTGACATCTCCTTGTGAGTCATCGCTTGCCTCGCTTTCCGTCGGACCGGTTCGCGTCCCCGGTGTCACGTGTGGTGCCATCGGCGTCGGCCTTGCCGGGACGGGCATCGCCCCACCGGAAGACCATCTCGCACTTCGGGCACACCACGAGCTCCCCGAGGACTTGGGGACGGCCGAAAAACTTGAGCGTTGAACAACGGGGGCAGCGCAGCACCATTCGGAGCCGCTCCTTTTGTGCAGGGGCAAGGGCAGGTCCTATGCCTGCTGCGGGCAGAGCGCCTAACCGATTTCTGCGATGCGAGTTACGGTGATCGGCGAGCGGCCGGACCAGACCCGGAAACGAGGCCGCCGTTACCGTTCGGTAACCGCGGGAGTAACGCTTAGCGGATCTGAGTGACGAACTGCAGGGTCCCCGTGTTGTTCGGGGCGGTGGAGCTGAGGGGGTTCTGGAGGCGCCAACGCACGCGGTTGACGCAGCGGTCAAATCCGGCCGGCGCGCCGCACCCGCCGGTCGTTGGCACGTACGTCCAGGTGGCGCCGCCGTTGTTGGAGTAATCCACGGCCACCGAGACCCCTGCGGGGAGCGTGTTCACAATGCTCCCGACCTTGAAGAGCACGGCCGAGGGGAGCGTGTCCACGACCACGACGCTCGTGGCGTTGCTGCTGCCGATGTTGCTGAGGGTCACGGTATACGTCAGGTTCGCGCCGGGCAGCTGAGTGCCGCCGGGACTCACGCTCTTGGCGACCGTCATGGTCGGCCGCACCACGGTGAGCGTCAGTTTCCCGGTGTCCGCCGTCGCAGGGCTCAGCACCGCGCGGGCCTTGAAGACCAGCGTGTCTTTCGTTCCCGACGCGGCCATCGCGACCGCGTAAGTCACGGTGGCGGTGGCGGAGCTGCCTCCTAGCAGGTTCGTCAGGCGCGCGCTGTCGGGGTTCGCGCCCTGCGTGATCCCCGCCCCGGCAATCGAGACGGTCGTGAGCACCGTGCCGGGCCGCTTGGCCGTCAGCAGATCGTAGCTGGTGGAGCCGTTGCCGGTGTTCGTCACCGTGAACGCCACGGTGTAGTTGAGGCCGTTGCTCGGCAGCTGGCTCGCGGTCGTGGCGTGCGGGCTGACCGATACGGTGTAAACCTTCGCCGCGATGGTCTTCGTCCGGTTGTCGTTCGCGACGACGGGACCGCCGGCGCCGCCCGTGATCAGCCCCAGGCGGCTCGCCGCCGACGGGGCGGTGAAGTTCGTGAAGTTGAGTCCAGAGACCGTGATCTGGTCGCCATTCCCGAAGTTCGTGGTCACGTTGATAAAGAGGTCCAGGTTGCCGTTCGCATAGCTCACGGTCGTCGAGACCTTGATTGCGGCGGAGCCCGTGATCGTCGCGGTCGTGATGGTGGGGTCCCACGTCATGTTCAGGCCGGCCGGAATCCGCACGCGGATGTCGGTGTTCTGCTTGATTTGGCCGCCGGAAGTTGTCGTGATGGTGATCGGGCTTGTCCCTGTGGTCGGATCGCCTACCACGAACGTCTGATTGGCGGCCGATGAAATCGTCTGGGCCGACGACACAGCCGCGAGGCCGAGCAAGGCCACGAGGATGCCACCAGACAGGAGCAGACGGGTCTTCATGTCGGCGGGGGCAAGCGCAAGCCGTGTGCCGACCGACCCTGGGTGCAGCTGCACGAATCGCAATGAGTTAGCAGGGCTGGCGAGGAGCGTGCGGTTCGGCTTCCGGTAGTTCCGTTACCGTCTGGTAACGTGAACGGTATCAACTCGGCTCCCCACGGTCGGAGCTGGGCTCGAGCAGCCCATGCTTCTTGCGCTTCTCCCACAAGTTCTTTCTTGAGATGCCGAGCAGTTCCGCTGCCCGCTGGATGTCGCCGCCCGTGTCTTCCAGGGTGTGGCGAATGTACGCGCGCTCGGCCTCGGCGAGCGACAGCCCCCGCGGGCAGCTGGAAATGGTCGGGCCGAGACTGGGCGCGCGTCCCGCGGTCGAGCTGCCCGAGCGGTGGCAGGTTGGCGCTCTTGAGGGTGGGTTCGTCGCTGAAGATCATGGCCCGCTCGATCACGTTGCGCAGCTCCCGCACGTTCCCCGGCCAGTCCCAGGCCCGGAGGGCTACGAGGGCCGCGGTGTCGATGGACTCGACTCGCTTCTTGAACTCACGGTTGAACATGTCGCGGAAGTGATCGGCGAGCAGCGGCAGATCGTCCTTGATCTCGCGCAGCGGCGGCAGGGTCACGGCGGCTACCGTGATCCGATAGTAGAGATCGGCTCGGAACCGGCCCGCCTTGACCTGCGCCCCCAGGTCGCGGTTCGTCGCCGTCACGAGGCGCAGCGCGACCTCGATTTCGTCGGTGCCGCCGAGCCGGCGGAAGCGGCGGCTCTCGAGGAAGTTGAGCAGCTTCGCCTGCAGCTCCGGGTCGAGCTCGGCGATCTCGTCGAGGAACAGGGTGCCACCGTCCGCGACCTCGATGAGCCCGCGCTTGGGTTCTCGGGCGTCGGTGAAGGCCCCCTTCTTGTACCCGAACAGCTCGGCTTCCAGCAGATTGGTGGGGAGCGCCGAGCAGTTGATCTCCACGAACCGCCCTGACGCCTGAGGAGTGGAGTAGTGCAGCGCGCGCGCCACCAGGTTCTTGCCGGTGCCGCTCTCGCCGAGCAGCAGCACGGTCGGTCGGGGGACGGCCGCCATGCGGCGGACGAACGCGCGGACTTCCTCGATCTTGGCGTGCCGGCCGAGGATCGCCTGGACCGAGTACTCTCTGCCGCGGGCCTGCTCGAGCGAGGCGCCTGCCTCGAGCAACGGACGCTCGGCGAGCGCGCGGTTCAAGAGCGTGGTGAGCTCGTCGATGTTGACGGGCTTGGTCAGGTACTCGGTGGCGCCGGCCTTGAGCGCCTCGATGGCGGTCGTGACGTCGGCATGCCCGGTCAACACGAAAATGGGGAGGTGCCGGTCGGCAGCGCGCAACCGCCGGGTCACCTCGACGCCGTCCAGGTCCGGCATCACCAGGTCGGTGATGACCGCGTCGGCGGGTTCCTCCGCCTGGCGCGCCAGCAGGGCGTCCGGGCGGTCGAACACCTGGGTCCGCAGGCGGCCCGGGCCGAGGTTGGCGGCCACGAGCTTGGCGTGCACCAGATCGTCGTCGAGGATGTAGACTTTGGCGTTCATGCGTCCAATATTTTCTCGTGCGCCCGCTAATATTGGGGACATCCCCGCGCGCAGCCAGGACCTATGGCCGACACCTTCCGCGCGCTGATCATCGATGACGACCCCGACCTGCTCCGCCTCGTGCAGCGAACGCTCGAGTTCACCGCAGGCTGGGACGTGATGACGGCCGGCTCCGGAGCCGCCGGCATCGAGCTCGCCCGCCGCACCACGCCCGACGTGATCCTGGTGGACGTCATGATGCCCGAGATGGACGGGTACGAAGTGTGCCGCCGGCTGAAGGCGGACCCGGCGACGGGCACGGTGCCGATCGTCCTGCTCACCGCCCGGCGCGATCTCAACCAGGCGCGGTTGGCGGAGACCGGGGCGGCGGGCGTGGTGCTCAAGCCGTTCCAGCCGGAGGAGCTGGCCCGCCAGGTCCGGGAGCTCTGCCCCTGACGAGCATCGATCCGCTGGCCGCCGTGCGGGCCGAGTTCGCGACCGGGCTCGGCGCGCGCATCGAGACGCTGCGGGCGGCCCTGCAGCGGCTGGAGGGCGGCTTTCGCAGCGACGACGCGCAGGCGCTGTATCGCGCCGCGCACTCGCTGACCGGCACGGCGGCGAGCTTCGGTGCGGACGGCCTGGCACACGTAGCGAGCGACTTGGAGGATCTGGCGCGCGGCTGGCTCGAGCGCGGCGTGTCGTTGCCGGAGGAGTGGAGCGCGGCCGCCGCCGCCGTCGGAGAGCTCGACCTCGCCGCGCGCGAATACCGTGCCACCCTGCAGTCGGGCACCGCCCGCACATCGGCCGCGCGCCTGGCGGTCGTCGGCGAACTGTCGTCCCTGATCAACGCCGCCGTCGACATGCGCGAAATCTTCCAGGGCGCGATCCAGAAGGTCCAGCGCGTGCTCGACTTCCGACGGGCTAGCGTGGTTCTGATCGACGAGGCGGCGGCGCACTACTACGTCCATACCCTGTACGACCGGGTGCGCGGCGGGTTCGTCCCAGGGGAAGCGATGTTCTCCGTCGACCAGGGGGTGACGGGAAAAGCGATTCACGAGGGGCGGCCCATCCGCGTGGACTCACTGCCGGGCACTGAGGGTATCCTGCTGCAGGAAGGGAAGCGCGTCTCGGCGATGATCGTGCCGTTGCACGTCGGGGACCGCGTGATCGGCGCGCTGAATTTCGGGCACGAAGACGAGGGCCATTACACGGAGGAGGACCTCGACTGGGCGGTCGTCCTGGGCCGGCAGATCGAGACCTCGCTGTACTACTCCAAGCTGTTGAGCACGATCGCGCAGCAGCGCGAGGCCTTGGCGCGGGAGCACACGACGGTCCAGGCCCAGCGGAACCAGCTGGAGGCGCTGATCGATGCGAGCGACGCCGCGGTCATGCTGGTCGGGCCCGATCACCGGATTGCCTACGCGAACGCCGCGATGGCGACGCTGGTGGGGATTCCTCGGGAAGCGGTGCTGGGAGCGGGCTTGGAAAGCCTGGAGCGCTTCCTGGCGGGTTCCTTCGTCGACGCCGCCGCGCTCACCGCGCAGGGGGAGGCGCTGGCCGGCCAAGCGACCCTGCGCGACCGGGTGGACCTCGTGTTCCCCCAGCGCGCGGTCTACCAGCGCGTCGTGGCCCCTGTGCGGGACCGCGGCGGCGCCCCCCTCGGGCATATCGTGCTGTACCGCAACGTGACCCACGAAGTGGAAGTGGAGCGCGCGAAGTCCGAGTTCGTCTCCGTCGTCAGCCACGAGCTCCGCACGCCGATGACGTCGGTGAAGACGTCGTTGTCGCTGTTGCTCGCCGGAGCCGGCGGACCCCTCGAGTCCGCCTCCCGGGAGCTGCTCGAGATCGCCCTGCGGAATGCCGACCGGCTGATTCGGTTGGTGAACGACCTGCTCGACCTCTCGCGCCTCGAGGCTGGGCGTCTGGAGTTCCGGCTCGAGCCCGTATCGCTCGAGGACAGCGTGGCGGCGGGGCTGGAGGCGGTGGCGGCGTTCGCGGACGAGCAAGGAGTGACGCTCACCCCGCGGCCTCCGGCGGCGCCGCAGGTCGTCCTGGGCGAGCGCGATCGCGTGCTGCAGGTGTTCATCAACCTGCTCGCCAACGCGATCAAATTCTCGCCGCGCGGCGGCCAGGTGGAAGTGCGGTGGTGGCACGAGGACGGTTTCGCCGTGACCCAGGTCTCCGACCAGGGGCCCGGCATCCCGGCGGACAAGCTCGCGGCCATCTTCGAGCCGTTCAGGCAGCTCGACAGCTCGACGACGCGGGAACACGGTGGCGCGGGGCTGGGTCTCACCATCGCCCAGCGCATCGTCCACGCGCTCGGCGGCCAGGTGTGGGTGGAGAGCGAGGTCGGCCGCGGCGCGCGCTTCTTCGTCCGCTTGCCACTCGCGTCGGCGCAACCGGTCGCCGCGCCCCCGGTGGCCACCACGGTGCCGCTGCCGCAAGAAGCGAGGGTGCTCCTCGTACATGGTGACCCGGACTGGCGCAGCCTCACCGCCGCCCGCCTCGGCGCGGAGGGCTGGTGCGTCTCCCCGGTGGCGACCGGTGCGGAAGCCCTCGCCTCGCTGGAGCAACAGCCCATGGACCTCGTCCTCGCGGCGCTGGAGTTACCGGACATGCACGGGCTGGATTTCGTCCAACGGGTGCGCCGCAGTCCCGCTGTGTTCGACACCCCGTTGCTGGTCGTCTCCGACGCCGAGGCGACCGCCGGGGCTCTCGCGTACGGCGCCGAGGGATGGGTACCCGCCGACCCGCAAGCGCTGATCGGGCCGGCCCGCGGGCTGCTGGCGGCGCCGAAGCGACCGGTCGTGCTGCTCGTGGACGACGACCCCGCGGTGCGCGACGGCGTGACGAAGCTGTTGCGGCGCGGGGGGTACGCCTGCCTCGCCGTGGGCGACGCCGCCGCGGGGCTGGCCTTCGTGCGCAGCCGCCGACCGAGCGTCATCATCACCGATCTGCGGATGGCCGGGATGAACGGCCTCGCTTTCCTCGAGGAACTGCGCCGCCGGCCCGAGCTGCGGAACGTACCGGCGATCCTGCTCAGCGCCCACGGGTCGGATGTCACGTCCGAGCGGCTGCGTCAGCTGGGCGCGCAGTTCGTCGCCAAGCCGTTCGACTCCAAGGCGCTGCTCAGCCAGATTCGGGAGATGACGGCGAAGCCCTGATCGACGTCGAAGATGTCGCGGTTTTTCACGGGAGGGCGGTTTCCGATTGCACCGTCAGGAGTTTCGGTTGTGCTCAGGTGGGCTTCACTCCTACAATAAAGTGCGGATGCCACCCCTGCAAAACCTCCTGCTCAAGTCGCTGCTCGACTTGCTGGTGGCCGTAGCCTGGGCCTGTTGGAACCGGCTGAGGGCCTCGCAGGAGGAGCACTGCGAGCGGGCGCTAGAGCACCAGCGGCCTGTACTACGGCTCCAGACACGGCAGGTAAAAGGGTTCCCGACTGTCGTTGCGGTCCTTGTATCACAGCCGGGAATGGAGCACCGAGTGCTCCGCGCGCTCGGCGGGCGCGCGACCCTGCGCTTTGCGTCGACGTGGGCCGAGTTGCAGCAGGTCGTAGCTCACATGGCCCCGTCCGCGATCGTCGCAGACCCCGCTGCCGACTGGCGTGGAGATCCCGAACAACACCTCGCGTTATTCTCAGACGAGTGGCGCCTGCCCGTGATTCTCTACACCACCCTAACCCCCCAAATCGCAGGGGTCCTCCTACGACTGGGCGCACACCGCATCTCCCACGTCATCTTTCACCGATTGGACGACGCCCCACACCGGTTTGTCGACGCGATAGACTGGGATAGGGGTGGTCCTCCGCTGCGGGCTGCCTGACCACCGCATCAGTTCCTTAAAAACCGCGTTCGCGCCGGTGCCACCCCCTGCTGGACCCCTCGCGCGGCCGACGGTAGTTTCAGCCAGCCACTCCCTGCCTTCGGGTCAACTTGCCACACGGGAGGCCGTATGCGTCACTGGGGTGTGTACATGGCAGCGCTCGTCGTTGCTGGATGCAGCAATCCGACGCCGACGAGCGGGATGCTCAGTAGCGCTTCGTTGAGCGCGAGCGTGCAGAGCGGGCTGGTACCGCCCGTCGTGTTCAACACGCAAATGCGCTCGGAGCTTGAGTTCCCGGCCTGCGCTTCCGAATCGAAGGGGCATGCACAGATCAAGATTCTGGAAGACGGCACGATCGAGGCAGCGGTGACCATCAACAACAAAGGCGGCGAGAGCGTTCGGTTCGGGCACATCCATCACCTGCCCCCGGGGCAGGCCTCTGGCCCGATCATCTGGTGGCTCACTACCCCCGTGGGCGTGGATCTCAACCTCACCGAGGAGCGCATCGACGTGCAGCACGAGGGCGTGTTTGTCGCCAACCCGCACTTCGCCACCGCGGAGCTGGCGCTGGCGGAGCTCCTCAGTGACCCGAGCAGCTTCTACGTCAATTTCCATTCAGATGTCTGCCCGGGAGGGTTTGCTCGCGGGTTCCTGCCCTGACGCACCGTTCGTCAGCGCACCAGGATGAGGAGGGTGAACGAGCAGGACGAAACCAGGCGACGAAAGGGGCGGAGCGGGTTGAAAGAGGTTTTGAAGGGATTGGCGGGCAGGGTCACCGCGTCCGGCGCAACGGCACCTGATGCCAGGTGACTCCGAGCCCCAGCTGCGCCAGCGACACGGTGGGCCTGTTATTCTGGATTGTTCCGCCGTTGAACTTGAGTGACCCCCCCACGATACCGAGTGCTACATTAATGAAAGGGCTCACCAGGACGCGTGGGCTCACGGGCCACTCGTATCCCACGCCGAATTGCGGCCCGATGGCGCTCGACGTGATGACGTCCGTGCCGTCGTCGGCGCGATGCGTGACGAGGCCGATCCCGAGCTTCAAGTAGAGTGGTCGGCGATTGCTCGGATACCAGTACGCCGCGGCGCCAAACGCCGCGAGCGACTGGTGCACCGTGTCCGCGGCCGTCTCGATCGTCGCCCACCACGCGGCCACCTCGGCGCCGATCAGCACTCTGCGGCTCACGCCGCCGCCGAGGCGAAGCATACCGGACAGCCCGCTGCGGTTGTTCCCTTGGCAGATCTGGCACGATACACGCGCCCAGCCGCTCCCGAGGGCTGCCCCGAACCAGAAGCCGTCCCGCGCCTGGCGCTGCTGCTGGGCCGCGAGATCGCGACCGAGCGCCAGCGCCGCGAGCGTGCCGATGAGCACTCCAAAGCGGGTCATAGCGGTGGCCCATTCCTAAGGACGCGCGCCCCATGACGAAGTGACCGTCGTCACCGCTCGCGGGCTCAGGGCGCAGCGAAGCTGGGTACGGAGAGTGTCCCATGTCGCGTGCCTCGTCATTACCCCTGCTCGTTGCTTTCGCGGCCGCCGCGTGCGGCGACAGCGTATTCCAGAATTCGGGAAACGGTCCGCCGATCGGCTTCGCGGCATCCTACGGGATCTGGACGCCCGGGCCGCGCGACGACTGCACGGCCGAGGTGCACAACAGCTACTCCGTGGTCGGGCCGGATCGCAAGCTCTACCCGACGTGGCACCCGCCGGTCGATCCGGTCACCGGGTGCTCGTTCGGGCACGATCACGGCCGCGACCCCCGCGGGTCGACGCTGTACGCGGAGGTCGGGCCGATCCCCTTCGGATACGCCAACGAGCAGCTCGACGTCTATGACCCCGCGAACCCCCGCCACGAGGACCACTTCGGCCACAAGATCGAGTGGGAGAACGACGTGCTGATGCGGTTCGGCAGCGCCGCCGCCGGATCGCTGTTCGAGATTCGCTGCGACGTACTCGCCAAGTTGCACCAGGGGACGCACTCGAAGGACGCCTTCACGAACAACCTGCACGAGCTCGCCTATCACATTC
>WNGD01002196.1_pt1 | contig 20499 bp, 18 predicted proteins | sample 5400671 | NCBI WGS metagenome assembly WNGD01 (sample SAMN13153369, study PRJNA577476) | soil metagenome | isolation source: 40 cm soil or saprolite under grassland replicate 2 | place: USA:California | collected 2016-06-15 | reverse complement strand
GCACCCTCGACCAGTTCGAGGTGGACGCCCACGTCGCCCGCTACACCCGCGGCCCGACCGTGACCCGCTACGAGGTCGAACTCGGCCCCGCCGTCAAGGTGGCCCGGGTGGTGGGCCTTTCCCACGACATCGCCTATGCGGTCGCCTCGCCCGACGTGCGTATCATCGCGCCGATCCCAGGCAAGTCCGCGATCGGCATCGAGATCCCCAACCGCGACCGCGAGCTGGTCACCCTCGGCGACATCCTCGGCGCGGCCGGAAAGGACGGCGCCGGCCAGCATCCCCTCACCGTTGCGCTCGGCAAGGACATCGGCGGCGACCCGGTGCTGGCCAACCTCGCCGAGATGCCCCACGTGCTGATCGCCGGCTCCACCGGCGCCGGTAAGTCAGTCTGCCTCAACGTGCTGGTCACCAGCCTGCTGATGCGCAACCCGCCCGAGCATGTGCGGCTGATCCTGATTGACCCCAAACGCGTCGAGATGACCAACTACGAGGGCGTCCCGCACCTCATCACCCCCGTCGTGACCCATCCCAAGCGCGCCAGCGAGGCGCTCGCCTGGGCGGTTCGCGAGATGGAATTGCGCCTGGAGACCCTGGCGGTCGCTGGGGTGCGCAACATCGCCGCCTACAACCAGGCGGCGGTCGAGGGCACCCTGCCGAAGCTCCCCTCCGAGACGCTCGACGAGGTCGGCCGCCCCGACGGCGACAGCGACCAGCAGCGGCCCACCCTGCCCTACATCGTGGTGGTGATCGACGAGCTGTCCGACCTGATGATGGTCGCCCCCCGCGACGTGGAAGACGCCATCTGCCGCATCGCGCAGATGGCCCGGGCGGTTGGCATCCATCTGGTGGTCGCCACCCAGCGGCCCTCGGTCGACGTGGTCACCGGGCTGATCAAGGCCAACATCCCCAGCCGCATCGCCTTCATGGTGGCCAGCTCCCAGGACTCCCGGGTGATCCTCGACGCCGGTGGCGCCGAGAAGCTGATCGGCCACGGCGACATGCTCTACCTGCCTGGCGGTACCTCCAAGGCCCGCCGCGTCCAAGGCGCCTTCATCACCGAGAAAGAGGTCGAGGCGGTGGTCGCCTACTGCAAGGCGCAGCAGCAGGCCAGCTACCAACCAGGCGTGGTCGCCGAGGGCCGCGTCGCCGGGGGGGACGAGGACTCCGACGAGGACCCGCTGCTCGACCAGGCCATGGAGATCGTGGTCCGCTCCGGGCTCGGCTCCACCTCGATGCTGCAGTCGAAGATGAAGGTCGGATTCTCCCGGGCCCGCCGCATCATGGACCAGCTGGAGGAACGCGGCATCGTCGGCCCCTCGGAGGGCTCCAAGCCCCGCGACGTGCTGATGACCGTCGAGGAGCTGGAACAGCTCCGCGGCCGTGAGGCCGGCTACGGCGAGATCGTGGGAGACTAGCGATCGAAATAAAGGTTCCCGCGATGCATGCCGAATCCATTGCGGGGTAACCACCTGATAGCTAGAATTCGCACTCGTCAAATCTGACCGAATCTGCGGTTTGCCCAGTCGTCGTTTGGGCTGGCCGCATGTCGTTGAAAGGGGTGTCCCGGCTGAGCACCATCGGTGAGACGCTCCGCTCGGCTCGGGAGGAGCAGGGGAAGTCGATCGCTGAGGCAGCGACCGCGACCCGTATCCGCTCGAGCTACATCGAAGCCCTGGAGCAGGAGCGGTTCGACGAGCTGGGTGGGAGCGTGTACGCCAAGGGCTTCCTGCGCTCCTATGCCAGCTTCCTCGGCCTTGACCCGGAGCCGCTGCTGGAGACCTACCACGCCAGCCAGCCCGGCGACCGGCCGGCGTTCGAGCGGCCCCCGAAGATCCTCGGCACCATGCAGGCCCGCCACCGCAGCCCGAGCTGGGTCACCATCGGGATCGTGGGCGCCGCCGTGGTCCTGGGCGTCGGGGTGTACTCGCTGGTCCGGCCCACCGCGGGCCCCGCCCAGACGGCACCGGCGCCGATCGCCGCGCCAGCCACCACGATCGCGCCGACGGAGGCGCAGGCGGTCACCACGACGACCCTCCCGCCGATCAAGGGGGTCAACCTGCGGCTGCACTACCGCGCCGCCTCCTGGACCAAGGTCACCGCCGACGGCAAGGTCGAGTTCCAGGGAATTCTCGGCACCACGGCGACCACCAAGACCTTCACCGCCAAGCACACCATGGACCTGGTCCTGGGCGCCGCCGGCGCGGTCGACATCACCGTCAACGGCAAGCCGTTCCAGCTCCCAGCCAACGGGGGCCAGGTCGTCCAGCACCACTTCACCGCCGCCGCGGGCGCCACCCCGCTCGCCGCCGGGCATGGCGGCACCACCGGCTAGGCTAGGCTAGGACGCGGACGATCGTACCGCGCGTGGCCACGGCCCGGCCGCTCAGCTGGCGGCGCGTTCGGCGTCGATGCCGAACACCGAGGTCAAGCCCGCGCGGCCCTGGTCGGTGAGATGGACCGCGCGGCTCCGCTCCGCCGGTCGCAGCCAGTCCAGCGCCAGCAGGCGGCTGGTGAGGGCGGCGCCGACCGCGCCGGCCAGGTGCGGGCGCTGCTCGCTCCAGTCGATGCAGTAGCGCACCGCCGGGCGGCGTGGCGGCAGCGCGGCGAGGTCGACGCCGAGCTCGCCGAGGAACGCCGCTCCCGGCTCGGTCAGCCCGTAGCGGATCGCCCTGCCTGGTACGGCCAGGCCGTCACCCCAGGGCCGAGCTGGGGCCAGCCCGGCGGCGCCCGAGCCCGAGGCGGCCTCCGTCCCGACCTCGTTCTCGACCTCGTTCTCACCGCCACCCTCCAGGAAGCCACGCCGCAGCATCGCGTCCATCATGGCGACGCCGACCCGGCCGGCGAGATGGTCGTAGCAGGTCCGCGCGAACCGCAGCGCCTGCGCCCGGGTCCCCTCCCGCAGCGACCGCACCGGCACCGGCGGAGCCACGCGCGCCAATGCCTCCAGCAGGTCGGCGACCTGCGGGCCGGCCAGGCGGAAGTAGCGGTAGCGGCCGTGGCGCTCCACCGTCAGCAGCCCGGCGCCGACCAGCCGGGCAAGATGCTCGCTGGCCGTGGACGCCGCCACGCCCGCCTCGGCGGCCAGCATGCTGGCGGGAAGCGCCCGGCCGTCGCCGAGCGCCGCCAGCACCCGCCAGCGCCCGCGATCGGCCAGCACCGCGGCGACGGCCGCGACATTGGCATCTCCAAGAGCAACAGCGGCAGGGTCCATGCCCGCACCGTACCACCGCAACACTTCGTCACAGACCGAACTGTGGCAGCGACAGTGGGTCGTGGACGCCCGCACCCTCGCCGCCGCCGCGTTCGCGCCAGCGCCGTCCCGCCCGCGACCACGGTCCCCTGAGTGGGCGGCACCTCGGCGGGCGATGCTGCGGTGCGGGCGACCCTGGTAGCGTTGCAGCCGATTCGAACGGAAAGGCCGCGCGCCGCCTTGAAGGCCGCTTGGGAGGCCAGTCGATGCCCGATCAGCTCACCCCGCCGACGCCGACGCCGAAGGTGGCGATCGTCACGCTGGGCTGCGGGCGCAACGAGGTGGACTCCCAGAACGCCGCCGGGATGCTGCTGGCAGCCGGCTACCAGATGGTCGACGACCCCGAGCAGGCCGACGCCATCGTGGTCAACACCTGCGCCTTCATCGAGGCCGCCAAGAAGGAATCGGTCGAGACGGTGCTCGACGCCGCCACGCTGAAAGAGCAGGGCAAGGCGCGGACCGTGCTGGTGATGGGCTGCCTGGCCGAGCGCTACACCGAGGAGCTGCGCGCCGAGCTGCCCGAGGCCGACGCGATCGTGCCGTTCCGCGACTACCCGCGGCTGCCGGAGCTCCTCGGCGCTCCACGTTCAGCTCCAGCCGCGGCGTTGACCGCCGCTGCGGCAGTGACTCCGCCGGCGCTGATGCCACTGGGGCGGCGGTCGTTGCCGCTGGTGTTCCCGGTCGCGGGCGGGGCGGCGTTTCCCGCTCGGCCGCAACCGCAAGGGCCGGTGGCGCTGGTCAAGCTCGCCGAGGGATGCGACCGCGAGTGCTCGTTCTGCGCCATCCCCTCATTCCGGGGGCCGTTCCGCTCCCGGCGGCCGACCGAGATCCTGGAGGAGGCCGCCTGGCTCGCCGGTCGCGGCGTGTCCGAGATCGGCCTGGTCGCTGAGAACTCCACCAGCTACGGCAAGGACCTCGGCGGCCGCGAGGCCCTGATCCACCTGCTGCGCGACCTCGCGCAGGTCGCCGGGCTGCGGCGGGTGCGGCTCAACTACCTGCAGCCCGACGAGCTCAGCGACGCGCTCCTGGAGGAGATGGCGGACAACCCGGTGGTCTGCGCCTACTTCGACCTGTCGCTGCAGCACGCCAGCGCGCCGGTGCTGCGCCGCATGCGCCGGGGCGGTGGGCGCCAGGCGTTTCTCGACCTGGTCGGGCGGATCCGCGGGCTCGACCCCGACGCCGCCTTCCGCTCGAACTTCATCCTCGGCTTCCCCGGCGAGAAGGCCGCCGACGTCCACGAGCTGGAGGACTTCCTGGAGGAGGCGCGCCTCGACTGGGCCGCCTTCTTCGCCTACTCGCCCGAGGACGGCACGGCAGCCCGTGGTCTCGACGGGACGGTGCCTGGGCGCACCGCCCGCGCCCGCGTCGAGCGGCTCCAGGAACTGCAGGCCCGGCTGCTGGACGAGCTGCAGGCCCGCTGGGTCGGCCGCGAGCTGGAGGTGCTGGTGGAACGCGTCGGCGAAGACGGTCGCGCCGAGAGCCGCAGCTTCCGTGAGGGGATCGACAGCGACGGCGTCATCCAGGTCGAGGGCGCCGCGCTGGCAGCGGTCGGCGACTACCTGCACGTCGAGGTCATTGAAGCGAACGGCCCGGAGCTGACCGCCAAACCTGTCGGCTGGCCGATCGGTTCACCGGTCGCCACGGGAGGGTCCTGAGATGCGCTGCGAGATCGTCGGGGTCGGCACCGAACTGCTGCTCGGCCAGATCATCAACAGCAACGCGGCCTGGATCGGGCAGCGCCTCGCCGAAGTCGGCTGGGACTGCCTGCGCCACACCGCCGTCGGCGACAACCAGGCCCGCATCGCCGACGCGCTCCGCGAGGCACTTGACCGGGCCGACGCGGTGATCGTCACCGGTGGCCTCGGCCCGACCCAGGACGACGTCACCCGCGAGGCGCTCGCCGCGATCGCCGGGGTGCCGCTGCGGCGCCGGCCCGAGCTGGAGACCTGGCTGCGCGAGCGCTTCGCCGCCGCCGGAGTGCCCCGCATGGCCGAGATGAACCTGCGCCAGGCCGACGTGCCAGAGGGCGCACGCGCCATCGACAACCCGCGCGGCACCGCGCCCGGCCTGATCATCGAGGTCGGCGGCAAGCCGCTCTACGCGGTCCCCGGCGTCCCCCGCGAAATGGAGGGCATGCTCGAACGGGTGGTGCTGCCGGATCTCGCCGCCCGGGCGGGGGAGGGCCGCGCGATCGTCTCGCGCACCCTGCGCACCGCCGGGTTGGGGGAGTCGGCCCTGGCCGAGCGGCTCACCCCCCTGTGGGAGTCGATGGGCGAGGAGGCCGGGGTGACGCTCGCCTACCTGGCCAGCCCCGGCGAGGTCCGGGTGCGGCTCACCACCGTCGGGGCCACCCGCGAGCAGGCTCTCGCCACCATCGCGCCGGTCGAGGAGGCGGTCCGCAAGGAGCTCGGCGACCTCGTCTACGGTCTCGACGATGAGACCCTGGAGGCGGCCGTCGGGCGGCTGTTGCGCGCCGCCGGGCAGACCCTCGCCAGCGCCGAGTCACTCACCGGCGGCCTGGCCGGCGGCCGCATCACCGCCGCCGCCGGCGCCAGCGACTACTACCTCGGCGGGGTCGTCGTCTACGCCACCGACGCCAAAGCCGAGCTGCTGGGCGTCGACGCCGCCCTGCTCGCCGAGCATGGGCCGGTCAGCGAGCCGGTCGCGGGTGCCATGGCCGAGGGCGTGCGGCGCCTGTTCGGCGCAGGCGTCGGCATCGCCACCACCGGCGTCGCCGGCCCCACCGAGCAGGACAACAAGCCGGTCGGCAGCTTCTGCCTCGGCGTCGCCGACCCGGACGGCACCGTGACCCGCAGCACCCGCGCCCCCGGCGACCGCGCCCAGGTGCGCGCCTGGGCCACCACCACCGCCCTCGACCTGGTCCGCCGCCGCCTCGAAGGCAAGGCGTGAGCGTGAGGGTGCCATGAGCCGGGCCTCGTCGTCGTTCTCGTTCTCCGACCCGGACCTGCTCACCGGCAGGTTGTTCTTTGCCGTGCCGGTGCCAGGACCGACCCGGGCGCCGCTGGAGGCGCTGCTGCCGGAGCTCGGCCGGGCCCTCCCCGGCGCCCGCCTGCCGGTGGCGAGCGGCTGGCATCTGACCCTGGCGTTCCTCGGCAACGTCCGCGCCGAGGAGGCCGCCGCCGTCGTCGGCGTCGGCGAGACCGCCGCGGCCGCCGCCCAACCCGCCAACCTCCAGCTCCACGGCGCTGGGGCCTTCCCGAACCCGCGCCGGGCTCGGGTGCTGTGGGCTGGTGTCGCCAGCGAGTTCGAGACGCTGGTCACCCTCGCGGCGGCGCTGGCCGCCGCCTGCCGCGAGGCCGGCCTGCGCTTCGAGGATCGCGACCTGGTCCCGCACCTGACCTTGGCTCGGCTGCCGCAGCCCGCACCGCTGCCCGAGCCGGTGATCGAGCTGGTCACCGCGGCCAGCGCCCAGAGCCCCGGCTGGCGGGCCCGCGAGCTGTGCTGCTACCGCAGCATCATCAGCCGCACCGGCGCCCGCTACCAGGTGGTCCGCAGCTTCCCGCTCGGCGACGAGGTCGCGCGGCAGCCCACCGAGCAGCCCTGACCCATCGGGGGGCCCCGCGGCCACCATGGGATCGGCCGTGGTCCTGCCGGCCGCGGGACCGTGCCACCCGAACGTCTTGATCCCCCCGGGGAATTGGTTGTCCACAGTTCGGTCTATGATCATTGTGGCGAACAGACGTTCGTAGTAGGGTGCTCCCACCCGCTGGGCGGAGCCTCCCACTGCCCCGACCTTTAGCCGGCCAGCAACCGCCGCAGACCACGAAAGGAATGTCATGGCCACGACCTATACTGCTCGGAACGGCAGCGTCCGGGGAGGGACCGTGGAGCGCGAAAAAGCACTGGAAGTCGCCCTGCTCCAGATCGAGAAACAATTCGGCAAGGGCGCGGTCATGCGCATGGGCATCGACGGCCCCGCCGCCCCCATCGAGGCGATCCCAACCGGCAGTCTCGCCCTCGACCTCGCTCTCGGCATCGGTGGCGTCCCCCGTGGCCGCGTGGTCGAAATCTACGGCCCGGAATCAGCCGGTAAAACCTCCGTGGCGTTGCACATCATCGCCGAGGCGCAACGGCTCGGCGGCATCGCCGCCTTCATCGACGCCGAGCACGCCCTCGACGTCACCTACGCCCGCAACCTCGGCGTCAACACCGACGAGCTGCTGATCTCCCAGCCCGACACCGGCGAGCAGGCCCTTGAGATCGCCGACATGCTGATCCGCTCCGGCGCCATCGACGTCGTCGTGATTGACTCCGTCGCCGCGCTGGTCCCCCGCGCTGAGATCGAGGGCGAAATGGGCGACTCCCACGTCGGCCTCCAGGCCCGCCTCATGAGCCAAGCCCTCCGCAAGCTCGCCGGCACGATCTCCAAGTCGAAGACCACCGCGATCTTCATCAACCAGTTGCGTGAGAAGGTCGGCGTCCTCTTCGGGTCTCCCGAGACGACGTCTGGCGGCCGCGCGCTGAAGTTCTACGCCTCGGTCCGGCTTGACGTGCGCCGAATCGAGTCGCTGAAGGACGGCCCGGACGTGGTCGGGAACCGGACCCGCGTGAAGGTCGTGAAGAACAAAGTCGCGCCGCCGTTCAAGCAGGCGGAGTTCGACATCATGTATGGCCAGGGTATCTCCAAGGAGGGCAGCCTGCTCGACGTCGGCGTGGACGTCGGGCTGATCAAGAAGTCCGGAGCCTGGTTCACCTACGAGGGTGACCAGCTCGGGCAGGGGCGGGAGAACGCCCGCAACTTCCTGCGGGACAACCCTGAGCTGGCGCGAGAGATCGAGGGCAAGATCAAGGCCCAACTGGGGATCGGGATGCCACCGGAGCCGGAGAGCCTGAGCGGAGACGAGAACGTCGCCATGGTGCTGACTGAGGCGCCCGTGCCCGCGGTCCCCAAGCCGAGCTCGGACGGGAAGGGCAAGCGTGGCTCGGCCTCGCGCTGACCGTCGACTGGGTGACATGGTGGCGGAACGGCGGGTAGTCAGGTCCCGGCCAGTGCAGCAGCGGGCCGGGGCAGGCTTGGACGGCGACCAGGCCGCGTCGGGGGACGCGGCCTACGCCGCCGCGTTGCGGCTGCTGACCGTGCGAGCGCGGAGCCAGGCGGAATTGGAGCAGCGGCTCGGCCAGCGCGGCTTCGAGGCCGGAGCGGTGGCGGCGGCGTTGGAGCGGCTGATGGCGGTCGGGCTGGTCGACGACGACGCCTTCGCCGCCGCCTTGGCCGAAAGCCGGGCGGCACGCGGGATGGACGCCGCCGCGGTCGCGCTCGAACTGCGCGAGCGCGGCGTCGATCCGGCGCTCGCGGCCCGCAAAGCCGGCGAGGCGATGCCCGCCGAGGATCGGGTCGAGCGCTGCCGGCAGGTCGCCGAGGCGCGGCTGGCCCAGCTCGGCGGGCTCAGCCCCGCGACGCAATTCCGCCGCCTTGCGGCATATCTGGCCCGACGGGGCTACGCAACCGAGGTTATCCACTCTGTAGTAGGCGATCTGCTCGGATTCGAGTGATTCACCCGTCCTGACGGGATCCAGGGGTTTGACAAGCCTCTGACCTGCTGTTCCTTGACCACGCAGGGTTGCCGGCCTACCCTGGGTTCGCCCGGTCTTGCCGAGCTCAACCTATGATTACGTAAACCTTGCTACGTCGACCCGTCCACCGGACTAGCTGCTTTGGGGGCAGAGGCGTCGCCTCTGGCTCATCGACGATCGTCCTGTCGGACGCGGCCTTCGCGTCGTAATCAAGGGTGTCTCAGTAGCGCCGGGCGGCCGCTCGGCGCGTTTGCCGTTCTATGGCCAATGGATGCGGCCACGGCCGAAGCGGCCTGAAACCGGCTGGATGTCCCGGCCGGATGGAGCGCAAAGGAGGCCGTGGTGGAACCCGGCATTCTCTTTGGGATTTTGGGAGCGGTCGTCGTCGGCGCGGGCGTTGGCTTCGCCGTGGGCACGACCCTGGAGCGCAAGCACGCGGCCAACCTGCTCGGCTCGGCCGAGGATCAGGCCAAAGCAGTTCTTGAGGACGCACGACGGCAGGCGGAGACCTCCAGACGGGAAGCAGCGGTCGAAGCGCGCGACGCCGCCCTCCAGCTCCGCCAGGAGGCGGAGGGCGACGCACTCAAACTCCGCGCCGATGCAGAAGCCGAGGCCAGGAGCCGCTTCACCGAGGTACAGCGCCGCGAGGCACGGCTGCTCGGCCGGGAGGAGGCGCTTGAGGACAAGGCGGGCTTGATCGACCGGCGCGAGGCGAGCCTGCACGAACGTGAGGAATCCGCTGAGGCGCTGCGCCGCGACCTGGAAGCCGCCGCCGAGGAGCAGCGACGCCGGCTGGAGCAGATCGCCGCCATGACCGCCAGCGAGGCCAAGCTCCTGCTGATCAAGCAGATCGAGGAGGAGGCCAAGCGGGACGCCATGGGCCTGGTCCGCGACCTCGAGCAGCAGGCGCGCGAAGAGGCCGACCGGCGCGCCCGCAAGATCGTCACCCTGGCGATCCAGCGGATCGCCTCGGAGCAGACCTCGGAGTCCACCGTGGCGGTCCTGCCGCTGCCCTCCGACGACATGAAGGGCCGGATCATCGGCCGCGAAGGCCGCAACATCCGCGCCTACGAGGCGGTCACCGGCGTCAACCTGATCATCGACGACACCCCCGAGGCCGTGCTGCTGTCCTGCTTCGACCCGGTGCGGCGCGAGGTCGGCCGCCTCACCCTGGAGAAGCTCGTCTCCGACGGCCGCATCCACCCCGCCCGCATCGAGGAGACCTACGAACGCGCCAAGGTCGAGGTTGAAAGCGAGGTCCGCCGCGCTGGCGAGGACGCCTGCCTGGAGGTCAGCATCACCGACCTGCACCCCGAGCTGATCCGGGTGCTCGGCCGCCTCAAGTACCGCACCTCCTACGGCCAGAACGTGCTCCGGCACCTGGTCGAGACCGCCCACCTCGCCGGGATCATGGCCGCCGAGCTGGGCATGGACGTCCAGCTCGCCAAACGCTGCGGGTTCCTGCACGACATCGGCAAGGCGCTCACCCATGAGGTCGAGGGGTCCCACGCCATCATCGGCGCGGAGCTGGCCCGCCGCCTCAAGGAGGCACCCGAGGTCGTCCACGCCATCGAGGCCCACCACGGCGAGGTCGAGCAGCGGACCGTCGAGGCGGTCGTCTGCCAGGCAGCCGACGCCATCTCCGGCGGCCGCCCCGGCGCCCGCCGCGAGACCCTGGAGTCCTACGTCAAGCGCCTCGGCCGCCTGGAGGAGATCTCGGCCAGCTACCCCGGCGTCGACAAGGTCTTCGCCATGCAGGCCGGCCGCGAGGTCCGCATCATGGTCCGCCCCGAGGACTGCGACGACGTCGCCGCCCAGGTCCTCGCCCGCGACGTCGCCAAGCGCATCGAGCAGGAACTCCAGTACCCAGGCCAGATCAAGATCACCGTGGTGCGCGAAAGCCGCAGCATCGAGTACGCGAAGTAACCACACAGGCAGCGGAGGCGGGGAGGCCTGGCGGTCGCGTGGGCGCGGCGTGGGCGCGGTAGCATGGCCGCCTGATGAGCCTGGAATTGGGAGAACTGGGACCGGAGCGCCAGCGGTATCTGGTGCGCACCTTCGGGTGCCAGATGAACGAGCACGACTCGGAGCGGATCGCCGGGCTGCTCGAAGCCGAGGGCATGCGTCCGGCCAGCGGGCTCGACGACGCCGACCTGGTCGTGCTCAACACCTGCGCGGTGCGGGAGAACGCCGACAACAAGCTCTACGGCACCCTCGGCCACCTCGCCACCGCCAAGGCCAGCCGCGGGCTGATGATCGCGGTGGGCGGCTGCCTCGCCCAGAAGGACCAGGGCACGGTCCTGCGCAAGGCCCCCTGGGTCGACGTGGTCTTCGGCACCCACAACATCGGCAGCCTGCCGGTGCTGCTGCGCCGCGCCCGGGAGCAGGGCCGCGCCCAGGCCGAGTTCTTCGACGAGATGCAGCGCTTCCCCTCGGCGCTGCCGGTGCGGCGCGACAGCGACTGGTCGGCGTGGGTCGCGATCAGCGTCGGCTGCAACAACACCTGCACCTTCTGCATCGTGCCGGCCCTGCGCGGCAAGGAACGCAGCCGCCGCGTCGGCGACGTGGTCGCCGAGGTCCAGGCGCTCGCCCGTGCCGGGGTGGTCGAGGTGACCCTGCTCGGCCAGAACGTCAACTCCTACGGCACCGACCTGCCCGGCCACCGGCAGCTGTTCGGCGACCTGCTGCGCGCCCTCGACCAGGTCGAGGGGTTGGAGCGGCTGCGTTTCACCAGCCCGAACCCCAAGGACTTCCGCGACGACGTGGTCGACGCCATGGCCGCCTGCCGGCCACTCTGCGCGCACGTCCACTTCCCGCTCCAGTCCGGCTCCGACCGGGTCCTGCGGCTGATGCGGCGCGGCTACCGGCGCCGCCGCTACCTGGAGATCCTCGCCAAGCTCCGTGCGGCGATCCCGGGCGTGGCGTTCTCGACCGACATCATCGTCGGGTTCCCCGGCGAGACCGAGGACGACTTCGCTCAGACCTTGGAGGTCGTCGAGGCGGCCCGCTTCGACTCCGCCTTCACCTTCCAGTACTCGCCCCGGCCCGGCACCGAGGCCGCCACTATGCCCGGCCCGGTCCCGCCCGAGGTGGTCCGGGAGCGCTTCGGCCGCCTGCTCGCCCTCCAGGAGGGCATCAGCCTGGAACGCAACCGCGCCCTGGTCGGCACTGAGGTCGAGCTGCTGGTCGAGCGGGCCAGCTCCAAGACCGACCCGACCCGGATGTCCGGCCGGACCCGCGGCAACAAGCTCTGCCACTTCCCAGCCCCGGCCTCCACCCCCAGCGGAGAAACGGTCGCGCCCGGCGACTTCGTCACCGTCCGGGTCGAGCAGGCCGCCCCGCACCACCTGCTCGCCGGGCCGGTGCTCGCCCACCGACCACGGCGCGTCCCCGTCACGACCACGGAGGAGGCGGCGGCCTGCGGGATCGCCCCGCCATCCCGGCCGCTCCCCGCTGGTGCGGTGCCGCTGCCGCTGCTCACCTCCACCGCCACTTCCGCTTCCGCGACGGCGCCGCACTGAGCGGCGGCGCCGCCGTGACCGTGACCATGCCCCTGCCCGGCCCGGTGCTGGCACTGGTCGGCCCGACCGCCTCCGGCAAGACCGCACTCGCCCTGGCGCTCGCCGCGCGCCTTGACGCCGAGGTCGAGGTGGTCAGCGCCGACGCGATGCTGGTCTACCGCGAGATGGACATCGGCACCGCCAAACCGACCCCGGCGGAGCGTGCCCTGGTCCCGCATCACCTGGTCGACCTGGTCGATCCGGGCGAGGAGTTCTCGGTGGCCCGCTTCCAGCCGCTGGCCCGGGCGGCGATCGCGGAGGTGCTCGGCCGCGGCCGGGTGCCGCTGCTGGTGGGCGGATCCGGCCTGTACTTCCACGCGGTCGTCGACGATTTTGTCTTCCCGCCGACCGACCCGGCGGTGCGCGCCCGCATGGAGGTCGAGGCGGCAACGGTCGGCCTGCCCGCCCTCTACCAACGGCTCCAGGCCCAGGACCCGGCGGCGGCGGCACGCATCCAGCCGGCCAACCTGCGCCGCACCGTGCGGGCGCTGGAGGTGATCGAGCTGACCGGGCAGCCGTTCTCCTCCTTCCGGATCCCGGGGGCGATCGACGAGCCGGCGTCGCGGTACCGGCTGACCGTCCTCGGCCTGGACCCCGGTGTGGACTGCCTGCGGGAGCGGGTGGCCGCGCGGGTCGAGGCGATGGTCGCCGCTGGCCTGGTCGAGGAGGTGCGGCGGCTCGCCCGCCAGCCGCTGTCGCGCACCGCCCGCCAGGCCCTCGGCTACAAGGAACTGCTCGACGCGATGGAGGCGGCGGCAGCGGAGGGGGAGCCGCTGGAGGGCGCGGCGCTGGCGGCGGCGCTGGCGGCGGTGGTCGCCCGCACCCGCGCCTATGCCCGCCGCCAGCTGGCCTGGTTCCGGCGGGACCGCCGGATCGAGTGGAGTACCCTTCCCCCCGGGCCGGAGCTTGCGGCCTGGGCGCTGGAACAGTACGAAACGGAGCTCTGAACGGGAGGGTGAGCGCACCGGTGCGGCGCATGACGACACCCATGACGACAACGGAGCGTGCATGACCTTGGAGTTCGTCAAGGCGCACGGAACCGGCAACGACTTCGTGGTGATCGAGGACCTGGACGACCGCTACGGCACGGCCCTCACCTCTGAGTTCGTCCAGCTGGTCTGCGACCGGCACCTCGGGATCGGTGCCGACGGGCTCATCCGGATCGCGCCAGGAACGGCAACCGCTCCAGGAACGGCAACCGGGACGGCAACCGGGACGGGACCCGCGGCGTCCTACTTCATGGACTACCGCAACGCCGACGGTTCGGTCGCGGAGATGTGCGGCAACGGCGCCCGGGTGGTCGGCAAGTACCTCGGCGACCGCGGCTACGTGACCGGCGCCTTCGCGCTGGCGACCCGCGCCGGCGTCAAGCAGCTGGAGCTGCACGTCGACGGCCGCGGCTGCGTCGACCAGGTCACCGTCGACATGGGCGCCCCCGGCCCCGCCCGCGAGCAGCCGCTCGCCCTCGACGGGCTGCTCGGGCCCGGCTGGGACGGGACCGGGACTGCCGCGACCCTGGTGTCGCTCGGCAACCCCCACGCGGTGGTGTTCGTCGACGGCCTGGTCGCCGGCCTCGACCAGCTCCCCGTCGAGACCGTCGGGCCACGCATCGAGCACGACCGGGCGGTCTTCCCCGCCGGCGGCAACGTCGAGTTCGTCCAGGTCCTCGACGCGGGGGCCGTGCGGGTCCGCACCTGGGAGCGCGGCGTCGGCGAGACGCTCGCCTGCGGCACCGGCGCCTGCGCCGTGGCGGTCGCCGGGCAGTTGCGCGGCGTGACCGGCGAGCGCCTCACTGTCCGCCTGCGCGGCGGCGACCTGCGGCTCGACTGGGCGCCCGGCCGCACCGTCCGCATGACCGGCCCCGCCCGCGAGGTCGCCCACGGCACTCTGGGCGCCGACCTGCTGGCCCGTCTCGGAGAGGGAAGCTTGCCAGCATGAGGATCTCCCCGAAGCTCACGCAGCTTGGCAGCTACCCGTTCGTGCAGCTCGACCAGGCCAAGGACCGGATGCGCGCCCGCGGCGTCCCGCTGATCGACTTCGGCGTCGGCGACCCCCGCGAGGAGACGCCCGCGTTCATCCGCCGGGCACTCGCCGGCGCGATCACCCCCCGTTCCAGTTACCCGCGCGCCATCGGCCTGCCGGAGCTGCGGGAGGCGATCGCCGCCTGGGTCGCCGGACGCTTCGGCGTGCCGCTGGACCCGGCCACCGAGATCATCCCGACGCTGGGCAGCAAGGAGGTCATCTTCAGCCTCGCCCAGGTGGTCATCGACCCCGGCGGCGGCAAAGACCTCGTGCTCACCACCACGCCCGCCTACGACGTCCCCCGCCGGGGCGCGCTCATGGCCGGCGCCGAGGTGGCGGAGCTGCCGCTCCAGGAACGCAACGGCTTCCTGCCAGACCTCGACGCGGTCACCGACGCGACCTGGCAGCGCGCCGCGCTGGTGTGGGTGAACTATCCGAACAACCCGACTGCCGCGGTCGCCCCGCTGGGGTTCTACCAGCGCCTCGCCGAGCTGGCCCGCCGCCACGACTACCTGCTCGCCTCCGACGAGGCCTACAGCGAGCTGTGGTACGACCAGCCGCCGGCTTCGGCGCTGCAGGTCGCCGACCGAAGCAACGTCGTCGCGGTCAACACCCTCTCCAAACGCTCCTGCATGACCGGGTACCGCTCCGGCTTCGTCGCCGGCGACCCCCGGCTGGTGCGCGCGCTGGCAACCTACCGTCCCTCGACCGGAGTGACGCCGCAGGAGTTCGTCCAGCGCGCCTCGATCGCCGCCTGGGGCGACGAGGCGCACGTCGAGACGCTCCGCCACCGCTACGCCGCCAAACGTCGGGTGCTGCTCGACGTGCTCGACGCCCAGGGCCTGCGCACCGTCGGCTCCGCCGCCACCTTCTACCTCTGGGTCGCGGCCCCAGACGGGGAGACCTCGCTCGGGTTCGCGCAGCGCCTGCTGGAGGACGGCGGGATCATCGTGACGCCCGGGTCGTTCCTGGGCGCGGCCGGCGAGGGGTACGTACGCGTCGCGCTCGTCCCGACGCTGGAGGAGTGCGAGCGCGCCGCGACGCTGCTCGCCAAGCTGCTGTAGAACGCTGCTGGCAGACGAACGCCAACAATTCACCCACGAGGAGCCAACCACCGATGCTGACCCAGGACCGTGACGCCAGGGACGATGCCGAGCTGTCCCAACTGGAGGGGCAGGTCACGGCGATGTTCAGCGGCGGCGCACCGCTCGACGCCGTGGCGGTCGAGCGGACCGTCGCCCTGCTCGACGCGGGTGTCGTCCGCGTCGCGGAGCCGGGCGAGGACGGCACCTGGGTGACCCGTGAGTGGCTCAAGCAGGCGATCCTGCTGTACTTCCGTGCCCGGCGGATGGAGCGGATGGAGGTCGGCCCCTTCGAGTACTACGACAAGATCCCGCTCAAGCGCGGGTTCGAGCAGCTCGGCGTGCGGGTGGTGCCGCCCGCGACCGCCCGCTACGGCAGCTACCTGTCACGCGGCGTGGTGCTGATGCCGAGCTATGTGAACATCGGCGCCTGGGTCGGCCCCGGCACCATGGTCGACACCTGGGCGACGGTCGGCTCCTGCGCCCAGATCGGCGCGGGAGTCCACCTGGCCGGCGGGGTCGGCATCGGCGGGGTGCTCGAACCGGTCCAGGCACGCCCGGTGATCGTCGAGGACGGCGCCTTCATCGGCTCGCGCTGCATCATCGTGGAGGGCGTCCGGGTGGGCGAGCAGGCGGTCCTCGGCGCCAATGTGGTGGTCACCGCCTCGACCCCGGTGATCGACGTCACCGTCCCCGAGCCGGTGGTCCACAAGGGCGAGATCCCGCCCCGCGCCGTGGTCGTCCCCGGCACCCGGCCAAGGCGCTTCCCGGCTGGCGAGTACCACCTGGCCACCGGCCTGATCATCGGCTGGCGCGACGCCTCGGCCGACCAGAGGGTCTCCCTGAACCAGGTCCTGCGGGAGTTCGACATCGCAGGTTGAGGGCCATGGCCGCGAGGACCCGCCTCGCCGGGGCGCCCGCCCTGGGCCATGGTTCTGTGGAATATCCGGGCGACCACGCTCGGTTGAGCCTGTACGGTATGACGATCATGACGGACAACACCCAGAACCAGCCGGCACCCAACCAGCAGACCCCCACGACTCCCCGCCGTGACGACAGCGACATCCACCTCGTCGAGCTGCGCAAGCTCCGCCTCGAGCGGGTGATCCTGGTCGGCGTCGCCATCGGCGGCGGCACCACCCACAGCGCCGAGCGCTCCCTGGAGGAGCTCCGCCGCCTCGCCGAGACGGCCGGCGCCGAAGTCCTCGACGGGATGCTGCAACGCCGCGCTCGCCCCGACGCTGGCACCTTCGTCGGCAAGGGCAAGACGCGGGAGCTGACCGAGCGGGTCCGCCAGCTGGGCGCGGACACCGTGATCATGGATGACGAGCTGTCGCCCAGCCAGCTCCGCAAACTGGAGGAGCTGGTCGACGCCAAGGTGATCGACCGGACCGCGCTGATCCTCGACATCTTCGCCCAGCACGCCACCAGCCGTGAGGGCAAGGCCCAGGTCGAGCTGGCCCAGCTCAACTACCTGCTGCCCCGGCTGCGCGGCTGGGGCGAGAGCCTGTCACGCCACGGCGGCGGCATCGGCCCGATGCGCGGCCCCGGCGAGACCAAGATCGAGATCGACCGGCGCCGCATCCGCCGGCGCCTCACCAGACTGCGCCGCGACTTGGTCCAGATGGGCCGCACCCGCGACATCAAGCGGCAGGGCCGCGAGCGCGCCGGCGTCCCGGCGGTCGCCCTGGCCGGCTACACCAACGCGGGCAAGTCGACCCTGCTCAACCGGCTCTCCGGCGCGGGGGTGCTGGTCGAGGACAGGCTCTTCTCGACCCTCGACCCGACCACCAGGCGGCTGGACCTGCCCGACGGGCGCTCGGCGACGCTGACCGACACGGTCGGGTTCATCGCCAAGCTGCCGCACGACCTGGTGGAGGCGTTCAAGTCCACCCTGGAGGAGGTCGGGCGCGCCGACCTGCTCGTCCACCTGGTCGACGCCGCCCAGCCCGACCCGGGCCAGCAGATCGAGGCCGTGCGGGCGGTGCTCGCCGAGGTCGGCGCCGCCGAGGTGCCGGAGCTCCTGGTGCTGAACAAGGCCGACCTGGCCGACGATCTGACCCGGGCCCGGCTGGCCCGCCAGTTCCCCGACACGCCGCTGGTCTCGGCCACCACCGGTGAGGGCGTGGAGCGCCTGCTCGCCGAGGTCGCGGCCCGCCTGCCGCACCCGGTGGTGTGCCTCACCGCGCTGCTCCCCTACAGCCGTGGCGACCTGCTCGACCGCGTCTACCGGGAGGGCGAGGTCCTCGAAGCCGAGCACGTCGAGGAGGGCACCCGCCTCACGCTGCGGGCACCGGCCGCGCTCGCCCATGCCCTGGAGCCCTACGGGACCGTGGTCCCCACCACGACCACCTCGACCACCTCGACGGTGAGCGGCTGAGGTTCCCCTCCAGCTGGATCGGATCTGGCTGCCCGTGAATCCTGCCGGTTTGGCAGGCCGGCTCATTGGGATAGGCAAGGAATCCACAGCCACCATGGATCCACACCCACGGTTTGGAGGTAGCCGATGGCTACGGGCGAAGAGGTTCCCGGCGGGGTCGTCAAGGTGATCGAGCTGGTCGGCAGCTCACCGAGGTCGTTCAGCGACGCCGTCCGCAACGCGGTCCAGACCGCCGCGCAGACGATCCGCAACATCCGCGGGGTCGAGGTGATCTCCAGCAGCGCCGACGTGGACGGCACCGGGCTGATCACCAACTACAAGGTCGACTGCAAGATCGCGTTTCTCATCGAGGCCACCGCGACGGCGTCGACCGGCACCCTCGCCGACACCGGCGAGGCGGTCACCACCACGGCGACGGTGTCGCCGCCGGCGTAACGCCGCGCCGCTCCGGGCCCACGGACCGGACGCGGGCGGCGCGGGCGTCAGAGGCGGCGGAGCACCGCCACGACCCGGCCGAGGATGCTGGCCCGGTCGCCATCGATTGGCTGGAACGCCGGGTTGGCCGGCAGGAGCTGCACGTGCCCGTCCCGTCGTGACAGTCGCTTGACGGTCGCCTCTTCCTCGAGATTCGGGACGATGGCGGCTACGATGTCGCCGTTGTCGGCGTTGGGCTGACGGCGGACGACCACGTAGTCGTCGCTGAAGATGCCCGCCTCGATCATCGACTCGCCACGGACCCGCAGGACGAACAGCTCGCCCTGGCCCACCAGCTCGCGTGGCAGCGGGAGCATGCCCTCAACCCGCTCGTCGGGTAGGACGCCGGTACCGGCGGCGATCGGGCCGCTCAGCAGCGGGGCGTAGGTGGGCAGCGGGCGGGGGGCGGCGGCGACCGGGTCCTCGAGGTAGACCTCGATCGCGCGTGGCTTGGTGGGGTCGCGGCGGATGTAGCCCTTCTTTTCCAGGGCTAAGAGCTGGGAGTGGACGCTGGAGGTGGAGGTGAGGCCGACCTTCTCGCAGATCTCGCGGATCGAGGGGGGATAGCCGCGGTCGTTGACGGCTTCGCGGATCACCTCCAGGATGCGCCGCTGTTTGGTGGTGAGCTCCTCCGCCATCGACCTACCCCCTGATGCCCAGTTGCTGGATGGATTGTGGCGGGTGACCGCCGCCTGCTGCTCAGTGAACGACTCTAGCAGCGCCGATGGCGGAAATCAAACATCTGTTCGGCGATCCTTTGTTCGACCCCGCTCGCGGGTCGGGTCGCTCCGGGATCGCCGGATGAAGTTGACACGAACGGATGTTCGAGGGAAGATGCGATCCGTCGAACGTACGTTCAGAACTCCGCATCCGATCCGTCACGTCAAGGGGGGCCCGGCCGTTGCGCATCCGACTGCTGATCACCGTGCTGCTCGCCGTCATGCTGCTGCTGCTCGTCCCCGGCCTGGCCAGGGCCAGGGGCAACGGCTCCGCCCACCCGCCCGCCGCCAGCGGGACTCCCTACACCGTCGCCCCCGGGGACACCCTCTGGTCGATCGCCAACCAGATCGCCCCGGGACGCGACCCCCGGCCCGTGATCGACCGCCTGCAGGCCGCCAATCACCTGTACGGCTCGCTGCAGGCTGGCCAGACGCTCACCATCCCGGCATCCAGCCGGTGACCATGGCCGGCCCGCGACCAGAGGATGGCTGGTCGCGGGCCGGCCGCCAGACGCCACACGGGGCGGTGCGGGGGTCTCAGGAACGGCCCGGCGCCGCCGCCGGATGTGGCTTTGGCGGGGTGGACTTGCGCAGCGACGCCAGGCTGTCGAGCTCCCGCTCGAAGTCGGCCGGGTCCTGGAAGTCCTTGTAGACACTGGCATAGCGCATGTAGGCAACCGGGTCCAGTTCCTGCAGGGCATTCAGGACCTCGATGCCGATCTCCTGGCTCTCCACCTCGCGCTGGCGGCGAGCCCGGAGCGTCTCCTCGATGTCGCTGGCGATACCGATGATCTCCTGCCTGGAGATCGGCCGGTTCTTACAGGCCTTCTCCAGACCGGCGACGAGCTTGCCCGGGTCGAACGGCTCCCTGATCCCCGGGCGCCGTTTGAGCACCAGCAGGGGAACCTCTTCGACGCGTTCGAAGGTGTTGAAGCGCCGGCCGCAGGTCGTACACTCCCGCCGACGCCGGATGGCGGTCCCGTCATCGGACGGGCGCGAGTCGATGACTCGGCTGTCAGTAGCGCCACAGATGGGGCAACGCACGGCTTTCCCTCCCTGGGCCGAAGTGAATCGGCCACCACAAGATATAGTGGTAGAATCGGCTTCAAGATGCAAGATGTTGTGCTCAGGGTCTTGACCTGAACCCCACAGCGGGTGCTTAATCACAGAGCTGTAGTTCGCAGGCTTGAGTACAAACCAACAGCCCCTCCCGCCCAGGTGGGCCCTGCCCAGCCTTCCCCCGCGGGAGCGTGAAAACCGTTCGCCGGCCCGACGCGGGGCCGCAAGGAGGTTGATTCGTGGCCAAGACGCGGGATGCGCTGTCCGTCCAACAGGGCCCGACCCGCAAGGGTCTCCAGGTCCGCCGCCTGTTCACCACCAAGGACCGCCACCCCTACGACGAGCTGTCCTGGGAGTGGCGCGACGCCGTCATCACCAACTGGCGCGACGGCACCACCGCCTTCGAGCAGCGCGG
>WNGD01002334.1_pt1 | contig 20500 bp, 19 predicted proteins | sample 5400671 | NCBI WGS metagenome assembly WNGD01 (sample SAMN13153369, study PRJNA577476) | soil metagenome | isolation source: 40 cm soil or saprolite under grassland replicate 2 | place: USA:California | collected 2016-06-15 | reverse complement strand
TGTCCGGCACCTTCGGTCTTCCGTCCTCGAAACGGTCGTAGGGATTCTTCGCGGTGTATTTGACCATCTGCTCCCGAGTAAAGGTAAATACCTGGGCCCTGGAAGGAGCAACCATGGCCAGAACGAGTACCGCTCCCATCGTCTTTATGGTTTTCATAATCCAGATCCTACCACGACTTTTTTCGCTCACCGCCAAACTCGACTGCAGTGGGCTGTGGCCAGTGGGCAGTGGCCAGCGGGCGCCAAGAGTCCTGCCTACTGACCACTGACCACTGCCCACTGACCACTGGCCACTGCATTTCTGCTTCGATCTGCGCGATTCCGTAATAGAATCGGCAGGACATTTTTCAAAAAGGGAGCGACTATGGATCGACGCGACGTTTTGCGCTGGCTATCGATCGGTGCTGCTACCGGAGGCTCCGGCTCATTCTCTCAAGAAAGCCCGCTTGCTTTCGCATGGGCGCCCGGAGGCTCCGGCTCATTCTCTCAAGAAAGCCCGCTTGCTTTCGCATGGGCGCAGGAGAAGCCGGTTGCGACGAAAGGCCTCCCGCTCCTGAAGATCGCCGATATCAAGACAATCCTCACGGCGCCTAACGGGATCCGCCTCGTGGTTGTCAAAGTAGTCACCAACGAACCGGGACTGTATGGGCTGGGCTGCGCCACATTTACTCAGAGAGCTTACGCGGTCCAGACTGCGGTGGAGCAGTATCTCAAGCCGTTCTTGATAGGAAGGAATCCCGACGAAATCGAAGATATCTGGCAGTCCTCGTACGTCAGTTCCTACTGGCGTAACGGCCCGGTGCTGTTCAATGCGATGAGCGGCATCGACATGGCTTTATGGGACATCAAGGGAAAACGGGCCAACATGCCGGTCTATCAGTTACTGGGAGGAAAGTGCCGCTTTGCGGCGGACCTGTATTTCCATGCGAGCGGGCGCGACTTCCAGGAGGTGGAAGAGAATGCCCGCAAAGCGATGGAAGGCGGATATCGACACGTGCGCGTTCAGGCAGCGGTCCCGGGACTGGCTTCGTACGGCGCGCGGGGCGTAACGGGGGCTCCGGGAGCGGGAGGGGCGCCGGATGCCGACGTGGCCGGCCCGGCTAATCCCCGGTCCATCTGGGAATCCGCTCCCTATGTTCGCATGCTGCCGAAGTTGTTCGAATACCTGCGCGTGAAGCTGGGAGACGAGGTGGAGCTGCTGCACGACGTTCACGAACGCGTGACCCTTAACCAGGCGGTCAATCTATGTAAAGAACTGGAAAAATACCGCCTCTTTTTCCTGGAGGATCCCTTGCCTCCGGAAGAAAACGACCACTTTCGCATTCTGCGGCAGCAGACCAGCATCCCGCTGGCGATGGGGGAGCTTTTCAACACGCAGCATGAGTATGTGCCCCTGATCGCAAACCGCCTGATCGACTTTATCCGGATTCACATCTCTCAGGTCGGCGGCCTGTCGATGGCGCGAAAGGTGGCGGCGCTCTGCGAATTTTTCGGCGTCAAAACGGCGTGGCATGGTCCGGGAGACGTCTCCCCCGTGGGACACGCAGCCGGACTCGCTCTCGAGCTGGCGAGCTACAACTTCGGCATCCACGAGGGGTATGTTTTCCCGCCCGAGACGCGCGAAGTCTTTCAGGGATGCCCCGAGGTCCGGAATGGTTATATGTACGCCACGGAAGCCCCCGGGTTCGGCATTGACGTCGATGAGAAGCTGGCGGCGAAGTTCCCGTTTCCCCCCGGCCGGACTTTCGATCATAGCTGGGGAACGACACGGCGTCGCGACGGCACAGTGATCCGCCCCTGATTTGAGTACTTAATGACAAGTGACAAGAGGAACCAAGAATCCAGAATCCAGAATCCAGAAGAGTAACGTTCCGAATTCGCGGGCCGTTCTCGGAATGCAAATTCTGGATTCTGGATTCTGAATTCTGGATTCCTGTTTCACTTCGGGCGAGGAGTTAACACATTGGGTTCGTGGTACCAGAATTACGATCCGCTGGGCTACTGGCCCCTCTCGACCCTGGTCTCCGCATTGCCCGTGCTGACGCTCTTCTTCGTCCTGCTTGTGTTGAAGAAGCGCGTTTGGGTTGCGGCTCTGAGCGGGATGATCGTGGCGGTCCTTCTGGCGCTTGTCGTCTTTCGGATGCCGGCGTTGATGATCCTGAGCTCTTCGTTGCTTGGGTTCGTCTTCGGCCTCCTGCGGATCGCGTGGATCATTGTCGCATCGATTTTCCTATACAACGTGGCTGTGGAAACGGGACAGTTTCAGGTGATGAAGGAATCCATCGCGGGCCTTTCTTCGGACAAGCGCCTGCAGCTGGTTCTGATCGCATTTTGCTTTGGCGCGTTTCTGGAAGGAACCGGCGGCGGCGGCGCTCCCGTGGCTATTGCCGGTTCCTTTTTGATCGGGCTTGGATTCCCGCCGTTCCAGGCCGCAACCCTCTGCCTGCTGGCGAACACCGCTCCGGTGGCGTGGGGAGGCGTGGGGAACCCGATCCGCGTGCTCGCAGGCGTCACCGGACTGCCGGAGCATTCCCTGAACATGATGGCAGGAAGGATCCTGCCGCCTCTATCCGCTATTCTGCCTCTGTGGCTGACGCGCAGCATGGTGGGCTGGCGTGAGACGCGCGACGTCTGGCCGGCGCTTGCTGTGAGCGGCCTCTCGTTCGCGGGCATGCAGTTCTACTGGTCGAACTTCCAGGAGACCGGACTGGTCGATATCGTAGCGGCGATCTTCTCTCTTCTCGTAATGGTCGCTTTCCTCAAGGTGTGGAGGCCCGCGAGGGTGATTGAGAACGAGGGCGGCATGGGAACCGGCAGGATCGGGCAGTCGGCTGTGGCTATCGAGCTGCGCCGGCATTCCACTGTGGCAGTTATGAAAGGTTGGTCCCCTTTCATCTTGAGCTCCCTTTTCATCTTTCTTGCGGGGCTGCCGGACGCCAACAAGGCCCTGAGCTACTCGATCCTGAAGCAGCCTATGCCCAGTCTGCATAATCTGGTGCTGCGGGTGCCGCCTGTGGTTCCACAGCCTGCGCGGGAAGCTGCGATCGCGGACCTGAACTTTGTAGCCCTTCCCGGCACAGCGATTTCCTTCGGGACCGTCCTTTCTGCCCTGCTGCTCGGTCTGCCTCTGAACAGGACGCTCAGGATTTTTGGCCAGACCGTGGCCCGGCTGGTTCCCTCGCTGCTGGCCATCAGCTTCATGGTTGGCCTTGCTTTCGTCACGCGCTATTCGGGCATGGACACGGTGCTGGGCCTCAGCCTTACGCGGACCGGGCCCGCCTTTCCGTTCTTCGGCACGCTTCTGGGATGGCTGGGCGTTGCGCTGACCGGCACCGATGCGGGATCGAACGCGCTTTTCGGGAACCTGCAGAAGGTGACTGCCGAACAGCTCGGCTACAGCGCCGTTCTGATGGCCGCTGCGAACTCCTGCGGCGGCGTCATGGGGAAAATGATCGACGCCCAATCCATCGTCGTTTCGAGCACTGCCACGCAACAGGTCGGAAAGGAGGCGTCAATTTTCAAGGCGGTGTTCGTGCACAGCATCGTCCTGGCCTCGCTGGTGGGTTTGATTGTCATGCTTTACGCTTTCGTCTTTCCCGGAGCCATCCCTTTCTGATTCTTTGCGTCTTCGCGTCTTCGTGGTGGATCCCGCGCGCAGGATCCACCACGAAGACGCGAAGCTCGAAGAATCGCTAAGATTTTGTTAACAATTCGGCTGCAGTGGCTTACACTTGCGAAATTAATCGACAAAGGGAGGACGAGCCATGAAAATCAAGTTTTCGGACCTCGATCGACGGAGTTTCATAGGCACGCTGGCTGCTGCCGGCGCGACCTTTGTCACCTCGCGCAGGGCGGTCTTCTCCCAGAGACAAGGGGAACCGGCGGTGACGGAAAAAGCTCCGGATGGTCCCGTGCTGAAAGCGGGGCTGGTAGGCTGCGGGGGGCGTGGCCGTGGGGCCGCGGGCAATTTCCTGGAAGCCGGTCCAAATCTAGAGGTCACCGCGCTGGCGGATGTCTTTCAGGACCGCGTCGACGAGGCGAGGGCTGTCCTAAACGGGAAACACAAACAGGAGATTCCCGCGTCGAATTGCTTTGTCGGTTTCGATGCTTACAAGAAACTCCTCGATTCCGGCGTGGACATCATGTTGAATGCGACCCCGCCGCACTTCCGCGCCGAGCACTTTGCAGCCGCCGTCGCCGCGAAGAAACATTGCTTTCTGGAAAAGCCCGTCGCAGTCGATCCGGTCGGGTCGCGCTCGGTAATGGAGACTGCCAGGAAGGCCAAGGCGCAGGGACTCTCTGTGATGACGGGGACCCAGATGCGGCATGACAAGGCTCGCATCGAGACGCGCAAGCGCATCCTCGACGGAGCCATCGGCGAGGTTTTGGCGGTGCGCGCTTTCCGCAATCAAGGGGCGCTCTGGTTCCGGGAGCGGGAGCCCGGCTGGTCCGACATGGAGTATATGATTCGCGACTGGGTGAACTGGATCTGGCTCTCCGGCGATCACATCGTGGAACAGCACATCCACCATCTCGACCAGGTCAACTGGTTCATGGGGACCTATCCGGTCAAAGCGGTCGGCATGGGCGGCCGCGCCCGGCGCGTGACCGGAGATCAGTACGATTTCTTCAGCGTCGATTATCAGTTTGAAAATGGCGTGCACATGCACAGCACGATACGCCAGATCAACGGCTGCGCGAATATTCACGAGGAAATCCTCGTGGGCACCAAAGGATCCTGCAAGCTGGAAGGGACGATTTTTGACCGGGCGGGCAAAGTGGTCTGGAATTACGAGGGCGCGCGAAACAATCCCATTGTCCAGGAGCACGTGGATCTGGTCACAGCCATTCGCACAAACAAGCCGGTCAACACGGCTGAAGAGACCGCGATTTCCACTTTGGTCGCGATCATGGGGCGAGACTCGGCCTATTCCGGCAAGGAAGTGACCTGGGGCGACCTGATGCAGTCCGCCGTCAGGCTCGGTCCCACGGAATATGCAATGGGTCCGGTCGACATCAAAGCCGTGATTCCGGTGCCGGGCGAGGGCGGCATCCCCGCGTACCGTTCACTGACCACCGGCAACTAGCCGATTGACGATTGAAGTCAACTACCGCGCTCGCCTTTTCATTCGTCAATCGTCAATCCGAATGACGGGTTCGAGCCGTTCCAGTCTGGGATCGCCTTCATAATAGACGCGTTCCAGAAACAGCCCGGAAGCGGGAGCCGCCAGGCGAGCGGGTTGGTCGGACGTGGTGTCAAAGAAGCGCGCGATCTCCTCGATGGGGAGCCTCCCCTTGCCTGCTTCCGTCAGGACTCCAACGATCCGGCGGACCATTTTCCAGAGAAAGTGCGACCCTTCGATCCGGATCAAGACTAAGCCGCCCGCCTCCTTCAGGACGATTCGTTCGATAAGCACCTTCGTGGATTTTTCATCTGGCGCATCCGCGGCAAACGATCGATAGTCTTTCATGCCGGCGAATAGCGTTGCGGCTCTGCGCATGCGCTCGAGGTCGAGGTCTTCCTTGATCCACCAGACCAGTCTCTTGCCGAAAGCCGTTCTTCTTCGAGAGATCTGATACAAATAGCTGCGGGAGACGGCGTGGTGGCGCGCATGAAACCTCGGGTTGGCTCTTTCAATCTTCAGAATATGAATATCCGAAGGGAGCTGCTCGTTGACTCGCCTTCTCAAGACTTCGGACTCCGGGGAAGTCGTCAGCTCCAGGTGCGCCACTTGCCGCAATGCGTGCACGCCGGCGTCGGTCCGGCCGGCGCCGTGAAATTCGAAGCCGGCGAGGCCTGTGACTTTGCGGATTGCCTCGCAGATCTCTCCCTGCACGGTGCGCGCGTTCTTTTGGATCTGCCATCCGCTATAGCGCGTCCCTTGATACTCCAGATAGAGTTTCAATCGCGTCATTTCTGATCAAGACTTCAGACCTCAGACATCAGACCTCCGACTTCAGACCCGAAACTCTGACACAAGCCCGAAGTGCTCTGATGCGAGTCTGGAGGTCTGAGGTCTGAAATGTCATTCCATGTCTGGGTCTTTAGAGTGAATCAGCGTTTTGACAGCCAGGCCGGCAAAGAAGATCCAGAGCGCGATTCGCAGGGCCCCCTCGAGTATGAAGGTGCCGACCAGGGCCAGAATCAAGTAGCCAGCCAGAGCCGCCGCCAACCGGAGCTTCATGGTGCGCGAGATTCTAATCCCGCTATCCGGCGGGACGCCACGACAAAACAGAGACCTCCGACCTCAGGGATCAGACCTCAGGAGTCAGACCTGAGACCTGATCTCAAAAATCTGAGGTCTGAAGTCGAAGTCTGAGGTCTGAGGACTTTTTACAGTTCACCCCTCAGTCGGTTTCCGCTCGGCCAGGAGGTCGATCAGTTCATCGAGATCTGCCTCGGGATACGCTTCGAGCGCTCTTGCACAGAAGCCCGTCATGTTCGCCACCGCGAAGCTGATGCCTCTGAGGTTGCGCTCCGCTGGAACGCCGGGGATGGGACGCGGGTATCCCGACGCGCGGAAAACGACTCTCTCATCCTGCTCGACGTGGTATTCGTGGCGAGACAAAGACCAATCGAGACGAACAGGCAGGACGCCTGGCAGGCTGCCGGGCAGCCAGCGCACGCCTGAGTCCTCGCAGGCGGCAACAAGAATGGCCTTTCGCTCCCGGGCGCGTTCGACAGCCTCCAGCAACACTGCCTCATGTTTGGCTCTGGACGTCCCCAGACTGAGGTTGATCAGCCGGGCTCCCGCCTCCGCCGCCCAATCGATCGCGCGGATCAGAGCCTCTATGGGGACGGCAAGAGAGTCCGAAAAGATTTTGACTGCATACAGGCCGGCTGCGGGCGCTTTCTCGCGGATGGCCGCTGCAACTGCCGTCCCGTGTCCGAGCCGATCCACATAGTCATCCGAAAGAGCTCCATCGGCACGGATGAAGATCCCGCCGGCGACCCCGGCGACGTGAGGATGTTCCGCATGCACGCCGCTGTCAACGATGGCAATGTGGACCGCTTTGCCCGTTCTGTTCGGACAGAAGTCAAAGGCGTGCTTCATCGGTTTTCACCACTGATGATGAACTCCTTGATGCTCTATGGGACAGAGACGCGGAGTACGCTGAGAGTGTCTTCGCAAATGACCAATGACAAATGATCAATGAGAAATGACAAATGGTTTCCTCGCGTGCAATTTGTCATTTTTCATTTTTCATTTGTCATTTGCCTAAAAATCGTTCTCCGCGCTCGGGCCAGGTTGGTTTTAGGCCACCGGGAGGCTCCCTTCCCGTAAAAGGACACCCTTATCGAGGTGCCGGATCCTGGTCGCGTGGTGCGCCGCCCGGGGATCGTGCGTGACCATGACGATAGATTTTCCAAACTCCTTATTCAGCCGCGAGAGGAGGTTCATGATTTCCTCCGCGGAATGCGCATCGAGGTCGCCGGTGGGTTCGTCAGCCAGGAGAAGTGTCGGATCCGTGACGATGGCACGCGCAATGGCCACTCTCTGTTCCTGGCCGCCGGAGAGCTGGCGTGGGTAGTGACTCATCCGATCCTGAAGCCCGACCAAGCGCAGCGCTGTCTCCACGTGCTCCCGGCGCTCCCGTTTGCTCAGTTTGGTCAAGAGCAGGGGAAGCTCCACGTTTTCAAACGCCGTCAAAACGGGAATCAGGTTGAACGACTGAAACACGAACCCAATGTGCTGGTTGCGCCAGTTGGCGAGCTGCCGGTCGGCCATGGTTTCGATGTTCACCCCGTCGACCTCCAGCTCTCCCGAGGTCGGACGATCGATCCCGGCGATGAGGTTCAGCAGCGTCGTCTTTCCGGATCCCGAAGGGCCCATGAGAGCAAGGAATTCTCTCCGCGGGATGTCGAGGGAGCAGTCTTGCAGAGCCACCACCTGTTGATTGTCACGCTTGTAAACCTTGCTCAAATTCGAAATGCGTACCAGCGTTTCTGCCATTCCGCTTCCTCTCTCATGGACTGGGAGTCAACACGCAGACACGAAAACCACCAAGGCGATGGGACACGGATTCTCACGGATTCGACGGATTAACACGGACTCGATCCATCCATAAAGATCCGTGAGATCCGTGTAAATCCGTGTCCTATAAGGCGCCCGTGAGAACGGCCACTAGGGCTGCTTAAGCGTGACTCTTTCGCCCTCGGCGATGCCTTCCAAGCCTTTAACGATGATCCGCTCTCCTCCCGACAAACCGGAGACCACCTCCGCTTGTCCCCAGAGCTCTCTGCCGATCTTCACCGGCCGGCAGGCTGCCTTGCCGTCTTTGAATACAAAGACCGATGGTCCCGCCGGGGTAGTGACTACTGCATTTTTGGGGACTAGGATCCTGCTTTCCGCGGAAAGCTCTCGGGCGGACTCCAGGAAGTTCACCTTTGCGTTGGTTTCAGGACGCAGATACTGGTCGGGATCCAGGATGGAGACTTTGACCTGTATCGTCGCCTTCTGTCGGTTCGCTTCGGGCGCTATCTCGCGAACCTTTCCTTTGTATTTGCGGTCCGGATAGGAATCGGGTGAGACGGTGCACTCCTGGCCCAGGCGAACGCGAGGAATATCTGCCTCGTTTATGTCTAACTCTACTTCCAGTTCCTTCAGATTCGCCATGCCGCCTAGTCCAGGTCTCGCGCCACGCCCTCCGCCCAGGAACATGGTGGTGACCATTTCGCCCTTCTCCACGAGCCGATCGAGAATGGTGCCGTCAATGGGAGCGCGAACCACCATGTTCTCGAGCTGCGTTTGCCACAGGTGCACGGCCGCCTCGGCCTCTCGCAACTGAGCCCGAGCAAGGTCAATCTGCTCCCTCCGAGGCCCGATGCGGACGAGATCGTAGTTTTCCCGAGCCGACTTCAGTTGGGCAGCAGCTGAATCATAGTTGTTCTGCGCTTCGTCCAGGGCCTGCCTGGAAAATACCCCACTGCGATTGAGCTGCTTGACTCGATTCAGATTGATCTCTGTTGTGCGAAGGTTGGCCTCAGCCTGATCGAGCGCTGCTCGCGCTCGTTCGACTTCCTGCGGCCGGGAGCCGGCAAGAAGCTCACTCAGCCTGGCTTCCGCACCCTCGCGGTTCGCGCGCGCCTGCGCCAGCTGAGCCTGAACATCTTGATCTTCCAGCCGGACCAGAACCTGCCCTTTGCGGACTGAATCTCCTTTTTCGAAATAGATTTCCGCCACGCGACCGCCGACCTTTGGAGCCAGGTCCAGCCGGCGCCGGGGAACTATGTATCCTGACGCAGTCAGGACCACCTGATCAGATCCACCGGATTGGCGGACCACCGTTGCCACCTCCACTTCCCTGGGCTTGGCGCCGAGACTGGAAAGTCCGGCTCGTTCGGGAAAGAAGGCGACGGCGCCCGCAACCAGAACGATGAGGAGAACGAGGAGGGCGGCGAGCACCCACCTTTTCCGGCCTGTATCGACTGTCCTTTTGCTTCTATCAATCCTTAAAGACTTCAAATCCTCGCTCAGCCTGTCCATCATGATCCCTGATATTATCGGGCTGGCACCCCAACATCAAGGTCTCATGGTTAGGTTTGGATCCAGCAATCACCAATCGCAGGCACACGTCCCGGACCGGAAGAGAAGGCAGAAGGCAGAAAGCAGAAGGCGGAATGAAGCTGCTGCCTGCTGCCTGCTGCCCACTGCCTGCTGCCTACTGCTTGTTTGACTTGCCAGCAAGAGCAGAAACGGAGATAATTCTTCGCAGCAAGAAGGACGTCAAAAAAACTAAAGCTTAGATTGATGCTGACCGATTTAAACTCTATGAACCACGCAAAGCTGCTTTCCCCGTTTGCTTCGTTGTTGCTGTTCAGCCTTACCCATGGCGCTGTGTACGCTCAGAAGATCGGAGATGTTCCCCTCACCAAGCAGCAGGAGCTGAAAGGGACGATGGGGATGCCCGACGAGATGAAATGCCTGGGTTTCATTCAGGCGTCTATGCTCCCCATGGACCTCTACGTCTCCGGAGTCGAGGAGGAAGGGCTGGCCACGTTCGTCATGGAAAACTCCATGGTGTACCTGAACGGCCCGGGCTTGAAGAACGCCAAGGTCGGCGATGTGTTCAGGGTAGTTCGTCCCGAAGCAAAGATACGAGACCGGCTCACACAGCAGCTTATAGGCCACTATTACAAGGAACTGGGCACCGTGCGCATCGAAGAGCTCCGTCCAGGTGGGGCGACGGGAAGCGTGGTCTTGGGCTGCAACCTCATGTTCAAAGGCGACCTGCTCCTCCCTCTGGCAAGCAAAGCCCTGGTCAAATTTACGGGAGACAAATCGACCCGCATGACACCCTATCCCGAGGGGGGGTTGGCGACCTCCATCGTTCTGGCAAAAGATGACGCGCGGGAAATGGCAGAGGGGACCGTCTGCTTTCTACCTGTGGGCGCGCGCGAGGGGGTGAAGCCAGGCGATCGTTTTACAATATACCGTTTGCAGCCACCTTTCGACGCGAAGGACCTCATTGTCAATACGGCCCATGTTCGCAGCAGCATTGAAGGAATGAGCATCGGGGGAGCTCGGACCGGGGCCGTCCAGAGCTCGACAGATTACCAACCGACCATGTCCGGCAGATACAGCGGAGAGCTTATTCAAAAACTGTCGGAACGTCAGATTCCCCATCGAGTGCTTGGCGATCTGGTCGTGCTTGAGGTGGGCGAAACTACGTCCGCGGCCAAAATCATCAATAGCCGGTCGGAGATCCACATCGGCGACATCGTCGTCCGACGCTAAGTGTCTGCCTGCGTTCGAGCCTTCTCTTCTGAAAAAACCTGAGCTCTGAAAGCCTCTATAATGGTCTGAGGATCTCGCCATGCGTCTGGCAGGAGGCCGGCTTTCCTGCACGTGTACGCGAGGAAGGTATCCCGGTCCCACCCGTTTTCGGTCGCCACTTGGGGAAGCAGTAGGCCGCGACGGTGCCCGCGTGAAACAACCAGCCCGTACTGACCGACTGTAATGCCGGATAGATCCTGGACCCGTTCCAGCGGGGAAAGGACTGAAATCTCGATCCTCAACTGCGGCAACTCCGGATAGGTCACGGGTGCAAAACGGGTGTCCTCCACGGCGGCGCTGATCGCACAGTTCTGAATGGTGTGGTACAGCAGAGTGTCGGGGGCAACATGGCCGATACAACCGCGCAGTTCCTCGCCTCGGCGCAGCGTGACGAAAGCCCCGGCGCGCGATTGCAGCTCAGGGCGCCCGGTTGCGTAGTCTGGCCTTTGACGTGTTGAGAGATACGTCTCCAGGGTGAAGCGGGCCAGCGTCAGAAGCTCCTGCTTAGTCGAATCGTCAAGGAGCGGTGCTTCGAGAGTCATTCTGCGTCTTCAGACCCGCACAACGAAGACTTACCCGGGGCGCTGGACAGACCCGACCGACGGCGTGCCGGAGTCCGCCGCTTTGCGTTTCAGTCGCTCCAGCCTGTGCAAACGCCGCAACTCCCGCAATTCAGCCAGAATCATCTGACGACGCTCTCGGATTCGCAGGCGGCGGCGCTCACGGTACTTTATGCTGCTGTCAATCTTCGACCAGAACTCGCTGAAGTATTGCACCATCGAGACCAGGGCGAAGAACACCACGGCCCACAGGAGAATGTTGGCCGTTTGCAAGACCCAACCCCCGCGTACCCGGCCGAGAATCAGACCTGCGACGGCAGCGACCTGAAGAGCCATTTTCCCTTTGCCAAGGCGGGAAGCCTCGATCGTGAATCCTTCGGTCGCGGCAATGTTGCGCAGCCCGCTCACAGCAAATTCGCGCCCGATAATGATCGCCACCATCCAGGCAGGAACGATCCCGAGCTGCACGAGAGATACAAGAGCGGAAGAAATTAACAGCTTGTCGGCAATCGGGTCCAGAAGCCGGCCTAACGTGGTAACCTGCTTTCGGCGGCGCGCCAGATAGCCGTCCAGAAGGTCCGTAACCGCAGCGCCCAAGAAAACCGTTACGCCCCAGAATTCCCAGTGGCGAATCTGTGTCGTCAACAGTATAACCACGACGAAAGGAACAAGAAAAATGCGGGCAATGGTGAGAGAATTGGGGAGGTTCATAAACAAACTTTTACCATAAACAGCCCAGCGAGCGAATCAATAAAAGAGCCCAAGGGTAACCCTCGTTCTTTGCGTTCTTCGCGTCTTTGCGGTTAATTCTGGGTCAGTCTTTACCGCGAAGCCGCTAAGTACGCAAAGGAAATCGGCCAAGACAGCTCGATCGTCAGGGGCGATCAGAGTCAAGACTGGAGGATGACAGTGGAACCGCAATGGGAGAGCACGCGCTCGGTAGTGCTCCCGAACAACATTTCTCGAATCGGACTGTGTCCGTAGGCGCCCATGATGAGAAGGTCTGAGCCAGTGCTGGTCATGAGCTCGCAGATCAAATCCGAGGCCCTGGAGCCGATAATCACTTGTCTTCGCGGCGTCACGCCGTGGTGATACAGATAGATCTCGGCCGGAGCGAGGATTTCTTCTCCGCTCTCCCGGGAGCTCGACACATTCGCCAGTGTACACTGCATCTCCCGCCCGGATCCAAGCACTGCCGCCACGACAAGGGCGCGGGCGGCGTGAATGCTTCCGTCGTACGCAACCAGTATGCGATGCGCTTCACGAAATTCTTTTCCCGCCACCAGCACCGGCCGGATCGAACCGCGGATTACGGAAGAGATCAAAGGATCCAGATTGTGCCCCTCGCCTCCTTGAGGGTAACCTTCCCGAGCCATGACCACTATGTCGTGGGCGATAGCCTCGCGCGCGATTATCTCACCGGGAATGCCGGTCTCGCTATTGGTGCTGCACGAAATGCCCTGCGCCGCACATTCCGCGGCAAATCGGTGCAGACGCTCCCGCGCAAGCGCGGTCATCTCTGCAAGCAACGATTGACTCTCCTGTTGAGGTGGAAAAACAACAGAGGGCATGAAGCCATCCGGGGTCCCCAGCACAGGAATTTCAAAGGACTTCAGATCGACAACGGCCAATCCGTGAATATGCCCGGACTCCTTCCTGGCAAGCCAGAAGGCATACGACTTCGCCGTCTCGGCCAGAGGGCCTTCCACCAGGGGAAGCAGGATTGACTGGATCATATTAGCCGATTACCACTCTAGATCCCTGCCCGGAAAACATCAACCGGTATCCGATTAAAGTGATTGCGGATTGCGGATTGAAAACTGCGGCGGACGCCTGTCAATCCGCAATCCGCAATCCGAAATCGCAAATCCGCAATCAGGCAAGACCGAGGTCCGATTTGATCTTGAACAGATTGAGAATATCGCGGCGCGATACGATCCCCACCAGCCGCCCGTCCTCGATCACCGGCATTCTGCCCAGGTCATCTGAGACCATGCGGCTTAGCGCTTCCGTTGCGTCGTCATTGGGTTTGAGGCTGGGAACATCGTCGATAGGAGCCATGATGTCCCGAACCTGCTTGAAGGGCCAGAGATCCTTCGGGACGTCCTTGACCTGTGCCAGCGAAACCATTCCCAGCAACTCGTCCCGATTGAAGACCGGAAAGTGGGTGAACTGGTGCCTGTAGATGTAGTCCCGAACCAATTCCTCCAAAGAGGCCAGCCAGTCCACCGCAACCACGTTCTCGGTCATGATCTGGCGAACTTTTACACCCGCGAGGGCTTCCCGAAGGACTACAGCCTGGTAACTCCCCAGCGCGGACTGCTTCATGAACAGCCCGATAAAAATGAACCAGAGTCCTGAAATCAGATTTTTGGCGAGCAGGAACTGCACGACGCCGAGAGCAATGAGCAGCAACGCAAAGACATTGCCGATCTGACTCACCACCTTCGTAGCGCGACCGGTGTCGTTCCAGCGATCCCAAAGAATGGCCCTCAGGATCCTGCCCCCGTCGAGAGGAAACCCTGGAATCAGGTTGAAAAGCGCAAGGCCGGCATTGGCTAAAGCCAGGCACCCGGCTATTACCCCCAATGCGCTGGAAGGAGACCAGAGGAGGGAGAAGAGATAGTAGATCCCCCCAAAAAAGCAGGCTAGGATCATGCTCGCGACCGGTCCGGCAAGCGCTATGAGGAACTCGTGGCGGCCAGACTTGGGCTCCGAGGCTATCTGAGCCACACCCCCAAAAATGAACAGGCGGATGCTGACTACCTCAACACCGTGTCTTAATGCGACGAAGGAGTGCGCCAATTCGTGAACCAGAACGGAGACGAAGAGTAGTGTCGCTGCCGCCAGTCCCATAATCCAGTACTCTGGAGTCGAATAACGGCCTTGGGTCTGCAGGAAGTAGACCTCTGTCATCGAGTAAATGACGAGAAAAAAGATGACAAACCACGAATAGTCGATGATGATCTGGATACCGCCGACTCGCAGAAGACTGAGACCCCGAACCTTCATCGGATAATCATATACCACGCACTATCCGAGGTAACAAAAAACCCGTTCTTTTCACCACAAACACGCGAAGATTCTGCTGGATCTTTGTGTCTTCGCGTCTTTGTGGTGAAAAGAGGCATGATTCTTCTTGCGAGCCCCATTTAACTGAAAGAACACGGCACGGGTTTTACACGGGGTTTGGCGGGCATGGGACGGAGGGGGCCGCTGTGCTAGAATCCTGTGTTCTCACATGGAGGGACAGGCGTGATTAAGGCATTCATACTCGCGGGAGGAAAGGGCGCGCGACTGCGTCCTCTGACGCTCCACACGCCCAAACCCATAGTGCCTCTGGCTAATATCCCTTTTCTCTTCTTCCAGATTGATCGAATAAAGCGCGCCAAAATTACGGAGATCATCCTGAGCCTCTCCTATCAGCCACGGAAGATCAAAGACATCTTCGGCGACGGCATGAACTACGGCGTGACCATGCGTTACACGCACGAGGATCTCCCCAGAGGCACGGCTGGAGCCTTGAAAGGAGGGGAACATCTGATCGACGATACAACAGTGGCGATGAACGGCGATGTTCTCACGGATACCGACTTGCGCGAAGTCATTCAATACCACAAGAGCAACAAGGCCGAGGCCACGATTGTCCTTGCCAGGGTCATGAATCCTACCGGATACGGGCTTGTCGAGGCCGATTCGCACGGACGAGTAGTGCGGTTCACCGAGAAGCCCGCCGAGGACGAGGTCACCGGAGACACGATAAACGCGGGTATTTATGTCCTGGAACGATCGATCCTGAACAGGATCTCCCCGGACGGGCCTCAGAGTTTCGAACGAGACGTATTTCCCCAACTGCTCCAGGATGGCGCGCGTTTCTATGCCTATCTCAACCGGGGCTACTGGCAGGACATCGGCAGCCCCTCAAAATACCTGGAAGCTCATTATGGGATCATATCCGGCCGCATGAAGCTCCCTGCCTATCCTCACCGGGCCAGCGCTCCTATTCGGTGGAATAAGAATGAGGTTCAGATTGATTCTTATTCAATGCTGGAGAGCAAGTGCGTGATCAAACCGGGGGTGACAATCGAGAATTCGGTTCTGGGGGAGGAGTGCCGGATAGAAGAGGGGGCCCTCATAAAGGACTCCGTGATCTGGAGCGGCACGCGAGTCCGGTCGAACGCCCGCGTCGAACGCGCCATCATCGGCCGCCAGTGCCATATTGGCGAAGGCGCTCGCATCCGCCCCGGCAGCGTGCTGGGAGATAAAACCCTCGTCTGCGACTATAGTATCGTCTAGCTCAAACGACCAATGACAAATGGCAAATTTCGGTGCCAGCTCGCACATCCAATTTGTCATTGGTCATTTCTCATTTGTCATTTAACGACAGATAAAACGGGTCAAACTACCACTCACCCGTTCTTGAGGGGTGGGTTTTGCTGGCCCTCGAAGTATTCGAGAATTCTCGCCGCAGCTCGAGGCCCGACATAAGGCGCCAGCTCCTCATACCCGGCCTGACGGACTCTTTCGAGACTCCCAAAGGCGCGGAGCAGTACCTTCTTCCGCACCTCACCGATGCCGGGAATTTCGTCCAGCTCCGAATGGTAGTCGCGCAGGTCGCGCCGCTTGCGATGATAGGTCACGGCAAACCGATGCGCCTCGTCACGCATGGTCTGGACCAAGTGCAGCACCGGCGATTCCATGGGCAGACGGATAGGGAGATCTTCCCTTCCCTTCACGAACAGCACCTCCTCTTTCTTCGCGATCGCCGCCACGGGCTGGCTTTCCAGCCCGAGATCTTCCAGCGCGGCCACCGCCGCCGCGAGCTGTCCTTTGCCTCCGTCAATCAGGATCAGGTCGGGGAGTTTGCCCTCATCTTCCTCGAGGACGTTTTCATAATGGCGGTGGACCACCTCGCGCATGGAAGCAAAATCATCCGGGCCCTTTACGCTCTCCACGATGAACTTCCTGTAATCGCTCTTCTTCATGTCACCGTTCTCGCATACAACCATGCTTGCCACCGTGTCACTCCCCTGGATGTGGGATATGTCGAAAGTCTCGATTCTTCGGGGAAGAGAGCTCAGACACAGGATTTCCTGAAGCGGCTTGAGCACCTGCTCGCCCCTGGGCTTCAAGACCCTGAAACGCATGTCGAAGCACATCTGCGCATTACGCATTACCAGATCCAGCAGGCCGGCCTTCGACCCTCGTTTCGGAGAACGGATGTAAACCCGGCTGCCCCTGCGCTCGGTGAGCCAGGCCTCCAGCACGTCCGCCTCTTCAATGTCCACAGGAATGTAGATTTCCTTTGGAGTGAATGTGTCCTGCAGATAATACTGTTTCAGGGCCGAGGAAAAGAATTCGCCGGGATCGAAGGAGAGCAGGTCCTCCCAGTAGAACTCCCGGCGGCCGACAACCCGCTCGCCCCTCATGGCGAACACCGCGAGAGCAAGACGACTCTGGTCCTGAAAATAACCGAACAGATCGGCATCGTCCTGGCCGGCAAGTATCATTTTCTGCCGTTCGGACATATCCTGGACCATCGTGATCCAATCCCGGTAAATGGCCGCTGCTTCGTAGTTCAGTCTCTCTGCCGCTTCCGCCATCCGGAGCTCCAGCTCGCGGATCAACTGGTCCGTCTTCCCAGAGAGAAGCAGTTTGACGTCCTCGACGGCGCGGTCGTATTCCGCTTTGCTGCAAAGACCGGAAACGCAGGGCCCGAGACAGCGCTTCATCTGGTAGTCGAGGCAGGGCCGCGGAAGCGTTCCGTCGATTTCCAGGTTGCATGTGCGCAACTTGAAGTACTTGTTGACCAGTTTGATCGTCCGCCGCGCATAGCTCGCCGGAAGGAAAGGGCCGAAATACAGAGCGCCGTCTTTCTTGATGCGCCTCGTGATGAAGATTCGCGGATAAGGCTCGTTCACCGTGAGCTTCAGATAAGGGAAACTCTTGTCATCCTTGAGATGGACGTTGTAGCGCGGCTGGTGCTGCTTGACCAGCGTGGACTCGAGGATCAGCGCTTCCACTTCGTTGTCGGTAAGGATGTATTCCAGGCCGGCGATTTCGGAAACCAGGCGGTCCGTTTTTGGATCCAGCGGGCGGGATTCCTGGAAGTACGACCGAACCCGGCTCCGCAGGGAGCGGGCTTTGCCGACATAAATGACTTTGCCCCGGTCGTTCTTATAGATGTATACCCCGGGCGAAGCGGGCAGATTCTCCAGCTTTTTCTCCAGCTCCCCCATCGTCATTCACCCACGCCGCATTCACCGCAAAGACGCGAAGACGGCAAAAATTCTTCGCGCCTGCGCGTCTTTGTGGCGAAAAGAAGGGCTCGTTCACGAAGAGGATTCAAGACGTTGCTTCACCAGCGCGCTTACCTGCTTGCCGTCCACAGGTTTGCCTGAAAAGCGAAGCATGCATTCTTTCATCACCTTGCCCATATCTTTCGGAGAAGATGCCCCGGTCGCGCGGATCGCTTCTTCCACCGCGGCGATGATCTCTTCCTCCCCCAACGCCGCAGGAAGATACCCTTCGATAACCTTTATTTCCGCCGCCTCCTGCGCGGCCAGCTCAGGGCGCCCGCCACGGCTGAACTGTTCGATGGAGTCCCTTCGCTGTTTTACGAGCGCGGACAAGACCTCAACCACCTGCGGGTCGTCAAGCTCGCCGCGCACCTCGATTTCCTTGTTCTTCACGGCCGTCTTCATCATCCTCAAAACTCGGAGGCTGTCTGCGTCACGAGCTTTCATCGCCGAAGTCAGATCCTGATTGATCCTGTCGCGTAGCTTCATGGTTCTTCCCGTCTTTTTCGCGGATATTATGGGTGGGAAAAATCACACATTCCGAAAGGGGTGGCCCTGCGCGGCTGCGCTGTTATTGGCCGCGAGGGCAACCTCAAAATGTCGCCCCCATGCGGATGCCGATTTTTTTCGCTCCCTCAAGTTGTCACGGAAGCCATCTCGCGGAACACATCCAGCATTTCGTGATGAATGAGACCGTTGCTGGCTATGCATTCCTTGCCGTAGATGGTTCCAGGCTCACCTTTGAAGTCTGTGACGCGGCCGGCCGCCTCCCTGACCATCAGATATCCGGCCGCGCAATCCCAAGGGCTGAGTTTCAGCTCCCAGAATCCGTCGAAGCGACCCGAGGCGACGTAGCACAGGTCCAGCGCCGCCGAACCCGCTCTCCGCACCGCCTGCGCGCGCAGGGCGAATTCGCGAAAATAATCCAGGTTGTTTTGCTCGCTGGTCCGAATGTCATATGGGAACCCTGTGGCAAGAAGGCTGGAGTTGAGGGAGGAGACTTTTGAAACCCGAATCGGCTCGTCATTGAGCAACGCGCCATGGCCGCGATGTGCCGCAAAGAGCTCGTCGAGATTCGGGTTGTAGACGACTCCCCACTCGAGCTCTCCTTCGATTTCCAGCCCTATCGAGACGCAGAAGAAAGGGAAGCCATGCGCATAGTTTGTCGTCCCATCCAGGGGATCTATGATCCATGTATGCGACCCCCTTCTTGCTTCGGGGCTGCTCTCCTCCGCCAGGATCGTGTGAGACGGAAAGGCCTCCAGGATGCGGCCCACAATGAGCTCTTCAGCGGCAATGTCGATTTCCGTAACCAGATTGACGTCGCCTTTGTGGGCAACGGCAAAATCCGTGCGGACGTGTTTCATTAACAATCTCCCCGCTTCCAGCGCCGCCTTGGTGCCGACCCGCGCAAACTCACCGATGCCGCTCATTTCCCCCACTCGTCCCACTTCGTGGCACGGGCGTCTCGCCCGTGGGAAGCGAGGATCTTATGGCCGAGAGGCCCATGCCACGACGGTCCGTCTCGCCCGTGAATGACTGGGGCTCACCCGCTATTCCTGGTCCGCAAGGTGAATGACCTCGACACCTCTCGGTATCTTGAACTGGAACCGGCTGTCGCCGACCTTTATGTTCGTCTCCAGATCTGTAAGAAGGAATTCCGAGAGATTTCCTGTACTCTCGCGGATCGCGATTCGTCTCAGGTCAAATGTTTTCTCATCGCACTCCGCAACCAGAAACTCGTAATCCGGTTGTGGAGAGCGCGGAACAAACCGCAGCAGAAAAGTCGCCTCGACTCTGGGCGTGAATTCTGTTTCGCGCAACACCTTGAAGTCCTTTTCGATGTCCCCCTGTCCGAGGAGAAAGTGCAGGGGCGTGCTCCGCAACTCGCTCGCGCTGAGGGGGCGGATGATCACCTGGCGGTCCCCCGGGGTGTAAAGATATGTGTTTCGCCCGTCGGCGACGAAGAGCTTCGTCTCCGGCTGGCGGTATTCCCACCGCATCAGGCCAGGTTTTTTCATGAAAAGGATTCCCGATTCGGTTTGCTCAATACCCGGAGCGCGATATATTTGGGTGAAATGAGCCGAGATGGAACCAACCGAGGCATAACGCCGCTGCAGACCGGCAACCAGGGCACCGAGGTCCTGAGGGGCGGCCAGGGCGGGGCCATTGAAAAACAGAAGAGACAAAAGCACCCGGGTCAAGCCATCTCCTTCTGCTGCCGGTGCGACTCTGGATTTCTAATCGTGTCCAAAAGGAGCATGGCAATCCCGATCGTGATGGCGCTGTCTGCGATATTGAAGGTCGGCCAGTGAAACGTGTCCTGGATGTGAAGCTCTATGAAGTCGACAACATACCCATGCACGACCCGGTCCGTAAAATTGCCGAGAATTCCACCCAGGGTGACCGCTTCCATTGAGACTGGAAATCCGCGAAAAGCCCGAAGGCAACGCCGGAATTCCTCACGTAGGAGATCCGGGCGTAACCCGGAATCACATCGATATAGCGGGTCAAATCCATCAGGGAGTTGATGAGCCACTTGGTGAGGTGGTCCAGTATGAAAACAAACACGCTGAGCAAGTAAAACCGGTATCGCATCGTCCTAAACTCGCCAACTGCTAGGGGTCAAAGGAGCAAAGGGGAACCCTTCGCGCAACGGCAAAGTCGTTGCAAAGGAATCTTGGACCATTTTCACGTCCAGAGCGCGAAGTTCCAAACGCCAGCCCCGACCCGAAATGACAAATGACAAATAGACCGGATCGGATCACCCGTGGATTTGTCATCTGTCATTGGTCGTTTGTCATTTGCCATTTTCAAACATATTGCTGACTTTGCCGAGACCCTTGGGACCCCTCGACCCCTA
>WNGD01002195.1_pt1 | contig 20504 bp, 19 predicted proteins | sample 5400671 | NCBI WGS metagenome assembly WNGD01 (sample SAMN13153369, study PRJNA577476) | soil metagenome | isolation source: 40 cm soil or saprolite under grassland replicate 2 | place: USA:California | collected 2016-06-15 | reverse complement strand
CCCTAATCGGATGCTGAAGGTTCCAGTAGTACTCCTCCATCCCTCTGCGCTTCACGACTGCACCCCCTCGCGGCCACCATCGCAGCCAGTCCCTTCTCGGACTGTCCGGCCGCGTTGAAGAGCCGCGCGTACGCGGCGTACGTGATGGCCGGGTTCGAGTGCCCGACCTGCGCACCGATGAAAGGGATGAGTGGTAGCACTGGTAGCACGGATTTTGCCTTAGAGTCGGCGCACGCATCGCGTTGGCTTGATCTTCTTGCTCGTCGCTGTCGCGCTCACGGCGATGCTGTTAGCCGGTTGCGGCGGTGGTGCTGACCCCGGCGCTAAGGTCGAGGCCGCTCTTGGGAACTACCTGAGCACCGTGGATCCGCTGAAAGCGGGCTTCCCTGTCGGAGCCGGGTTTCCGCGGGTACGGCACAAGGCCTGCAAGGATGGGCACGTCAAAGTTGAAAAGGGGCAGGTTCTCTCGGACAAGGCCGGGATGTCGAGAGCGAGGTTCCCAGAAGAAGTCGCGCTTTGGTCGTGCATCGTTACAGTCGGAAGCCTCGTACTACCCACGACCGTCGCTGTGACGGGCAGCACCGAGGTCGTCTGGGCAGAAGCTCTCCCGCTCGTAGCGTTCGTATTGGAGTAAGGCGGCCAGATTCACTTGCCGAACCCACTGTCGAGCAGCTTCGCCAAGACCGCGTCCTCCCCTGCTGCCAGACTGAGTACCGCCATGCTGGATAACCAGGTCAGTCGCCAGGTCAGAGCACACTGACCGACGACGAAACGGCGACTATGCGGTGTCCGTATACACCGTGGAGGAATGTGCCTTTGACGTACTCAGACCAACGCTGACCGACGATCAGGCCGATCTCTGGATCAGGTAGTCAAGGTTCGAGTCCTTGCCCCGCAGCTTCTCCGAGCCTCAGCTGAGGCGTTGCCGTAACGCCTCGAGCCTGCGCTCCAACTCAGGCTGAAGCGCAGGATCCTCCTCGGCATCGAAGACGAGCGACGAAAGTCTCTCGTCGTCGTCGAACGCCGCCACCCCGCGCGGCAGGGCGGCGATCTCCCGGATCAGGGCGTTGATCGCGGGTGTGAACGGCTCCTTCCCCCAGATCGTGATGTCGGTGATGGGGTTGTCGCCGATCTTGCCGTTCGGCACCGGGCTAGGACTTCATGCGCATGGCGACGTCGTACTTCGTCACCGAGGTGCGTTGCCCCGGAGTGTCGCCGGCCGGCATGGCGTTCAGCATCTCGTCGGCGGTCTTGTAGTCGTCCTCCGACTCGAACATCAGGATCACGACGGACTTCTCGGCTTCCGGGTCGTGGAGAGCGATCATCTCCGAGGTGGGAAACCCCTCCGGCGGCTGCCCTTCGTCCATGTCGCGTTCCATCTGCTGCATCCGGTCCTTGCTGACCCCGTCGAACGTCACAACGCGTGCGAGCGCCATTCGAGCCCTCCCTGTCGATTGACGCAACCCTACGTCAGCTGACTTTGACTCGCACGACCGGTGTGGTTCCGCTCTCCGCTCACGTCGAACATCTCGCGGCGCAGCGGACTCGGCCCTAAGCCGACGATTCGCGGTCTGCGCCCGCGACCGTGACGTGCTCGCTCGGATGCAACGCCCTCCAGACACGGAGGTAGGCGTCGATCTCGATCCGTGCATCACTCGGCGTCTGTGACCGCTGGGGCGGCGAGACCTCGAGCACGAGGTCGTCGACGAAGAGGACGTTGCATTCGCAGCGCCGCAGATAGTCCGCGAGGGCGTGCGCAGCCGCCCGTGTGGTGAGCTCGATTGTCATGTCGCCGCAGTCGCCGCTCTGCCGCCACGCTCGCCGCGTGCACGGCAGTCACTGGAACTATCGGCGCGCGGGGCTGCGACGCCCGAGACTCGTTAGGGGGAAGCGGCACTCCGACGGAATCGCGCCAGAGCAAAGCCCGGCAGCTCCGAGGAGCTGCCGGGCTCACTCAACGGGTTACGGAGAAACGCCGGCCTGGGTTTTCAGGCTGCTCAACGCGCTGGCGGAGGTCGCCGGCTGATGGCCGGAGCCTTCGCCGCCGGCCCCGTCTTCCTGAGACGTGTCCGCCCAGGAGGCGTCGGCCCAGGAGGCGTCGGCCCAGGAGGCGTCCGCCCAGGAGGCGTCGGCCCACGATGCATCTGCCCAGGACGCGGCACTCCAGGACGCCGTGGCCCAGGATGCATCCGCCCAGGACGCATCCGCCCACGACGCGCTGGCCTGTACGGCCGCGTTCCAGGCGGTGGAATCGAACGTGCCGGCGCTCGTGACGAACTTACGCAGTGCGAGATTCGGATTCGGCGCGGAGGTGAGCATCGCCGCGCTGTACGCGTTCACGCTCCCGACGCCGAGCGACCCCGGGATTGCGCTGGGGAGCGTCTTTGCCGTCAGCATCAACGCGCCCTTGACCTGATCCGGTGTCCAGCCGGGATGCCGCGCGAGGATTTGAGCCGCCGACCCCGCGACCACCGGCGCCGCGAACGAGGTGCCGGAAAGCTGCATGTAGCCGGGTGCAACGACGTGGTCAGGCCTCTGTGCGACCAGTGTCGAGCTCATCGGGACCGGCCCGATCATGTACCGGCCTGCTGCACCGATGTCGGGCTTCAAGAACCCGTCTTCGGTGAATCCCCAGGCCGACCACGGGGCCGCCGTGTCGTCGCTCTTGTAGATGCTCGTGCCGAGATCGACCGCGCCGACCGTCATCACGAACGGATCGTTGCCGGGCGCATACAGCACGCCGCTCGGACCGGCAGCGCTGCCGTAGTTGCCCGCTGCAGCGACGACGAAGACGCCGTTGATCCAGAGCCTCTCCACCGCGCGATCGAGCGGATCGTTGTAGAAGTGGTTCTGCGCGCTGGAGTGCAGCGAGAAGTTCGCGACCTTGATGTTGTACGACGCCTTGTTCGCAAGGATCCAGTCGCACGCCGCAATCACATCGCTCGTGCGCGCTGTCCCCGTGTCGTCCATGACGTCGAGGGACAGGATCTTCGCGTTCGGGGCGGCGCCCGCATAACCCGCAGCAGAGCCCGCGGCGATTCCCGCCACGAACGTGCCGTGACCGCGTCCATCGCCGGGCGAGTTCGGGGTCATGCTGGTCAGGTTGACCTGCCCGGCCACGCGGCTGCCGCCGTCGAAGTCGGCTCGATTAGCGTCGATCCCCGAATCGACCACGGCGATCGTCGGGGCCTGGGCAGACGAGCCCCAGAGCCAGGCGTCGCCCGCCTCGTACGGCCAGAGCTGGGTCGAGTACGTCTGGGTCGAATAGGACATGGAGCCGCTCAGGTGCACGGTCGCGTCGGGCGTGATCGTCAATCCCGACTGCTTGGCCAGCGACGCGAGCTTGCCCGCCGTGATGTCGACCGCGACCGCATTCGCGGAGACGAGTCGACGCCGGATGTCTGCACCCAGCCCGTTGACGCTGGCGGCCGCCGCAGAGGTGCCGCCGGTGCTCTGGATGATGACGTGAAGCTTCTTGCCGGGGTCCTTGCTGCCCTTGGCGAGCAGACCCGGGCTGATGAATGTCCCCTTACCCTGTCCGCCGCCGTCGTCGGCGACCGCCGACAAGGGCACGACGAGGGTCAGCGCTGCGAGTGCAGCCATGGCGAGACGACGGCCACCGCGCCCACCCGAGCCCCAAAGAGCGTTCTTCCGCGATTCGCCCCGTGAGCCGCTGCCCCAGAGGGCATTGGACCGGACTCCTCGCGTCAAGCCAGTCGAGTCGCGCATCGTGATTCGAACTCCCTTTCACACCGCGTGAGACGCGGGCCGCAGTTGCCGCAAAGACAGAGGCTTTCGCCCACTCGATGCGGAACGTAGGCCGGTTCGGGGGGCGACGCCTCCCCCGGGAGAGGGAGGAACCGGCGATCCCCCGAACGAGGGAGCGCCCGTTACGGCACTACTTCAGGCTCAGTCGCCGGCGGACGGTGCCGGCGCGCTGGTGTCGGGCTTCGATGCCGATCTCCGCGCCCGCCGGCGCCTCGATAACCCACTCGAGCTTCGCGAGATCCTTCGTCGACTCGTCGTTCGCCCACCACGTCGTCGAACGTTTCTCGACGCGCCCCTTCAGCTGTCCCAGCTCCGTCTTCACCTCTCCGCCGACGAGACGCGCACCGTCCGGCAGCTCGAGCTCGACCTCGAGGTCACGCACCGCCTTGCGCTCCAACGCCTTCTCCGACACGTTCGTCGGCAGCCAGCCCGAGTTCTGCACCACGAGCCGGACGAGGAAAGAGCTCTCGCCCAGCCGGTCGACGTCCAGCGACCGCACCTCGAGCAGCGGCGAGATCAGCGCGTGGAACACCGCCCAGTCCGAGTGCGGCGCCACCTCCTGCTCCAGCCGGTCGAACGGGACGTTGAACCAGTAGTTGATGATGTCCCAGCCGCCGAGCTCCACCTTCCCGAGCTCGGGGTGGTCGAACTCGTACCAGTCGACGTAGGCGTCGGGATAGTTCTGCTTCGCCCAGTGGAGGAGCGCGACGTCGTCCTCGACCGGATGCTCGCGGATCCAGTCCGTGAAGTGGTAGTCGGACAGGCCGGCCTGGCGCTGCGGGCTCCAAAACTCGGTCGTCCACGAGAAGACACCGAGATGGTCGTACATCCAGTCGTGCGCGCCGCCCTTGATCGTCTGCTTCGGGTCGTACTTGAAGTCGTGGAACACCGAGACCGCCGGGTAGCCGGTCAGCTCCGTGCCACGCGCGCCGATGATCTGGTACGCGCGGAGATCGTTCGTCGGGAAGCTCTCGTCCGGCCGGCCGGCGTACGGACGCAGGTGCACGCCGCTGAACGTGTGGTACGCGATGTGGCCGGTGATGTTCGGCCGTTCCGTGACGGCCTCGACCATTGCGCGCACCTCCGGCTCCGAGGTCGGGTACGGCCCCGCTCCGCGCTGCTCGTGCTCGGGTGCCCATTCGGCCGGGAAGTTGCGGTTCAGGTCGAGCCCCTCGACCGGCCACGGCACCTTGATCTGGACGCCGTCGTAGTTCTGCAGGCGCCCTTCTGCGAGCAGCCGGTAGAAGGGGCCGTCGTCTGGTCCGTCGACGGGGTCCCGCCGGATCAGCAGGCTCTTCTCGTCGGGGTGCGCGCGCCAGGCTCCGTTCGGGTCCTCGACGCGCATGTCCAGCACGCGGCCGTCGCCGTCGAGGTCCTCGACCTGCAGCCCGTCCTCGGGCTCTTCGCGCGGATACGGCCGCACGCTGGAGCGGATGAACCGTCGCTCCTGCAGCCCGTGTTCAGCACCGTCAGGGTTCAGGCGTGGGATCACGTAGAAGACGCGCGTGTCGAGCACGCGCGTGACGTGATCGTCCTGCCCGTGCCGCGTCAGCAGCCGGTGAATCAGATGGAGCGCCGCGGTGCAGCCCGTCCACTCCATCGAGTGGATGTTCGCCTCGACCAGGAATCCGGGTTTGTCGGCGTGCGCTCCGGTATCCGTGTTCGTGAGGGTGACGAGCCAGATGTCACGACCCTCGTACGACTTGCCGATCGACTCGAGCGCGCAGAGCTTCGGAGCCTCCTCCCCCCAGGCGCGCAGGGTCTCCGCGAGCTCGTCGTACCCGTAGAAATGGTCGAACGCGACCGGCCGCAACTCAGGCTGACGTCAACTCGGCGATGAGGGGCGTCGTGTCGAACGGCTCGTAGCCCAGGCGCACAGCGATCTCCTCGCTCGAAGGCTTCGTTCCTTCGGCGAAGAGCGCGCGCAGGATCTCTCCGGTCTTCGTGCTCCGCCACCAGTCGTCGCCGACCTCGTCGATCAGGTGTGCGCGCAGCTGCGCGTGGCGGATCCAGGCGCGGAGGTAATCCGCCGAGTAGAACCCGGCGTCCATGTCGGCGAGGTGTCCCTCCCGTGGGTAGCGAACGCCGGTCGCCGCGGTCAGCTTCTCGGCGTAGTCGTCATCGGTCGTGCCGGCGTTCCCGAACCTCGACCAGAAACCGAGCTCGTACTGCAGCTTGGCCGCGTAGCGCCGGAACAGGAGCGCCTCGAGGAAGACCGTCGCCTCGGCGTTGGTCGCGGCGGCCTCATCGCTGAGGCCGAAGTGCTCCGCATGCCACGCGGGTTCGCGGGTGATCGCCTCGCAGATGTACGAGTAGATCTCCGTGAGCGCGTGGTCGCGAGAGATCCTGCGGAACGTGTACGGGAGCGTCGGGTCGCAGCCTGCGTAATGGAGTGCATGACCAGCCTCGTGCATGAACGCCTGGTAGTCGTGCAAGCCACCCTGGGCGCGCGTGATCAGGTGGACGACCTTCGGCGGATCGGAGGCGATCACGCACGCGCGGGGCGACTTCTGCGGGCGGTCGTCGAGATCGAGGCGGATGTTCCGATCGGCCGCGACGTCGAAGCCGAGCGCGCTCAAGGTCTGCAGGCAGACGTCGGTCGCGCGGTCCTTCGTGTAGGTGTCGTCGAGCGGCGACAGGCGTCGGATGTAACCCATGTGGGCAGACGACGGCTGCGGTTCGCGCTCCGGTCCAAGCAGGCGCTCGAACCACGTTTCCCACAGCTCGAGGAACGTTGGCTCGATCTGCTCGCTCGTCGCCCGCAGCACAGCCTCGAGCTCCTGTAACGAGACCTGCTTCTCGTCCTCGGTGCGGGCAATAGGGTCGGGCTCGTCTGTCAGCTCGGCCTCGAGCTCCTCGTACTCGCGCAGGAGCGCGAGCCGCTGTTCGTTGAACTCCGCCGATCTGAGCCGGTGGAGCTCGCCGAGCTCGTCCCGGTCCTTGTACTCCGGAAGCACGGCGAGTTTCGCCAGAGCCGAACGCAGAGGCAGCTCTTCGCCCTTGAACGTGACGCGCGCCGCGAGCAGCGCGTTCTCGAGCTCGTCCTCCTTCTCGGCGAGCTCCGCAGCGACGAGACCGCTCTCACACGTCTTGCGCAGGCGATAGAGCCATTCCTGTTGCTCCGCGGCGGCGCCCTTCTCCTCCGCACGCAACGCCTCCAGCTGGTCGCGGCTGAAGAGGTCGGCATACCGCGCGACGATCGCGGCTTGCTCCGAGACCTCCTTCTCGCCGACGCGGACCAGTCGGCCCTCCTCCGAACGCTCGTACAGGTAGCGCTGAAGCTGCTGCTCGAATTCCGCCGGGCTGCGGACCGCCGTCGTCGACATCGAGAAGACTCTATCCGGCTGTCGGCGCGGTGCGCGGCGCGAGGTTTGCGACGGTCGTCGTCAGCTGCTCGATCGTGAACGGCTTCGGGATGACGGCGTCGCTGTCCACTCCTTCGAGGCGGTCCGACCCGGTCAGCATCGCGACCTTCACACCGGGACGGTCGCGGCGCAGCTCCTGCAGGAACTCGACGCCGTTGCCAAGGCCGACGTGGACGTCGAGCACGACGACGCCGACGGCGCCGTCGGTGAGCTGTTCGCGCGCCTGTGGCAGCGCGCCGGCCTCACGAACGTTCCAGCCTTCGAGCTCCAGGTTGAGACGGCAGAGCAATCGAATGGACGGATCGTCGTCGACGACGAGCACGATATGACCGGGCGAATCCACGCGGGGCGGCAGTGTAGCCGCGGCCCGTACCTCGATCTTCCGGCGAGTCGTTTACCCTTTGAAAATGAGAAACGAGCCCCCACACTCCGAGGAGGTCGTGGGACGCGAGTTCGAGCGCTGCCGGGGTCGTGTACCGCGCCCGACGCCGCAATTTCGCCGCCGCGCGTGGCTCCTGTTCCAGCGCGCCTTGGACCCTCTGGCTCCGCCTAGACCGTTGCGACGGCGGCAGTGAGCCGCCGCAGCGTCTCCTCCTTGCCCAGCAGTTCCAGGCTCTCGAACAGGCCCGGTGACACCTTCGAGCCGGTGACTGCGATCCGGATCGGCTCGAACGCCTTCCGCGGCGACAGCTCGAGCCGCGCGGCGAGCGCCCGCAGCGCGGACTCGATCTCGGGCGCGGCAAACGGCTCTACCTGCTCGAGCTCGTCGCGCGCGGCGACGACGATCGGCGCGCGCCCGTCGATCGCAGCCGGGTCCGGGTGCACGTCGCGGAAGAGGAAACCCGCGAAATCGGGGAACTGCCCGAAGCGTTCGATCTTCTCCTGGACGATCGGGACGGTGCGCCGCACGAGCTGCTCGTCCCACTCGTGTCCCGTTTCGCGCAGGTAGCGCACGAGCTCGTCGGCGTACTCGCCCTCCGGTAGCGCCCGGAGATAGACGCCGTTCATCCAGTCCAGCTTCTGGTAGTCGAACGTGGCCGGGCTCGGGACGACGCGGTCGAGGTCGAAGCGCTCGACCAGCTCGTCCCGCGACATGATCGTCGTCTTGTCGTCGTAGCTCCAGCCGAGCAGCGCGAGGAAGTTGACGAGCGCCGGCGCGTAGTAGCCGTCGTGGCGGAAGTCGTCCACGGTCACCGAGCCGTGCCGCTTCGAGAGGCCTTTACCGTCGGCACCGAGGACGAACGAGACGTGCGCGTACACGGGCAGGTCACCGTCCACCGCGCGAATCAGGTTGATCTGCTTCGGCGTGTTCGAGATGTGGTCCTCGCCGCGGATCACGTGCGTGATCCGATCCCAGACGTCCTCCATCGGCGAGGCGAAGTTGTAGGTCGGACGGCCGTCGGAGCGGACAAGGACGAGATCCTCGAGCTTCTCGTTCGGGAACTCGATGCGGCCGCGCACGGCGTCCTCCCACGCCGTCACGCCCTCGTCGGGCATCCGGAACCGGATCGCCCCCTCGTCCTCGTACGCCCTGTCCTCCTCGACGAACCGGCGCGCGAGCTCGGCGCAGTCCGCCATGCGATCGAGCTGGAACGTGACGTCACCGTCCCAGTCGAGCCCGAGCCAGCGGAGGGACTCCTGGATCTGCTCGGTCGCCTCTGCGACCTCGCGGCTTGTATCGGTGTTCTCGATGCGAAGGCGGAACTCGCCGCCGTGATGGCGCGCGAAGAGCCAGTTGAACAGCGCGGTGCGCACGTTCCCGATGTGCAGAAAGCCGGTCGGGCTGGGCGCCATGCGAACGCGAACGGACACGCCGTTAGGTTACTGGCGTGCTGTTCGGTGCTCACTGTTCTGGGGGGATCAAGAAGTCGCTGGACAACGCGGTCGGGATGAATGCCGATGTCGTCCAGCTCTTCGTGCAGAGCCCCCGCACGTGGCGCTTCCCGAATCACGACCCGAAGGACCTCGAGCGCTTCCGCGAGCGGCGCGAGGAGACAGGCCTGCCCGCGCTCGTCCATAGCCTCTACCTCGTCAACCTGGCGGCCCCCGACGACGCGGTCTACAAGAAGAGCGTCGACACGATGCGCGCGACCGTCGACGCGGCCTGCGCAATCGATGCCGACGGCGTGGTCTTCCACGTCGGCTCGCACCTCGGAGCCGGCTTCGAGGCCGCGCTCGAGCGAGTCGTGCCGGCGCTCGAGCAGGTGCTCGACCGCTGCGGCGAGCGCACCTGGGTGCTGATGGAGAACTCGGCCGGCGCGGGCGGGACGATCGGCCGCTCCGTCGACGAGCTCGCCGTGATCTTCGACTCGCTGGGAAGGCACGAGCGGCTCGGCCTCTGCCTCGACTCCTGCCACTGGTACGTCTCGGGCATCGACGTCACGGACCCGGATGCGCTCGACGCCGCACTGCGCGACGTCGACGACCGCATCGGGCTCGACCGGCTGCGAGCGTTGCACGCGAACGACGCCAAGGCGCCGCTCGGATCGAACCGGGACCGGCACGACAACATCGGCGACGGGGTCATGGGCGAGGGACTCGGCGTCTTCCTCGCCCATCCGAAGCTGCAGCACCTCCCCGCCGTGCTCGAGGTGCCCGGCCGGGACGGACACGGCCCGAACGCCGAGGAGATCCAGAAGCTGCGTGACCTCCACGCCCGCGCCACGGCCTAGATACCGCTGGACAGTGCTTGGGGCGGGCGTGTTTGCCACGGCTGCGAACTCGGCCATCCTGCTCGGACTCCCTGCAATCGCCCCAGCACTGCGAAGCGCTTACGACCTGACGTTGACCCAGGTGGGCGTCGTCCTTGCCGCCCTGAATTTCGGAGCGCTTGCGACGTTGCTCCTGTGGGGAATCGTCGCCGACCGGATCGGGGAACGCAGGGTCATTGCTGCCGGGCAAATGGGCGCGGCCGCGGCGCTCGTCTGGGCGGCGCGCACGTCGTCATACGGCGCCCTGGTCGCGGCGTTGTCGGTGACGGGAGCGCTCGGTGCCGGGGTCAACGCCGCCAGCGGGCGAGCCGTGATGGGGTGGTTCGACCAACACGAGCGAGGACTGGCTCTGGGGATACGGCAGATGGGCGTCCCACTGGGCGGGGCCGTTGCCGCCGGCGCGCTCCCGGCGCTGAACGATCAGATCAGCCTCGGTGCTGCGTTCTACGGTCTCGCAATCGGTTGCCTGATATCCGCACTGATTGGCGCGTCACTCATCAGGGTCGAGCCCGACGAGGAGCACAGCGTCCTCGCCCGCCCACTTCGAGACGCGCGAATTTGGCGCATTTGCACGGCGAGCACCTTCTACGTGATGGCGCAGATCAGCTTGCTCGGATTCTTCGTCCTCTTCCTGCACGATCGACGCGGCGTGTCGACCGCGGTCGCCGCGGGTGCACTGGCCACGACGCAGGTGCTCGGCGGCGCATCACGGATTGCCGCCGGCCGCTGGTCAGATCGCCTCCGGGCGCGGGTTGTGCCGCTGCGGAAGGTCGCACTCGCCCTCGCCGTCTCGCTTGGGGCGGTCGCAGCCTTGGTCACGGCACCGCTCCCGATTCTAGTCCCGGCGCTCGTTCTCGCCGGGGCGTTCGGGCTCTCGTGGAACGGGCTCTCTTTCACGGCGGCGGCTGAGACTGCCGGCCGCGCTCGGAGTGGCGCCGCACTCGGGCTCCAGCAGACCTTTCTCTCGGGAGGATCGATCGTCGCACCGATCGCGTTCGGCACTTTGGTGCACTACGCATCGTGGCGGTTCGCATTTGCCCTGGCGGCGATCAGCCCGCTCGTCGGCTATGCGGTGCTCAGTCCGCTAGCTGAGCGAAGACCTTGAAGGTCGGGCGCCCTACGGGCAGCTCGTGGAACTCCGGGTTGACGCAGCCGAGCTCGCCCGTCCGCTCGGCGCCGTAGCACTCCTCGACCTCGACGCGGCACATCGGCAGCGGCGCGCGCGTCGTGCGCATCGCGCCGAAGCCCTCGCGCCGGCGCTCGGCTTCCCGCAGCAGCTCCAGGTCGATCTCGACGCCGTAGACCTTCTGCATGCAGCCGATGTACGTGTGCCCGAACTCTTCGAACGCGTAGAGGAACGGGCACGCCCGATCCACGCAGGCCGACGGATAGACCACCTTGTCGCAGTGCACCTCGCAGTGCCGGCACTCGAGCTCGTCCTGCGGCCGGAGCGGGAGCTCGGTCGTGGTCGTGGTCGCGGCACCTGGCGCTGGTGTCATAACGGAATTTTCATGCCCCGAACCGCGCGCCGCAAGACTTGACAGCGTGCTGCTCTATAAGCTAGGGCCGCGTGGCGCGACGACTCCTTTGGGCCTCGCTTGCGCTCGCTCCGGTCACGATTCTCGTCGACGCCGTTGCCAATCCGGGCAAGGTGGCGCTGTTCCTCCTCTCTGCGGTCGCACTCGTGCCGCTCGCCTGGTTGATCGGCGAGGCGACGGAGCACGCCGGCGAGCACACGGGCCCGCGGATCGGCGGGCTCCTGAACGCCAGCTTCGGCAACGCGCCCGAGGTGATCATCGCGTTGATCGCCGTGGACGACAACCTGCCGAACGTCGTCCGCGGCTCGCTCGCCGGCAGCGTCGTGTCCAACATCCTGCTTGTGCTGGGCGCGGCGCTCGTGCTCGGGCAGGACGAGGCGCGGCTCGATCGCACCTCGCTGCTCGTTCAGCTCGGGCTCGTCGCGGTCGCGGTGCTGCTGCTGCTGATCCCCTCGATTCCGGGCTGGCACGGAAACCCGGACCGCCACTCGCTCACGCTGCTGAGCATCGGGCCCGCGATTGCGTTACTCGTCCTGTACCTCGTCGTGACGACGGTGGGCGTGCGGCGGCGCGCGGCACACGACGCCAGCGGAGCGACCGGCTGGGGCCTGCCCCTCTCGCTCGCCGCGCTGGGAGCGGCGACGGCGGCGACGGCGGTGACGAGCGAGATCCTCGTGCACTCCTTGCAGGCGTTCGCCAAGGCGGCGAATCTGTCTCAGTTCTTCATCGCGATCGTGATCGTCGCGATCGTGGGCAACGCCGCGGAGCACGGCGGCGCCGTGGTGATCGCACGTCGCGGCAAGATGAAGCTCGCCACCGAGATCGCGATCACGTCGAGCGCCCAGGTCGGTCTCCTGGTCCTGCCGGTCGTCGCTCTGGTCTCGTTTGCTTTCGCACATCCTCTCGCCCTGGCCTTCCGGCCGATCGAGTTGATCGCGATCGGCGGGGCGGCCGTCTTCGTCGCGTTCGTGATCCGCGACGGCATTTCTCGGCGCTGGGAAGGCGCGCTGCTGATCGCCGTCTACGGCGGCTTCGTCGCCTGGTTCCTGGCCGCCGGCGACCGCTGAGAAAGAGGCCGGTTACCCGTACTTGCCCCGAGCGGATCGGGTGCAAGACTGGGGCCAACGACATGGAGGCCAGATGAGCGAGACAGTGGCAATGCCAGCGGTCGCGACCGCCGAGCCGGGGTACACCGGTCCGGCAGTCTCGGCCAAAGACCTGACCCGCCGCTACGGCGAAGGCGACACGGCCGTCGACGCGCTCCGCGGCGTCTCGCTCGAGGTCCCGAGCGGCCAGCTGACGGCCGTGATGGGCCCATCGGGCTCCGGCAAGTCGACCCTGATGCACATCCTCGCCGGGCTCGACCAGCCCACGTCGGGCGAGGTCGCGATCGCCGGCATCAACATCTCGAAGCTCGGCGACAGCGACCTGACCAAGCTGCGCCGGCGACATATCGGCTTCATCTTCCAGTTCTTCAACCTCCTCCCCATGCTCACGGCGGAGGAGAACGTGTTGCTGCCGCTCTCGATCGCGGGTGAGAAGCCCGATCCCAAGTGGGTGATGGAGCTGCTCGGACGGATCGGCCTCGCCGACCGCCGGACGCATCGTCCCGCAGAGCTGTCGGGCGGCCAGCAGCAGCGCGTCGCGATCGGCCGTGCGCTCGTGACCAAGCCGACGATCGTGTTCGCCGACGAGCCGACCGGGAATCTCGACTCGACCACGAGCGGCGAGATCCTCGAGCTGCTGCGCAGCTCGGTCGACGCGTACGGACAGACGACGGTGATGGTCACGCACGAGCCCCGCGCGGCGGCGATCGCGGATCGCATCCTCTTCCTCGACGACGGCCTGATCGTGAAGGAGCTTGGCCATTCCGAGGCGCACGACGTGATCTCCGTGATGGAGGATCTCGCCGCCTCGTGATCAAGGTCGCACTACGAGGCCTCGCCGGCCGCAAGCTGCGGGCGTCGCTGACGGCGTTCGCGATCGTGCTCGGCGTCGCGATGGTGAGCGGCACGTTCGTCCTGACGGACACGATGAACGGCGCGTTCGACTCGATCATCTCGCAGTCGTACAAGAACGCCGACGTCGTGGTCAGCGGCAAGACCGCCTTCGACACCGACACCAACGGGAACGCGGTCCAGCCGCCGAGCTTCCCAGAGACGCTGCTCGCGAAGATCAAGGCGCTGCCAGACGTGAACGCGGCGGCCGGCTCGCTCACCGACGACAAGACCAAGCTCGTCGGACGCGACGGCAAGCTCGTCGGTGGCCACGGCGCGCCCAACCTCGCCTTCAGCGTCGAGCCGAGGTCGGATCAACGCTTCAACCCGCTCGTGCTCACCTCCGGCAGATGGCCTAGCGGCGCGAAGGAGGTCGCAATCGACAGCGGCACCGCGGGCAACAAGCACTACAAGATCGGCGACACGATCGGCATCCAGACCCGGGGCCCGGTACAGCAGTTCCGCGTCGTCGGAGTCGTGAAGCTCCCCGGCGTCTCGATCGGAGGCGCGACGATGTCCATCTTCGACGTCCCGACCGCCCAGATTCTCTTCCACCGCGAAGGCCGGCTCGACGTCATCCGCGTCCAGGCGAAGAGCGGCGTCCCGACGCCGAAGCTGCTCTCCGAGGTCAGGGCAGTCCTGCCGCCGACGGTTCAGGCCCGGGACGTCGCGGCGCAGGAGAAGCGCGACAAGAAGACGGTCAACTTCACCAGCTTCATCCAGTACTTCCTGCTCGCCTTCGCCGGCATCGCGCTCTTCGTCGGCAGCTTCGTGATCGCGAACACGCTCTCGATCACGATCGCGCAGCGCGTGCGCGAGTTCGCAACCCTCCGCACGCTCGGCGCGACGCGGCGCCAGATCCTTCGTGCGGTCGTGATCGAGGCCCTCGTCGTCGGGGTGCTCGGGTCGGTCACCGGGCTCTTTCTCGGGCTCGGCCTGGCGAAGGGCCTGAACGCGCTCTTCAAGGTGCTCGGTTTCGACCTCCCGACGGCGGCAACCGTCTTCAAGGAGCGCACCGTGATCGTCAGCCTGCTCGTCGGCATCGTGATCACGCTGCTTGCGAGCCTCAGGCCGGCGTTGCGCGCGACGCGCGTCCCGCCGATCGCGGCGGTGCGCGAAGGTGCGACGCTGCCGCGCGGCCGCTTCGCGCGCTTCACGCCCATCCTGTCGATGATCACCCTTGTGCTCGGCGTCCTGCTGCTCGGCTACGGCGTGCTCGCTCACGGGCTCTCGACGCCCAACCGGCTCGCGTCCCTCGGCTTCGGCATCGTCCTCCTTTTCTTCGGCGTGTCCGCGAACGCGTCCCGGCTCGTGCGGCCGCTCGCCGCCGTGCTCGGCTGGCCGGCGACGCGGATCGGGGGGACGGCCGGCGTGCTGGCGCGCGACAACACGATGCGGAACACCAAGCGGACCGCATCGACTGCTTCGGCGCTGATGATCGGCCTCGCACTGGTTACCTTCGTCGCCATCCTCGGCCAGGGCATCCGCTCGTCGTTCGAGAGCGCGGTCGACGACCTCCTCCGCAGCGACTATGCGCTCACGTCGACTGACACGTTCACACCCCTCTCCGTCTCGGACGAGCGCGCACTCGCCAAGGCGCCGAACGTGACGGCGATCTCGGGCGTGCGTGCCGGCTCGGCGCGCATCCTCGGCAAGACCGACAATCTCACCGGCGTCGCGCCGAACATGGCCCAGGTGATCCATCTCCGCTGGAAGCAGGGCTCCACGGCGGTGCCCTCACAACTCGGCAGCGATGGCGCTTTCGTCGACCACAAGTACGCGAAGAAGAACCACCTGACGATCGGCTCGCCGATCAACATCGAGACGCCGTCCCGCGACAAGTTCACCGTGCTCGTGAAGGGGATCTTCAAGCTGCCCAACGGCGGCTCGCCCTTCGGCCCCGTGACGATCTCGAACGCCAACTTCGATGCCCATTACCCGAGCCCCGAGAACGAGATGGTGTTCGTCAAGGTGCGAGGCGGTGTCACAGACGCGAACACCGCGACGCTCGAGCACCAGGTCAAGGGTTTCGCGGACGCGAAGGTCCAGACGGCCTCGCAGTTCAAGAAGAACTTCGAGAGGCCGCTGAACAAGATCCTGATCTTGCTCTACGTGCTCCTGCTGCTCTCCGTGATCGTGAGCCTGTTCGGCATCGTCAACACACTCGTCCTGACCGTGTTCGAGCGGACGCGGGAGATCGGAATGCTGCGGGCCGTCGGCATGACGCGGCGGCAAACGCGCTCGATGATCCGGCACGAGAGCGTCGTCACGTCGCTGATCGGCGGCGCGCTCGGGATGGCGGTCGGGTTCTTCCTGGCGCTGCTCGTCACCCACGCGCTTTCGAGCGAGGGCATCGTGTTCGCGGTGCCGTGGCTGACGCTGCTGGGCTTCGTGATCGCCACCGTCGTCGTCGGCGTCGTCGCGGCGATCTTCCCGGCGCGCCGCGCCGCCGGCCTCAACGTGCTAGCGGCTCTTCAGTACGAGTAAGCGCGTCGGGGATCGCCTCGAGCGCGGTCTCGATGTCCTCGTCCGTGATGTCGAGGTGCGCCACCGCGCGGACGACGCTTGGATGGACCGTGGTCGACACGAGGACGCCGCGCTCCTTCAGGCGGTCGATCGCCCCGGCGCGATCCGGGCCCACGTCGATCTGAACGAAGTTCGTCTCCACCTGCTCCAAGTCGACATTGAGCCCGGCCGCTGCGAGGCCTTCGCCGAGCCGGCGGGCCCGCGCGTGGTCGTCCGCGATGCGGTCGACGTGGTGGTCGAGGGCATACAGCGCGGCCGCGGCAACGATCCCCGCCTGACGCATCGCACCGCCGAAGAAGTGCTTCCCGCGCCGCGCCTTCTCCATCAGCTCTGAGGAGCCGGCAATCAGCGCCCCGAGCGGACAGCCGAGGCCCTTCGAGAAGCAGAGCGTGACCGTGTCGAAGCCGCGTCCGATCCGCGCAGGCTCGACCCCGCACGCAATCGCCGCGTTGACGAGACGCGCACCGTCAAGATGGGCGGCGAGGTCATGCTCTCGGCACGTGGCGACGATCGCGTCGATCTCGTCGAGCGGCCAGACGCGACCGCCCGCGCTGTTGTGCGTGTTCTCCACGGCGACGACGCGCGTCGGAGCGACGTGGACGCTCGTGCGATCCCGGATCTCGGCCACGACCTGCTCGGGCGAGAACCGCCCTCTCGTTCCCTGGAGCCCGATCGTCAATAGGCCCGAGTGCGCGGCCGGCCCGCCGAGCTCGGACAGCATGATGTGCGCGTGGCGCTCGACGAGGAGCGCGTCGCCGGACCGCCCGAGGATCTGAAGCGCGATCTGATTCGCCATCGTCGCGGTCGGGAGGAAGACCGCTTCCTCCTGCCCGAGGAACTCCGCCCCGCGGCGCTCGAGCTCGTTGACGGTGGGATCCTCACGCTTCTGCTCGTCGCCGACGAGCGCGCTCGCGATCGCCTCGCGCATGGCCGCCGTCGGTTGAGTCAGCGTGTCGGAACGAAGATCGATCACGAGCTCATTTTGCAGCTTTCAAGTGGTCACCCCCGCGGGTGATCATCGCTGCGCCGAAACAGGCCGATGATCCTCCAGATGAGCGGCGCGATGGACAAGCGTTTCATCGGAGGCGGTCTGCGGCTCGCCGCAGGCTCGGCTGCGCCGCCGCGCCTCGACCACGGCTACTTCGAGGACGAGGTCCGGCCGATGCTCGGGTCGATCCTGCTCAAGAAGGGCTGGATCTCCAACGACAAGCTCGACGCCGCACTGGAGGCTGCCCGGATCAGCGGCATGCGTCTCGGCGAGACCCTGCTCTCGCGGGGCTGGTTGTTCGAGCCCGAGCTCGCCTGCGCGCTCGCCGAGCAGTTCGGCCTCAGGTACGTAGACCTCGTCCGCCATCCGCTCGATCCCGGCGCAGCGCGGTTGCTGCCCACCGAGGTCGCGCGGCGCATGTTCGCCGTGCCGGTCCGCTTCGTCGAGTCCGGGGCGATCGAGGTCGCGGTCGCAGATCCGGCGGACGCGGACATCGGCGCGCTCGAGCAGATGCTCGGTCGCCGGGTCGAGCTCGTCGTCGGCGAGCGCTCGGTGATCCAGGACTCCTGGCGCTACACGCGCTGACCGGCCCTACTCGTGCATCGGCGCTTTGGTGCCGGGCACGTGGAGCAGGTTCTCGACGTCCCGCACGCCCTGCACCTTGCGTGTCTGGGCGACGAGCTCGTCGATCAGGTCGGCACGCGGAACCTCGCCGCGCAGCTGGACGACGCCGTCCTGCACGTTGACGTTCAGCTTGCCTTTGGGGACGGCCCGATTACGGAAGACCTCGCTCCGGATCTTGTCGGCGAGCGTGGCATCGTCGAAGTCCTTCGGCTCTTCCTTCAGGTGCTGAACCTTCTGTGAGAGGCCGTACGCCTCCGCTGCCACGCCGCGTCCCGCACGTGCGGCCCGCCTGCCGCCTGACCTGAAGCGATCGAGCGTGACGTGACGCCTGCGCCTGCCGCTCTGGGGATCCAAGAAGTACGCCAGCAAGGCGCCTACTGCGCCTCCGAGTGCGAAGCCTCCCATTCGTTCCTCCTTGTTTTCCGCTCTTCCCTCGCCTTCCCGGCGACGGCGGCGGCTCAAACGTCGGCGACGATCCCGTCCCATGGAGCGAGCTCCCGCCGTCCGTCGAGGTCGATCTCGGCGGGCTCGTCGGAGAGGTTGACGGCGACGGCCGTGTGCTCGCCGCGCCGGAAGGCCCACACGCCCGCAGGTGCGGAGAGCGTCTCGTACAACCCTTCGCGTAGATCGATGGACGAGCGGCGTCGCGCGATCAGCCCGCGACAGAAGCAGAGGAACGAGCCGTCGTCGTCGCGCTGCGTGGCCGCCGGCGCCACCTGCGCGGCGAGTGGCAGCCACGGGTTAGTCCAGCCGCCGTTCCACGGCATCGGCGTCCGCGCTCCGTCGCGTCCCGCCATGTCGCGTTCCTGCTCCGGAGGAACCCGCGCCTGCGGCATGCCCAGTTCGTCGCCGTAGTAGAGGACCGGCGTCCCCCGCAGGGTCAGCAGCAGGAACAACGCGGCGCGAGCCTTGCGCTCGTCCCCGCCGCACATGCGCGTCGGGAAGCGGGCGAGGTCGTGGTTCGAAAGCATCCACACCGGCCAGGCGCGCTCCGGCAGGGCGGCCTCGGTCGCTTCGACGATGCCGCGCAGAACGTCGGCGTCCAGCGGTGAGAGTGCGAACGGGAAGTTGAAGGCGAGGTGTAGCTCGTCTTCGCCGTTGCCGTAGAAGCGCGCCAGCCGGTCGAGCTCCATCACCCACGTCTCGCCCAGCAGCACGCGCTCCGGCCGGTAGCCGTCCACGAGCCGGCGCCAGTGGCGAAAGACGTCGTGCACGTCGTCGCGGTTCGCGTTGTAGGTCGAGACGGCGGGGTCGGGGTTGTTCCGCAATTGGCGGTCCTTGACGATGCCGTGAGCGACGTCGATCCGGAAGCCGGCGATCCCGCGGTCGAGCCAGAAGCGCAAGATCTCGTCGAAGCCGTCGCGCACGTCCCCGTTCCACCAGTTGAGGTCGGGCTGTTCCGGCAGGAAGTTGTGTAGGTAGTACTGGCCCGTGGCCTCGTCGAGCGTCCAGGCCGGACCGCCGCCGAAGCTGTTCCGCCAGTTGTTCGGCGGCGAGCCGTCGGGCGTGGGATCGGCCCAGACGTACCAGTCGCGGTGGCGTGCCTCGCGTGACGAGCGAGCCTCCTCGAACCACGGATGGCGGTCGGAGGTGTGGTTCGGGACGAGGTCGACGATCACCTCGATGCCGCGCGCCGATGCCTCCGCGACGAGCTCGTCGAGCGCCGCCATACCGCCGAGCACGGGCTGCACGTCGGTGTAGTCGGCGACGTCGTACCCCCAGTCCTTGTCCGGAGAGACGGTGACCGGGCTGAGCCAGAGCGCGTCGACGCCGAGCCAGTCGAGGTAGTCCAGGCGCTGCACGATCCCGCGCAGGTCGCCGACGCCGTCGCCGTCGGAGTCGGCGAACGAGCGGACATAGACCTGGTACAGGACCGCGCGCTGCCACCAGGGTCGGCCGCCGGAGGGCATGCGCAACGCTACCGTGTCGCCGATGGATCGAGCTCTGCTGGGCGAGCAATTGACGGCGCGCGGCGAGCCGCTCTACCGCGCCGTCCAGGTGTGGGAATGGGCGGCGCGCGGCGTCGGCGGTTACGCAGACATGACGAACGTGCCGGCCGAGCTGCGCGACGAGCTGCAGCGCGAGCTCCCGTTCTCGACGCTCGATCTCGAACAGGAGCAGCGGGCGCGCGACGGCACGGTGAAGACGCTCTTCCGCACCCACGACGGCCATCCCGTGGAAGCGGTGTTGATGCGCTACCGCGACGGCCGCCGTTCCCTGTGCCTGTCGTCGCAATCGGGCTGTCCGCTGACCTGCACGTTCTGCGCCACGGGACAGATGAGCTTCGGCCGGAACCTGACGGCGTCGGAGATCCTCGACCAGGCGTTGCATTTCCGCCGGCTCGGGCCGGTCGACCACGCGGTGTTCATGGGGATGGGCGAGCCGATGCTCAATCTCGACTCGGTGCTCGAGGCGGCCCGTGCGCTGCCGGACGTCGGGATCACGAACAGGCGGACGACGATCTCGACGGTCGGCTGGCTGCCCGGCTTGCGTCGGTTCGTCGACGAGGTGGAAGAGCCCGTCCGGTTCGCGTTGTCCCTGCACGCACCGACCGACGAGCTGCGCACCGAGCTCATGCCTGTCAACGCGCGCTACCCGCTCGCCGACGTCCTCGCCGAATGCAGGCGCTATTTCGAGCTTCGGCGCCGCAAGGTCTTCGTCGAGTACGTGATGCTCGGAGGGGTGAACGACCGGGTCGAACAGGCGCGCGCGCTCGCCGACCTGCTCGAACCGAAGGTTTTCAAGGTCAATCTGATTCCGTACAACCCGACGGGGATGTATGCAGGCTCGACGCGAAAGGCGATCGCCGCGTTCAAGGACGTGCTCGACCGCGCGCGGCTCCCCGCCACCGTCCGCCTCACTCGGGGGCGTGACATCCAGGCCGCGTGCGGCCAGCTCGCCGCGAGCTCGAGGCCGGCACCTGTCGGTCGGGGAGTGGAGCGGGGCCTCGACCCGTCCTAGACTCGGCGCATGGTCGACCCCCGTCG
>WNGD01002192.1_pt1 | contig 20516 bp, 18 predicted proteins | sample 5400671 | NCBI WGS metagenome assembly WNGD01 (sample SAMN13153369, study PRJNA577476) | soil metagenome | isolation source: 40 cm soil or saprolite under grassland replicate 2 | place: USA:California | collected 2016-06-15 | reverse complement strand
CCGCCGGACTGAACTCGGCGTCGAGCACAGGGCCTGTGTGCCCGGTCAGCTCGAAACCGCGTGCTCCAGTACGGCCGTCCCAGAGTCGCGCGATCGTGTCGATGTCACCGGTCACTACGGAGTCGCCGACCGGCGCGAAGCGCGCGCTCGTGACCGGGTGGGGATTGACAAGTCGCGCAACGAGGCGGCCCGAGCCCACGTCGAACACCCTGGCGATTCGGTCGTGCGCGGAGGAGACGAGGGTAGTCACGAGCAGCCGTCCGTCGCTGCTGAACGACGCTGACTCGACTTCGTGAGGATGGTCGAGGCGATGCAGCTCGGAGCCCGTTCGTGGGTCCCAGATGCGCGCCGTCCCGTCCTCGCTCGTGGTTGCAAGCACGCGGCCGTCGGGCGAGAAGGTCGCGCTGGTGACAGGCCCGCCGTGTCGGAGCGCGTGCACCGGTTGTCCGGTCTTGGTGTTCCAGATCCGCGCGACGCCGTCGCTACCGGCCGTGACAACCTGGGAGCCGTCGGGACTGAAGGTTGCGGCCGTCAGGGAGGCCCCGTGCCGAAGCGAGCGCAGGCGCCGCCCGTTGTCCGTCCGGTGGATTCGGGCGGTGCCGTCATCCCCCGCCGTGACTAGGAGTTTTCCGTCTCGGCTGAACTCGACATCGTTGACAGGCTTGCCGCCCGCGGACAGGACTGCCTTGACACGCATCCCGCGAAGCGTGCTCCGGAGCGCCTCTTCTTCGGGCGACGAGCGTTCGAGCCGGCTTGCCTGGAGGGCAAGGCGAACGCTCCGTTCCGGGTTGACAGGGGCAACGGTCCTCGCTAGGGCGACGAGCTCGCGCGCGTGGGCCCGTTGCGACTGGCTACGCGCATCGCCTCGCTGGACGAGCGCGTAGACGGCGATCGCGGCGAGCACAGCCATCGCAACGGCTGTCGCAACCGTGAAGGAGAGCATGCGCCGATGTCGCCGAGCCGCCGCAACTCGTTCCGCCTGGAGCTGCCGCTCGGCCTCATGCCGCGCCCGCCAGGCGAGCACGGCGTCAGCAAGGACATCGTGGAAGATTTCGTAACGCGGCCCGGCCGCGCCGTCCTCCCCGGCGCGGACGATCCGTTCCTCGACAAGCCGATGTAGGACGCGCTCCGCCTCGGTCGCGTCGACGGAGGCATACCCCGCCAAGTCGGCGGCGCGGTGCGCAATCTTCGTCCCGGACGGGGTGACCAGGTGGTTGTACATCGCCGCCGCGGCGTCTTTCTCCTCAGGAGAGAGCTCGGACATCGCTTGCTCGAGATGGTCCTGGACGATGTGCGCCGCACCGCCGAGCTCGTTCAACGTCTGGAGTCGCAGCTTCCGCGACCCTTGAGCAGTCTCGACCTCCCAGAGCCGCTCTAGCACGAGCTGCAGGTACGGCGCTTCGATGCGATCGGCGTCCTCGTCGACGCCGCCGCGGCCGGCTTGACCAAGGTCGACACGGCCGACGGCCACCTGCTCGAGCACCTCATCGACAAACTCTGGCTCTGCCGCGACCTGCTGATCAGTAGGGACGAACTCGTTGTACCGCTCGACAGGGCCGACAATCGCCGCCCGCGCCGAGTCTCGATCGAGCCGATCCAGCCGAAGCGAGTTCCCGAAGAGATTTGGGATTCGCGCCTTGAACGCGTCGAGGCTCGCCAGCGAATCCTCGCGAATCCCGATCAAGAAGTTGACGCGGAGGCCCGAGCGGCGAAGCGCTTCCGGCAACTCGTCGGCCAGCGTGCCCGGGCCGTGCTCGTTCTCGTGGTAGAGGAAGTACTCCTCGAACTGGTCGAGGACGACGTAGATGTCGGTATCGAGTTGGCGTGTCCACGTCCCGAGCGTGTCCGCGAGCGCGCCGCTGCGCCGCAACGGTGTGCCCGACTCTGGCGCGGCTGCTTCGACGGCGTCGAGCACGCTCATGACCGGGTCGCCGGTCCATGTCGAAAAGACGACGACGATTGCACCCGGCGCCCCCCGAAGGCGATGCGCGACTCCCGCGCGCAGGAGCGAAGTCTTGCCGACTCCGCTCGCTCCATACAGCACGGTAAGCCGTGCTGCCATGAGGTTGGCCACGATCACCTCGATCTCCCGCTCGCGTCCGAAGAAGAGCAGCGCATCGAGCTCGGAGTCATCGAAGGGAGCCAAGCCCTTGTACGGGCTCGTCGGCACCGCGATCGCGCTCATGCCGAGGCCTCGGCGAGCTCGAGACCGGCCTGGCGGGCCAGCCCCGTGACGTAGCGCTCGAGCGGGATCTCGAGCACGTCCACGTCGCGGCGGCGCCAGAACTCGCGCTCGAGCGGCATCGGCTCGGGCTGCACCGCCCACGAGCGATAGCTGAGCGGCTGATCCCCCCAGAGCCGGTGGAGCAGCAGTCGCAGATTCCAGTCGGCCATCGTGTACCCGAGGAAGAGGAAGTGGCTGCGCCGGAGCCTCGCGCCCAGGGCGACCGGCACGACGCTTGCCACCTCGGACTGCGCGAGGTACTCGATGTAGTCGTCCTCGGTGACGACGAAGCTCTCCCACTCGCGGTCCTCGGCGCTGCGGCCGACCTGGCCGTGGAGCTTGAGGATGATCGTGCGGCGGTCGAGAGAGAGTTCGGTCGCGTACGTATTCGGCACCTCGATCAGCGTTCCGGTTCCGTCGGGCGCGACGTGGCAGAACTTGCCGCGGTTCCGGCCGGCGGCGAGGTAGGAAACGACGTCGAACTCCTCGCCCGCATCCAGAAACGCGCGTTCGAGCGCAAGGTCGTAACTCGTGGTCACGATCAGCTGGTGCGGGGCGCCGCGCTCGCGCAGAAGCGGTGGAAGGGCCGCAAAGAAGCGGTGGAGGACGGTCGGCGGCAGATCGGGATCGAGCAGCGCGTGCAGCTCATCGTAGAGTGGCCCGGAACCCTTCATGACGGCGATGTACTGCGCGACTTGTGGCAGCGCACTGCCGTTCGTCGGATATTCGAACCGCTCGGCCAACTGAAGCGTCAGCTCGGCGACGTCGGCTCCGAGAACCGGAACAAGGCGACCGGCCAGCATTGTCTCGACCACGTCCTTGATCCTGTCTTCGGCCGCCGGCGCGACCGGAGGCCCGTCCTCGAGTCCCGGGTCCTGGCGCAGGATCGCTCCGTGGAGCTGCTGGAGCGCCGGGCTGGGCTCGATCCCCAACTCGTCGACGAGAACGCGCCGAGTGTCGTGGTAGATCTGCAGCGCTTCAGCTTGCCGGCCCGAGCGATAGAGCGCGAGCATCAACTGGCTGCGAAGGCGCTCCCGAAGCGGGTACTCGTCGGCGAACGCCTCGAGCTCGCCGACCAGGTCGCTGTGCCGCCCTGCTTCGAGCTCCGCCTCGACCCGATCCTCGAGCGCCGCAAGCCGTAACTCCTCGAGCCGCCCGATCTCCTGCTGCGCGAACGCCTCGAAGCCGAGATCCGCGAGTGGTCGGCCGCGCCAGATCGCTAGGGCGCGCCGCAGCTGCGCCGCTCGCTCCACCGGCGACTCCTCGGCGCGCGACGCCTCGACGAGAAGCACGAACCGGTCGAGGTCGAGCTGCTGCGGCGCGATCCTCAACTCGTAGCCAGGCGGCTTTGTCACAACCACGTCCGAGCCCAGCAACTTCCGGAGCTGCGAGACGAAGTTCTGCAGTGAGGTCGCCGCCGTCCGCGGCGGCTGTTCGCCCCACAGGGCATCCACGATCCGGTCGGTCGAGACGACTCGGTTCGGGTCCAGGAGCAGGAGCGCCAGCAGCGCGCGCTGCTTCTGCCCACCGAGGTGAAGCACTTCCCCGCCGTCGACGACCTCGAGCGGTCCGAGGATGCGGAATTCGAGCACGTGACTTTTGTATCACCTTCTGAAGTCGGTGGATATGGCCCGTTAGCCGGCCGTTGGTTGGCCGTGACTGAGCGGTTGGGGCTCGGCCCGAGCGTCGGGCCATGCACACCAACCCGCACATCTCACAGAGCGCCGCACGGCGCACGTTCCGCGTTCTGGCAATCGCCGCCGCCGCAGCCCTCATGGGCGCCGGCCACTCGAAGGCCCTCCCGGTCTACGGCCTCGATGACGACGACGGCCGCGACCTTGCAGCACAGAGCTCGCATCGCCCGACTGTCGAGGCCGCCTTCCCGCTCGAGAGCTACGGGCCGAACAGCACTGCCCACCTCGTGATCACCGATCGGGCCCCGCAGGTGTCCATCGAGATCCGCCACGTGGGTCCGGAAAACGGCCCGGTTGCTCGACTCGGCAACGACGTCATGACGGGCGTGCCGGTCTCGAAGAAGCACACGATCGGCCGCGTCTCGGGCCGACGCATCGTCAACGTCCGTCTCGGCGACTGGCCGAGCGGCGTCTATTTCGTCCAGCTCACCGCTCCGGGCGGCCGGGTCGGCTATGCCCCGTTCGTCCTGCGCCCGAAGCACCTCGGCGAGAACCGCGTCGCCGTCGTGATGCCGACGCAGACCTGGCAGGCCTACAACCACCGCGACGACAACGGCGACGGCAAGGCCGATACCTGGTACGCGTGCGCTTGCCAGCACACGGCCCGGCTTGGTAGGCCGTTCCTCGACCGCGGCACGCCGCCTCACTTCAAGTACTACGAGATCCCCTTCCTGCGTTGGCTGAGTCGTACCCACCCCGACGTCGACATCATCTCCGACGCCGAACTGAAGGGCGCCAGCGGACACCAGCTCGCGGATGCCTATTCGCTGATGATCTTCTCCGGCCACCACGAGTACGTGACCACGCACGAGTTCGACGCGGTCACCGACTTTCGCAACCGTGGCGGAAACCTGATCTTCCTCTCGGCGAACAACTTCTACTGGAAAATCGTGATCCACGGCCGCGTCATGTACCGCGTCATCAAGTGGCGCGATCTCGGCCGGCCGGAAGCAGCGCTGCTCGGCGTCGAGTACTTCCACAACGACGGCGGCGAGCACCGCGGCAACTGGATCGTCCGCGATGCCAGCCACTTCTCATGGCTCCTGGAGGGCACCGGGCTCGGCAACGGCGGCAGCATCTCGAACGGCGGCATCGAAGCCGACCACGTCACCTCGGCTTCGCCGCGCTCCACCAGGGTCGTCGCCCAGATCCCCAATCTCTACGGGCCCGGCATGACCGCCCAGATGACCTACTACGAGAAGGCCGGCGCCAAGGTCTTCGCCGCCGGAGCGTTCACGCTCGCCGGCGGAGTTCGCCAGCCGAAGGTCGAGCACCTGATCGAGAACCTTTGGAAGCGCCTGGCCAACGATCCGAGGCCGTGATGAAGCAGTGGACTCTCCGGATCCTCGGTGTGCTGGCGATCCTCGCTCTGGCAGGTTTCGCCGCATACGCGTTCTACCGCAAGCACGAGTTCCGCAACATCCGCGGCTCCTCGTCGGTCGAGTTCGTGACGACCCAGGCGCGACCGGCGGCACCGCCCGAAGGCGTGGCCTGGCCTCGCTACGGCTTCGACCTTGCCGGAACCCGAGCCGCGGGTTACCGCCTGCGACCTCCGTTTCGACGGCTCTGGACGTTCAACGACAACCCGACGCTCCTCGAGTTCCCGCCTGCGGTCGCCTACGGAAGGCTCTTCCTGCCGACCTGGGACGGCCGCTTTCTCGCGCTCGACGCGCGGACGGGGCGGATCCTCTGGCGCCGCCACTCGGGTCGCTGCGGCTGGGGATCGCCGGCCGTCTGGCATGGACTCTTGATCACCACATGGATCGGGCGCGACTGTGATTCGCCGATCCCGGGCACCGACGGCCAGGTCGTCGCGTACGAGGCACGGAACGGCCGGGCCCGCTGGCGCTTTCACCTCGGACCGTGCGAGTCTTCGCCGCTCGTCGTCGGAAGGCTCGTCTACGTCGGCGACTGGCACGGACACGTCTACGCCCTGGATGTCCGCACCGGCAGACGCCGTTGGGTGTTTCGCACCGACGGCGCCGTGAAGGGCTCGGCGTCCTATGCGGGCGGAGCCGTTTACATCGGCTCGTATGACGGCCACGTTTACAAGCTCGATGCTCGTACCGGCAGACTGATCTGGCGCGCCTCGGCCCAGAACCGGCTCGGTGGCCGGGGCTGGTTCTACTCGACGCCTGCCGTGGCATTCGGCCGCGTCTACATCGGCGGGACCGACTCGAAGGTCTACTCGTACGGAGCCGCCAGCGGCAAGCTCAGATGGTCGTACGCGACCGGCGGCTACGTCTACGCCTCGCCTGCGATCTGGGGAAATCTCGTCCTCGTAGGCTCCTACGACCGCACCTTCTACGCGTTCGACGCCGCTACGGGCCGGGTTCGCTGGCGCTTCCACGCCAACGGTCGGATCTCAGGCTCGGCGAGCGTGGTCGACGGGATCGTCTATTTCTCCACACTCCACCGGCGCACGTACGGCCTGGACGCCCGCACCGGTCGCCCGCTCTGGATTTATCCCGACGGCGAGTACACGCCGGTCGTCGCAGATTCGCGGCGGCTCTACGTCGTCGGTTACCGGCGCGTTTTCGCCTTTGCTCAGCGCGCGCCGTCGTAGCGAAGCGCCTCGAGCGCGCGGTCGCAGGCGTCCACCATCGCCCGCGCCCCATCGTCCTCGGGCTCAGTCGGCCAGCCCACGTCGGCGTAGGAATCCGACATCACGCATGCGAACCGCCGCACCGCGACAAGCGCGCCGACGACGTCCGCGTAATCGCGCTGGCCGAGTGTGAAGTCCGGCTGGGCGTCCACCTGAGACGATTGTCTCATTCGATGCAACGCGCGGTCTCGGTAACGGCAGTCCTCGGCCTCGTGTTGCTGCCCGGCTGCGGCTCCTCGCGGGCTTCGGACACCGCGGTCGAGGAGACCCTCGAACGGGGCGTCGCGCAGATTGGCGCGCCGCAAACGACGAAGCAGCTCCACGACGACCTCGTCCGTACGCTCGCCACGCTGCGCACCCAGCGCGCGTCGACCGCGACCAGCCTTACAGCGAAGAGGCTCGCGATCGAGGGCTTCTCGTGGACGCTGAGAGGCGTCGGGGCCCGCCTCGAGATCACCACGAACGACAGCGGCAATCTCGAAGCATCGGTCCACGATGCAAAGCGGGCCGATCGCGGCATGCGCAGAGGAACCGGTTTCCTGCGAGCGAGCGGCCGGCCGTGCTCTAGGCATGCGTATCGGCAGCCTCAACGGCTCTTAATTGACCGCCGCTTTACGCGTGCATTACAGCCGCCAAACACAGCTCTGTTGGTCGGCGGACATACTCAGCCCGAAACGAAAGGAGCCAGATGCGAAGACTGATTTTCCTTCTCGTCACTGCCGTCTTGGCGGTGCCCGCACTCGCCGTCGCAGGCTCGCCGCCGAGCTCTGCCGATCAGGCAGCCGCCGTCAAGCAGTGTTCGACCGTACGGACAGCAATCGGCACGGCGAACTTCAAGCAGACCTGGGGGACGAACGCGAACAGGTCGAACGCGTTCGGCAAGTGTGTCTCCCACTTCGCCCAACTGAACGAGCAGGATCGCTCGAATGCGGCGGCTCAGTGCCGCAGCGCGCGCTCCGCCGACCCAACCGGGTTCGCTACTACCTGGGGTGTCGGCCCGAACCATAAGAACGCCTTTGGCAACTGCGTCTCGACGAAGGCAAAGGCTGCCGCCGCCGCTCAGGTACAGGCGACCGTCAATGCAGCCAAGGCCTGCGCGACCGAGCGAAATACGATCGGCCTGGCCGCTTTCAAGCAAAAGTACGGAAAGTCCAACGCGTACGGAAAGTGCGTCTCCAGCAAGGTGAAGCACTCGACCCCGTAGGACTCGAAGCTCCTCTGAAGCATCCCGGAGAGAGGCGATCACGCCTCTCTCCGGCTTTTTGAGAGACGAGGCGAAGAAGAGGGGCTCGGCGTGGTAACCGATCTGATCTGCGGTCGCCGCCAATGCGATCGAGATCTAGATGATGTAGCACGATCCGAACGAGCCAAAGACGGTGGGAGAGCCCTGCCACAGGCGAGGTAGCGGCAGGAACGACACGCTTGGGGCGCCCGCGCTCAGCTAAGCCGCGATTTGGGCGCTGCGTAATAAACGTCTTGGACTAGCGGGAGGTCGGACGCTCGTGCCGAAAAGGTCATTTGAGCTCGGACAGAGCTATCTCTTACCTGGCCTGGCGGGCCGTCCGAATTGAGGAGGAAAGGATTATGCGAACGTTCGTCTTTCTGAAGTCACTGGCGCTCACTTGTGCGGTCGTCATCGCAGGTGTGGCGGCGACCACGGCGGGCGCCACGCCCATCGCCTTCGGGTCTTGGCAGCCGTTTTTCTTCGGATCAACAGGATCGGTGGCTTCAGGTAGTCCGTTCACGTTCACGAGTTCGGGTGCCGCCGTCGTTACTGTCACGGATGCCTACTGCCGAGGCGATCGCTTCACCGTTTCTGACGGAGCCACGACGCTTGGAACAACCACTCTGGTCGCGGTCGACCTCGCGTGCAGCCCGATCGTTTCAGATCCCGACGTGGCGCTGGCTGATCCCGGGTACAGCACCGGCCGGTTCGTCGTCGGCGCCGGAGCCCACTCGGTCGGCATCGTCGCATCGACCTCGCCGTTCGATGGGGGCGGAACAGCGTTTTTGCGCCTCGACGTCTTCAGTGCCGGTATGTGCAAGAAGGGAGGCTGGATGAGGTTCCAGCCCGCGTTCAAGAATCAAGGTGATTGCGTCTCCTTTGTGGCTACAGGCGGGAGGAACGATCCGGCCGGCTAGTCGAGTTCGCCATCGGGCAGACGGGACTGACCCGAAATGAACTCTCCGCGGTTAGAAATAGGCCCGCCTGGATTCGAACCAGGGACAAACGGATTATGAGTCCCGGCCGACAGTATGCATCGAGGCGCAAGAAGGGCGAACTACCTGCTAGGGCACACATTCAGCCATGCACCTGGATGCGGCGAAATGCACCCCATCGCGGCAAGCCTGTACACGCATCCGTACGCGCAGCCTGACTATCGCGGGGGCCTCAGGCGCCACGCTAAGCGGCCGGCGCTACTGCTCAGGCGCCACTTTGGGAGTTTTCCCTGCGACGCATGGCCTCATACACCGCATCCCAATGACCTGAAATCTCGCCGAGGGCACGGGCCGTGTTCAGTGCAGCCTCCTCCAGCTCCGCGTTCACCTTCTCGATGTCAGCCATGCGGGTCAGAATGTCGGACATGTGGATCTCAAGGCGGCCGACCTTCTCGTCGATGCCGCTCACCTTCTGAGCGATCAACTCATAGTCGTCCACGGGAGCGGTTTAAGGCTTCTCGCCGAGCCCAAGCCACTTGCGGATCTTCGCCATGAAGCTGGCCATGGGGCGACTCTACGCCCCTTCGGCTCGTTTCGCCATGCGGCTCAGAGGAGTAGACTGGCTGGACTGGCCCTGCGGCCAGAACCCCGGCCGAAAGCCCGAAGGCCACCAACGCGCGTTGGCGCGCGAGGCGGATGAGCCTAGGCGAACAGGATTCGACTTGCAGGGCCAGCACCTATGTGGCATTGGCGATGCGAACTGATTCGACCGCTCGGTGGAGCAACGAAGGGCCGAGCGGCGAGCCGAACGCCAAGCGCTTCTCGGCGTTCCCCCGCTCGCCGCGTTCGGACAGTGTGGAAGCGGCTTTTCCGCACGGCGTTTGGGTAGTTCCCCCGATGGCGGGTTTCCGGCCGTCGCGGAGGCTTGATCTGTGAACGCTTTGACGCTAAGGGATCATTGGCTTCGGGCGCTCGATACTGCAGCGAGAGCGGTAGAAGCGGCCGCACACGCGCACACGCTGACCGTCACGAACTACGCCGCCGAATGGCGGACGATCAGGGCCGACCGAGAATGGCTCAACCAATTCGACTGGAGACCTGTCTGACGCCGATCCCGGTCGGGGCCCGGGTGTCAGCACCTCAGCACCGACGACCCCACTGGGACGCTTCCCATCCTCCCGGCCCGATTACGAGTCTAGGACGGCGGTTCGGTCGAGACGCCGGGTGACACGACGCCCAGCTTCTACGTCAGTCCGAAAAGCACGGCGGTAATTATCGCCGTGCGTGACTCGGTCGCCCACTACCCGAGGCGTAAAATCGGTCATCGCCCGGTAAGCGGAGGCTAGGGTGGACGCACTCACAAGAGCGGCCGCCATGTCCTCTCCCCTGGTGGCTAGCGGCCTCCGCAGCCGGGTTCCGGCTGTCGGGGTCGTGTAGTTCTGTTTCAGGCCTCAGCAAAAGCTTTGCACGACTCATCAGGCCCGGGAGCCGCCGCAAACTCGAGATCAGCCGCGGCTCGAGTCGGCGAGCCAGGGCAAGGGCGCCTGTGCTCTGTGGTTAGCCGACGCCCTCGGCAGACCCGAGGGGATGCCGTTGCCCCGACTCAGGCTGAGTGTCGGCAGAGCGACCACGTGGCCTTAGCCCGCGTCTGCGGCGGTCAGCGCCGCAGAGCCGACCACCCCAACGAGATATGAGTGATCGGCGAGCGGGCTGCCCCACCCAAACCTCCGGAGAATCCGAGACCTTGTTGCCGACCGCGGGACTTGCCGGAGTTTGCGGGACTCGTTTCGACTCAGTGCTTTGAGCCAAGAGTCGCCGGCGCTACGATCGGTGATCGACGCGAGGACCTGATTCCTTAGCTTCTCAGCCCCGGACCACGACGAAGCCCCGCTACGGCCGGGCTTCGTCGTCTGTGCGGCTGCCGAGATGGCGGTTCCGGTCCTAATCTAAGAGAGAAGATCGGCGGCGACCTTGGTGCGCATCCGCGCCTCGCCCCGGACGCCACTCCTCGACCGTAACACCGAGTATCGATCGTTACGATCTTCGGGCTGGTATCGCGACAAATAAAGGCCGCAAAGTGGCGGTGATTCGGCGCGATGAAAGAAGGAGCGGACGCCGGCTCGAGTCAACGCAAGTGCGATTTCGGCGATCGGAGTCACTTTGCGGAGGATCACGGGTAGCCTCGATCTCAGTAACGCAGATCCGGGGGATTGGCCGGGTGGCGAGCCGAATGCCGAGGCGGAGCCGAGCGACCACAGCCGAGTCCCTCTCCCCTCAACTCCGCTCGGCTCCTCGTACGTAAGCGTACAAAGGGGCGGCGCTGCCTAAGTAAAACGTGGCCGAGAGCTCTGGTGACCTAAATGGAGCCGGGCGTGGCGCCGTTCCGCTGCGGCTTAGAAGGAGCGCCCTCCGGGAGAGGCGGGAGGTGCTCCGGCTCCATATGCCGCAGTGGCCCTGAATGTCCTCGCTACAGGGGAGTAGATACATCCGCTAGGGCCCGGCCTGGCGAGGCGCCACGTGCGGACGCCGCATGCGAGGCTGCTCGCCAACATCTCCGCTGGGTTCAGCTCCGGTGGGGGCTTCACGGACGGGAGATCGGCAACGCCGCGGGTGGCTCCGTGGTCGAGGTCCGGCATGAGGATCGAGCTTCCCGCGGGGCGTGTAGCGGGCGCCCTCCGAGCCGGTGGTGGTGCTGCCGCTGACGCCCGCGACGAGGAGCGTGCCGCCCGCCTTAGCGGGGTTTTCTTAGTGGGCCCGCCTGGATTCGAACCAGGGACCAACGGATTATGAGTCCGCTGCTCTGACCAGCTGAGCTACGGGCCCGGCGGGCCCGAGCCTAGCGCGGAAAACCGACCGGCGGGAAAGTTCGTAGTTGGACACATGAGGACGCACCGATACTCCCTGCTTGGTGCTGTCGTCGTCGTCGTGGCCGCCGTTTCCGGCGGCTGCGGCGGCAACGGCGGCGGTTCCAAGAGCAGCGCCGGATCGACGGCGGCATCCACCTCGAGCGCGCCGGCCGCAGGCGGAGCTGTGATCAAGACGGTCAGCGTTCACGAGACCGAGTACAAGCTCAAGCCGGCTGCGATCTCGCTCGACAAGACCGGAACCTACGTCTTCAAGGGCGTCAACGACGGCACGATCACCCACGGGCTCGCGGTCGAAGGCGACGGGGTCGACGCAGAGCTCTCGTCGATCGCTGCCGGAAGCAACGGGACTCTCAAGGTGACGGTTCCCAAGTCGGGCACCTACGAGATCTACTGCCCGGTCGACGGCCACAAGGGCCTCGGCATGAAGGGCACGATCACGGTTGGTGGTGGAAGCGGGGCCTCGGGAGGTACGTCCACCGAGCACATGAATACGGGAACGACCGAGCCGACCACCACCTACTCGACCGGGTACTAAGCCCTCCTTGTCGGTTCGATTTCCAACTTGCGCGCGAAACGCGCAAAATACGCCTGCCCGCACATCCGCGGCCGCCGACAACCGGAGGAGGGTGAGCGAACGGTGAAGGTCTTCCAGCAAGAGACGCAGCTTCGCACCAGCGGCGGACTGTCGGTCCGCGACATAACCGAGGAGGTCATCGACGTCGTCCGCGAGAGTGGTGTCGTTGACGGGATCGCCTGCGTCTACTCGCCGCACACGACGTGCTGCGTGCGCGTGAACGAGTTCGAGACTGGCTTCCTGGATGACTTCGCCAACATGCTCAAGCGGTTGATTCCGAGCGACGCGTACTACGCGCACGACGACTGGGACCGGCGCACCGAGAACATCTGTCCCGAGGACATGGACTTCGGCAACGGGCACTCGCACTGCATGGCGATGCTGCTGGGCACCGCCGGCGAGTCGATCCCGGTACGCGACGGCGAGCTCTGCCTGGGAACCTGGCAGCGGGTGCTCTTCCTCGAGCTCGACCGCGAGCGCGACCGCCGCTGGATCGTCCAGGTCGTTGGCACGTAACAGCGAGCGCAGTGCGCTCGCCGTTCTGGCTCTGGCCGTCGGAGCGACGGTCGTGCCCGCCGTCGTCGGCACGTCCTCTTCTCGAGCGATAGCCCGCCCGCCCGCCCCTTCTCTGGGTTGCCCGTAAAACGCCGAATGCGTCCGCCCTCCGAATCCGCGCCCAGCGAATGAAGGGGTCGACCGCTGTCGGCGCCCCGGTAACGCGCAAGGTCTCTGGCGGGCCTAGGCCTCGATCGTCAACTTGCCGTCGTCCGGGTGCTGGCGCCTGACCCTCCGCTGGTCGGATCGGGTCGACAGTCCCGACCTGCGCTACCTGCAGCGACCCTGAATCCCCGACGGTAGGTATTCTCGGGCGGCGCGATGAGGCTCGCGCCAACCGCCCTCCGGGGCTGATGGCCTCTACCGAACGTCGTACCGACGCCTAGGAGGCCAACGTGAGCCTAGTCCAACTCTCAGCAGTTCTCGCCGCTGCCGTCCTGGTCGCCAGCATCGTCTCGGTCGAGCTCGGCGTGACCGTCGCGCTGCTCGAGCTGACGCTCGGCGTTGCTGCCGGCAATGTCTTCCATCTCCAGACCCAGGACTGGCTCGACTTCATCGCCAAGTTCGGGTCGATCGTGCTCACGTTTCTCGCCGGAATGGAGGTTGATCCCGCGTACATGCGTCGACGCCTCGGACCCTCGCTCGGCATCGGGGTCATGTCGTTCGCCGGACCATTCGCCGTCGCATCGGTCGTTGCGTACTTGATGCTCGACTGGAGCATGCGGGCGTCGCTGATCACGGGAACCGCACTCTCGACGACGTCGCTGGCCGTCGTCTATGCCGTGCTCGTCGAGCGTGGGCTGACCCACAGCGCAGCCGGGAAGCTGCTGATGAGCGCCACGTTCGTCACCGACCTCTGCACCGCGCTCGCACTCTCGGCGATCTTCATCAAACCGAACATTTGGTTTCCAGTGTTTCTGGTCGTGTCGCTCGCGTTGATCCTTGCTCTGCCGAGGCTCGCGCCCTGGTTCTTCGGCCGCTACGGCGATCGGGTGATTGAGCCCGAGATCAAGCTGGTGTTCGCCTGCCTGCTCCTGCTGATGGTGCTCGCCGATGCCTCAAACGGACACGCCGTGCTACCTGCGTTCGTGCTTGGCCTCGTGATGAGCCGCCACTACGCGGAGCACCGGGAGGAGCAGAAGCGACTGCGCGTGGTCGCGTTCGCGTTTCTGACGCCGCTCTTCTTCGTCAAGGGCGGCCTCAACGTCTCGCTGGGTGCGGTCACAGCGAACCTCGGCCTGCTCGCGATCCTGCTGACGGCCAAGATGGTGCCGAAGCTCGTCTTCATCTATCCGCTCGCCCATCGTGCCGATCGGCGGCACGGAACCTTCATCACGTTGCTGATGAGCACCGGCCTCACGTTCGGGACAATCGCGTCGCTGTACGGATTGACCGCCGGGATCATCGACAAGACGCAGTTCTCTCTCCTGGTGACGGTCGTCGTCTTGTCCGCGGTCATTCCGACGGCGATCGCGGAGCGCTGGTTCCTGCCGGACGCCGAGCGAGAGCTCCGGATCGACCGCCGAGTCGCTTACGCCGAGAGCGAGGAGTTCGTCTAGGAGGGCTTGGCGGAACGTCGCTCGTCGTCGGGGTGCGATGGTCGTTCCGTGGCAAGGACGCGGGGAGCGTCAATAGCAGGAAGGTATTGGCGGGACTGCGAAACCAGGGCGGAGCCGGTGGTGAGCAGCGCGGCCCGACAGCTCAGACTACGTTTCGCCAAGCCCTCCTCGTCCCTACGCCGCGTCGGAAAACGCGTCGAGCTCGCGGGTGATTCCCAGCTCACGGCCGCTCGCATCGAGCGACTTCGGGTCCGTGTCGCCGTTCAGGCCGTACCGGAGACGGACGACCTCCCGCTCGCGCTCCGGCAGCTCGTCGACTGCCCGGCGCAACGCCTTCTCCTGGAGGCTGTAGGTGACCTCCTCCTCTGGCGTCTCCTGGTCGGCCGGGACGAGCTCGCCGAACGAGCCCTCGTTCTCGGCGCCGATCGGCTTGTCGAGGCTCGTCACCGCACGGGCTACCTGCCGCACCTCACGAACCTGCTTCAGGGTCAGCTTCGCCCGCTTCGCAACTTCCTGCTCGGTCGGCACCCGTCCGAGCTGCGTCGACAGCTCGCGCTCAGCCCGGGCCATCTTTTGCTCACGCTCGGCGATGTGGACGGGGATGCGGATCGTCCGCGACTTGTTCGCGACACCTCGTTGAACCGCCTGGCGGATCCACCACGTCGCGTAGGTCGAGAACTTGAACCCGCGGCGCCAGTCGAATTTCTCGACCGCGCGGATCAGGCCGATGATCCCTTCCTGGATCAGGTCGAGCAGGTGCAGCTCGTGGCCCTGGTAGCGCTTCGCGATCGAGACCACGAGTCGCAGGTTCGAGTTGATCATCCGCTCCTTCGCTGCGTGATCGCCGCGCTCGATCCGCTTTGCCAGCTCGACCTCCTCTTCCGCGGTCAAGAGAGGCCACTTCGCTGCCTCGTTCAAGAACAGTTGCAGGGCGTCGGTCGTGGCGACGGCGAGGTCGCCGTTCACGAAGGTTGACTCGCCGCCCTCGAGACGCGCGCAGTCGTCGGTCAGCTCGATGCCGCGTGTCTCGAGCTCGTCGTAGAGCTGGGCCAGCCGCTCCCCATCCAACTCATGCTCCTGGACGAACTCGCTGAATTGGGAGAGGTTGAGGCACCCGTCCTCCTCCCCTCTTTGCAGCAACGCTCGAATCTGCTCGTCGGGCATGACCTTATTGTCACCTAAACCGCTCAGATCAATCCACAAAACCTCGCGGTATTCGGCCAAGCGTAAAACCTACGCCCGCTGCGGTAGGCGCGCTCGGCGACCCACATCTGCTCGAGCGGAGACCAGTTATCGGCCAACCCCCGGCGCAGCAGGTAGCGCGGCGCGTACCCGGACATGAAGCCGCGGTCCATCTGCAGCCCGCCCCAGTACGGATCGCCCGAATCGCTCCAGGAGCCCTCGTAGCGGTGAATGCAGAGCCAGGCGCTCTTGTGCGGCGGATGAATCGCCTTCAGGTAGGCACGGCCGGCAGCGGAAACCCAGAGACGTAGGACGCGCCTGGTGCTCGGACTGATCGGACGATGCGTTCTCGGCGCGCCCATCAGACTCTGCCAACGCCAGGTTTGGGCGCGGTAACGGCTGATCAGCCTCGGGTTCACGTGCCTCTGCATTCGCGCGAGCCGTACCTGCCCGGCGGCGTGCACGAGAACCTTCGACCCCTGGAGCGGCGTGCCAGCCCAAGCCACTCCGGCGGTCAGCACGAACGCGCTCATTAACAGCAACAACCAGCGTTTGTTTACAGGCATGAAGGGACCCCCGGGGTGGTTGACGTCGACGTGGCGGCGGCGGGCACGGCCTGCGCTGCGGCACAGAGGGTCGGGCCCTGGTCTGTTGACCTTTCCGAGAACAGTTAGACGTAACCCCGAGGCCGGGGTTAGCCAGTCGTACGAACTGTCACAAAGGAGTTACGAAGGCTTTACGAGCCGAGCGTGATTCGCTCGATCACCACGTCCGCGCTTGGCTTGTCAGCCGCGTCCGTGTCCGTGCCTTCGATCGAGTCGACGGCATCCATGCCGCTGGTCACACGCCCGAAGACCGTGTGCTTGCCGTCCAGCCAGGGAGCCGCGTCGGTGGTGACGATGAAGAACTGGCTGCCATTCGTGTTCGGGCCGGCGTTGGCCATCGCGAGCGCACCACGCTCGACCCTGTGGTCGTTGAACTCGTCCTCGAACGTGTAGCCCGGGCCGCCCGTCCCGGTCCCGGTCGGGTCTCCGCCCTGGATCATGAAGTCCTTGATCACGCGGTGGAAGATGACGCCGTCGTAGAAGCCGTCCGCGACGAGCTTCCGGAAGTTCTCGACCGTCTTCGGCGCATCGTCGTCGAAGAGCTCCAACTCGATCGCGCCGTGGTTGGTTTGCATCGTCGCCGTACTCATCGGCGGCACCGTAACGCAACTCGACGTTGGTAGCGTCGGCGGTGTGCGCCGTTTGCTCGTGCTCGTGAGCGTGGTCGTCGCAGTGGACACGATGTTCTTCACAGCGCTGATCCCGTTGCTCCCGCACATCGCGGACAAGTACAACCTGTCGAAGGCGGGCGCCGGCGTCTTCATCTCGACCTATGCGGCGGGGACTCTGCTCGGCGCGATTCCTGCCGGCTTCGCCACCACGCGCCTGAGCCCCAAGCGCACGGTTCTCGTCGGGCTCGCCCTGATGACGGCCGCGAGCCTCGGCTTTGCGCTCGCGGGGGACGTTTGGACACTGGGGATCTCTCGACTCTTCCAGGGGATCGGCAGCTCCTTCTCGTGGGCCGGCGGGCTCGCCTGGCTGGTCGCTTCGGCCCCACGCGACCGGCGCGGCGAGCTCCTCGGCACCGCGATGGGGGCAGCAGTGTTCGGGGCGCTCCTCGGTCCAGTGCTCGGCGTGCTCGCCGGCGTCGTCGGGACACGCACGGCCTTTCTCGGTGTCGCCGCCTTGGGCGCTGCCCTTCTCGCGTTGGCCGCGAGGACTGCAGGAGTGGCACCGGAGCGGCAGGCGTTCCGGGCTGGGTTGCTCGCGATTCGAGACCGACCGCTCATGGCCGGGCTGTGGCTGATCACGCTGCCGGCCCTGCTTTTTGGGGTCTTGATCGTGCTTGTCCCGCTCCAGCTCAATCGACACGGTTGGGGGGCGATCGCGATCGGCGCCCTCTTTCTCGCCACGACGGCGCTGGAAACGGTGTTGAACCCGATGCTCGGTCGTCTGACCGACCGTCACGGCCTGATGCGGCCGGTACGCGCGGCGCTCGTTGGCTCGATCCTCGTCTCGCTCGCGTTTGCAGCTGCGACACAGCCGGGGGTGATCGCTCCGATCGTTCTCGCCGCGGGCATCGCCTACGGCGCCTTCTATACCCCCGGTCTGGCGCTGATCTCGCACGGCGCCGAGCGTGCGGGCGTGGCCCAGGGTCTCGCGTTTGGGCTGATGAATGCTTGCTGGGGTATCGGGGCGCTGATTGGTCCCGCGGTCGGTGGTGCACTGGCGGACGTCGCTGGAGACTCCGTCCCTTATCTGATCCTGGCCGGCATCTGTTTCGCGACCTACCTGGGAACACGAGTGCGCTACGCAGAACCGCTCGGCGACTTGCCGTAACCCCTCCGAGTGTCGTACCGTTCCTCTTGGGAGGAGGGGAGTTCGCTGAAACGAAGGGCAGTCGCAGCGGCGGCGCTGGTCGCCGTCGCCTCGTTGACCGTCGCGCCGTCACTGGCATCGACTTCGCAGGCGGGGGTTCGCCCCTGCGTGCACGGATACAGCTACGCGGGATACGCCAGTCGTGACGGCGTCGACGGGGTAGCCGCCAAGATCAGAGCGCTGCGCATGCCGTCGGTTCAGAGCGGGCACGCAGCTGCGTGGGTCGGCGTCGGCGGTATCCACGAGGGCCCGGGCGGCGCGAGCGAGTGGCTCCAGGCCGGCGTCGCCGCCTTCCCCAGGGTGGGGCTTCGCCTCTACGTCGAGTCGGTCTCGCGTGGCGACAGGCGCCGGTTCGTCGACCTTGGGCCCGCAGTCCTCGGACGCCGTTATCGGGTTCGGATCGTCGAGACCGGCCGCGACGTGTGGCGCGCCTTCGTTGACGGCCGGGCGGTCGGCGCGCCCGCTTATCTGCCGACGACCGGGGGCTCCTGGCGGGCCGTCGCGACCGCCGAAAGCTGGGCTGCCGGTCACGCTGCCTGCAACCGCTACGCGTACCGCTTCGACAGTGTCTCGGTCTCACACGCGGCACACTGGGCGGCACTCGCCGATGCCGAAGCAGTTGGCGCCGGCGTCAGGCGCGACCGCTCGGGCTTTTTCGCGACGTCCTAACCGTCGCGGGGATCGTCCTCGTGGAGCCCGAGCTGCTCGTCCAGCTTTCGTCGAACTGACTGCGAGCTGAACCTCCCTCGTTCGAGGGGTTCGCGGTGGAGCCGATCGCGCTCAGGCCCGCGTAAGCCGGCGCAGCAGATGCTTCTGGCCGTAAGCGACCGCGGCCATTCCGGCAACGACTATGCCGAGCAGCGGCCTCTCCGCCAGGAGGAGCACGACCGCCGAGAGGTCGACTGCGAGCAGGCAGATTCCGACCCGTTTGACGATCCGCCGTGCCTTCTCCTCCGAACCGACCACCGACCAGACGAGACCGACGATCAGCTTGTGGCCGTCGAGCGGGTGAACCGGCAGCAGGCTCAGACTGCCGATCGCGGCATTGAGCAAGACGAGCGCGAGGGCGCCGACCTTCAGCCACCCGGGCACGGGGAAGAACACCGGAAGGCTGAGTGCAAGCGCAAAGGCGAACGACGCCTCAGGGCCACCCAGAGCCATCCGGACCTGCTCGCGGCCGCTCCGATATGTGCCTTCGAAGTGCGCCGCCGCGCCGAGGGACATCACGGACACCTTCTCAGGCCGGACCCCGGAGAGCCTCCTTGCGACGCTGATGTGGCCGAGCTCGTGGACGATCAACGAAACGACGCCGCCGACGCCGCCAAGGAGCGCACAGGCGGCGAGCATGGACGGCCTCGAGTGCCCGCTGAAGGCAACGAAAAGGAGCGCGAACACCCCCAGCGGGATGATCCCACCGCGGGTGGCGACGATCGGAACGGGCCAACGGACGAGCACGAGTCCTCTGTCTCGCGGTACCTGAACAGGGGCGATTCCAAACATGCCAACTGCATCGACAGAACCGCGCAGAGCCTTGACGTTTAGCGGCCGAACGGCTGACGGCGGAAGCCGCAAGAATCGGCCTCATGAGCTCCGTCAGTCGGACGATTCGCGTGGCGCTCCTCGGGCACGGCCTGGCCGGAGCCGTGTTCCATGCACCGCTGATCGCAGCCGCCGACGGGCTCGAGTTGAGTGTGATTGTGACTCGCGATCCGGAGCGGCGCGGGCGAGCTGAGCGCGACTTCCCGGACGCAGAGTTGCTCGAGTCGGCTGACGAGGTCTGGGCGAGGCCGGGCGACTTCGAGCTGGTCGTGGTCGCAGCCCCGAATCGCGTCCACGTGCCCCTGGCCCGAGCTGCGATCGAGGCCGGAATCGCCGTGGTCGTCGACAAGCCGCTCGCTGCCGGGGCAGCCGAGGCGCGGGAGCTCGTGGATGCCGCTCGCGCGCATCACGTGCCCTTGACCGTTTTTCAGAATCGCCGCTGGGACGGCGACTTCCTCACCGCCTCCAGGTTGGTCGGCGAGCAGGCGCTCGGCCGCGTCTTTCGGTTCGAGTCCCGCTTCGAACGCTGGCGGCCAGAGCTCTCGGGCGGCTGGCGCGAGCTCGCCGCGCCCGAGGAGGCCGGGGGCCTACTCTTCGACCTCGGCAGCCACCTCGTAGACCAGGCGCTGGCCCTCTTCGGTCCGGCTCGCCAGGTCTACGCCGAGCTCGATGTCCGGCGTTCCGGCGCCACTGTCGACGACGACTCCTTCATCGCTCTCACACACGCGACCGGCGTTCGCTCGCATCTTTGGATGAGCTCCGTCGCGGCGCAGCCCGCCCCACGCCTGCGGGTGCTCGGGGACCGGGCCGCTTACGTCAAGTACGGAGTGGACGTGCAGGAAGAGGCGCTCCACCAGGGCCTCCGGCCCGGCCAGCCGGGGTGGGGCGAGGAGCCCGAGGGGCGCTGGGGGCTCCTTGGCGCCGGTGATCGCCTCGAGCGAATTCGCACCGAACCCGGTGCATATCAGCGCTTTTACGAGGGGGTCGCCGCCGCCCTTCGTGAGGGAGCCCCGCCGCCTGTGGATCCTGAAGATGCTGTTTCGACGCTCGAGGTGCTGGACGCCGCGCGCCTGTCCGCGGGCGACGGCGGAGTCGTCGAGGTCTAGCCGGCGTCCCAGAAGCCGTCGCGGAAGC
>WNGD01008974.1_pt1 | contig 20517 bp, 16 predicted proteins | sample 5400671 | NCBI WGS metagenome assembly WNGD01 (sample SAMN13153369, study PRJNA577476) | soil metagenome | isolation source: 40 cm soil or saprolite under grassland replicate 2 | place: USA:California | collected 2016-06-15 | reverse complement strand
GCCGGTCCGACGAAGTCTCCCGTGCTGCTAGAGGTCGGAAGCGGCCATGCACGCAGCGACAACGAGGCCTCCGACCCGTCGGCCCTGACGGATGTGTTCTTCCGCGTCGGCGGGGCCGAGCCGGGGAGCGCGACGAACAGCCTGATCGTCAACAGCGACAACGTCATCCTCGACGACATCTGGGCCTGGCGGGCGGACCACGGCAACGGCGTGGGCTGGACGAGCAACACGGCCGACACCGGCGTCATCGTCAACGGCGACAACGTGACCGCCCTCGGACTGTTCGTCGAGCACTACCAGCGCTACGAGGTGATCTGGAACGGGAACCGCGGCACGGACGTCTTCTTCCAGAACGAGATGCCGTACGACCCGCCGAGCCAGGCGGCGTGGATGGAGGCTCCCGGCATCAATGGCTGGGCGGCTTTCAAGATCGCTCGGACCGTGACCAGCTTCCGCGGTTACGGCATGGGGAGCTACTCGTTCTTCAACCAGGGCGTCGACATCTTCGCCGCGCGGGCTTTCGAGGTGCCGGACACGCTGGCCGCGGGCAGCCTTCATGACCTCCTGACGATCTTCCTCGACCCGTCGCACGGCAAGGGCGGGATCCTGCAAGTCGTCAACGACACCGGCGGCTCATCGACGATCGTCAACCCCGACTTCCCGGTCACCGTCGTGAGCTATCCGTAGTTGGAATCGGCCCGGGTTAGACATCACCCGGGCTCCGGTTACTGCTTAGGCCGAGCGCAGGACAACGACGGTTCGGGCGCGCGTTAAGACGCGCTGTGGCATCTCGTGAGGTTCGGACTCGGGAGCCGGCCGGTCAGTGTCCATGACCAGCTGCCAGGGGCCGCCGAACTCCTTCGGTAGCGACCAGTACACCGCTCGCGAGTGGCCGTTGAAGAGCAGGAGGAAGGAGTCGTCCGTGATCGTGCGGCCCTGCTCGTCGTGGCCGGGGATCGCTCTGCCGTTCAAAAAGACTCCGAGCGAGCGGGCGTGCCGCGAGTTCCAGTCCTGATCCGTCATTGGCTTGCCGTCCGGCTTGAACCACCCGATGTCTACCGCGCCGCGGATCGGCCGGCCCTGGAACCACCGGCGTCGCCTGAACACCGCGTGGTCGCGCCGAAACCTGATGAGCCAGCGAACGTAGTCGAGGAGAGGCTGGTCGATGTCGGACCAGTTGACCCAGGAGATCTCGTTGTCCTGGCAGTAGGCATTGTTGTTGCCCTTCTGTGTGCGACCCATCTCGTCGCCCATCACGAGCATCGGGACGCCTTGCGCCAGAAACAGCGCCGCCAGCAGGTTTCTCTGCTGCTTGGTGCGCAGCTTCAGGACGGTGGGATCGTCGGTGTCGCCCTCGGCTCCGCAGTTCCATGACCTGTTGTGTGACTCACCGTCCGCGTTGCCTTCCCCGTTCGCCTCGTTGTGCTTCTCGTTGTAGGAGACGAGGTCGCGCAGGGGGAAGCCGTCGTGGGCGGTGACGAAGTTTATGCTCGCCGCGGGACGCCGGGTGTCGCTCTGGTAGAGATCCGAACTGCCGGTCAGCCTGAAGGCCAGCTCGCCGACGGTGGAGGGCTCGCCGCGCCAGAAGTCGCGAACCGCGTCGCGATACCTCCCGTTCCATTCCGACCAAAGCGCGGGGAAGTTGCCAACCTGGTAGCCGCCTTCGCCGATGTCCCAGGGCTCGGCGATGAGCTTCACGCGGTTCACGACCGGGTCCTGCTGGATCAAGTCGAAGAAGGTCGACAGTCTGTCGACCTCGTGAAACTCACGCGCCAGCGTGGCCGCGAGGTCGAACCGAAAACCGTCGACGTGCATCTCGGTGACCCAGTAGCGGAGGGAATCCATGATCAGCTGCAGGGTGTGGGGGTGCGCGACGTTGAGGCTGTTTCCGGTCCCCGTCGTGTCGTAGTAGTACTGCGGGTTTTCTCGCACCAGCCGGTAATACGCGCGGTTGTCGATGCCCCTGAAGCAGAGGGTCGGACCAAGATGGTTGCCCTCCGCGGTGTGGTTGTAGACGACGTCGAGGATGACCTCGATCCCAGCCTCGTGCAGGGTGCGGACCATCCACTTGAACTCGTTGACCTGCTCGCCGCGATGGCCGCTGCTCGCGTACTCGTTGTGCGGTGCAAAGAAGCCGATCGTGTTGTAGCCCCAGTAGTTGCGCAGCCCATGCTCGACCAGGCGATGGTCGTGGACGAACTGGTGCACAGGCATGAGCTCGACGGAGGTGACGCCCAGCGAGATGAGGTGCTGCACGATCGCCGGGTGCGCCAGGCCGGCGTAAGTGCCGCGCTGATTCTCGGGCACGTCGGGGTGGCACTTCGTCATGCCCTTGACATGCGCCTCGTAGATCACGGTCTCGTGCAGCGGCGTGTCCGGACGCCGGTCGCCTCCCCAATCGAAGTGGGGGTGCTGCACCACCGAGCGGAACACGAAAGGCGCGCTGTCCGTCTCGTTCACCGAGCTCTCGTCACCGAGGTTGTACCCGTAGCAGGCGGGGTCCCACCGGACCTCGCCCTCGATCGCTCGCGCGTATGGGTCGAGCAGGAGCTTGCTCGGGTTGCACCTCACCCCGTGCTCGGGCGCGTTCGGGCCGTGGACCCGGTAGCCGTAGCGTAGCCCTGGGCCCAGGTGCGGCACATACGTGTGCCACGAGAAGGCGTCGACCTCCTCGAGTGGCAACCTGTGCTCCGCACCCTGTTCGTCGAAGAGGCACAGCTCGACTTTCTTCGCGACCTCGCTGAACAGCGCGAAGTTCGTGCCGTTGCCGTCAAAAGTCGCGCCCAGCGGATACGCGCGGCCGGGCCAGATCTCGGGCAGGTTGTCAGCCAACGGAGAGTTCAGTTTCCACGATCGCGACGCTAGAGGGCGGCAGACACACCGTCCCGCCGTCTGGTCGGATGGACGGATCAGAGGCCATCGCGAGCCGGTCGTGCCCAGCGATCTCGACCTGCCAGTCGCTCTTGCCGAGGTTGACCCGGACCATCAGCCCGTCGCGCGCCAATGAGATTCGGTCCGCGTTTTCGTCTAGCTCGACGGCCATGGTTTTGGCCGGCGGCAGGCCTCGCCGCAGCGCAATCAGAGAGCGGTACCAGTCGAGCATGTCGGTGTGGGCGGGCTCGTCGATCTCCTCCCACCTGAGCCTGGATCGCTCGAACGTCGCACGGTCCTGTGGATCGGGGACCAGCTCGGACCGCCACCCGAACGCCTCGAACTCCCGGCGGCGTCCCTCTGAAACCGCCCGGCCGAGTTCCGGGTCAGCGTGGTCCGTGAAGTACTGAAACGGGGTGCTCGCGGCCCACTCCTCGCCCTGGAACAGCAGCGGGGTGAAGGGCGAGGTCAGCACGAGGGCGGCCGCGATCTTCAGGCGCGCCGGGTCGACCAGCGTCGCCAGCCGATCCCCCAGGGCGCGATTACCAACCTGATCGTGATTCTGGATGGCGATCACGAACGTCTGCGGGGCAAGCCCGGCCGGCGACTGGCCGTGGAACTTCTTGCGACGCTCCGACCATGCTCCGTCGAAGACCCAGGCCTGGCGGAGCGCCTTACCGAGCTGCTCCAGCGATCCGAAATCGGCGTAGTAGCCTGCCCGCTCGCCGGTCAGCACGGCGTGCACGGCGTGATGCCAGTCGTCCGCCCAGGCGGCGTCGAGACCATAGCCATCCTGATCGCGGCTGCGGACCAGTCGCGGCTCGTTGAGGTTTGACTCCGCGATCACGACGGTGGGTCGCCCGAGCTCGGCGCCCAGCCGGTGGACCTCCTCCGGGATCGCCTCCAGCATGTGGACCGACGATTCGTCGGCGATGGCCTGGATTGCGTCCAGCCGGAGCCCGTCGATGTGGTAGTCGCGAATCCACATCGCCGCGTTGTCGAGGACGAACGTGCGAACCTCCTTGCTCGCCTCGCTGTCAAAGTTGAGGGTCTCGCCCCAGAAGGTCCGGTGTCGCTCGCTGAAGTACGGCCCGAACTCCGACAGGAAGTTGCCGGCCGGCCCGAGATGGTTGTAGACGACATCCAGGATCACCGCAAGCCCCGCCCCGTGGCAGGCGTCGACGAACCGCTTCAAGCCGTCCGGTCCTCCGTATGTGTGATGTGGCGCGAAGAGGTCGACGCCGTCATAACCCCATCCATGGCTGCCGGAGAACTCGGCGACCGGCATCAGCTCGACCACGTCGACGCCGAGCTGCACAAGGTGCGGCAGCCGTTCGATTGCGCCGTCGAACGTCCCCTGCGGCGAGAAGGTGCCGACGTGCAGCTCGTAGATGACCGATCCCACGAGCGGCCGTCCTTTCCAGCCGGAGTCGGACCATCGGTAGGCGTCGTGATCGACGACTGCGGCGAACCCGAAGACTCCGTCAGGTTGGAAGGCGGAACGAGGATCCGGGCGGGTCTCCCCGCCGTCGAGCGCAAAGCCGTAACGCGCTCCAGGTGCAGCGTCGACGTCAGAAGCCGTCCACCAGCCGCCTTCGCCGCGCGTCATCGCGGTGCGCAGGCCCCCGAGAACCAGATCCACGCGTTGCCTGCCGGGCGCCCACACCGCGAAGCGATGCGTCACAAGTCTTCGCGAGTCATCACCGCGACTGGGAAGTCTTCGAGCAAATCGCCGATCGCGGCGGCGCGCTCGCCGCGCACGTGTTGCTCTGTGAAGATGTTCGTCCACGATCCGTCCGGCAGATCGAGCTCGGTGTCTGCCCAGTCGCCGCCGAGCGAGGCCACGAGGCGCGGCACCACGACGAGCAGCGACTCACGCCTGAAGCAGACGGCGTGCCGGGCCTTCGCACCCCTTGCGTAGAGGGGGGTATACACCCGGCTGGCGAACAGGTCCGGCCGGCGTTCCCGCTCGCGGAGAAGCCGGCCGGTCAGCCACAGCTTGGGCGCGCCCTCGTCGGCCATAGCCTGCACTCCGGCGGCGTCTAGACCGGCAAACGTTTCCAGCAGGCTCTCTCGCACCTCGTAGTCGATCGGCGCTCGGTTGTCGGGGTCGACCAGAGTGAGGTTCCACAGCTCGGACCCCTGGTAGAGATCCGGTATTCCCGGGCACGTGAGCAGCAGCGCAGTCTGCGCTAGCGAGGTGACGCGTCCCCTGGCGACGAGCTGGTTCCGGCCCAGGAACGACTCGAGGTCGCTTGTGAACTCCGCGTCCGAGAGGATGCTCGCTGCGAACTGCGCGACGGCGTCCTCGTATGTCGTCACGGGATCCACCCAGGAGGTATGCACCTTGGCCTCGCGCGCCGCCTTCTGGAGAAATTGCGCGAGGCGCTCGGCATGGAGCGGCCAGGCTCCGACCAGCGTCTGGTAGGTGAGGTACTCGAGGTTGCGGTCCGGATACCCCTGCGAGCGGTAACGATCGTTGTGCTCGGCCCACCTGCGCACGGCCGCCTCCCACTCGCCAGGGATCTCCGAGACCACATCGAGCCGTGCCCGAACGTCACCGCTTCGCTTGGTGTCGTGGGTGGAGAGGGTCAGCATCGTGCCCGGCCAGTCACGCGCCGTCCGGTCGCACCACTCGTGAAACTTCTCGGTCGACCAGCCGAACGTCCCTGGATCGCCGCCGACCTCGTTGAGCGAGATGAGGCGGTGGTAGCGATAGAACGCTGTGTCCTCGACGCCCTTTGCCATGACGGATGGGGTGAACTGTTGAAATCGTGCGGTGAACTCGGCGTGTCGCTCGCTCGCGGGCCTTGTGAGCAGCAGGTCTCGGATCAAGTTGAGCAGGTCGGGATCGATGTCCGGCCGTCGCCGGGCCGCCTCGTCAAGGGCGAGCCCCACCTCACGCGCGTCGGCCTCGCCGGCGGGAGATTCAGGACCTGCGTAGGTCCGGTAAACGCGAAAGGCGGTTGCGACTTCACGAATCGCGTCGGAGAGCTCGCGACGGGTCCGGTCGCGGTGTTTCCAGTCGGCATCGCATATCTCGACCAGCAATGTGGCGAGTCGCTCCAGGTCGGGGGCGAGCTCGGTCTGGGTGATCTCGAGCTTGCAGGCACGCACGACGTCCGGATAGGCCTGGGTCTCGCCGCTGAACGCGTGGTAGAGGGCGGTCATCGCCGGTTCGTGGTCGGGGTCGACGAACAATCCATCGACCGCGGCGATGAACTCATAGCCGGTCGTGCCCTGAACCTCGAACGATGCCGACAGCTGCTCGTCGGGAGCAAGGATCTTCTCGACCACGATGTACGCGTCAGGCGCCGCGCGGCGAAGTCGCCGTAGATAACCCACCGGGTCGCGGAGACCGTCGATGTGGTCGACGCGCAACCCGTCCACGATCCCTCTCGCGACCAGGTCGAGAATCAAGCGGTGGCTGTCATCGAACACGTGCTGCCGCTCCATGCGCAGGCCGATGAGGCTGTCGACGGTGAAGAATCGCCTGTAGTTGAGCTCGTCTTGCGCGCTGCGCCAGTATTCGAGCCGGTAGTGCTGGCGCTCCAGCAGCAGGTCGAACGCGTCAGGGTCCTTCTGGATCCCCTCGAGGTCGAGGCTCTCTAACGAGTCGGGTGTGATGGGGAAGAGTACGTCCTGGTAGCGGACGACAAGGCCCTCGTCGCGGCGCTCGAGGCTCAGCGCGCCGCCGGCCAGCTCGCGGGCGTAGCGATCGTTGAGCACGCCCAGCACGACCTTGTCCCTGATGGTCGAGGACGACGGCTTCCAGTCGACGTCGAAGTAGCCGGCATAGGCGCTCGACCGGCCGCGGAGCAAGAGGTCCCACCACCACGGGTTGTCGGGCGTTGCGGTGGCCATGTGGTTGGGCACGATGTCCACCAAGATTCCCATGGAGCGATTCCGCAGCTCCTCGGCCAGCCCTGTGAATCCGGCCTCGCCACCGAGGTCCGCGCTGATCCGGGTCGGATCGACTACGTCATAGCCATGTGGACTTCCCGGCGCCGCCTGCAGGACGGGCGAGGCGTAGATGTGCGACACGCCAAGCTCGGCGAGGTACCCGCTCAGCCGGGCGGCGGCGGCGAGATCAAAGCTCGCGGACAGCTGGACGCGGTAGGTGGCGCGCGGCGTCAAAGGCTCACCGTCGCCCGCATTGTTGCAGCCACCCGACGACGGGCGGCTAAGGCTGCTTCGCCGGTGGGCTCTGGACTGGGTCGCGAGCCGCGACGAGGAACACGGCCAGGAGCACAAGCGCCATCACCGGCGGGCCGTATTCCGCGATCGAGCCGTGGGGAAAGAGCAGGCCCACGACGGTGGAAAACGCGACGTAGACGCCTCCGAGGATCAGCACGATGCGAAGCCTTCGCGCGGCAAACCGAAGCTGCTGGCGTAGGCCGCCCGGCCGCAGCGAGAGCACCGAAAGGCTCACGGCGATCAGGAGGACGAGACCGAGCAGGAATCCGCGCACACCGCGAGGTTAGCGCCCGGCGCCCACGACGGGCGACACAGCGGATTCCCAGTGTGGATCGCGATACTCAGGCGGAGCTTGAGCATGCTGGACCCGGTGCCCGCGGCGTGCTCGGGCGTCGGGCAAGCCACCTCCAGCCCCTCCGCCTCATCGACTGCCACCGCAAGTCCCTCGGGTGTCGCGGTTGACACGCCGGCGTGCATCGTCACCCCGGCGGAGACGGAGGGCCCGTACTTCGTCGATGAGCGCCTCAACCGCTCTGACATCACCGTCGACCCAAGCGATGGGTCGGTGCGCCTCGGAACGCCTCTGACCTTGACGCTGACCGTCGCGAAGGCGGGGTCGACGTGCATGGCGCTCGCCGGGGCGCAGGTCGACGTGTGGCATTGCGACGCGGTCGGGCTCTACTCGGACGTTCCGGCGGAGAGCTCGGGTGGCCGGCGGTTCCTGCGCGGCTACCAGGCGACCGATTCCGGCGGGACGGTGACTTTCTCGACGATCTACCCGGGGTGGTATCGCGGACGCGCGGTCCACATCCACTTCAAGATCCGGACTTTCTCCGGATCCACGAAGACGTTGGAGTTCACATCGCAGATCTTCTTCGATGACGCGATCTCAGATGAGGTCTACACACAGTCCCCCTACAACACGCGAGGCAGCCGTGACACCCGCAACGCGAACGATATGGTGTACACCACAAACGGAAACAGCGGTTCGAAGCTGCTCGCGAAGGTCAGCCGATCCGCGACCGGTTACCGAGCGAGCTTCGCCGTCGGCCTGAACGTCGCTTAGGTCGCCGCCATGGCAGGCTCTTTGCTCGCGCTCTCCTCTGGCTCGGACAGGCGATAGCCTTCGGCCGGGACGAGCTTGCGCACCGTGTCCAATGCTTTGGCCGCCGCATCGCTCTTCGAGGTCGCTGGCAGTCGCGGGATGTCGATACGCATCTTGCGAGTGCCCGGCAAGGGCTCCACGGATAGGCCGCTGAGCCGCAAGGCCTCGAGCACCTCCGGGTCGCCGGCATGGCCCTCCGCGGGTTCGATCGTCAGCGTCATGGCGAACTCTCGGATGGCGGCGGGCGGCGCTGCCGCGAGCTCGCCTGAGCCGCGCAGCCCGAGGGGTTTGAATCGCCGCTCTTCGGCTGCATCGAGCATCGCGTCCAGGCCACCCGTCGTTCGCCGGCCTGTGAACCGAGAAGTCAGCGAATACAGGACCGGCACCAGGATCAGGGTCAAGAGGGTGCTGGTGAACAGTCCGCCGATGACCACGATCGCAAGCGGTCCGCTAATGAACGCCCCACCAACTCCTCCGCCGCCGCCGGTCACCGCGAGCGGAGCAAGCGCGAGCATGGTCGCGAAGGCGGTCATGAGGATCGGGCGCAGCCGGTGCCTGCCGCCTTCGATCAACGCGTCATGCAAACCAAGCCCGCGGTCCCTGTACTGCTCAACGAGGTCGAGCAAGACGATGGCGTTCGTGACGACGATCCCGGTCAGCATGAGGATGCCGATCAACCCAGGCAGCGAGAGGGACGTGTTGGTGACGACCAGGGCGATGATGGCGCCGGTAGCCGCGAACGGAATCGAGACCAGCAGTACAAGTGGCTTGAGCAGCGAGCGAAAAGTCGCGACCATGATCAGGTAGACGAGCGCGATCGCTGCGAGAAGGGCGACAGCGAACTGCGTCAGAACCGTCGAGAGCTGCGCGAACACCCCGCCCGTCGAGACCGACGCGCCGGCGGGCAACGCAACTTTGTTGAGGGCCTTCGTGACATCCGCCTGCACCGCGCTGGTGTTGTTGCCGGTGATGGTCCCCGTGATCGTGGCGTCGCGATCGCCGTTGACGCGGTTGACCGATTGTGGCCCGGTCACCTGCTGGATGGTGGCCAGCGTCGAAAGCGGAACGATGCCACCCAAGGTCGGAATCGGGATCCGCGCCAGCGCCGACGCGGTGTCGGCGGTTCCCGGCGGCAGTTGAATGCGGATGACCACCGGCCCTTGTGGTAGTAGGGCCTGCGTCTCCACGACCCCGTTGATGTCCTGCGCGAGCACCAGCGCGAGCTGCTGGAAGGAGAGACCCGACGTCGCCAGCTTGTCGGTGGGAACGAGCTGGTACTGCGGCTTCGACGCAACGAGATTCGACTTCACGTTCGCCAGGCCGTGGACCTTCGACAGCGCAGCCAGAACCGCATCATTGGCGTTCCCCAGGGTTGCTGGATCGCTGGCGGTGATGTCAACCTGCATCTGGCTACTGCTCGCGTTCGAGCTGTTCTGCGCCTGCCCGACCTCGACCTTGGCCGGCCCGTCGTAGCCGCGCATCGCGCTTTTAACGCCGCTGAGAGCGGTGTCGTACTGCCCGTTGCCGACGAGCACCAGGACCTGGGCCTGTGTGGGGTCGGCCGGCACCGTGCCCGGAGGCGCGAACGGATCCCTCAACCCGCCTACCGTCGCCTGGTAAGCGGTGACGCCGGGGATGCCTCGCACCAGGTTTTCGACCTTCTGCGTCTCGGCGTCCGTGTCCGCGAGCGTGGCGTTCTCCGGCATTGTGATCGCGATCGGAAAGTTGGGACTCGACGACTGGTCGAGGAGGTTCACTCGTAGGAGCGGGACCAGGGCCATCGATCCGACGAACATCACGGCTGCGATTCCGAGCGATATCCAGCGGTGGCCGGTCGCCCACCGGATCGTCGGCACGTAGACACGCTGCATCCAGTTGTACTGCAGGCGCCGCTCCCCGCCCTGTGGGTGGAGTGGGGGCAAAAGGTGCGACGCGAGAAGAGGTACCACCGTGACCGCGACGACAAGAGACGCGAGCAGGGCGACCACCACCGTCAGAGCGAACGGGCGGAAGAAGCTGCCGGCGATTCCCGTCAAGAAAGCGATCGGCAGAAAGACGGCCACGGTCGTCAGCGTGGAGGCGGCCACCGCGGTCGTGATCTCGCGCGCTCCGGTATAAGCGGCGACGATCGGTTTCTCGCCCTCGCTCACGTGCCGGCTGATGTTTTCGAGAACGACGATCGAATCGTCGACCACGCGCCCGATCGCGACCATCATCCCGCCCAGGGTCAGGATGTTCAGGGTGATGCCCTGCCACCACAGCACGATCAGCGCGACCATCAGCGACAGGGGTATGGAGACGGCCGCGACAACGGTCGCGCGGCCACTGCGAAGGAACGCGAAGATGACAAGAACGGCGAAGACAGCGCCCAGCAACCCTTCGCGAAGGATGTCTCCGATGGCTTGCGTGATCGGCGTCGCCTGGTCGGAGAGCGATTCGATCTGGATCCCGTGTCCGATCGACGACTTGACGCCGGGTAGCGCCTCTTTGACCTCGTTGGCGACCGTCACGGTGTTGGCGTTCGGACCCTTCGTGATCTGAAGGCCGATCGTCAGCTTTCCGTCGGTGCGGGTGATCGTGTCGGCGGGAACTGAAACGAGGCGCACGGTGCCTAGCTGGCCGATCGTGATTGGCGCGGGACGGCCGCCGCTCGTGTTGGGAATCCCGGAAACAGGGACGATCGCGATGTTGGAGATCTGGTCGAGGCTCGTCAGAAAGCCGGAGATCTGAAGAGGAATCGTGCCGGTGCCCTGCCTAAGCGACCCGACGGACTGGACGACAGTCGCCTGCTGAACGGCTGACGCGACCTGGGCCGTGGTCACGCCGTGCGAGGCGAGCTTCGCAGGGTCAAGCGTGACATCGACCTCGTCGGTCGGGGCCCCAGTGATCACCACGGAGGAGACCCCGGCCAGGCCTTTGAGCTTCGGCAGGGCCTGCGCCCGGAGCTGTCCGGCGAGGTCGCCCAATGGTTCGTCCGCGGAGACCGCATATCCGAGGATCGGGATGCTGTTCGTGGAAAAGGTCTGCACGGTGGAAGCCGGGACTTGAGGAGGCAGAAACGGCCGAGCCCTCGCGATGGCCGTATTGACGTCCTGGAGCGCCGCCTTGAGATCCGTGCCGTCTTTGAAGAGCACCACGGCAAGGGATGCGCCCTGGCTCGAGGTCGACTGCACGGTGTCGACCCCGTTCACGCCGGTGAGCGCGTTGACCACGGGGATGGTGACCTGGCTGTCCACGATCTCGGGCGAGGCGCCCGGATCGGGTGTGATCACGATCACGGCGGGGATCGAGATGTCGGGGAGCAGGTCTTGCTGGAGCTGGCTCGCCGCGTAGACGCCGGCTCCGAACAGGAGCACGACGCCCAGCATCACCACGACGCCCAGGTGAAGCGAAAGTCGAGTTACGAACGACACGGGGTCCGAAACCTCCCGAACACGCGACGGTACCTGAGGTCGATGTGGCGGCTCACTATAGGGCGCCGATCGCGAAGTTCAGCCGACTTTAGACCCGAGCTTCCGGGCCGGACCCCTTAGTCCTTGGCCTCCAGGATCTCTCCCTCGATGTTGATCTGGATTTCGTTGCTCACGACAAATTTTCCGTCCAGCATCGCGTCGAACCGGATCCCGAAGTCCTTGCGGTTGATCTTGGTCTCAGCGGCGTAGCCGATCCGGTGGCCCATCATCGGGTCGTTGAACTCGCCGTACTTCACGACTTCGAGCGTCACAGGCTTGGTGTTGTCCTTGATCGTGAGGTCACCGATGACTTTGTAGCGCTCGCCGCCCTGGTGCTCGATCTTGGTGCTCTTGAAGCTCATGGTCGGGTACTTGTCGATCTCGAGAAAGTTGGAAGACCGGAGGTCCTTGTCCCGCTGATCGTTGTGCGTCCGTATGCTCGCGGTGTTGATCGTGGCCTCGATGTGCGACTTCTCGGGGTGATCGACGTCGATCGTCCCGCTCGCGGTCACCTCGTTGAAGTGGCCTCGCACGGTCATCATCCCGAGATGCTTGGCCGCGAACTCCACCTGGGTATGCATCGGATCGAACTTCCAGACGGCGACTGACTCCTTGACGGATGGTTTGGTGCTCATGCCGGGTTGAAACCGATTGGAGGCTCCACTTATTTCAGTCCAAATCAAGTTCGGCGTCCCCACGGTTACACTTCGGCGTCAATGAGCGACCCCCTCGTTCCCGGCCACCGCTACGCCTCGGGCGCGGAGGAGCTGTGGGCGCTGGTCATCGCCTCGTTCAGCGGCTGGGAGCAGCGGGTCAACGAGGCCGCCGAGGCCGTCGGGCTTTCGCCGGTCTCGGCGTGGGCCCTGGTTCAGCTGGATCCGAAGGCTCCGGTCTCTCAGAAGGAGCTCGCCGCCCGCCTCAAGTGCAACCCGTCGACCGTCGTCGACCCCACCGACCGATTGGAGCAGGCGGGCCTGGTGATCCGGCGGCCCAATCCGCGTGACCGGCGCGTAAACGTGCTCGTGGTCACGGCCAGGGGCGCGACCGTCAGAAAGCGGCTAATCGCTCGCCTGCTCGATCCGCCTGACGCTTTCAGCCGCATGCCCGTCGGCGAGCAGGAGCGTTTCCGCGAAGTGATGCGGGAGACCTTGAGCGGGAGGGGGTCTGATGCAGCCCGGCGCGAAGGTAGAGGACGCCGAACCTAGAGGCTCGAAGCGTGGAACGTGTCGCAGCTGACCATCGAGCCTGATTGGTAGCCTGTCGTGAACCATTTCTGGCGCTGAGCCGACGAGCCGTGGGTCCACGTTTCGGGATTGACTCGCCCCTGGAACTCCCTCTGGATCCGGTCGTCGCCGACCGCTGCGGCGGCGTCGAGCGCTTCGCTGATGTCACTTTGCCTCAGCGGTTCGAGAAACCCTGTGGACGCGGCGTGGTTGGCCCAGACTCCCGCGAAGCAGTCGGCCTGCAACTCTGTGCGGACCGACTGGCCGCTCGCGCCTTGCTGTCCGGATGCGTTGGAGAGGTTCCCTGTGAGGTCCTGGATGTGGTGGCCGTATTCGTGAGCCACGACGTAGCCCTCAGCCAGCGATCCTCCAGTGGCTCCGAATCGGGTATGGAGCTCGTCGAAGAAGCCCAGGTCAAGATAGACGTGCCCATCCTCCGGGCAGTAGAAAGGCCCGACTTCGGTCGAGGCAGTTCCACATCCCGTGGCGATTTGCCCGGAGAACAGGACGGTCTGGGCTTGCTGGTATTTGCGTCCGGATCTGCCGAACTCGTCCGACCAGTACTTCTGGACGCTGTTCACGTAGCCGACGATCCGGCAGTCCTCCTTCTGGTTCGCGTCCGAGCCCGTGCTGCACTCTTGTTGGAGAGTCGTGTTGCCAGGCTGGCTATCCACGCCGGGCCCGACCGAGCTGCCTCCGAGTTCGGAGAGATTTCCGCCTAGAAGGAGGTAGACCGCGAGCAGAACGAGGCCGAGCCCGCCACCGCCTCCGATGGCCAGGCCCCGGCCGCCGATGCCGGCGCCCCGAACGTCCTTGACCTGGCCTGGGTCGAGCCGCGAGTTGGGGTCGAATGCCATGGGTGCCTAACTGGGCAACGCCCGCGCCATGGCTTGTCCCTTGCTCGCCGACGCCGCTTGCGTGACCCGCAGCGGAATGGCAATCTCCCTTTGACGGTGGACGCGATCGACCAGGTGGTCATGAACTCCCGGCTCCATTACCTCGGGATGGACCCTCGCGTCATCGAGCCGCGGATGAAGCTCGCCGTCCTGACGTGCATGGACGCGCGGGTGGACGCGGCGTCGTTGCTGGGCCTGAGACCCGGTGATGCGCATGTCATCCGCAACGCGGGCGGCAGAGCTACACGCGAGGTGATGAACGCTTTCGCGGTATCCCAGGGCATCCTGGGCACGCGGAGATCATGGTCATCCGCCACACGGAGTGCGCCCTCCAACGATTCACGGAGACGCAGCTCGCGGAGGGCATCAGCATCGCAACCCACCATCCGTTCACGGAGCTGTTGGGGTGCTTCACGGATCCTATCGAGGCGATTCGCGATGATGTCCAGCGTTTGATCGAATACAAGAGCCTTGTCCATCGGGACAAGATTCGGGGCTTCCTATACGACCTTGCGACGAACAGCCTGGCGGAGGTTGAAATGCCGAGGGTGGTTCCGCAGAAGCCCGCAGGCTAGGCTCGGGCGACTGCCGTCAGCTCGTGTGAAGGCCTGAGCCTCATTGGCAACGTGAAATAGAAGTTGGATCCCCGCGCGGTCGCGCTGTCGAACCAGATGCGCCCCCCATGCATCTCAACGATCTGTCGTGCGATCGGCAAACCGAGACCGGTGCTGCCATTGCTGCCAGGAGCCCCAGTGCGAGCGTCCCCGGGGTTGGGATAGGACTCGAGGAGGCCGCCCGCAGAGCCGGCGGCCATGCCGGGGCCGCTGTCCTTGACCGTCACTGTGACGTGATCGCCGGTTGCCTCGCTCGTCACCGCGACGTCGGTGCCCGGTGGCGAGTACCTGACCGCGTTGTCGATGAGGATCGTCAAGACCTGAGACAGCCTGTCTGCATCGCCGCGGACGCTCGGTAGCTCCGGGTCGAGGCTGAGATTGATCTTGTGTCGCGGGTTTTGGTCGCGGACGCCACCGACGACAGCGGAGATCAGCTGGTTGACGTTGACCTGCCCGATCTTGAGGACGGCTCGGCCGCCTTCCATGCGATCCAGCTCGAGCATGTCGCCGAACGCGCGGTCGAGCCCTTCGGCGTCCCGATAGATGTCGCTCGCGAACGCCCTCACTTTGGGGAGGTCGAGGTCCTCCGAATCGCGGATCAGCTCGCTGAAGCCCTGGATGCCGACGAGCGCCGTGCGGAATTGATGGCTGATCCGGGTGAGAAACTCGCCCTTCATCTTGTTGAGCCGTTCGAGCACGGCGAGGTTGGCGAGTGCTGTCGTCTCAGCCTCCCTGATCAGGCGACGGCGCCACCTGTCCGCCAGCAGGACGACCGGGAACATGGATGCATAAAAAAGGGTGAGTCCCGCGGCCAGGATGATGTACAGCTGCCGCGCCTCGCTGTCGATGGCAGCCTGTACCGGCGCGTAGGGCAAGTAGAGCTCGAACGCCCCGCTGGGCGAAGTGTTGCCATCAAATACCAGCGGTACGTAAACCTCAATCAGAGGACCCTGCAGATCGTCGCCGGAATTCTCCGGTGCGTGCCCATCCGTGATCCCGGCATGGGGCTGGCCGGCGAATGCACCGGCGAGGTCATCCTCGATCTCGAACGTGCGCCCGATGATCGAGTGGTTGTCCGAGTACACCACCGTGCCGCTGCGGTTCCAGACCTTGATCCGCCTCACGTCCTGGTGCACCGCCGCGCCTTGCAGCTTGCCGTCGACCTCAGCGATCTGCACCGCGGTCAGGCCCCCACTCAGCTCCTGGGGATTGAGAAGCGGCCGGACCGCCACCTGCGTGATCAGGGTGCCGCTGCTTTGAGCGGTTTCCAGGTAGCGCTGCTGGAGGTCGACGTTCAGCTCGTGGCCGAGGATCGCGCCCAGCGCAACGACTGGCACCAGGGCCAGCAAACCGAAGCGCGCCAGCGCTCCCAGCGAGTTGGGTCCGAGGTGTTTCGTGGCGGGCATTGTGGCACCCTCGGGGGCGCATTCAGCCAGTGTTAAGCAATGACCTAGCCGCCCTGCCGCGGGGGCCTAAGCTGGAGTCATGAGCAGGGGCTTCCGGGATGCAGACGAGACCCAGGCGCTGAGCGAGCAGGCGGTCGCGGAAGCGATCGACAAGATCGTCCATCGCGACGATTCAGCCGGCCCGGCGGCTGGAGATGGGCTATGCGCCGATTGTGGACGCGAGATCGGATCGGAGCGACTGGCGGCCGTGCCGACCACGGTTCGCTGCATCCGATGCCAGGCGGCCTGGGAGCAGGCTAACGGCTACTGAACGCCAAGCCGGCCCGCGCTGATCAGGCCGGCGTCGCGCTAGGCCTGGACTGTTACCTCGTAAACCTGGTCGGTCGGATGCCCTGCACGCTCGTGGATCCGCTTGACAGCCTCGGCGTTCGGAGCCTCGGACAGGCAGAAGACCTTCCCAGTTTTCGGGTCGGCCCACGCGTGCTTGAAGTTCACGCCCTCGTCGCCCTGGATGTCGAGGTCCGCCTGATGGGCAGCCGCAAGCGCTTCATCCGTGATCCCCGTCATCCCCTCGTGAACGTCCATGAATTCCGGCATCGACTTCCTCCCCAAAATTCGCTGATGGCCAGCCACCATCCTCGCACTTTCCGAGCGCACTCGCATTCTGCGGTGAGGTGTAAAGGGATGTGTGCGTGGGGGCGGGCATTGCCACGACCGGCGTTCTCACACTCTGATTACCTTTGGTTCTCAATACTCGGCCTGGGGGAGGCGTTTTTCACTGCATGGGCGACGTGAAGAACCAACCCATCAATCGAGATCGGGCTCGTACGCAGCGGCGGGCAATGTAGGCAAGAGGCGACGAAGAAGGCGACGTCGACGACTCGACCTTCGAATCGCCATCTTGCTTGCCCTCGCCGTGCCCGCTCTCCTGATGGGGCCGTGGTACGTCGCCTACGCGTCGTCACTTCCGGATGTGTCACAGCTCTCGAACGACGTGCCGGGCGACACTATTGTCTACGCGGCGGATAAGACCACCGTGCTCGCCGACCTGCACCCCGCGGGATACCAGCACTACTACGAACCGCTCAGCGCGATGGGCACAGCACTGCCGGACGCGATCGTCGCGATCGAGGATCGCAACTTCTACTCCGAGCCGGGCATCGATCCGGCGGGGATCGCGCGTGCCGCCGTCGTGGACATCAAAGCTCACGACACTGTGCAGGGCGCATCGACGATCACGCAGCAGCTGGTCAAGGTCCGGCTCCTCGGGAATGAGCCGACCATCCAGCGAAAGATGAGCGAGGCGTTGCTGGCGTTTTCAGTTGAGCGGCGTTACTCAAAGTCGGAAATCCTGGAGATGTATCTCAACAGCGTGTCGTTCGGCAACAATGGCATCGGCACCGCGGCAGCGTCGCAAATCTACTTCCACAAGAAGACAAGTGACCTGGACCTCGCGCAGGCCTCGATGCTGGCGGGCCTCGTTCGCGGGCCCACTCTCTACAGCCCGTTTGCCGACTGGAAGGCCGCGAGGGCGCGACAGCATGTGGTCCTGGCGGCGATGGTCGACGTGGGCAAGATCACACAGGCCCAGGCCGACAAGGCATTCCAGGAGGACATCAGCCCGCCTTTGCATATGTTCAAACCCGCCAACCACGTAGTCGCGCCTGGATTTGTGAGCTACGTGACTCCGCAGCTGGTGCAGAAGTACGGCAACGGGGCAACGTACGGCGGCGCGCTGCGCGTCTACACGACCTTGAACATGAAGCTGCAGCACATCGGTCAGGACGCGATCTCGGGCACGCAGGCCAACCTTGCCTGGCGCAATGTGCAGCAGGGAGCCCTGGTGGCGCTCGACCCAACCTCGGGAGCGATCATCGCAATGGTCTCCTCGGCCAACCCGCAGGCCAATGGCGGCCAGTACAACCTGGCAGTGTGGCCTCCGCGCAACCCGGGCTCGTCGATGAAGATCTTCACCTATACCGCCGCGATCGAGAGCGGGCGCTTCACGATGACGACCCCGATCACCGATTCGCCGCTTCGCATCACCGACCCCGGCTCGCAGACCGTTTATTCGCCGCAGAATTACGACGGCCGGTACCACGGGACCTGCCAGGTCCAGGTGTGCACCTGATGTCGTCCAGATGGCCAGGACGATGGGAGCCCCTCCCTGGCAGCAGCAGCCGAACGGCTCCTTCACCAACAACAACGACCTGAACAGCTTCGGCCCCTCCTTGACCCTCGGCGGCTATGGCGAGACGCCGCTCCAGATGGCGACCGGCGCGTCAGTGCTAGCCGCGCAGGGCGTGCTCCACCAGCCGTTTGCGGTTACGCGGATCGACCAGGGACAGAAAACGATCTACGAGCACACCGACAGCGCGAAGAAGGTGCTCGACCCGAAGGTCGCCTACATCATGAGCACGATGATGTCGAAGGACGCGAACCGCCACATGATCTTCGGCGCGAACTCGCTGCTCACGATCCCCGGTTACCAGGTCGCGGTCAAGACCGGCACCTCGGACAGCTTCGCCGACGCGTGGACGGTCGGGTACACGCCGCAGATCGCGCTCGCCGTCTGGATGGGCAACCCCGACTGGCGCGTCAAGATGACGGAAGGTTCAGACAGCTACTACGTCGCAGTTCCGGCCTGGCACTCGTTCCTGTCCGAGGCCCTGCCATTGCTTGGCCAGGAAACCTGGTACTCGCCTCCCGCGGGACTGGTATCCGCGTGGGGCAACTACTACATGCCGGGCACGGCGCCGTCCACGCCCCCGGTCGCGCAGAGCTCTGCGCCGAGCAGCGGCGGCGGACACCACAAAAAGAAGCACTAGAAGGGCCCGGCCGAGCGACACTGGCAGCGTCATGACTGCTGACACGGTTCCCCTGCGCAAGGGCCTGGTCGTCATCCACGTCGACGGCCTCAGCCACGCGCAGCTAGGCACCGCAGTCGCGCGGGGCCATATGCCGTTCGTTGCGCGACTGTTGCAAACGGAAGGCTACGCAGCGCTCCCATACCGATGCGGTGTGCCCTCGACGACGCCATTTGCGCAGGCCGGAATCCTGTTCGGAGACAACAGCGAAATCCCTTCCTATCGTTGGTGGGATAAGAAAGCAAACCTTCTGGTGGCGTTCGGATCAGGCTCGACGTTCGCTCAGGTCGCGGATCGCTACTTCGCCGGCCGGGTGCCGCTGACGGAAGGTGGGGCTTGCATCGCAGCCCTCTACAGGGCCGGTGCCACGGACCGGTTCGGTCCCGCGTACGAAGAACGCCACACGCCGGGTCAGCATGACGCGGGAGGCCGCACCATCGCGGCCTTTCTGCTGAACCCGGTCGCACTGTATTTCTGGATTCGGCATAGCGGGTTTGCCCTGTTCAGGATCGCGTCCGAATATGCCCGGGCTCGGCTGGCGCGTCGCCGCACCGCCGATGTCTACGTGATCGCGGACATCTACCACGAGGTCGTGGTCCATCATCTCACCCGTTTTGCGCTCCTCCAGGCGATGGACGAAGGCCTGCAGACGATCTATGCCTGCTTCTACACCTATGACGAAGCGGCGCACGCGTTCGGTCCCGCCGATCCGAACACCCTGAGTGTTCTGCGCCATATCGACAGCACGATCCGGCTCGCCTCGGAGCGCCGTCTGACCAATCGTGGAGGTGTTGAGTACGAGATAGCCGTGCTCTCTGACCACGGGCAGGTGGAAACGACTCCATTCAGCGCCACACACGGGCGGAGCCTGGGCAGTTATTTATCGGAGTGGCTGCCCGACCACGTCATCACGGAGCATCGAGGCCAGGTGTTCGCGGGGAGCGGGCATGCGGGGGGCCGCGTCGAGGTGACTTACTCGGGCGGCCTGGCGCACATTTACTTCGCCGACTTGCCCGGCAGGCTTGATGCCGGCGACGTGGAGTCGAGATATCCGGGTCTGATGTCCCGCGTGGCGCGCCTCGCGGGAATCGGCGTGGTGATGTTGAAGGATGCCGAGGGCGGGATTCTCGTGACCGCAGACGGCCACCACTCGCTCCGTCTGCCGCTGGAAGTGGACACGAAATCGCTCCTTGAGCGATTCGACTCGCCCGATATCCTTGCCCAGCAGCTGACGCGCTTGAACACCTTTGACTCGGCGGGCGACATCGTCGTGTTCGGGTCCTATGACGGCCGGAAGCAGGTCAATTTCGAAGACCAGGTTGGGGGTCATGGGTCGATCGGAGGCGATCAGCTCCGTCCATTTCTGCTGGCCAAAGAGGCCTGGAACTTCGAGACGTCGGCAGTCACCAACTCGTCGCACCTGTACCCGATGCTGGTCGCACTGCGCGACCGCGCTTAGCGGACGGAGCGAATCCTCGAGACGAAGATGGTTCCCAGCAAGAAAAAGAGGATCACGCTGCCGAAGGCCACGCGGTATCCGGAGTTCACGGCGACGTGCTTGTTGAAGTGGTCGATCAACCCGCCCTCGAGCGCCGGGATGATGCTGTTGGGCAGAGTCTGCGCGACATGGAACAAGCCCATGTCCTTGGCGGCCTTGGCGCGGTCGGGGATGGTGTCGCAGGCAAGCGCCCAGTCAACCGCGAGGTAGAGCCCGTAGCCGATCCCGTACAGGGCGCCCAACCCCAGCACGATTCCCTGCTGCGTGGGATAGAAGGCGATGAAGTACAGGGCGACGGTGATCTGCATCACGCCCGCCGCGTAGACGAAGCGCTTGCGCCCGTAGCGGTCTGACGCCGAGCCTCCCCAGATACCGGGCACGATCATCG
>WNGD01003366.1_pt1 | contig 20524 bp, 20 predicted proteins | sample 5400671 | NCBI WGS metagenome assembly WNGD01 (sample SAMN13153369, study PRJNA577476) | soil metagenome | isolation source: 40 cm soil or saprolite under grassland replicate 2 | place: USA:California | collected 2016-06-15 | reverse complement strand
CTTCCGGGTCGCGTATTCCACGCGGATCCGTGACGCGGCCGGCAACTGGACGGACGGCGACACGTCGTTCTTCACGATCAACTGCTGGCGGAGCCTGGCGGAGAACGCCGCCGAGACGCTCACGCGGGGCAGCCGGGTCGTGGTGACCGGCCGGCTGAAGCAGCGCTCCTGGGAGAACCAGGAGGGCGAGAAGAGAACCGTGGTCGAGATCGAGGCCGACGACCTCGGTCCCAGCCTGAAATGGGCCACTGCCACCGTCACCAAGACCAGCCGCAGCTCGTCCGCGTCATCCGGCGGGGACTGGGGTGCCGCGGTCGCGGCGCCGGTCGGCGCGTCCACCGACAACGAGGAGACACCCCTGGATGCCGGGTAAACCAAGGAAGCCGGAGCGCGCGTCCACGCGCAAGAAGGAGAAGGACGCGGCGTGGCAGAAGAAGCAGAAGCGGAAGGTTTGCATCTTCTGCAAGGACCACATCGACTACGTGGACTACAAGGACGTCGTCATGTTGCGGAAGTTCGTGTCCGAGCGCGGCAAGATCCGAGCGCGTCGCGTCACGGGCAACTGTGTGCAGCACCAGCGTGACGTCGCCACGGCCGTCAAGAACGCTCGCGAGATGGCCCTGCTCCCGTACAGCGCGCGATGAAGGTCATCCTCCAGAAGTCTGTCGACAAGCTCGGGGATCCCGGGGACGTCGCCGAGGTCGCCGACGGCTACGCGCGCAACTACCTGATCCCCCGGCGCATGGCGATCAGGGCCGAGAAGGGCGCCCTCAAACAGGCTGAGTCGCTCAAACGGGGACACAACGCTCGCCTGTCGAAGAAGAAGGTGGAGTTCGAGACGCTCGCCTCCAAGCTCATCGCCCAGGGGGTCCTCCAGATCTCCGCTCGTGCCGGCGACGAGGGCAAGCTCTTCGGATCGGTGACCGCGGCCGACATCGCTGCTGCGGTGACGGCGCAGTCGGGCGTCGCGGTCGACCGCCGGGACGTCCACCTGGAGGAGCCCATCCGCTCGATCGGCACCCATGAGATTCGGGTCAAGCTCTTCCACGAGGTCGAGCCGGTGATCACCGTGGAGGTCATCGCAGAAGGCTGAATGCGCTGACGGGCGGCCGGAAGGCCGCCCGTCAGTGCATCAGACCGAGCGTCGCCGGCAGATCCCTCGGTCGATCGACCACGACGTCGAACGCGTCCACATCCTCCATCAGATGTCCCCATCTCGCCGCGACCGCCAGCGCGCCGGCGCGGTGCGCGGTCTCGCCGTCCTGGGGCGAATCGCCGACGTATGCCGTGCGCGGAGCGGCCACTCCCAAGCGTTCGCACGCGAGGAGCAGTCCGTCGGGCGCCGGCTTGAAGTCGGGTGCGACCTCGTCCGCGCCGACCGCCGCTGCGAATCGATCCCGCAGACCCGCGGCCGCGAGGAGCACATCCGTGTTCCCGAGGTCTGCGTTCGTGAACACCCCCAACATCACGGATCGTGACAGGACATCCAATGCTTCGACGATCCCCGAGTACGGGCGAACACCGAGTCGAGCCGCCTCGATCCGCAGCCGCGCGTGATATGCATCGAGCTCCGACGACTCGACCGGCCTGCCGAGGAATCGCTCGATGATCACGGCGGGAGGACCCAGGACGTAGCTCCTGATCACCTCGTCCCGGCCGAGCTTCGGGCCGCCCAGCTCCTCGATCGTGGCGATGAAGGCCGCGGGGACGACCGACGAGGAGTCGATCAGCGTGCCGTCCATGTCGAAGACCACGGCCTGGACCGGCGGGACCGAGCTCATGGCTGCGGAGGATACGGCCCGAGCGTGTCAGAGGGGTTGTTCACACTTATCCACATGGGAATCCACATGGGGAAAACGCTGCTCAGGGGCGGAGTGACAAAGAAGATCGGGCGGCGACCTGGGCTCGGGCAATCCACAGGCGTTCTCCACTGTCGCCCGGAGCCGCGCGGGCGTAGCCTCCGGCGTCGGTCGGGGTCTGGTTTCGGAGGGGGGACGTCCAGGGGTGGCACGCGCGGCTGAAGAAGTCGTCCGGTTCCCTGCCGGCCATCGACTCCCACCGCAAGACCTCGAAGCAGAACGTTCCGTGCTGGGGGCCATGCTCCTGTCGGCCGAAGCCATGGCCGACGTGGTCGAGATCCTCGACGCCGGGGACTTCTACCGCTCGGCACACGGCAAGATCTACGCAGCCGTCCGCGCGCTCTTCGGTCACGGCGAGCCGGTCGACGTCATCACGGCGGTCGACGCGCTCCGCCGGTCGGGGTTGCTTGAAGAGGTCGGAGGCGCCCTCTATCTGCGCGATCTCGTTGACGAGGTCCCCACGCCCGCCAGCGCCTCCCACTACGCGAAGATCGTGTCGGACGCGGCGCTCCGGCGCCGCCTGATCGGTGCGGCGGCCGACATCATGGACGTCGCGTACGCGGGCTCGCACGATGCGGATGAGATCGCCGACACGGCCGAGCAACGCATCTACGACGTCGCGCGTCGGGAAGACACGGAGGACGCCGCGGCCATCGGCGATCTCGTCAACGACGCCATGTCGGAGCTGGAGGCCATCCAGAACCGGGAGTCCGCGTACACGGGGCTCCCGACCGGGTTCCGGGACCTCGACGATCTCACGTCGGGCTTGCAGGGTGGCAACCTGGTGATCATCGCCGCCCGCCCGGGGATCGGGAAGTCCTCCCTCGCCATGAACATCGCTCGCAACGTTGCCGTGACGCACGAGCCGGTCGCCATGTTCTCTTTGGAGATGTCCCGCTACGAGATCGGGATGCGTCTGTTGTGCGCCGAAGCCCGGGTGCCGTGGGACCGGATCCGCAACAAGCGCGTGGGGCCGGACGACTGGACGCGGGTGGTTTCGGCCGGCGAGACGTTGCATGACGCGCCGCTCTCGATCGTGGACTCCGGCAACGTGAACATCGTCGACATCAGGGCGAAGGCACGGCGCATGAAGACCAGCAGGCAGGGGCTGTCACTGATCATCGTGGACTATCTCCAGCTCATGACCAGTCCGGCGACGCGACGCCAAGACAACCGGCAACAGGAGGTCGCCGAGATCTCACGTTCCTTGAAGCTCCTGGCTAAGGAGCTCAAGGTCCCGATCCTGGCGTTGTCGCAGCTGAACCGGAACCCGGAGGCGCGCGCGGACAAACGCCCCCAGCTCTCCGATCTCCGGGAGTCGGGGTCGCTCGAGCAGGACAGCGACGTCGTCATGTTCATCCATCGCGACGACTCCGATCAGGAGAAGAAGCGCGAGGCCGAGCTGATCCTCGCGAAGCACCGCAACGGGCCGACGGGATCCATCAGGCTCAGCTTCGAACCGTCGCTGACGCAGTTCCGCAACGCCGCGCGCGGTCAGTCCGAGTAGGTCGAGGTGCGTACCATCCGGAGCGATGGCGGACCCGAACGCGACGCCTCGGCGTGTCCGAGCGATCCTCCGACGGCTCGAGCGTCGCTTCGGCGAGCTGTCACCGCCGCGCGCGAGGGATCCGCTCGACGAGCTGATCCTCACGGTGCTCAGCCAACACACGAGCGACGTGAACGCCGACCGGGCCTTCACGTCGCTCCGCGCCACGTTCCCCACCTGGGATCGGGTCGTGGCGGCGCCAGAGGTCGCCGTCGCGGATGCGATCCGCTCGGGCGGCCTCGCCAACACCAAGGCACCGCGGATCCAGGCGATCCTGCGGGAGGTCCACGATCGCGAGGGCGCTTACGACCTGTCGCGGCTTCGAGCGATGACGGACCCGGAGGCGCGCGCCTATCTCACGTCGCTACCCGGCATCGGCCCGAAAACCGCGTCGGTCGTGCTGTCTTTCGCGCTCGGCCGTGACACGATCCCGGTCGACACCCACGTCCACCGCGTCGCCCGCCGCTTGGGATTGGTTCCGGCGAAGGCGAGCGCCGAACGCGCCGGCCAGCTGCTGCACGAGCTCGTGCCCGACGGACTCAGAACCTCGTTGCACGTTGGGCTGATCCGTCTCGGCCGCGAGATCTGCAAAGCCCCAACGCCCAGGTGCGCCCTTTGCCCCTTGAATGACTTGTGCCCGACCGCTCCTCGGTATCTGCCCGAACGTCGTCATCGGCGAAGAGACCTGGCGAAGTTGCCTGAGGAAGCGAGGAACGCCGATCCACGGGAAGGCATGGCCTTCAACTCAGCGGGTCGGGCTGAACTCACATTCATACCGGACGACTCCAAGGCCGTGCTTCGGTTACCCAATGGTCAAGTCGTACCTCGCGGTGTCCCCATGAAGGAGTTCAAACGCACTCATTCCACTTTCGTGACAAGGATGAGATAGCTCGCATCCGGAAGAACCGGATCGACTGGAGAGACCTCCCCGGTTCATGAAACGACGTCGACAACCAAGCCGACGCGACGCGATCTCCCCCCGCACCCAGCGAGCTCACGAACCAGCGAACGGGCACATCCAGTCAGACCAGACGCGCCCTTCGATCACATGCAGAGCTAGGATCGCTCTTCGTGTTCACCGTTGAGCAGCGGGATGCTCTCGGCGAGCGCGTGCTGTGGCTCGCGGAGGAGGATGAGCGCGTTGTCGCCGGCGCCGCCGTAGGCTCGCTCGCCGTAACCGGCGGCGACCGCTTCTCCGACCTGGACCTCACCTTCGGCATCGCCGACCATGTTCAGGTCGCTGACGTGCTCGAGGACTGGACGCGCGCGCTCATCGACGAGCTCGACGCGGTGCAGCTCGCCGAGCTCGGGCGCGGGCCGACCACCTACCGCGTGTTCCTGCTCCCGGACGCGCTGCAGCTCGACCTCTCGATGACGCCGGCGGCTCAGTTCCGTCCCGCCGGGCCACGGTTCCGGCTCCTGTTCGGCGAGACGGCTGCGGACGGGTCGGATGCTTCCACGCCGTCGATCGCAGGGGACCTCTTCCTTCCCACGCCGGCGGTCGCAGGGGACGTCTTCGGGTGGGGCGTGATCTACGCGCTCCACGCGCGGGCGTGCATCGAGCGCGGGCGTGTCTGGCAGGCCGAGCATTACGTCGGCGCCGTGCGCGACCATGCGCTTTCGCTCGCCTGCCTCCGCCAGGGGCTGCCCGCCGTACAGGCGCGCGGCTACGACGATCTTTCCGCTGAGACGCTTGCTCGATCCGAGGATGCCCACGTCGGCGAGGTCGAACCTGGGGCGCTCCGGGCAGCGCTCGCCGCCTCCGTTCTCGCGCTCACACGCGAGGGCGCGGAGGCGCGCCTACCGCACGCTCGTGTCGTCGCGGAGCGTCTCGCGGAGCTTTACTGAAGAGCTGCAGCTTCCAAGGTCGGTGCCGTACAGCCAACTTGATATCGACCGGACCAAACCGTTCACGACCGCTCACCACGGCCCCAGCGGCCCACCCGGCCCGTCCCTCATCTGATGGGAGAGCCGGGGTGGGAGGCAGAAAGGTGAACGAGCTGGGCGGTATCTGCGACCGTGCGGACTCGCGCCCAGATCGTCAGTCTTCTTCCGCTGATACTGATCGCCGGTTGTCACGGACCCGGCCCGGCTGTCACGAGTTCGTCCGGAACATCGGCCCCTGCTTCATCAAGCGCATCGTCCGCTAGCAGCGCGCCAACCGCCCCAACCATCTCAGCATCAAGCCTCGCGTTCCCTTCCTCCGCCGACGAGGTCTTCGCGACCTTGTTCGCGAAGCTCCACGCAAACCCACCGACCTACCACGGCGTCGCGGTCTCCCGCGCGGCTGATCCGGGAAACGACTTCAGGCTCGAGGTGTGGATGGACCCTCCCGCGTTCCGCGTCGAGATCTCCAACGACGGCGACCGACGGCGCTTCATCCTCTTGACCCAGGACGGGAAGCGCTTCGGTGGCCGGGAGCCCGTCGCTCGAGAGTTCGGGATGATGGACGGCCTCACGGAGCAAGCCGCCGTTCTCCTGTCGCCGCTCTACATCTTTCAGCCGTTCACCCCGTTCGGATGCAGTCCCGCTCGCGTGGTGGGCCAAGAGATCATCTTGAACAGATCCTCTGTCCGCATCCGGTGCTTGGCCACCGGGGAGCGACACGACTTCTGGCTCGATGATGAGACGGGGTTGATCCTGCGGATCGAACCGGTGAGCACCAGCCCCGGGAAGAGGGAAGTGTGGGCGGGGTCACGCAACTCGAGATGGATCCGCCGATCGATCCCAGGTTGTTAGATCCACGAGCGCTCCGTCGTGCGACGGGTCGTTGAACACTCGTCGATAGAAGAGGCGGGGGCGGAAAGAGGCATCGGGGGGTGGAGTTGGACTCATTCGCCCGATGTTCGGCGAGGGAACGCACTAGCCCGCGCCCGTCTAGGCTTCCAACGTGGAGGTAGGTTGGTTCGTGATCCTGGCGACGGGCGTGGTCTTCCTTCTCGCCGCTCGCCCGATCGCCGTTCGCACCGTCAACTCCTATCCGCGCCTTGCGCCAGGGAGGAGAGCCCGGGCTGTGCCCGCGCAAACGATGGCGAATCGGATCGGCGGGGTCATCGCGATCATCCTCGGGACCTTCGGGCTCTTCAAACCAGGCTTCCTCAAGTAGCTCCAGCCTCAACGGGACGGCTACGGCGTATGCCCACCGCCGCCTCACTCGGTGTCGGGTCGTGCCTTCCCTCTTGCGCTCTCCGGGACGATGGCGCTGCTCTGCCTGACGGCATCCGTCGTCTTCCGAGATCGCCCTGAGGGCCTCGACATGGCGCGTCATGCGGGCCGATCGCTTTCGCCTTCGATGTGAGAGCGATCCCTCATGCGGTCGAGTGCGTTCCGCAGGCGGAGGGGCGACCACCGAGATTCGTGACGACCGAGATCGTGAGGCCCTCCCATTTGATCCTGCACGTGATGGATCCCTCACTCCCTGACACCCTGGAGCCTTACACGAGTGCCCGACTCAGCGACGAAGGACATCTCCCACGGCAAAGGCGCTTCTTGGCTGACGATCTGGCCTCGCGAGGTCTCGTACGTGACGGTCGCGGAGCGTCCGCCCCCGCTCACCTGGTACGTGATCGTGTGGGCCCCCTTCGCGAACATCTTCGACCAGAACCAACGATTCGACGGGTACGGCGACGACGACCAGAGCGACGAGGAGGATGGCGGCCATCCAAAGAGCGACCCGAAACATGCGGGGCAGGGGGATGGTTGGGATCTGGGTCGGTCTGCGGGCGGTGGCGCAGACTGTCGACCATCGACTAAAGCTGCCCTAACGTCGGGGTCCCTGGCGAGACCCCGCCTCCCTCGGCGGTACCCGTTTCCGCCCCCGCGGCTTCCGGTCCCCACGGGCCTAACATCTCCCGCGCCCATGACTCGAAAGCGGCCTCAAGGGGAGCGCTCAGACTCGCTCCGGCATCTAAGGAGTGATGCAGGCGAAGGGCGAGATCGTGAAGTTCTCGGATCGGGCTCCGGACCCGTTGGAGTTCGCAACGTTCTACGCCGAGGAGCATGAACACCTCTTCAAGGCGCTCTACTTCGTAACCGGCCACCGGGCCGATGCCTACGACCTCATGCAGGATGCCTTCCTGAAGCTCTGGGAACGGTGGGACTCGATCGACCGGATCGACGATCCCACGGCCTATCTGTTTCGGGTGGCCCTGAACGGCTCACGGATGCGGGCGCGCGCCGCACGCCGGGCCGCGAAACGGTTGGTGGCCGTGGACAGCCCGGTGGATGCGTTCGACGAAGTGAACATGCGCGAGGATGTGCGCCACTTGCTCCTTTCCCTGGCGCCCCGGAAACGGGCCGCCCTCGTCCTACTCGATCTGTACGGCTACGGATCGGAGGAGGCTGCCCGGATCATGGGCGTCCGTCCCTCCACGGTGCGAGCACTCGCAACCAAAGGCCGAGTCGTGCTGCGAAACGCAGGAGGTTCGGATGGCTGAGATGAGGGAGGTCTTCGAGATGGCAACGAAAGAGATGAAGCCTGACCAGAGCTCGTGGAACGATCAGCAGCGGCGTCAGCGACGGAGGGCGCGCAACCGTAGGGTCGTCGCTTTCGCGGTGGTCGCCGTGGTCCTGCTCGCGGTGGGTGCGTTCGGATTGACACAGATGAACGGGAACGACATCCCTGGGTCGGGGCAAAAAGCACCGCCCAGCGTCTCCCCCACCAGTGCGTCCGTGGTCGGAACCGCGCAGCCGGTGATCGTCGGCCTGGATGGCACGGCGCGTCGGTTGCACGGGATCCCGGCGGATGCTGAGTCCCTGAATATGTCTCCCGACGGTCGTCAGATCGTCTTCGTAGCCGATCAGAACGGATCGCCGCAGATCGGCACCGTCGGGGTCGATGGGTCTGGGCTCCGCTTCATCACACAGGTGACGTCGGCATCCATCGCCAGGGGGACGCTCCACGGGCCCTTCACGCCCGTGTGGTCGCCGGACGGGTCCCGGATCGCCTTCTCGAATGGTCACATCTACGTGGTGAACGCCGATGGATCCGGCCTCACTCAGCTCACGTCGGGAGCCGGCGTCGACCAGTGGCCGAGCTGGTCGCCCGATGGCTCCACGATCGCCTATTCGGATAGCGGAACCACCCTGAAAGGAACTTCTCCGCTCGACGACAACGCGCAGTCCGACACCATGGCGATCTGGACCGTGCCGCTGGCCGGAGGGGGTCCCACACGCCTCACCCAGGGGGTTGGAAGCAACATGCCGGCGTATTCGCCCGACGGCACGCGGATGGCGTTCGCCAACGGTGCGGGAGGGATCTCCTTCATGGATGCGAACGGCCAGAACGCTCGCGGTGTCTATCCTCCGGCAGCCGGGTTGGTCCCGAGATGGTCTCCAGACGGCTCGAGGCTCGTCTACGTCCAGTCAGCAGGCACATACGCGCAGGACGGCGGGCCACTACTGCGGGCGTACGTCGTAGACATATCGACCGGCGGTATCCATCGGATCCCCGGTTCGGTGGATCGCGCCTTGAACGCCGTCCAGTGGCTGCCGACGGGAAGGATCCTTCAGAACCGCTACACGGGCTGAATCTCCATGCAGGACCATGCGAGGGCCCGGCGCCTGAGTAGGCGTCGAGCCCTCGGCGCCGCTGGAGCAGGAACTGCTGAACTCGATATCGCTGAACGCCTGCCGCCCAAGGGCCCACACCTCGCAGATGATGTAGAAGGTTTCGCAGAGTTGCTCGAGCCAGGGGTGCGTGTCGCCAACCAAGAGTTGCTCTCGGAGGTTCTGGCCTCTGATCGGCCGGCTCGCTGGGTGCTGCGTTCCCTCGAGCGTGCGGCTTCGAATGCCTGAGACATGCGTCCGCGATGCCCTGCCACATCACGCCGAGCGGGTGAGGGGAATCGAACCCCCGTTTCAAGCTTGGGAAGCTTGCGTTCTGCCATTGAACCACACCCGCGTGGTCCGACCGCGATGAGCGGCCGGGGAAAGTCTAGCGACCCCACGGCGACGGCCGCACGCACCCGCTGCTAGCCTCCCGGACCTCATGCCGGACCCCGATCTCTGGCCCGAATTGCTGCTGCGGCTCTCCCGCCGGGAGCATCTCGGGACCGAGGACGCGGCCGAGGCGATGCGGCAGATCATGGCCGGCGAGGCCACGCCCGCGCAGATCGGTGCGTTCCTGCTCGCCCTCCGTACGAAGGGCGAGACCGTCGACGAGGTCGACGGTCTCGCCCGGACCATGCTCGAGTTCGCCGATCCCGTGAAGGCACCGGAGCCGGTGATCGACACGTGTGGCACCGGCGGGGATCGGAGCGGCACGTTCAACATCTCGACGATCTCGGCGATGGTCGTCGCGGGTGCCGGCGTCCCGGTCGCCAAGCATGGCAACCGGGCCGCCTCGTCTCACTGCGGATCCGCCGATCTCCTCGAGGAGCTCGGCATCAAGATCGACCTCGACCCTGAAGGCGTTGAGCGGTGCCTGTCAGACGCCGGCATCGGGTTCATGTTCGCGCCCAACTTCCATCCCGCGATGGGTCACGCGGCTGCGGTTCGCCGGGAGCTACGCGTCCCGACCGTTTTCAACTTCCTCGGGCCGCTCACGAACCCCGCGACGCCGCACGCGCAGGTCGTCGGGGTCTCGGACGAGCGGATGCTCCCGCTCATGGCCGAGGTGCTCGCTCGCCGCGGGATCCGAGCGAAGCTCTTCCGCGGTGAGGACGGCCTCGATGAGCTCACCACGACAGGCATCTCGACGGTTTTCGACGTGAAGAACGGTGTGCTCCGCGAGCGACACCTGGACCCGACGAGCGTGGGGCTCGCACGCGCCCGGCCGAGCGACCTGGCGGGTGGAGACCCGGCCGAATCCGCCGACCTCGCGCGGCGGATCCTCAGCGGCGAGACGGGCCCGCGCCGCGACGTCGTGTTGCTGAACGCAGGAGCCGCGCTCGAGGTCGCCGGGTTCGCGGCGGACCTCGCCGAAGGGATGGCGACGGCTGCCCGGGCGATCGATGAGGGCGACGCTCTGAAGACGCTCGACCGCTGGGTCGAGGTTTCGAACGCCGGGTAGCATCGCCCGCATGATCCTGTCCGATCGAGACATCCGCGCGCACGTCGAGTCCGGCCGCATCACGATCGACCCGTTCGACCCGGCGTGCGTGCAGCCGTCGTCGGTCGATCTGCACGTCGACTCGCAGTTCCGGGTCTTCGCCAACTCGCGGTACCCGTTCATCGACGTGCGTGAAGAGATGCCGGACCTCACGGAACTGGTCGAGGTCAAACCCGAGGAGCCGTTCATCCTGCATCCGGGGGAGTTCGTCCTCGGCTCGACGATGGAACGCGTCGCGATCCCCGATGACCTGGTGGCACGGATCGAGGGGAAGTCGTCCTTGGGCCGTCTCGGTCTGTTGATCCACTCGACGGCCGGCTACGTCGATCCCGGTTGGGATGGGTACCTCACGTTGGAGCTCTCGAACGTCGCGAACCTGCCGATCACGATCTATCCGAGCATGAAGATCGCGCAGATCTCCTTCTTCCGGCTCACCTCGCCGGCGGAGGCGCCCTACGGGCGCGCGGGCAACAAGTACCAGGGTCAGCGCGGACCGACGCCGAGTCGCTTCTTCCGCGACTTCGAGCGCTGAGCCCGGGTCAGTCGACGAGTAGCGCGCCCGGCACCGGCCCGACACCCATCTGCACGGCCATCATCGCCGCCTGGGTACGGTTGGTGACCCCGAGCTTGCGGAAGATCGCGGCCAGGTGAGCTTTGACCGTCTTCTCCGACAGATACAGCCCCTGCGCGATCTCGCGGTTGGATCGCCCCTCGGCCAGCAGCGCCAGGATGTCGTGCTCGCGCTGGGTCAAGCTGTACTCGTTCCGACGGCTGTGTCCGTTGGCGCCGATGGAGGAGTCCTGGTCATCGAACAGGTTCTGGATCACCCGTGGGCTGAGGACGTTGCCGCTCCCGGACATCGCGACGTTGATCGCCTGCGCCAGATCCTCGGGCGTCGCGTCCTTCAGGAGGTACCCCGCGGCGCCGTCGGCCAGCGCCCGTTTCACGTAGGGCGCGTTCTCGTAGGTCGAGATCATGATGACGGGCATCTCGGCCCACTCGGCCCTGATCGCGCGGAGGAGCTCGAGCCCATCGAGGTCGGGCATCCGGACGTCGACCAGTGCCAGGTCGAAGGCGGCTCCGCCGTGCAGGACCTCCAGCGCGGCGGCCGAGGACTCCGCCTCGACGACGACTGCGTCCGGGAAGCCCTCCTTCACCACGTAGTTCAGGCCACGACGCACGAGCGCGTGGTCATCGACGATCAGGATCCTCATGTCATCCACCTGCTCTCTGGAAGGGGAGCACGGCCACGACAGTGGTGCCGCGTCCCGGGGTCGATCCGACGTCGAGGGACCCGCCGAGCTTCTCGGCTCGGGCCCGCATGATGGGTACTCCGAAATGGGGATCGTCGTCCTTCACCGCGACGATCCCTCGGCCGCGATCCTCGATCTCGACGCGGATCTCGGTCGCGGTCGCCGTGAGGCGCACGTGGGCCTCGGGGGCTCCCGAGTGCTTCGCCGCGTTCGCCAGCGCTTCGCTCACGATCGCATAGACCGTCTCGAGGACCGGCTCATCGATCCCCTCCAGGTCGCCACCCACCTCGACCGCGACCGGAAAATGCCAGCGCACGCCGAGGTCGCGAACGAGCGCGGCGAGCGCGGGCTCGGCCGCCGGCGGGTCTTCGTTCGTCATGTCGAACAGGAGCTCGCGGATGCGTCGTAGATCATCGCGGATCTGCAGCTCGATCTGCGCCAAGGCCTCGGCGGCCCCGGCCGGATCGGTCTCGATCCTGTGGCGGAGCGTCTGAAGTTCGAGGACCGCGGACGTGACCGACTGGGTCAACCCGTCGTGGATCTGCATCGCCCACCGTGTGCGCTCCTCGAGCATCAGCACTTCCACGGCATGGCGGACCGTCGGGTGTCCACCCTGTCGACGTTGCTCCGTCTTCTGCGTGCCGGGAGCCCGCACCGTGCTCCTCCGTCCGTCCGGTCGTGGTCGTCGGTACTAGTTCCATTTCGGGTTGCTTGACGGTTGGCTTTACCCGTTGGGAGGAAGTGGCTCACGGCGTCTGCCGAGGGGCAGGGGAGCTTCGCCTCTGAGCCGAATGAAGACGCCTATTGGGGCGCAGTCGATCTGGGGTCATTAAACCCCCCGTGACGCTCGAAGTTGTCAATACCACACTCAGGTTCTATGGTGGATCCGTACGTAAGCGACTCGGTAGCGCGGGCTTCGCGCAGTGACCGAAAGGAGCATCCAGATGGCACGAGCAGTCGGTATCGACCTCGGGACGACCAACTCGGTCGTTTCCACGTTGGAGGCCGGCGAACCCGTCGTGATCCCCAACGCCGAGGGGTCGCGGACGACACCGTCCGTGGTCGGGTTCTCGAAGAACGGCGAGATCCTCGTCGGGGAAGTGGCGAAGCGCCAGGCGATCACCAACCCCGACCGGACCGTCCGCTCCGTCAAGCGACACATGGGCGACAAGTCGTGGTCCGTCGACATCGACGGGAAGAAGTGGACCCCGCAGGAGGTCAGCGCCCAGATCCTGTTGAAGCTCAAGCGTGACGCCGAGGCGTTCCTGAGCGATACGGTGAGCCAGGCGGTCGTCACCGTCCCCGCGTACTTCGACGATGCGCAGCGCCAGGCCACGAAGGAGGCCGGCCAGATCGCGGGCCTCGAGGTGCTGCGGATCATCAACGAGCCCACCGCGGCCGCGTTGGCCTATGGGTTGGACAAGGGTGGTCAGGACCGGACCGTGCTGGTGTTCGACCTCGGCGGTGGCACGTTCGACGTCTCGCTGCTCGAGATCGGCGAAGGGGTCTTCGAGGTCAAGTCGACGCACGGCGATACCAAGCTGGGCGGCGACGATTGGGATCAGCGTGTCATCGACTGGCTCGTGAAGACGTTCAAGGACAACCACGGCGTCGACCTGGCCAACGACAAGATGGCGTTGCAGCGTCTGAAGGAGGCCGCCGAGAAGGCGAAGATCGAGCTGAGTCAGGTCGCCGAGACCACGATCAATCTCCCGTTCATCACCGCGACGGCGGACGGCCCCCTGCACCTCGAGCAGAAGCTGACGAGGGCGGAGTTCGAGCGGATGACCGAGGACCTCGTCGACCGATGCAAGGGACCGTTCGAGCTGGCGGTCAAGGACTGGGGCAAGGACGTTTCCACGATCGACCACGTGGTGCTGGTGGGCGGGTCCACGCGGATGCCGATGATCCAGGAGCTCGTCAAGAAGCTCACGGGCGGCAAGGAGCCGCATAAGGGCGTCAACCCCGATGAGGTCGTTGCGATCGGCGCAGCCGTTCAGGCGGGCGTCCTCCGCGGCGACGTCAAGGACATCCTGCTCCTCGACGTGACGCCGTTGTCGCTCGGCGTCGAGACGCTCGGCGGCATCGTGCAGCGGATGATCGAGCGCAACACGACGATCCCGACGAAGAAGTCCGAGATCTTCACCACCGCTGCGGACAACCAGACGCAGGTCGAGATCAACGTCCTGCAGGGCGAAGGCGAGACCGTGCAGTCGCCCGCGGTCCATTCCCTCGGGCGCTTCAACCTGGTGGGGATCCCGCCCGCTCCACGGGGCGTTCCTCAGATCGAGGTCTCCTTCGACATCGACGCGAACGGGATCGTGAACGTCACCGCCAAGGACCTGGCGACCGGCAAGGAGCAAGCCATGACGATCACGGGGGGAACGGCCCTTTCGAAGGAAGAGATCGACCGCATGGTCAAGGAGGCCGAGAGCTTCGCCGCCGAAGACCACAAGCGGCGCGAGGCGGCGGAGGCCCGCAACCAGGCGGACCAGCTCACCTACACGGTGGACAAGTCACTCGGCGAGTGGGGTGACAAGGTGCCCACCGGTGACAAGGACGAGCTGGTCAAGGCGAACGACGAGCTCAAGGAGCTGCTGAAGGATCAAGCCGCCACGGCGGAGAGCCTGAACACCGCCTCGGAGAAGGCGATGGGCATCTTCAGCCGCATCGGTCAGTCCATGTACCAGCAGGCCCAGGCCGAGCCGACGGCCGCGACGTCGGGCGGCGGCGAGGCCGGAGCCGACGGCCAGGCCCCGTCGGGCGACGACGAGGTGGTCGAGGGCGAGATCGTCGAGGAGGGCGGTTCGTCGTGACTGATGATCGCGATCGTGACGTAGCCCCTGTGATCAAGGTCACCGACAAGCGTCGGTTCGCGAAGCTCACCGAAGCGGAGGGCCCGGAGCGGCCCTCCACTTCGGGTTCGGACGAGCCCGGCATGAACGAACCGACCGTCGCGGCGACCGATGAGCTGGCCGAGGCCAAGGCGAGGGCCGACGAATACCTGCAGCACCTGCAGCGGCTGCAGGCGGAGTTCGACAACTACCGCAAGCGCGTGCTCCGAGAGCAGACCTCGACGCTCGAGCTCGCGGCGGAACCGGTGATGCGCCGGCTCCTCGAGGTGCTCGACGAGTTCGAGCTCGCGTTGCTGCACGCCCACGAGGACGTTGACCGCGATCGGTTCCTGAAAGGGATCGAACTCGTCTACGCCAAGCTGATGGATGCGTTGAAGGCCGAGGGCCTCCAGCGGATCGACGCGGAGGGTGCGCCGTTCGATCCGAAGCTGCATGAGGCGCTGATGCAGACGGGGGAGGGCACCGGCGAGCCGCACGTCGCGGAGGTGTTCCGTCCGGGATACACGCTGAAGGGAAGGGTCCTGCGCCCGGCGGGGGTGCGGGTCGAAAGGACGTGAGCTGAAGGTGGCCGAGGAGATCCGCCGCGAGTGGTTCGAGAAGGACTACTACGAGGTCCTCGGCGTGCCCAAGAACGCGTCCGCGGCCGAGATCAAGAAGGCCTATCGGAAGCTCGCGCAGAAGCACCACCCCGATGCGAACGCCGGCGACACCAAGGCCGAGGAGCGGTTCAAGGAGGTCTCCGCCGCGTACGACGTCCTCGGTGATGAGGAGAAGCGCGCCTCCTACGACCGTGTGCGCGAGATGGGCGCCGGTGGCTTCGGCGCTGGGTTCCCGGGCGCAGGTGGCACGGGCTTCGAGGGAGGGCCCGGCGGGTTCCGGTACGAAACGGTGGACATCGGCGACCTCTCCGACCTGTTCGGCGGGATGTTCGGTGGTTCGCGCGGACGCGGACGCCGGCCGCAGGCACGCCAGCGACGCGGAGCTGACCTCGAGACCGAGGTTCGTCTGTCGTTCGACGACGCGATGGCGGGCGTGACCATCCCCGTCACGCTCGACGGCCCGGCGGTGTGCACGACCTGTCATGGGTCGGGCGCCGCTCCGGGCACCCAGCCTGTCGTCTGCGCGACCTGCGGGGGAACCGGGCAGGTTGCCGTGAACCAGGGCTTCTTCCAGATGGAGCAGACCTGCCCGACCTGCTCGGGAACGGGCCGAACGATCGAGACCCCGTGCCCCACGTGCCACGGCAGCGGAGCGGTACGGCGCGCGCGGACCGTGAAGGTGAAGGTGCCGGCCGGGGTGAAGGATGGCGCGAGGATCCGCGTTGCCGGGCGAGGGGAACCGGGGGGACCTGGTGGGCAGGCGGGGGACCTCTACGTCCGTGTGCGCGTCGGCCAGCACCGGGTCTTCGGCCGGAGCGGCGACAACCTCACGGTCGAACTGCCGGTGTCTTACCCCGAGGCCGCGCTCGGCGCGAACGTGAAGGTGCCGACGCTGAACGGTCCTGTGACCCTCAAGGTCCCGGCGGGAACCCCGAGCGGCAAGACGTTCAGGGTGAAGGGCAAGGGCGTGCCCAAGCGAGGCGGCCACGGGGATCTCCTCGTGACGGTCAACGTCGACGTGCCGAAGAAGCTCACGAAGCGTGAGAAGGAGCTGCTCGCCGAGCTCCGCGACGCGGAGACGGAGTCCCCGCGCGACGAGCTCGGCGTGTCGTGAGGTGGAGGACGTCATGGAAACGGAGGATCGCGTCGATCGAGTGGACATGAGCGAGGAACGCGCGGTCTACGTGATCAGCGTCGCGGCGGAGCTCGCCGGCGTGCATCCGCAGACGCTCCGGATCTACGAGCGCAAGGGCCTCGTGCGACCCAAGCGGACGTCGGGCAACACGCGGCGGTACTCGAAGCGTGACATCGACCTGTTGCGACAGATCCAGGCGATGACGCAAGAGCTGGGGATCAACCTCGCTGGCGTGAAGCGGATCATCGAGATGCAGGCCGAGCTGGCCGCCCTGCGCGCCAGGATGGAGGAGCTCGAGGAGCAGCTGCGAGCCGCCGATGCGCCGGACCGCCGTGACGGGCAGATCATGCCGTTGCGAAGCGTGTTCCTCCCGCCGTGGGTCGGAGGGGCCCGCCCGTGAGCGTTCGCATCGAGGGCAAGACCGTCCGGCTTCGGCCCTTCCGTGAGCCGGAAGCGGAGACGCTGTGGGACCACGAATCGACGGATCGCGGCGACTTCGAGGTCCCGTGGCCCGACGACGAGGTTGCGCGTGAGCGCGTCCTGGCCCGCGTGGCCGCCTCGGGATCCTGGCGTGATCAGCACGTCCTGGACCTGGCGATCGAGAGGAACGGCGAGCTCATCGGTGACGTCCAGGCACGCCGCTGCAACCTGACGACACCTCCCGGCCTCTTCGAGCTGGGGATCGGGTTGTTCTCCGGCAGCCGCGGGCGCGGGTACGGCACGGAGGCCATCACGTTGATCACCCGGCATCTGTTCGATGACGAGGGCGCCTATCGGGTACAGCTCGGGACCGACACCGAGAACGCGGCGATGCGCCGCGCTGCGGAGAAGGCGGGCTTCCGCCTCGAGGGGATCATGCGCGGGTTCTGGCCCTCCCCCGACGGACCACCCCGCGACTACGCCCTGTACGGCAGAACCCGAGCCGACCACGAAGGGGCGGGACGAGAGGGGAGCTGACATGGACCTCGACAAGCTCACGATGAAGACGCGCTCGGCGCTGGATGGCGCCCATCAGCAGGCCCTCGCTCGGAACCACCAGGAGATCGTTCCGGAGCACGTCCTGTTCGCGATGCTCTCCGACCCGGAAGGGGTCGTGTACCCGTTGCTCCAACAGCTCGGTGTCCAGCCGAAGGGTCTCCGTGACCGGGTCGGGGAGACCCTCGACCGGATCCCCAAGGTGTTCGCGGGCGGACAGGTCGAGCCTCGGTTCGGCGCCGGCGTCTCGAAGCTGCTCCAGGCGGCGGGCGCGGAAGCCGACTCGCTCACCGACGAGTACATCTCGACCGAGCATCTGCTCCTCGCGATGCTGGACGATGCCGGAAGCGTCGCAGGCCGGTTGCTCGCCGACGCGGGGGTCACCCACGATGCCGCGCTGGCCGCGCTCGCCGAGGTGCGGGGCCGTCACCGCGTGACGAGCGAGAACCCCGAGGACCAGTACCAGAGCCTCGAACGGTTCGGCCGCGATCTCACCGAGCAGGCCGCCAAGGGGAAGCTCGATCCCGTGATCGGCCGGGATGAGGAGATCCGCCGAACGATCCAGGTCCTCTCGCGGCGGACGAAGAACAACCCGGTGCTGATCGGTGAGCCCGGGGTCGGCAAGACCGCGATCGTCGAGGGCCTAGCGCAGCGGATCGTCGCCGGTGACGTCCCCGAGTCGCTGAAGGGCAAGCGGTTGATCGCGCTCGACCTGGGAGCGATGCTCGCCGGCGCCAAGTACCGCGGTGAGTTCGAGGAGCGGCTCAAGGCCGTCCTGAAGGAGATCGCCGACAGCGAGGGCGAGATCGTCACGTTCATCGACGAGCTCCACACGATCGTCGGCGCCGGCGCAGCCGAGGGCGCCATGGATGCCGGCAACCTCCTCAAGCCGATGCTCGCGCGGGGTGAGCTCCGCGCGATCGGCGCCACGACGCTGGACGAGTACCGCGAGCACATCGAGAAGGACCCGGCGCTCGAACGCCGGTTCCAACCCGTGCTGGTGGGCGAGCCCAGCGTCGAGGACACCATCGGCATCCTCCGCGGGCTGAAGGAGCGCTACGAGGTGCACCACGGGGTTCGGATCCAAGACCCTGCCCTGGTGGCTGCGGCGGTGCTCTCGGACCGATACGTCACCGGCCGGTTCCTCCCCGACAAGGCGATCGACCTGATCGACGAGGCGGCGAGCCGGCTGCGGATCGAGATCGACTCGATGCCGGTCGAGATCGACGAGATCGAGCGGCGGATCCGCCAGCTCGAGATCGAGAAGGCCGCACTCCAGAAAGAGACGGACCCGGCCTCCAAGGAACGACTCGAACGGCTGGAGCAGGAGCTCGCCGACCTCAACGAGCAGAGCGCGGGGATGAAGGCGCACTGGCGGCGCGAGAAGGAGCTGATCGGTCGGATCCGCACCGCGAAGGAGGAGATCGAGACCGCGCGGATGGAGGCCGAGCGAGCGGAACGCGAGGGAGACCTCCAGCGTGTCGCGGAGATCCGCTACGGCAGGCTCGTCGAGCTCGAGAAGGAGCTCGAGGCGCGGAACTCGGAACTCGAGGACCTGCAGCGCGAGCGGAAGATGCTCAACGAGGAGGTCACCGAGGAAGACGTCGCCGAGGTCGTCGCAACCTGGACGGGGATCCCGGTGGCCCGGCTGATGGAGGGCGAGATGCAGAAGCTCGTGCATCTCGAGGAGCACCTCCACCAGCGTGTGGTCGGTCAGGAGGAGGCGGTCAACGCCGTCGCCAACGCGATCCGGCGATCGCGGGCCGGGCTGCAGGATCCGAACCGACCGATCGGGTCGTTCCTGTTCCTGGGACCGACCGGCGTGGGGAAGACGGAGCTCGCCCGCGCGTTGGCCGAGTACCTATTCGACGACGAGCGCGCGATCGTGCGTGTGGACATGAGCGAGTACCAGGAACGCCACACGGTCTCACGACTGGTGGGCGCGCCACCGGGATATGTCGGCTACGAGGAGGGTGGCCAGCTGACCGAGGCGGTCCGTCGTCGCCCGTACAGCGTGGTGCTGCTGGACGAGATCGAGAAGGCGCACACGGACGTGTTCAACATCCTGCTCCAGCTGCTCGACGACGGGCGGCTCACCGACGGGCACGGCCGGACCGTCAACTTCCGGAACGCGATCGTGATCATGACGTCGAACCTCGGCTCGGCCGTCTTCCAGAACCCCTCGCTCGCTCCGGACAAGCGTCGGGACGAGATCCTCGACGACGTCCGAGCGTACTTCCGGCCGGAATTCATCAACCGGATCGATGAGATCGTCGTATTCGAGCCTCTCACCCGCGAAGACCTGCGCACGATCGTGGACCTCCAGGTGCGAGGTTTGGCCTCGCGCCTCGCCGAGCGCAAGCTCACGCTCGAGCTTTCGGACGCGGCGTACGAGCTCCTCGCGAGCGAGGGGTACGACCCGGCGTTCGGCGCACGACCGCTGAAGCGACTGCTCCAGCGTGAGCTCGAGAATCCGCTCGCGGTCAAGCTGCTCGCGGGCGAGCTCCATGACGGCGATACGGTGCGGGTCGATGTCAAGGAGGGTGCCCTCACGATCGACGCGGCGTAGGCTGCTTGCGTCGAGCCGCTCGGTCCGCCAGCCTCCGGTCGTGACGCTGCAGCTGCTGACCCTCCTCGCGGCCAAGAAGCACACGCCGCGGCCTCCGACCCCACCGGAGGTGGTCTCCGCCGGCGTCCCGTGGGGACTCATCCTGATCCTGGTCGGTGGTGTCGCTCTCGTCGGACTGATCGCCTACCTCAGCTACCTCTCGACCAAGCGGCGTCGGCTCGGGTTCCAGACGATGGCTCGCCAGCTCGGCCTGTCGTATTCCCTCGAGGATCCGTTCGGCCTACTCGGCGAGCCCTTCGCCCTGCTCCAGAAGGGTGACGGCCGCGGCGTCGAGAACGTCCTGTCTGGGCGCTGGCAAGACCTGGATGTGCGTGCGTTCGACTACTGGTACTACGAGGAGTCGACCGACTCGGAAGGCCGAACCAGTCGCTCATACCACCGATTCGACTGCGCCATCGTGCCGATCGCCGCCGCGTGTCCTGCGCTCTCGATCGGTCACGAGACCTTCCTCACGCGCATGGCCGGAGCGCTCTCGTTCCACGACATCCAGTTCGAGGACGAGGCTTTCAATCGCGCGTTCAACGTTCGCGGGAACGACCGCAAGTTCGCGAACGACCTGGTCGACGCGAGGATGATGCAATGGCTGCTCCACCACGGGGCCGACTACGGCGTCGAGGTCGTC
>WNGD01002187.1_pt1 | contig 20530 bp, 21 predicted proteins | sample 5400671 | NCBI WGS metagenome assembly WNGD01 (sample SAMN13153369, study PRJNA577476) | soil metagenome | isolation source: 40 cm soil or saprolite under grassland replicate 2 | place: USA:California | collected 2016-06-15 | reverse complement strand
TTCTCGTTGACACATCTTCACATAAGTTTTTATACTGATGGCTGAGCAGCATACGTAAGTATTGATCGTCAATTAAATTAAGAAGGGCCTGGATCATGTCGTTTACAAAGGATGAACTGCAATCCTTCAATACCATCCTGGAGCAGAAACTCTCTATTCATCGCCGTGAAATGGAGCGTTCTTTTGACCAACGTATGAATGTGCTCCGGCGCGAATTTGAGCAACGCCTCTCCTCCGTTCAGCAGGATCTGCTGCGTCGCCTTCCCTCGCGCCTATCAGACCAACGGGACCGATTAAAAAACGCATTTATCCAGCGACTCGAAGGCCAGCAGGAACACATCACGCAGTCAATCAATCAGGAGATCGAGCAATTGCAGCAGCAGCAACAGCAGATGCTCGAAGCTACGATCGAACGTGCCCTGGCAGCGCAATTATTGGCGATCGAACAACTGATTAATCAGCGCCTACCCCTGCAGCCTGCAGAGTCACCGCAGACATATGAGATCGAAGAGCATGCAGGCATTGATACCATTGAAGTACAGACGGAGGTATCGTGGGAAGATCTGGTGGAGGTAATCGATAGGTCGATCGGCGAACGGCTCTCCACCCTTGAGGAGGCCGTTCAGTCGATAGTCAAACATACCGAGCATGATCTACTGACGCAACTACACATTCTGCGCAACGATCTGACGCAGGGAAGACAGAACTATACTGGAAACATCTCAAACATCCAGGAAGTATTTACGAGCATAGAGCAGCTCGAACGTATCATCGAATCGATGCAGGTTGCGATGACCGCCAATCATGCACTCCTCTCCAATCGTCTGTACCATCACCAGCAATTGCCTCTCGAGCGTGCTCATCCAGGCACGCCAGCTCCGGACTCCAGTAATCAACGCAGTGAGAGTACGAACAACCAGTTGTCTCAATTAAAGGAGCAGGAAGTCGAGTAGGGACGCGCTCCTGTTTGTTCTAGAACGAGAAGGGGGAAACATGATCATGAACGGAAAGGAATGTCCTTATGCCACAGCAGCAACACCAATGGGAATACTGCCAGCTCAGCCTCTACACCTCCGAGCGCAACGAATGCACCATCTGCTTTTTTAATCCGACGCACACGCAGCGCTTCACCATTCAGCCAGAAGCGTGGGAACAGGCGCTTGCTCAACTTGGCCTCGATCGCTGGGAAGTGATAAGCGCGGAGCGCGGCGTATTTTTCTTCAAGCGCGCATTGCCATAATTGATCACCCTTATTCTTCGTTAGATCATTCAGCCTCTATGCTTATTTCACTCTGGTGGGTGGGTTCGTGTGGCGCTTTGGAGTTCGCCACTATCAGAGTACTGGAAATTAGCTATTACGTATGCCCATAAGCATTGTTCGCTATGTTCGCTAAAAGGAGTTATTAATGGGAATAATGATCGAAGCGAGAGGATTAAATAAGACGTTTCGCCTCGCGCGCAGACGACCTGGCATTCTGGGCGGACTGCGTAGTGTCGTCGATCCCGAAGTACGCACCGTCGAGGCTGTGCAGAAGCTGGACCTGCAAGTGGAGCGCAGCGAGATGATCGGCCTGGTGGGACCGAACGGCGCGGGCAAGAGTACGACGATTAAGATGCTGACGGGCATTCTAAGGCCGACCGGCGGCTATATACGGGTAGCTGGATTGGTACCGGTGCAGCAGCGCAGGCAACTGGCGGCGCGCATCGGCGTCGTCTTCGGGCAGCGCACCCAGCTCTGGTGGGATCTGCCCCTGGTCGATTCGCTGCGCCTGCTACGTCACCTCTACCGAGTTCCAGAGGCACGCTACAACGCCAACTTCGAGCGCCTGCGCGAGATGCTGGACCTGAAAGAGTTCCTTGATACGCCTGTGCGTCAACTGTCGCTCGGCCAGCGCATGCGTGGCGACCTTGCCGCTGCACTGCTGCACGATCCCGAACTGCTCTACCTCGATGAGCCGACCATCGGGCTGGACGTGGTAGCCAGGGCGCGTATCCGCAAGTTCCTGCTCTCCATCAACGCTGAGTACGGTACCACGATTTTGCTGACGACACACGACATGGACGATGTAGAAACGCTCTGCCCGCGCATGGTAATCATCGATCACGGGTGCAAGCTCTACGATGGTAGCGTTGCCGATATTCGCGCACGCTTCGGCGGCGAGCGCATCCTCATCGCCGTACTGGATGCCGCCGAACTGGCCGCGTTGCCGTACGATGAGGGCCGACCTGTACTGCGCGAACTGCCAACAGGCGTCCAACTGGTCAAGGCAGAGGGGCCGCGCCTCTGGCTCACCTTCGGACGCGGTGCCCTGCCCGCGCACGAGCTTGTATCATGGCTGGGTGCTCGCTATCGCCTGCGCGATGTCACGTTCCAGGAGCCGGAGATCGAGGACGTGGTCCGGCACATCTACGAGGAAGGTCTGCTGCTTCAGGAGGCCCAGTCGCCGGTGCATATGTCTATGCAGTAGTGGGAGAGAAAGTGGCTGTGCAGGCGTGCAATATTCGCAACTGCTTGCACAGCTTCCACTTATTTGGTATGCTTAGTAGCAGGAAGATCGTACTACATTTCAAGGAAAGTGAGAGCTCAGTCAACAACCGCCAGCGAGAAGCAGGCGGCTTGCTCCTACCCTGTTCCAGGGTGGAACGAGAGGCCGGTTGACGTCGACCCACCAGCGAAGGATGTACCGAGGCTGGCAAGAGACGAGAGGTACTTCTCTCGAATATTGTAACTGGCATTGAGATCAGCATTGAGGGTGTAGCTACACTCTCGACATTTGAACAGCGATTGAGACCGACGATTGGAGCGGTGTTGAAAATGACAGAACGAGCAGGTTTGACTGGTGTGTCTCGGGTCCACCTTGACCACCTGCATGCCACGTTCCTGCGCCTTGTAGGCTCTGCATACAGAAACTCTACCATATATACCGAGAGAGTGCAAGGAATAGAAAGGAGAGGCACGGCTTCCTCTGCCAGCTGAAGTAGGCAGTCCCCGCCGCGCATATGTTATGGATAGTTCTCTTAAAAGTACTAATCTTACAGCGGACGAGTTATCGACGTCCATTCAAGAGCAGCATGAAGAAGTGGGGGGGGGAGAACATCACGTCCATCTGCCTAATCCCAGCCTGTGGCCATTCATTTTAAGTGTTGCATTGGTGGTCACCCTATCAGGCGTTTTGTTCTTTCCGAGCAATCCCTGGCTCACCGTTGTTGGCGCCCCCTTTGTCTTGATCGGTATTTTAGGCTGGGCGTTGGAAGATCCGATGGCCCCGCAACAGGATGAATATATCGCTATTTCTTCTGCGCCCGGCTTTGCCTCGCGCTACTCGATCGGCCAGGAGGTTGTTGATAAGGATAGGGTATGGCTTGGGACGGTACAGGCACGTTTCGACCGCTACATACTTGCCGAGCGCGGTGGACTGTTTGGGAAGGCACTCTATGTACCAGTAACGGTCATCGAGGACGAGGTAAAAAATAATGTGCTGCGCCTGACGGTGAGCGAGGACGATCTTCTTGCCAGGGGCCTGGATAGCGTTCCCAACGATCTGTACTTCGATATGCCGGAGACGAGCAGGCCGGTGCTAACTGGCATACCGATGTTTGCGCGTGGACCGCTCTCGCCGGCTGAGACGGGCCACTATAACTATGGCCCCAACTCTCCTGGTATCAACACCGATGCCAGCGGCTCCTATCATCGAGACGAGGTCATTTCCACTCCCCAGCGCTATGTTGGACCTCGACGTGCCAGGGTCTATGCTACTGATAAGCCATTGCCGCCGCGCGCTACTGACGCCGATGATCTGCCCGGCGATAGTGCTTATGTCTATGCTACTGATAAGCCATTGCCGCCGCGCGATACTAATCCCGAATAACGTATCGCTATGAAAAAGGAACGTGACTCTACGTCACGTCCTTTTTATGGCGTGAATAACCTGGCATCACGCCCTCTTTTTTACGTATTGCACAGCTTCTCCCTGTGAATCATTGGAGGCTTTCTCAGCGTGAGATTGTGCCTCGGCTTCTCTGTGCAGCGCGACCCCACCGGCGACGAGTAGGATACCTGCAACCTCTATCGGTGTTGGAATCTGGTGCAGGATTAGAACGCCGATCACCGCGGCAGACGCGGGCAGCAGCGAGAGCAGAAGCGCAAATGTCGCGCGCGGCAGACGGGCCATGGCGAGCTGGTCGCACACATACGGAATGACCGATGAACAGATGCCAACGCCGATGCCCGCCAGCAGCAACACTGGATGTGTAAACGCCGGCAGGGCGCTACCGATCCCGATCGGCGTAATGGTGATCAACGCGATGAGCATGGAGGCGCCGAGCCGATCGATGCCGGCGGACCCACCGTCCTGGGCAATGCGGTGGCCGAGCACGACGTAGAGCATGAAGAAGGCACAGTTGGCGAAGGCGAAGACAAATCCAAGCGGCTCTCCACCGATACGCACATCCGTCAGGAGCCAGACGCCGCCCGTCGCCAGAACCAGGGCGACGATATTGCGCGGCGTCCGTGCTCCCAGGGCTGCCAACGCGATAGGACCGAGAAATTCTATAGCACCAACCGTTCCCAGCGGAATGCGCGAGATGGCGAGATAGAAGCAGGCATTCATAAATGCGAGTACAACGCCCAGCGTGAGCAGGGTACGGCGCTGTTTCCAGGGCATACGCATGAAAGTGCGCCAGGGTCGTCGCCAGAGTGCAAAGACGACGGCGGCGCTCGCAATGCGGAACCATGCCACTCCGAGGACCGGGACGCTGGAGAAGAGGAGCACCGCAAAGGCGGGTCCCAGGTAATGAAAAATGGCGCTTACAAAAAAGTACACATGTGGCGGAATTCTATTCGTCACGTTCGCTTTTTTCATTTGCAACATGTTGTCTCCTTGTGCTGACTTCTTTTCTATATGATACAATGGTAATCAGCAAAAATACATGGAGATTTTAAGGAGTTGGAGAAATTTATGTATGGGGATGTAAAGAAAAGACGGATGTTTACTTATACATCGTTCAATGGGGAGATCGATGCTGTTAATATCAGGGTGCTGGAGGAACTGCAGCGCGATCCTCGTCTATCCATGTCTGAGCTTGGTCGTCGTGTGGGTATGTCATCGCCCGCCGTCACTGAGCGCGTTCGCCGCCTGGAGGAGGCTGGCGTGATTCGCGGGTATCGCCTGGAACTCAATCCTGTGGCGCTCGGATTGCCGATAGCTGCCTACGTGCGCATTCGGCCAAACGCAGGACAACTGCCCAGAATTGCAGAACTGGCGCAGCAGATTCCCGAGGTCGTGGAGTGTCATCGCGTGACGGGCGAGGATTGTTTCGTTCTCAAGGTGTACATCCCCGCCATCGATCAGCTTGATCGACTGCTCGATGCTTTCCTTTTGTATGGCTCAACCACGACAACGATCATCCAATCCTCGCCCGTCCCGCTGCGGCAGCCGCCTTTACCGGATGGAGCTATGCTTGAGTAGCTACTATTATTGGTAGTTATAAAAGCCCTTGCCGCTCTTCTTGCCTAACATGCCAGCCTGCACCATGCGTCGCAGCAAAGGGGGCGGAGCGTAGAGTGGGTCCTTGAACTCCTCGTAGATCGCGTCAGCCGCCCACATGGTCGTATCGAGTCCAACGTAGTCGAGCAGCGTAAAAGGTCCCATAGGATAGCCGCAACCCAGCTTCATAGCGGTATCGATATCGTCGCGTGACGCTTGCCCATTCTCCAGCATGCGTATCGCGGCCAGCAGGTAGGGGATGAGCAGGAAATTGACGATAAAGCCGGCCTGATCTTTTGCGACCACCGGCGATTTGCCCAGCGAGCGCGCAAACCCCTTGATTGTTTCTACGGTCTCCTGCGAAGTAGAGATAGTCTGTACAACCTCTACCAGCTTCATGACGGGCGCGGGATTGAAAAAGTGCATCCCTGCAACCCTGTCTGGCCGTTTTGTCACCGCGCCCATCTGCGTGATGTTCAACGATGAGGTATTGCTGAGCAGCAGTGCCTCTGGTCCTAAGATATGGTCGAGTGCGGTGAAGAGCTTGATCTTCTCTTCCATTTTCTCGACGACCGCTTCGATCACCAGATCGCAACCAGCATACTCTTCCCGGTTGAGTGTGCCATGCAGTAACGAGCGGTACTCATCGACCTGGCCTTGAGTAGCTTTGCCCTTCTGCACCAGCTTATCCCATTCGCCATAAATACGCTTTAAACCCTTATCGAGCAGCTCCTGGTTGACCTCGCTCACAATCGTTTCATAACCGTTCTGAGCAAACGTCTGGGCAATGCCCCCGCCCATGAGACCACATCCGACAACACCAACTTTGCGAATTGTCGCCATTAGTTTCTCCTCCAATCGTTCTTTGCCAAAAAGACGGGCACCTTCCAGTATACCATTTGCTCGTGGAAGGCGAGTTGAGGCCGATCACGCGATATATATGTAAATAGCATATAGATGCTTACTTATTATACCATATGATCTCTGCTAGATGATAGATCTTTTGGGGAGAATATTCCGAAGGGAGAAAAATCGAGGATTCTTCATTACTATATTGATCAGCCTGCTTCTCTCCCCACTACGGTTGTATAATCAAGAGAGATGTTGGAAAAGAGGGAAGTGAACCTCGTTCTTATGTCTGTATCTCATAGATTGGGGTCGTATGCTGATGACTGATCACACGCCTTCTCTCCATACAGTAAAACATCTGGCAGAGGCGATCCGTGACAACGTCTCGCGCGTGATTGTGGGCAAGACTGATGTGATCGATCTGCTGCTGGTGGCGCTGCTGAGTGATGGGCACGTGCTGATAGAGGATGTACCGGGAATGGGCAAGACCGTGATGGCGAAGGCCCTGGCACGCTCTCTGGGTGCGACCTTCCAGCGCATTCAGGGCACTCCCGATCTACTCCCCACTGATATCACCGGCGTCAGTTATTTCGATCAGAAGCGCAACGAGTTCGTCTTTCGCCATGGCCCCATCTTTGGTCAGTTGCTCCTGGTCGATGAAATTAACCGCACGACGCCGCGCACACAGTCTGCGCTGTTGGAGGCTATGGCCGAGCGCCAGGTAACGGTCGAGCGCGAGTCGATGGTCTTGCCGAAACCGTTCCTGGTGCTGGCGACGCAGAATCCGATCGAGCTAGAGGGTACATTCCCGCTGCCCGAGGCGCAACTGGACCGTTTTCTGCTCCGCGTCCAGGTCGGCTATCCTTCCCTTGACGAAGAAGAGGCGATTCTGCATCGCTTCAAAAATGTTGAGCCGTTTGAGTCCCTTCAGCTGGTGACGAGCGCGGAGCAGATACTGGCCCTGCAGCACGTAGTTCGGCAGGTCCACTGGCAGCCCGAGGTAGAGCGCTATCTGCTGGCGATTGTACGCGCGACGCGCGAACACGCCGCTGTCCAACTCGGTGCCAGTCCGCGTGGTACGCTGGCCCTCTATCGCGCCTGCGAGGCGTACGCAGCTATGCGGGGCCGCGATTTTGTGCAACCTGACGATGTGAAGTTCCTGGCTCCATTTGTGCTGGCTCATCGCCTGCTCACCACGGCGCGCACACGCATGCGCGGCCTGCGTACGCTGGAGATCGTGAACGAGATCCTCCAGGTGACCCCTGTTCCCGTGGAGCACATTGCATCACCACCTGCAAAAGCGTAATAAACACTTAAAAATGCTGATGAAGTATCACGTTTTATATGGTATTATATAGATGCGGAGCGTGATAGGTGTTCTAGTAAACATAAGAGCATTTGACGTAGAGAGTGTAGTGTCATGAAAACGGACATCTTCTCAATAGATCGCGACGAGGGGCTGCTCAAGAAGCGCCGCAACTGGTATATCCTGGCAGCGATACTCTTTCTCTTGAGTATACTGCTGCGGCTACCACTGGCGTTCCTGGCCTCTCTCTTTGTGGGCATGGTTGGCCTGGTGCCAGATCTCTGGTATCGTCAGGCGTTACATCACCTGGTTGTGCGCCAGCAGGTGGACCGGAGGCAGGTCTTCTTTGGTGAGGGTATTATATTCTCTGTGAGTATCGAGAACCGCAAATTGTTGCCCCTGCCCTGGCTCACGGTCGAGAATAAGATCACGCCGCCGCTCGCGATCCTCTCCCGACGCGCTGTACGGTTGCAGAAGACCGAGCAGGATACGCTCATCGGCACGTGGCTTTTGTGGCCCTTCCAGCGAGTGACGCGCCGCTATCGTATGCGCTGTGATACGCGTGGCCTGCATCTCTTCGGTCCAGTCAGGCTAAAGAGCAGTGATCCCTTTGGCTGGCTCGAAACTGAGGTGAAGCTGTCAGTTGGTCAGACGTTGCTGGTCTATCCACTGATTGCACCACTAGAGACGCTGGGGCTATCATCGGTGCATCCCTTCGGGGAGTACGCATCGGAGCGGCGCCTGCTCGAAGATCCATTGCGTACCGTGGGTGTGCGCGATTACCTGCCGGGCGATGATCCGCGTCGTATTCACTGGAAAGCGAGCGCTCACGCGGGCACGCTGCGTAGCAAGCTCTACGAACCCGGCAGTATGCGACGCCTGTTGCTCCTGTTGGACGCCTGGAACTATGCCGATGCGGGCAAGGGGATCGATATAGAGCTTCAGGAGCTAACTATTACGGCGGCTGCCTCGCTGGCGGTATGGGCGCTTGAGGAAGGCTACCAGGTGGGCCTGCTGGCGAATTGCTCGATCATGATGTCGCCGCTTGAGGAGATCTCTCAGGATGTCGCGCCGCAAGATGCTCAGCAGGCCGAGATGCTCTTGACGACGGAGGTCTCCGTGCCTGTCGTACGCGTGCCGTTTTCGTTGGATGCAGACCAGCAGGAGCGTCTGCTCTCGACCATGGCTCGTCTGCTGCCGGGCAACAATTCGGTCATCGAGCGTGTCATTGAGATGGAAGAGAGTATGTTCCCGCTCGGCACGACCGTGGTGTTGATCAGCGCCGCGGGCACACTGAATGATGCGACGGTTGAGCGCCTGCTGGATCTGCGCGTGCGCGGCGCGGCTATGCACCTGGTGCTGACCGGTGACGTGGAGCATGAACTTAAAGCAGAGACGTACGATCTGCCGCTGCACTACCCTGGCGGAAAGGAGAGATGGCGTGAAATCGTCGCAGATCACGGGGGACGCGATGGCATCAGTGCGACCAGCCTTCAACTGGATTGAAGTCTTCGTCGTGCCTGTGTCTACCTGCATCATGGAGACGCAGGCGCTCGTTCTGCTGCTGGCGTTCCTCGCATTTTTAGGCGCTGGAGCCGGTACTCCTCTGCCACTGGGCGAGGTGGGCGTCACGCTGCTGTTGCTGGGTTTGCAGTGGTGGTGCATGTTTATCAATTACCGCAAGCTCCATGAACTAAGCGGGATAGTTGCTAACGTCTTCTCAGTGTTGGGGATTATAGTGGCATATGCGGTGGCGCTGGTAACGAATATAGCGACGCTCAGCCTGCCGTCAGCGCTAGTCATTCTGGCGGTGGTGATCTTTTGCTGGAAGCGCGCAATAGATAAAGCGAGGGTCGGGTTGAGCGACGAGCAACTGATCCTGGTTTTTAAACTGGGTCTGGCTGTGCTGCTATTTATGCTGTGCATCTCAATACTCGATGGTACTGAACTGGCATCGATTGCCGATCTGCTCAGTTCCGCACTGCCGCTGTTCTTCCTGAGTGGCCTGATCGGGCTTTCGTTTACGCGCCTCGGTGTCATCAGGAGGGAACAGGCGCGACAAGGGATCTCACAGATAGACCCGACGCGGAGCTGGCTCGTGGCGCTGACCTTTCTCTGGGGGCTAACGGTCGCCGGGGCCGTTGCACTTGAGACGTTTTCGTTTAGGACCATTCAGGCGCTGCTGTTCCCCATCTGGGAACTCTTCGGCACGCTCGTTGCCTGGATACTCTATGCCATCATATGGCTTATTGTGTCCATTGTAGGGCTCGTTGGGTTGCTATTTCACAATCAAGCGGGGCCTGTGCTGGTACCGCCGTCACAGGTGCGTGGCGTGTCCGGTAGTAGCAGACCGCCTCCAAATTATCTGTTGCCTTCCTGGGTATTCGTGGCAGGGCGCATTGTGCTTGTTGTGGTTCTGTTGCTGGTGCTGTTTCTCATCGTACGCGCGGTCCTGCGCCAGGCGCGTCCATCGCTAGAAGTGGATAGTGAGGAGGAGGTACGCGAGGCGCTATCGGTCCGTGAAGTTCTCAGGGAGCGCCGGCAGGAGCACAGCCTGCAAGCGCAGAATGTAGAGGAGGTCGTCCTTGAGCCTCTTGACCCGGAATCCGCCCGCGCGCGCTATCGTGAACTTTTGCAGGCGATGGCGCGTGCGGACCTGGGAAGACGACCTGAAGAGACGCCGGTCGAGTATCAAAAACGCCTGAGCGCGTTCATCGAAAGGGCGTCTTCAGGTGCTCCTCTACAGGAAGATATGCTGCCTGATCGCGAGATGCTGGACGAACTGACGCGCGCCTACACCACCGAACGCTATGGTGGTAAACACGTTGCAATAAGTGCCGATGTGCTCACATGGATGGAGCAGATTGGCGAGCGTTTGAGTGGGCCTGGCAGGTAATACAAGGCTCTGAGCTTACTCCTCGTCAACAAATGTACCAATCTCCTGCGCCGGTCCCGGTTCAACGCCGAAATTGATGGTGTAGTGGTTCAGCGTCGGAAAATTGACGTAGCGAACATTCCGAATGCCCCGCTGAACGGCCTTCACATCGTCCTCCGTCAGGAGTTGATCGTTGTCGGAGGTCAATCCCTGTCCCGCACGTAGCAAGAGCGTTGGAACCTGTACCGCTTGCCATTGATCCTCCGGTCGGCCTTCGTACAGGCGCCGGGCCTCCTCGACCACAGCTTCTCTGTACGTCTTCGTCGCGACCGAGCCATCAGGATTTGTATGCACATCGTGCTGGTAGTAGAGATCCATATATTCGTTCCAGTACGGCGCCAGGAATGGAGCTGCCTTCATACGCGCGATGAACTCAGCGAACGAAGGAAAGGACATGCCGATACGGCTGATACTGGCTTTCAACCACGCGGGCTGATCGTCGTAGCCCTTCCAGGGCAACGGTGCGCCTCCATCGATCAGCACCAGCTTGCTGAGCCTGTCGGGATAGTGCGCGGCGAAATAGAGACCAACCAATGCGCCGAGCGAGTGTCCGACGATCACCGGGCGCTCCAATCCCAGCGCGCCGATCAGCGCCGCCAGGTCGCTTGCGTAGATGGGAATGCTATAGCCTGTCTGTGGTTTATCGCTATCGCCGCGTCCACGTATATCAAAAGCGATAATGCGATGCCTGTTGGATAGCGCATCGGCGAGCGCCTGGAAACTGAGCGCGTTCGCCGTAACGCCGTGTACGCAGACGAGAGTTTGTCCCTGGTCGCCCCATTGTAACATGTGAAGAGTGACGTCGTTCGCGACCACGAACGCGTCACGAATTGATTTGATCGGCATAACTCGCCTCCTGTTGTTGAAACTGCTGCCATTTCGCCTTTAACGCCTCGATAAGCGGCGCGCCCTCCACCCGCCGTTGCTGTTGTGAACGCCAGCCCGTATGGCTGCTATGGGCGAGCGCACCAGGCACGAGCACCTCCTGAATGATGCTCGAATAGGCATCCATCCTGGGTGCGAAGAGATAGGGATTATTGGCGTCCTCCAGGTAGAAGTATGACCCATGAGTTTTATGCCATGTCCGAATATCGTTCTGCGCATGAACCACCAGCTCGTGCAGACCTGCGGAGGGATCGTAGCGCGTCTCCGTTCCGAAGGGGAAACAGTGCAGGTGGGCGTGAAAGACGGTCTGGCGAAAGATGCCATGTTCCCAGAAGACCACTGAAGCATAGAAGCGCGTCAGAAACGCCTGCACCTCGTGCTTCAGCGCCAGCAACTCCTCATCCAGAGACGCGGGAACATCGCCGTAGCAGGTATAGTGGTTAATCGGGACAATGAGCGTGTGGCCCGGCACGAGCGGGGCATGGTCGGCAAGAATACGAAAGCCTGGTGTCTCTTTGAGTATATAGTTAGCGATGCGGCTCCGTTGACAAAACGAACAATCGGCCTGAATGGTACCGGCATCTGAGGAGACATTGCTCCTACTTTGCATGCGAACAACTCCTTGGATTGGAAAGACTCCTGAGAAGATGGATCTTTCTTCCCAGGAGAAATAAAGCGGTATTGTCAAACATTAGCCTGCATGCCGGAAGCCAGTCTCTTTCATCGTGAGTGGCTGTCCCTCCGCGACGATACCCGCGTCGACGACCTCTGCGACGATCAGCGTAGAGTCGCCCGTGAGTAGCGTTTGTTGTACGGAGCAGCCGACCCAGGAGAGCGCTTCTGGCAATACGATAAAGCCATCTCCCCGCGTTTCATAGGCGATGGAGGCGAGCTTCTGTGGATATTTCAGTGCCGACTTGCCCAACGCCCCAGCCAGTTCGCGCTGCCCTGTGCGCAGCACATTGACCGCGAATTTGCGGCTGCGCTGAATCATCGGCAAAGACTTGGAAGCGTTCTCTACGGAGACGGCGAGCATTGGTGGATCGAATGAGACCTGGGTCAGCCAGTTGGCGGTGAATGCGTTGACCTCTTCGCCCTCGCTGCAGGTGATAGCGAAGAGTCCATAGGTGAACTGGCGGAGCACTTGCTTTTTAATTGCCGGGTCCATGTGTGTGTCCTTTCTACGTAGGAGCTTTACAGCTATTTGCGAATTCTTTTGTAACTTCGGAATGACATCACTTTCCATTGTAACCTCGGAAAAAGTCGGAAGCAACTGGAAACACCTTCCACTGTACCTTCGGAATATTTGGTCTTGACACGAATCAGAGCGATACTCGACCGGCCCGTGCCGCAACCGATATCGGCCACCTGTATTGTTGGCCAACCATAGCTCAGAGTCCAATGGTTTTTTAGGATTAAAGTATCCATGGCAGGCGAAATGGGCGATTGTTGCTTGAGGAAGCTCCTTCCAGACTGCATCCAATGTAGCCTTGCTTTCACAGAGAGAGGTGGTAGCTTGCGATGGTAATAGTTTGCTGAATTTGTTGCTATATCTCCCTTATTCAAATCCAAAGCCGAGCGATAATGTGTTATGGCCTCTTCCAATTCCTGCACATCATGGAAATCGGTGTAGGAGTTGCGCAAAGCGTTGCCCAGATTGGTGTGAATAGAAGCCATAGAATTTGTCAAGCCCTCTGGCGAAAAAATCTCGCGAGAAACCGATCAGGAAAGGACGATGCACCTTGGTGAAAACAGCATGTTCTCCCAGGCCTTTGAACCCAATTCAGAGGCGGCGTGCCCTCCTGGTGTCGGGCAGATAAGCGTCGTGGGCATAATGAAGGATCAATTTATTACGTGCCTGAGCGTGATAGGTGGGTTGTCGAAGTTTCGGTTGCTCCTGGTCAGCGTAAGAAGTTCTATTGTAAGACGAACCAAGAGGCTGTCAGAAAGAAAAGTGAGGTATTGCGCGAACTTGAAAAGGGAACATTGGCAAACGGGCCACAGCGGAAATTAAAGGAATATTTGTAGAATTGGATAGAAAATGTATATAAGGATAACATACGTATTAGCGCATATGTGAAGTATAAAAAGCTCATCAGGTATATTGCTGCTGATTTGGGCGAGGTTTGGTTACAGAAATTAACGCCTGAGCAGGTTCAGCGATTTTATACGAAAAAGCGTAAGGATGGCCTCTTCTCAAAAACAGTCCACGAGATACATGGGGTTCTGCATCTGGCTCTCAAACATGCGGTGCGCTGGAATTATATATCAAGGAATGTGTGTGATCTTCTTGACTCTCCTCGTGTTGTCAGTCGGGAAGGTACGCCGTTGACGTTGGAGCAGGCTAAGAGGCTGTTGGAAGGTATACAGGGCCATCGTTTGGAGGTGGTGCTGATGATGGCGGTTATTACTGGTATGCGCAAAGGCGAGATCATAGCGTTGCGCTGGTCGGATGTTGATCTTGAACGGCGGGTCTTGCATGTGGTTCATACGGTGGACTACATTCCTGGCTATGGATATGTTCAGAATGAGCCGAAGACACAAGCGGGAAAGCGTACCATTGACCTGCCAGCTTTCTTTGTTGATGTGCTTAGGCAGCATAGAATGAAGCAAGAGGAACGGCGTCTAAAGGTGGGGGAAGCCTGGGAGGGTCGTGATTTGGTGTTTCCTGATCTGACTGGCGGATATCTCAACCCTATTCATGTACTCAGGATGTTTAAAAAGATATTAGAACGGGCTGAGCTTCCTCATATGCACTTCCACGACCTGCGTCATAGTGCTGCAACGATCTTGATTAGTATGGGAATTAACCCGAAGGTTATTCAGGAGTTGCTAGGGCATAGTGACATTTCTATCACGCTTGGCATTTATGGTCACTTGTTTCCGTCAATGCAGAAGGATGTTGTAGATAAGTGGCAGGATGTGTTTGGTGATGGGAATGAGGATGAGGGTGATGCCGCGTCTGTATGATTTTGCTCTTATAAGCGTTTTGTCCTCAGTTATGCCCTCACCTCTTCAATTCGCGCTATCGTGGATAAATAGATATGTTCAATAAAACAAGGCGGGAGGCTCTTTCATAGAACTGCTTCCCGTCTCTCTTTGCTATGCCGAAGGGGGGACTCGAACCCCCATGCCAGTTAAGGCACAACGCCCTGAACGTTGCGTGTCTACCGATTTCACCACTTCGGCTCGTACCAGTCCATTCGCGGTGGACGTGACTTATATTACTGTATCTCTTATGGCTTGTCAATACCCTTTGTGGCGCTTTTTGTGGGCCGCCAGCTCTCTACTAGACGCTCCCCTCCTTCTCATACCTCGCAGCGTGGTATAATACGAGTGTCAACCCCAATAGAATAAATTGAGGGCCACACTCTGCCCGTCACTTGTATTGTGGCATGTGCTCTTTCTGGATAGAGGATGCCTTTCTATAGAAACGACTCTCTCGACCTGGAGTTTTGTATGAAAAAGCAGGATGCAACCGTTCGTGCCGCGATCGACGTTGGGAGCAATACGATCCATATCGTGGTGGCCAGGTGTGCACCCGATGATCTGGCTATCCTGGCCGATGAGCAGGAACTGGTGCGGATCGGCGAGAGCGTGACGGCGACCGGCGAGATCTCACCGCAGAAACGCGATGATGCGATCGCTACCCTGGCCCGCTACAAAGAACTGGCGGCCCACTATACCTCTGCACCTCCCGTTGTGGTGGCGACGGAGGCGATCCGCAGGGCAAGTAATAGTCAGCAGTTCCTCTCCGATGTCAGGCGAAAGACCGGGCTGGATATCCTCCTTATCGATGGCGAGGTGGAGGCGTTGCTCACCTTCTACGGCGCAACCTATGAGCTCTTTCAAGAACCACACGCGTCCTCCCTGGTCGGCGTGCTGGACCTCGGAGGCGGCAGCATGGAACTGGTGACGGCTAATCGGAGGCGCGTCACCTGGCATACCTCGGTTCCCATTGGCTCAGGATGGCTGCACGATCGCTATCTACAGTCTGATCCGCCCTCGCAGGAAGATCTGGAGGTGGCACGCACTTTTCTCACTACCTATTTTGCGGGTATGCCGATGCCACAACTTCTGCCTGCCCTGATTGCTACCGGTGGCAGCGCTAATACGTTACTACTCTTAGCACGCCGGGCACTTGATCTCGATGAGCGGGAGACGCGCCTGACCTACGAGCAGATCGTGCGCTGCGAGGGACTCCTGAGCGATCTGAATGCCGAGGCGATCAGCGAGCGCTACGATCAGCCAATCAAGCGTGCTCGCATTTTACCCGCCGGCGCATTGATTATTAATGCCCTGATGGTGCGGCTACAACTGGGCGAGATCCGTGTCAGCACGCATGGTATTCGCGAGGGCGCTCTACTGGCCTATGCACGCTATGGCGATGCATGGCTGCAGCGGGTGAAGGAGCATGCGCAGGAGACTGACGATGATCCGCCCGCTCAGGAGAGCCAGCAGAGCGATGAGCTGGTCGATTCCTTTGCGCAGACGGGGTATCGACTGCTACTGGAGCGCACGCATAAGATGTTGGAGTGGCGCGAGGAGGTGCTCAAGCACGAGGATATCGAAGCGGTACATAAGATGCGCGTTGCCTCACGCCGCCTGCGCGCCGTGTTGGATGCCTATGAGACGGCCTGCGATGCCAGGAGGTTTAAGCGCGTCTATCGTCGCGTCAAAGAGATCGCTGATATCCTGGGCGAGGCGCGCGATACCGATGTAATGGTGGAGGGTCTGCAGCAGCGGCTTGAACGGGAGCCGGAGGAGGCCCGGCCCGGCATTCAGTGGCTGATTGATCGCCTGAGCGCTTATCGCGAGGCGCATCAGAAGAAGCTTGAGGCGTTTTTACGGATGCTAGACGATGAGACGCTCGTGCAGCAGATGGTGGCTCTGCCGGTAAAGGGGAACGCGCATGGCAAAGGCTAGAACTGTGACGGGCCTGAACCCGCAGGCGTCGACCGGGGAGAATGCGCGCCTGATTGCGCGCATACGCCTTGATGAGCTCTACGAGTGGGAGCAGTATGTCGATAATCCCTATCATATACGGGAGCTGCACAATCTGCGCATCGCGGCCAAACGCTTGCGCTATACGCTCGAAATATTTGCGGAGGCTTTGCCCGAGTCCGTGGCGCCTCTCTTGAAAGAGGTTGAGCGTATACAGGAGGAGCTGGGTTCCCTGCACGATAGCGATGTGATGATTGCGCTGCTGCGGCTCTGCATGGGAGCGCAGGATGGTGGGGCGGGCTATGAATATGTGCTGGCCCACGCGCGCCAGCTAAAGAAGAAGGCAGACTTTGTGGTCAATCCAGCGTTGATTGCGTACGTATTGGACCCCGCAGTCGCGCCCTCCGCCGACGAGCGGCGCGGCCTGGAGTCACTTCTGCAAGACCAGCATCGGTACCGCGACGATCACTACATGGCCTTTCGCCAGCACTGGTACGAACTGAAGGCGCGCGATTTTCGCCAGGAACTGCTCGATGCCCTTGCTGATGCTGAGAAGCAATAGAGCGACCTCTTTTTTTAAGAGGTGGTTAATTGTTAAGATATATAGTGATGGAGATGCATAAATATATAAAGACGTGGATATCAGCGCATCTCACCTATGCGATAGGCATAGTGGGTAGATTGCTTCGATGCTTATGAGCGAGCGCAGGCCGTAGGTAGCCTGAAGGAGGGACTTGCAGATGACGACCCAGAAACCGCCTGAGGAACTGAGCTGGTGGAACTATGTCGAGCCTACAAGCGAGGAATTGTATCTTAGCGGAGGTTTGCAGGTAGAGGACTGGCCGCACGCGCGCCAGGTGAGACGTCTCTCCACGCAATTATTTGAGGCAACACTGCCGTTACATGCGCTGGATGTGCGGGAGCTGCGACTGCTTGAGCGAGCTGCTCTGCTGCACAACACGGGTATGATGGTGGAGAGTCGTCGCCATCATAAGCACTCCTTTCGCCTGATCAACGCGACGAAGCTACCCGATTTCAGCGATGAGGAGCGCTACGAGATCGCCTGTATCGCGCGCTACCATCGCCGCGCGCTGCCGAGCAGAGAGCACGAGGAATTTGCCGCGCTCGGTCGTGCCGCGCGCAGACGCGTTTCGGCTCTTGCCGCCCTCTTGCGCATCGCCGACGCGCTCGATTTCAATCACGATGGGCGCGTCCTGCGCCTGGCCGTCGAACCAGGATTATGCAATGAGCATACCTGGACTCTTCTGCTCTGGGCCCGTCCCCTTGCCGACCTGGACGTGGAACTGGAGCACACTTACGAAAAGGCCGATCTCTTCGAGAAGACCTTCAAGCATAAGATTCGCCTCATTGTCCGGCAGTCGTAGATGTTCACGTGTAATATTTGTGGCGCCTGCCTATGCGTGTTATGTTGTCGCGAACCGTTATTGAACGCTAACTTCTTTTATAGATTGGTGTCTCCGTAATCAAGCGGCAGACTGGGTGGTATCTCCGGCGTGAACTCGTGCAGGACCAGTGCCGCGCCACAGGCTTCATCGGAGTGAATCCATAGGACCGGGTGTGGCTGCTCGCGATACGTGTAGATGATCTCGTGTTCGTCCAGGTAGTCTCGCGCGCGCTCCAGGCTATCGACGGACAGGGTGATGCGGCAAAGACCCTCACCGAAGCGCTGCAGGTAGGCCACGAACGCACCCGGCTCCGGCATATGTTGGGCGTCGTCGGCGGGGTCGAGTATCGTCGGCAACGGCGTCGCGAGTTCGAAGCTTTGTAGATCGTCGGGCAGCAGGAACGAGACCAGCGTCGCGTCCCACGCGTCGACCTCGCCGGAGAATGGGTCCGAGGCTTGAAGACCGTAGATGTGCTGGAAGCGTGCGGTGGCCTCGTCAAGGTCCGCCACAGCGATCGTGGCACTCGATACGCTGGTTGCGCCGAGCGGGTGTTCGGGCGGCGTCTTCCAACCGGCGAGGCGAGAGCGGCGTTCGGCCCCTGTACTATCATGCTGTATAAGGAACGGGTAGTGCTGTGTGAGGTCGGGGCGCTCCACATCGGTGCGCGACCAGCGCCGTGTACGCCCGTCCGCACTGGTCAGCGCGCCGGCGTTGGGTCCGACGACCTTGACGCCGCGCCGCTGCATCTCCGCGCTATCTTTAGCGACATCGTCGCTAACGAGCGCGAAGTTGAGATAGCCCTCGCCCTTTGCCAGGCGTACGAGCATACTTTGTTGGGTTTCGGCGGGGTCGCGCACCGCGATCAGTTCGAGGTAGGTATCGCCGATCACGATAATGCGATTGGCTGTACCCCCGGTGGGGTGTGTGCCGCCGCCGCTCACTGTCAGCCCCAGTTTCTCGCTGAAGATGTGGGCGGCATGCTCTAAATTGTTGACACCAATAATGATATGATCTAATCCTGTCAGCATCGCGACACCTCCTGATAGGCAACAAACCCGCCTGATAAGCCCCAGGAACACCAATGAAAAAAGCCTGACTATCCAGTCTATCACCAGTAGTCAAGCTCAAACACACGTTGCAGCCAACATTAGGTCGAAAACCTGTCCATTTTCAGGTTAATCCTTTAACTTGTGTCCTCGAGTCTGACGCCACTCACGCATAGCCTCACGCCGCCCTTTCGTCGAGTGATGCATCTCTAACGCATCTACCGGAGAATGCTGCACATAGAGTGTTACATTGTCCTGCTCTGCCAAATGCACGTATATTTCTATCATCTTCCAGCTTTCGTGACCTAAGAGGCCCTTCAGAGCAATAGTAGGCATACCACGCTTAATGCAATTAACCGCAAACCAATGACGGCAGGTATGAGGACTCACACGCTTATCATCAATACCAGCATCTTTTTTCAAGCGCTCGAAGAGAGCGAACATCGCCCAGGAGGACATAGGACGGCCCGAAACAGTTAAAAACACATGATCATCTCCTTTTATAGTAGGCACACCCCGCCAGTATTGCACGTAAGCATTTAAGTGTTGACGAGCGACCTTCCCAAACGGAATACGCCGCTCCTTTGCCCCCTTACCACGAACATAGATCATCCCCTTATCCCAATCAATATCAGAAAAAAGCAAACCGCACAATTCAGCAGATCGTATTCCAGTCGAGAGTAGAAGCCAAAGAATAGCACGATCACGAGACCCCAACGCCTTACACTCATCAGGCGTCAATCCGCGCCGCTGAGACTGATCACACGCAGCGTCAAGACGCCTTAACTCGTCTTCTGAGAAAACGCGAATGAGTGTCTTATCTGCCTTCGGCTCCCGAAGTTGGCTAATAGGATTAACACGCAAATGACCATGTTGAGTCATCCAATGAAAAAATGCAATCACATCTCGACAGTAAGTCTGAATAGATGTAGAACTATACGGCTTACCAATAGAAGAGTTAGCACTACGAAGATACGCCATCCATGCAAGCACATCACTTTCTGTTATCTGCTCTAAATCTGTATAGCTGAACTGGTCAGACATGTAAGCAAAAAAGCCTCTAAGAGCATACTTGTACCCCCTCAAAGTATACTTAGAATGTCTACGAGCCTCCTGAGACGAGAGAAAAATCTCTAGCGACTTATCAAGAGTCAAAGACGATTCTAAAGAACTTGCCAGTTCCTCAGACTCATCAGGAACGCGACGACGCTTTGACATCTTCATAGAACACCTCCTTCTAAGCGAGATCATTGAGCGGCTTGACGAAAGAAGAGTAGGAGCGGGGAGCGTAGCGCAGTTGCTTCTTTTTGACCTCCTCGACAAAATCACGCTGCTTCTCATCCAGGTAGTCAGAACCAGAGCCATAAAGCCATTGCAGCACCATCGAGAGGTCAGACTCAGATGACACGTACTCCCCACCGAGCCATGCTGCCAGAGTGGAAAGATAGCCGATCGTTGCCGCCACACCACGCTCAAGGTTTTTCTCGCGCACCCGATAGCGCACCACCGCACCAGGATGATCAGGCCCAGGCTCAAGAAATGCCACCTGCACGACCTCCCAGGCAGGATGCACCGGCCAGTGCGACCGGTTCGTATCCTGGGAGGGAAGCACGTAACGCAACCAACCATCAGGCAAGCCGTCAGGACCACCGGCACGCGAACCCGCCGCATAC